>OGEB01000135.1_pt1 | contig 63739 bp, 47 predicted proteins | sample 1570541 | NCBI WGS metagenome assembly OGEB01 (sample SAMEA2581975, study PRJEB24529) | metagenome | biome: Human gut stool | place: China | collected 2011 | reverse complement strand
AAGTGCAGTGTTCCACCTACACCCATTATAATGAATCTTCGGAATCCAAAAGTCTCCTCCGTGCGATTGAAAGTGCCAGACAGATGAGTACGAATATCGATATGGAAATAGAAAACGGCGGTCATCTGAGCCAGGAGTTCCTAAAAGAAAATCTTCAGACTCTCTGGGTGGATGGTATCCTTGTGCTGGATGCAGTTGGAAAGACGGACTGCGAATACAGCATGGATGAGTCTCTGACCGGTGAGATTACGGCATATCTGCAAAAGGACATTATCATGGATTTTGCCGGATATGAAGAAAGATCTTATTCGGAACGGTTTACCAGGGAAGACGGATCCTATATTGATATTGCAGCCTGTGCCAGAAAAGATGCACCGGGTATTGTGGCAATCTACTATTACACACCTCCTGAATTTGCCAGAAACTATACACTGACGATACAAGGGCTTTTAAATGGTTATAGTATCCAGAAAGATGGAACGGTTATTGTTGCAGACGATGGGATTGTTGTTGCCAGCAATGATGAGAGTCTGCTGGGGCAGAATACAGCCGACAACGAAGTTGTTCAGGCAATGAAAAAGCATACAGACAGTCAGCATATCTATCATTTGAGGAAGGAAGGAACCGGATGTTATGGAATCATGCTGAAGCAGCGTGATTATTATATCTACGCATATCTTCCGGATACAGAAGTATTCCGTAACCTGCCGCTAAGTGTAACAGCTGTCGTTTTTCTTTATTTACTCATATTCGGTATATTCTGCTTCTGGGGATACAGAGCGGATCTGGTACACCGGAAACATGAACAGGAAAAAGATGAAAAATATAAAGCAGAACTTCTGAGAGCAGCAAAAAAAGCAGAAGCAGCCAATGAGGCAAAAACCGAGTTTCTACAGCGAATGAGCCATGATATCCGGACACCGATCAATGGAATCTGCGGCATGATCGATGTGGCAGACCATTATGCAGAGGATATGAAGAAACAGACGGAATGCAGGGCAAAGATCAAAGAGGCATCCCATCTGTTGCTGGAACTGATAAACGAGGTTCTGGACATGAGCAAACTGGAGTCAGATGAAGTGATTCTGGAAGAAATCCCATTTAATCTGAACAGTATTTCTGAGGAAATACTGGGTGTGATCGAACAGATGGCCACAGAGCAGAATATCCGGATCCTTTGGGAAGAAAAAGAAGTTACACACTGGAATCTTATCGGAAGTCCGGGGCATGTAAAACGGGTTCTGATGAATATTCTGTCCAATGCGGTGAAATATAACAAAGAAAACGGATATGTCTATATCAGCTGTCGGGAAATCCCATCGGAACAGACAGCAATGACCACATTGGAATTTGTCTGCAGAGATACCGGGATTGGAATGACAGAGGCATTCCAGAAACGCATTTTTGAACCATTTGCACAGGAACATGCAGGAAGCCGCACAAAATTCGCCGGAACAGGACTTGGAATGCCAATTACAAAAAAACTGGTGGAGAAAATGGGCGGAACCATTTCCTTTGAAAGTAAAGAAGGCACAGGGACTACATTTGTGATCCGGATTCCATTCCGGATTGACACAGATAGGAAGGACAGGACTGAAACGGAAGAAAAAACGGAAACATCTATCCAGGGGCTCCATGTTCTTCTGACAGAGGATAATGAGCTGAATATGGAGATTGCAGAATTTGTACTTCGGAATGAAGGCACTGTGGTGACCAAAGCATGGAATGGACAGGAGGCTGTTGACATATTCAGAAAAAGCAGTCCTGGTGAATTTGATGTCATTCTTATGGATATTATGATGCCTGTCATGAATGGATATGAAGCAGCAAAGATGATCCGCTCTCTGGACAGAGAGGATGCAAAAGTGATACCGATCATTGCAATGACAGCAAATGCGTTCATTGAGGACAGAATGAGAGCAAAGGAAGCGGGAATGGATGAACATATTGCCAAGCCTGTTGATAGGAAATTATTAGTAAAAGTAATCAATGAGTTAGTAAAACACAATCAGAGGGAGCAGTTATAATGAAAAAGAAAAAATGGAACAAGTTAGTTTCTGGACTTTTGGTGATGGTGACGGTTATGTCACTTCTGTCTGGCTGTGGCGGGAAAAGTGCGGAAAAAGAAGACGCAGAAACCATCACAGTGTATTTATGGACCACAAGTCTGTATGAAAAATATGCATCATACATCCAGGAACAGCTCCCGGATATCAACATTGAATTTGTAGTAGGCAATAATAATCTGGATTTCTATCGTTTTCTGGATGAAAACGGCGGATTACCGGATATTATAACCTGCTGCAGGTTTTCCCTCCATGATGCAAGTCCCCTGAAGGACAGCCTGATGGATCTTTCCACAACCAATGAGGCAGGTGCTGTCTATGATACATACCTTAACAGTTTCAGAAATCAGGATGGCACCGTAAACTGGCTTCCTGTGTGTGCAGATACCCATGGCTTTGTAGTGAACAAAGACCTTTTTGAAAAGTATGATATTCCTCTTCCAACGGATTATGAAAGCTTCGTTTCTGCCTGCCAGGCATTTGATGAGGTGGGTATCCGTGGGTTTACTGCAGACTATTACTATGATTATACCTGTATGGAAACACTGCAGGGTCTGTCTGCATCAGAGCTGTCTTCTGTGGATGGACGTAAGTGGCGTACCACCTACAGTGACCCGGATAATACAAAGAGAGAAGGTCTGGACAGTACCGTCTGGCCGGAGGCTTTTGAACGTATGGAGCAGTTTATTCAGGATACAGGGCTGAGCCAGGATGATCTGGATATGAATTATGATGATGTGGTTGAGATGTACAAAAGTGGTAAGCTTGCCATGTACTTCGGCAGTTCTTCCGGCGTAAAAATGTTCCAGGATCAGGGGATTAACACAACATTCCTGCCATTCTTTCAGCAGAACGGCGAAAAGTGGCTGATGACTACACCATATTTCCAGATAGCTTTAAACCGTGACCTGACAAAGGATGAAACACGCCGGCAGAAAGCAATGAAGGTACTGAACACAATGCTTTCAGAGGATGCGCAGAACCGGATCATTTATGATGGACAGGATCTGTTAAGCTACAGCCAGGATGTGGGTCTCAAGCTTACAGAATATCTGAAGGATGTGAAACCTGTGATTGAAGAAAACCATATGTATATCCGTATTGCGTCAAATGACTTTTTCTCCATTTCCAGGGATGTGGTGTCTAAGATGATTTCAGGAGAATATAATGCAGAGCAGGCTTATCAGTCATTTAACACCCAGCTTCTTGAGGAAAAATCCACTTCTGAGGATATTGTGCTGGATTCAAAGAAAACTTATTCCAATCGCTTCCATACCAGCGGAGGCAATGAAGCCTATTCTGTTATGGCAAACACTTTGCGCGGTATTTATGGGACGGATGTGCTGATTGCAACAGGAAACAGCTTTACAGGAAATGTACTGAAGGCCGGTTATACAGAAAAAATGGCGGGCGACATGATCATGCCAAACGAGCTTTCCGCTTATAGCAGCGAAATAAGTGGGGCAGAACTGAAGGAAACGGTCAGAAACTTCGTAGAAGGCTGCCAGGGAGGCTTTATCCCCTTTAATCGAGGCTCTCTGCCTGTGTTCAGTGGTATTTCTGTAGAAATTAAGGAAACGGATGATGGTTATACATTGAGTAAAGTTACAAAGAATGGAAAACAGATTCAGGACAAGGATACTTTTACTGTGACCTGCCTTGCAGAACCACAATATATGGAAGCTTATGCGGCAGAGGAAAATATTGCATTTGATGGAGGGGATACCTCTGTGGAAGATACCTGGACAACATATGTTTCAGATGGTAATGCCATTCTTGCAGAGCCTGAAGACTATATTACTCTGAGGTGAGAAGAATGGATGTTAAGAATCATAATACAAACAGAAAGAAACGGGTTGTGAGAAAACGATGGAATACAGCAGTTCTTATTGTTCTATTCATTGGAATCCTTTTGACTGTTTTCCGATATTTGGAGTTTGTATCGAAGACTGTTTATGAGGAAAGTGTTTCTCACCTGACAGAAATTTTTCATCAGTCTGATAATATGCTAAGTGAGCTGACAAATAAGAATCTGACTTATCTCCATATATGGGGGGAATATCTGCAGAATACTTCCGATGAAAGTGAAATTCGTGAGTATATAGAGAAAGCACAGGAAGATGCAGGCTTTTTAGATTTTTATTTCCTGTCAGCGGACGGGAACTATAAGATGGTAACAGGTGAAACCGGCTATCTGGGATTACAGGAAAATATTGAAGATGAGATCCGGCAGGGAAATGATGTGATAACCAATGCAACAGTTCCCGGAAAATCCCAGCTCCTTGTTTTTGCCACTCCCAAGCCTCATGGAAGTTATCAGGGCTTTGAATATGATGCAATTGCCATTGCCTATGAAAACTCCGATATCGTAAATGTGCTGAATATTTCTGCTTTTAATGGAAATGCCCAGAGTTATGTGGTTCATCCGGATGGTCGTGTTGTTGTGGATCATTCCTCTGAGTCATGGGGAGAGGTGTATAATTTCTTTGGGATTCTGAGAGAGCATTCCAATATGTCTGAAAAAGAGATCCTTAAACTTTCAGAAGAGTTTAAGGAAGGACATACAGATGCAATGCTGATAAATCTGGATGGAAAGGATTACTATCTGGTCTATGAGAAATCCAAACCTCAGGACTGGATCTTTCTGGGACTTGTCCAGGCTGATATCGTTAATGCCAGTATGAATGTTCTGCAGCGTAGCACTATGCTGCTTGTAAGTGCAGTAGCAGTGTGTATTGCCGGTCTTTTTATTGGAATTATTCTCTGGAAAAACAGGGTAAACCTGAAGAGAAAGGATACGGAGATCCTTTACAGGGACGAGCTGTTTCAAAAGCTGTCAATGAGTGTGGATGATGTTTTCCTGATGCTGGATGCCAAAACATATAAAGCAGATTACGTCAGTCCCAATGTGGAAAAAATGCTGGGTATTACAGTAGAACAGATCCGTAAAGATATTTGTGTCCTGGGAAAACTGCATCCCGGGGATGTTGAAGATCCGGAGAAGAATTATCTGGAAGAAATCCAGGTTCATGAGCAGCAGGAATGGGATTTTGAATATGTTCATCAGAAAACAGGAGAACACCGCTGGTTTCATAATGTTGCAATGGGCAGCGAGGTAAACGGGAAAAAGAAATATATCCTGGTTATGTCAGATCGTACCTCTGACAGAAAAATGAATCAGGCGCTTTCTGAGGCGGTCCGCGCTGCGGAGACTGCAAACAAGGCAAAGAGCACCTTCCTTTCCAATATGTCTCACGATATCCGGACACCAATGAATGCGATCATTGGTTTTACCACACTGGCTGTAAGCAACATTGATGATAAAGAAAGGGTACGGGATTATCTGGGTAAGATTCTTTCCTCCAGTAATCATCTGCTCTCACTGATCAATGATATCCTGGATATGAGCCGTATTGAGAGCGGAAAGATTCATCTGGAAGAAACGGAAGTCAGTCTGTCAGAGGTTCTTCATGATCTGAAAACCATTATCAGCGGACAGATCTATGCGAAACAGCTGGAGCTTTACATGGATGTCATGGATGTTACCAATGAGGATGTTTATTGTGACAAGACGAGGCTGAATCAGGTGCTCCTGAATCTTTTGTCCAATGCGATCAAGTTTACTCCTGCAGGCGGAACCGTTTCTGTCCGGCTGAGAGAGTATCCGGGTACACAGAGAGGCTGTGAATTGTACGAAATCCGGGTAAAGGATAACGGAATCGGCATGAGTCAGAAATTTGTACAGAAGATCTTTTCTCCTTTTGAGAGAGAGCGGACTTCCACTGTAAGCAGGACTCAGGGTACAGGACTGGGCATGGCCATTACCAAGAACATCGTGGATATGATGGGCGGAACCATTGAGGTTCAGACAGAACAGGGCAAAGGTACTGAATTTATTATCCGTCTGCCATTGCGGATTCAGCCTGAGAACCACCGTATAGAGAAAATCGCAGAGCTGGAAGGTCTGAAGGCATTGGTCGTAGACGATGATTTCAATACCTGTGACAGTGTGACTAAGATGCTTGTGAAGGTTGGAATGCGTTCGGAATGGACACTTTCCGGTAAGGAGGCTGTTCTCCGCGCACGACAGTCTGTGGAAATGGGTGATGCATTCCATGCTTATATCATTGACTGGCGTCTTCCGGATATGAACGGCATTGAAGTTACCCGTCAGATCCGCAGTCTTGGTGACGATACGCCGATCATTATCCTGACTGCTTATGACTGGTCAGATATTGAAGTGGAAGCCAGGGCAGCAGGGGTGACTGCATTCTGTGCCAAACCTATGTTTATGTCAGATATCAGAGAGACTCTGATGGCTGCTATCGGCCAGAAGCAGGCTGAGGCAGAGGATAATATCCTTCCGGCAGCAGATTCAGATTTCAGAGGCAGGCGCATACTGCTTGTGGAAGATAATGAACTGAACAGTGAAATTGCAGTAGCGCTCCTTAGTGAATATGGTTTTCGGGTTGATACAGCGGAAGATGGAGCAGAGGCTGTGGAGAAAGTTAAGAATTCAACACAAGGTGATTATGACCTGGTGCTTATGGATGTGCAGATGCCTGTAATGAATGGATATGAGGCTACTGAGCAGATCCGTTCACTGGATGATCCTTCACTGGCGGGAATCACGATCCTTGCCATGACTGCCAATGCTTTTGACGAAGACAGAAAGAAAGCACTGGCATGTGGTATGAATGGATTTTTATCCAAGCCGATAGTTATTGAAGAATTGATCAATACATTACAGAATAACCTAAAGTGAGTTTTGTGTTAAAGTGATAAACATTGTTCTTTCAAGTAAGAAAAATGAATCAGCTTGTTTTGAGGATACAGGAAAACGTAGAATGCTTCATCAGAATCCTCCCGATGTCCAAAATGAACAGTTATAAAGCAACGCAGGCAAACAGGTATCTGCCAGATAAGGATAAAACATGCATACCTATCATTGCAATGACGGCAAATGTGATATGATAGGTGATATTTTCTATATGATGATGTTGGGAGATTATATGAAAAAGTTTAAGGCAAATGATAATAAGAGTGAAGAACATGAGATTAACTACAGACAATTTAACAAAAAGCTGGAACTGCTGAATCAGATTCTGTCTCTGATATCAGACATCAATCAGGCGTCGGATGAGAAAGAAGTGAAGGACTGTATTCCTGCATTGCTTCAATACACCGGTGAATATACAGATGCAGACAGAGTATATATTTTTGAACTGATGTCTGAAAAGCAGGATTATTACAGCAATACCTTCGAATGGTGCAGAGAAGGGATCATCCCACAGATTGACAATCTGATTCGTATTTCTGTAGATAGTATGCCGGTGTGGCATGAGAAATTTCTTCGTGGAGAAACCATAATTATTCATGATCTGGAGAAAATACGCGAAACCATGCCTTCGGAATATGATATCCTGAAGGTTCAGGACATTCATTCTCTGCTGGTTTTACCTTTGTTTGCAAATACGCAGTTGAGCGGTTTTATCGGTCTGGATAATCCGGAGCTGGTTAATCCCGGTGTTTACATATCGCTTCTTTCCAATGCAGGCGGACATCTTGCCAGTACACTGAATAATCTGCGTATGTTCAGGATGCTTGAGGAAAAACAGAAAACACTGGAGAGCAATCTGGAGGAACTTCAGAAGGAGAAGCATATCCTGGAAGCTCTCTGCGTAGATTATACCTCATTTTATTTATGTGATCTGGCAAATGATACTCTGGAAATGATCAAACAGAGCATACATTCCAATTGGGCAGAGATTGATGAGATGCCGGAGCTGAAATCCAGTTATACCTCTGGAATCAGATATTATTATGATCATTATGTAATCCGGGAATCAGCACCGGATTTTCTCCGGAAGATGGAACGTCACGCTCTCATAGAGTATCTGCGGAATCACAAACGTTTTGCATATCGTTATCAGTCAGTGAAAAACCATGCCGGGCATGAGTATTTTGAATTGCAGGTGATCCGTCTGGAGACAGGCAACAGAGATGATTATAAGATCATTATGGGATTTCGCTATATTGATGATATTGTGCAGGAGGATATGAAAAAGAAGCAGCAGATGGAAGAGACTATGGCTGATCTGAAAATGAATAATGAGATTATCTCTGCAATCAGCAAAATGTACTGGATCATCTACCGGATGGATCTGATCCATGATACCTATGAGGAGATTTCCAGCAAGGAATCCATGCACCGTCTGACCGGCAGAAGTGGAAAGATTTCTGTTCAGTTTACAAAAGCCAGAGAGAAAATCGTAGCTCCCGAATTTCAGGAAAGAATGAGAGAATTCCTGGATGTTTCCACGCTGGCAGAACGTCTGAAGAACAGAGAGGAGATTTCCACAGAATACAGAGCCATAACCGGAGTCTGGCACCAGGCCAGATTTATTGTGAAACTGCGAAACGAAGCAGGGGAAGTGACCAATGTTCTCTATGTGACGAGAGATATTAATGACCAGAAAATATCTGAGCTGGAGAGCCGGGAAGAACTGAGAAGAACTGCCCAGGAGGCTGAGAAAGCCAATCTGGCAAAGACAGATTTCCTTAGGAGAATGAGTCATGATATCCGCACACCGATCAACGGGATTCAGGGATGTGTGGATATTGCAGACCGTTATCCCGATGATCTGGAGCTTCAGCAGGAAGCACGTACCAAAATCAGGACTGCTTCCGGTTATCTTTTAAACCTTGTCAATGATGTGCTGGATATGAATAAGCTGGAATCCGGCAATATACAGCTGGAGAGAAAGCACTTTAATCTGCTGGAACTTTTGCATAACACGAATGAAATCACCAGGATGCAGGCAAATGAATCCGGCATTAATTATTATGTAGAAGATGGAGAAATCATCCATACACAGCTGATAGGAAGTCCGGTGCATTTCCAGCAGATATTGATGAATATCGGCAGCAATGCAGTAAAATATAATTATGATGGTGGTTCTGTGACAGTTACCTGTCGTGAGGTTTCCTATACGGATACCACTGCGGAATATGAACTGACCTGTACAGATACCGGAATCGGCATGAGTGAGGAATTTCAGAAAAAGGCATTTGAGCCTTTTGCCCAGGAAGGGCAGTCAGCCAGAACAAATTATGCAGGTACCGGTCTGGGACTTGCCATTGCCAGAAAGCTGATAGAGCTGCAGGGTGGAACCCTTTCCTTTGAGAGTATACAGGGAAAGGGAACTAAATTTATTCTTCATATTTCTTTTGAAATCTCTGCTGAGGAATCGGAAAAGAGATCCCAGATGTATCAGAACTGTTCAGTGGAAGGAATTCAGGTTCTGCTGGTGGAAGACAATGAGCTGAATATGGAAATTGCTGAGTTCCTGCTGAAAGAAGAAAAAATGATAGTGACAAAGGCATGGAATGGACGGGAAGCTGTAGAAATATTTGAGAATTCAGAGCCCGGATACTTTGATGTGATTCTGATGGATCTGATGATGCCACAAATGGGAGGTCTGGAAGCTACCCGCAGAATCAGAAAGCTGGATCGAAGGGATGCGAAAACCATCCCCATCTTTGCTATGACAGCTAATGCCTTTCTTGATGATATTGCACAGAGTAAAGCAGCAGGAATGAACGAACATTTTTCAAAACCGCTTCAGATGGAGAAAGTGATAGATGCGATACGATTTTATTACACAGCCCGGTGAAAAACAGATTTGTTTTCTGACAGTCGGCATGAATGGATAATAAAGAGGAAATGAATGAACAGAAAGATAGAAAAACGGATAAGAAAAAAAGGCAAGAAAAAAAGATTATGTTTGAGCATTTTAATACTTATCGTGTTACTTTTGGTGCCGCTTTCTGCTTATGCGTCAGAAATTAAAAGTGATGGGAAAACAACTCAGGTAATAGAGGAAGAGAATAAAACAGTGAGAGTTGGGTATTTCCCATATGCCAATTTTCAGGAAGGCGGCTATGGGGAACACAAGCAGGGAGCAGGCTATGAGTATCTCCAGAAGATTTCTTATATAACCGGCTGGAAGTATGAATATGTCTATGGCTCATTTAAAGAGTGTCTGGATATGCTGGCAGACAAAAGCCATCAGAAATCTGTCGGACCGTCCGGATGGAAAGAAAATACCTATTATTGCAATGACGGCAAATGCATTTGCAGAGGATGTGCAGGCTGCTTTGAATGCCGGAATGGATGATCATGTGGCGAAGCCGGTTGATATGGAGATTATAACATCTGTCATCACAAAATATGTAGAACGATGACTCATTTGTTAAAAAATGGATTGGAAAATTCATAATGGAATGGAACTTGAATAACTGCGCGTCTAACTCATCATTGAAGTAACGGGAATGTGACGCGCAGTTATTCAAAATCAGTGGTCAGTTGATTTAAAGGATTGTTACAGGCAGTATCAGAGCAATGGTGCTGCCTTTTTTGCTGCTCTGGGTTACTTTTACCTGGCCGTTGTGCTGTCTGGCAATCTCGCTTACAAGAGCAAGCCCCAGACCTGCACCGCCCATGGCACGGCTGCGGGATTTGTCCACACGGTAGAAAGGATCAAAGATTTTTTCCTGATTTTCAGGGGAGATACCGATGCCTGTGTCGGTTACCTCCAGGACTGCAGACTCTGCAGTGTGAATGCTTACAGTGACGGAACCAGAAGGACGGTTATATTTGATTGCATTTTCAACCAGATTATAGACTGCCCGGTACAGAAGGATATAGCTGCCTGTAACAGTACAGTCACCTTCTGTCTGAATAAGCCGGATCTGATGCTTTTCTGCAACCGGGTCCAGATCGCAGAAAACTTCTTCTGTGAGTGCTGCAAGGGAAATGGTATCAGAACGCTCTACAGTCTGAAGGCCTGTCATGTCCAGCAGGATTTCCGCAAGGTGGGAAAGCCGTCCGGTCTGTTCCTGAAGCATGGTGAAAAGCCTGTCGTATTCCTGGTGTGTGTGTTCCGGCTTCTTGTAAAAAACTTCCAGATTTGTCTGCATTACAGCTAAGGGTGTGCGAAGCTCATGTGCTGCACTTGCCACAAACTGCTTCTGTGCAGAGAATGCATTGTCCAGGCGGGTAAGCATGTCATTAAAGGATCTGGTCAGACGTGAGATCTCATCCTCTGAGAGTGGGACTTCCAGCGGTTCAGACAGATTCTGAGCCTGTACCTGGCTGATCCTGTCGCTGAATCTGCGCAGGGGGGTCAGGGCTCTTCTGGTGACAAACCAGGTACAGATACTGCTGAGAAGAATAATGATACCTGTGGCAATCATGCTCTGGAACAGAAATTTATTTTTGGTATTCTGGATCTGGTTTTCCAGATCAGGGATGAGGATTTTGGGATCTACATTGATAGAGATCGGGTTTGAATTGTCAGGGGTGACCAGAACCACATAGTCGGAAATCCCTTCCAGACCGGTCACAGCAGAACGGCTGATAAAGAAATACATTAGTGCACAGGCTGTGATAACCAGTCCGGAAATCAGCAATGTGAGCCGCCACTGGAGGGAGAGCCTGCGAGGGGAAAGTTTTTCTGAATAAAATTTCATAGATTTAGTCCTCCATAATATAACCTTGTCCGATCTTATTCTGTATAGGATCATATCCAAGGGCAGTTCTCAGTTTTTTTCTCAAGGAAGAAATGTGTACCCGGATGGAATTGCTGAAGCTGTTTACGCTGCCATCCCAGAGATGCTCAATCATTTCCTCAGGGCTGATGATCCGGTTGCGGTGAAGCAGAAAGTATTCCAGAAGTGCGCTTTCTTTCCTGGTGAGAGCCAGTGGTGTACCATCTACACTGGCTTCTCTTGTGCGTGTGTCAAAGGTAATGCGGCTGCATCTCAGGCAGACATCCTCCTGGATAAATTTACGGCGGGTAAGGCTGCGGATACGGGCTTCCAGTTCCTCGAAATGAAATGGTTTGGTGAGGTAATCGTTGGCTCCCAGATCCAGACCCTCCACCTTATCCTGGATCTGTACTCTTGCGGAGAGTATGAGAACAGGAGTGTTGGTATTGAAAGTACGGAACTGACGCAGAATGTCCAGACCGTCAATTCCAGGCAGGTTCAGATCCAAAAGAATCAGATCGTAATTCTCTGTCATACATAATTCCAGTCCCTCTTCCCCGTCAAAGCAGGTATCTGTTTCATATCCGTCCATGCGGAGCCCCTCTGCCATGGAACGGCAAAGCTGTTCTTCGTCTTCTATAATTAAAATGTGCATGATAGTCTCCTTTTTGAATTTCCGGTTTCATAGTTTTATAATATCAAAGTCCAAAGTCCAAAAGCCAGAAGATTGTCAGTGTTTGTACGATAAAATTTTTGACTCTGATATATTATCAATTTTATCATAGCACATTAAGCATAAAATTCGTGTAAAAAAGAAAACGATTTCATATTAAAATATCTGCCTGACTACGTTTCAGATTTGTTTGGGATTGATTACAAAATAAAATTCGAAAAAAAGTTATTTTCTTAACACAGATTTTATTTCTCAGATGCTATAATGTGTGCATATCAATAAAAAAGTGTCTGTCATGTGGGGATGAAATCCAGATTTGCGGACAGATACAGAGAAGTAATTAAAGGTAATATAAAAATCATAACAGTAAAAAATGAAGGGAGTTTACTTACAATGAAAAACAGAAGAATGAGATTAATGGCGATTTTTGCAGCAAGTGTATTAAGTGTGACATCTATGGGAGGTATTGTAACTGTACATGCAGGGGAGGCTCTTGCAGTGCCAGCAGATGAAGCAGGTGTAGTCCAGACGGATGGTAAGGATGTTCAGGCAGCAGAAGATGGCAGTGTGGCAGCTTCCGAGGGTCTGATTGCTGAATCCTTCAAACCCTCAGAGATTGCTCAGCCTGCACAGGATACTTATGAATATCCATTCCTTGGAATGAAATTAGGGATTTCCAAAGACCTGAAAGAGCAGATGGAGAAGAAGAATATTTCCATGTTTACAGATGAGAGATGGGATGACAATGCAGAGGCAGTCACATATGCCACAGCCAGCTGGTGTACCCTGACAGACGAGCAGAAGGATGCAGAGGTGGACAAGATGGGCACCGGATATGACGACTGGCTGAAAAGTCTCAGCAGAGTAGGTGTGATCGGAATGTATGACGAGGAATCCCAGAAAGATCTGGATACGATTACCGGATGCACAGAGCATAAAGAACTGGGCACCAGCAGTGACGGCAAATATAAATATTATCTCAGCACAAACAAGGATGCAGATGCAGACCTGCTAAAGGATGTGGAGGGGATTGAAGTAACACTTACAGAAATGACCCCGTTCCAGATGCTTTCTGCATTTGACCAGCCGCAGGATACTTCTGACAGTACAGATGCAGCTGAAGGAACAAATGTAGGCAAATTTGAAACAACAGGAGTTGACGGAAAAACCTATACACAGGATATCTTCAGCAAATACGATCTGACTATGGTAAATGTTTTTACTACCTGGTGTTCTCCATGTATTAATGAGATTCCTGATCTGGAGAAGCTTTATCAGGAGATGAAGGATAAAGGTGTGGGAGTAGTAGGCGTTACACGGGATACAATAGGCAGTGGTGGAAAACAGGATGAGGAAGCAGTGAAAAAGGCTCAGGTAATTCAGGAGAAAACAAAGGCATCCTATCCATTCCTGATCCCGGATTCCGGAATGATGAACGGACGTCTCAATGGAATCTCCGCTTTCCCGGAAACATTCTTTGTTGACAAAAATGGAAATATTGTAGGCGAGACTTACTCCGGAAGCCACAGCCTGGACGAGTGGAAAGAAATTGTGGAAAAAGAGCTGGCGAATGTAACAGAGGAAAAATAAATGAATAAATTAAAAACCAGCAAAATATGGAACAGTAAATGGCCGGCTGTGATTCTTATGCTTGTGGGAGCCTGCTTTATGGGATATGGAATTTCCCGCGGAGAGCTGGCGGTGGTGTTTACAAAAGCCATTAACATCTGTATGGAATGTGTGGGAATTGGATGATTTAACCGAATCAGGCAGGTTCCTCTTCGGAGGCTGCAAATATCCGCCTGACTGAAACATTGTCATAAGATAAGTCTGTGTATAAGATATGAATGGAAAGAAAATAAATTATCATGAGTAACAAAAAGAACAGCGATAACAAAAGTAATAAGAAACAAAATACAAAAAATATGAAGATTAATGAGTGGCCACGCCACGGAATTCAGGCACTGTGGGCGTTCATTACAAACAGTCATGTTACCGGTTTTGTCACAGGCAAAATTTACACAGGCAAATTGAAAAATGCCTGTGTTCCGGGCCTGAACTGTTATTCCTGTCCAGGTGCTGTTGGTGCCTGTCCTATCGGTTCCCTTCAGGCAGTGATAGGGAGTTGGAATTTCAAGATGGCTTATTATGTGGTAGGATTTCTCATCTTCATCGGGGCTATGGTAGGAAGGCTGATCTGCGGTTTTCTCTGTCCTTTTGGACTGATCCAGGATCTGCTGAATAAGATCCCATTTCCTAAGAAAATCCGTACATTCAAGGGAGATCAACTGCTTCGTAAGCTGAAATATGTGATTTTTGCAGTGTTTGTGATCCTGCTTCCATTGTTCCTTGTGGATATTATGGGACAGGGGGCACCCTATTTCTGCAAACTGATCTGCCCGGCAGGAACACTGGAGGGCGGACTGCCACTGGTGCTTTTGAATAAATCCATGCGCAGTGCACTGGGCTGGCTGTACATATGGAAGAATGTGATCCTTGTCATAACGATCATTCTCTCCATTATGATCTACCGTCCGTTCTGCAAATATATCTGTCCCCTGGGAGCACTTTATTCTGTCTTTAATCCTGTCTCTCTGTATAAATACAGAGTGGATAAAGATAAGTGTATAAAATGCGGAAAATGTGCAAAAGCATGCCAGATGATCGTAGACCCTGTGGAAAACTCCAACAGTCCGGAATGTATCCGCTGTGGAAGATGCCGCAAAGCCTGTCCGACAAATGCAATCCAGTGTGGAATCAAGAGAAAACCACAATCATGAAGAAAATAAAATGATATCAGAGGCATGTATAGAACTGTCATCAGTCAAAATTATTCGGGTTCAGCCATGAGACTATGAATAAAAAGATTGATAATAACAGATATGGAAAAGGGACACCTGACAGATTATAAAAGTAGTCTGTCAGGTGTTTTTGTATATTTTTGGTTACTGTTCACATGCCACTATCCCGCGAGGTGTTTTGGCATGTGAATGCCAAAATCCCGAGACATACCGCGCGAATTTATGCGAATAGCATAAATTCTGTGCATCGCGAAGCGTGTTACTGGGCACGGAGTGAACAGTAACTATTTTTGTTGGAAAATGTATAAAAATATCGAAAAATATATAAAAAACTGGTAAAATCATATTGTGAAAATGCAGAACAGAAAATGAGGTGACTGTATGGCAAAGAAGAGAAGAAAACCGAAGATGGAATTCCGCTATTACCAGATGCCTGCCGGAAGTCCAATTCTGGCTCTTCTGGGGCAGAAGTGGGTTCAGAATTATGGAAATGATGTGGATTATCTTCATTTTCACAATTACCTGGAGATTGGTTTCTGCTATGAGGGGGATGGATTTATGGCGTTTGGTGAGGCTGAAATGCGGTTTTCGGGAAGAGAATTTACGGTGATTCCACCCAATTATGCTCATACGACTAACAGTGATCTGGGTACGGTTAGTAAATGGGAGTATCTTTTCATAGATGTGGAAGGTTTTATGAAAAAATTTCTGAACAATCCGGTAAAGGCTGAAAAAATGATCCAGAGAATATATTCTAAGGCTTTATTTCTGAAAGAGAATGAGTCTCCCTCCATAGCTGAAAAAATTCTTAAGATCATGAATATCATGCGTGAAGGAGAAGAATTTTATATTGAAGAATCCAGTGGAGTTCTTGCGGCATTACTTGTAGAAATTGCCAGACTGAACCGGGCCTCATCGGAAGACAAGGTGGAAGAGGAAACAGGAAAACTTACAAATATGATTACCCGCGTACTGGATTTTGTTTCTTATCACTATATGGAAGACATTCGGATTGAGGATCTGGCGAAGATCTGTCACATCAGTGAAACTCATTTCAGAAGAGTATTTACATCGCATATGAAGGTAAGTCCTCTGGAGTATATTAATTCTGTGCGGATTCATACTGCCTGTGAATTTTTGCAGACAACAGATATACCGGTGGCAGATATTGCGCACAAATGTGGTTTCACGACCAATTCAACGTTTAACCGGAACTTCAGACAGATAATGGGAGTGACTCCGGTTGAATGGAGAAAGCGGCCGGAGAATTACGAACAGCAGCTTTTGGATTTCGATATTCATTCAGAGGAAGGATGGTAAAAAGTTATGAACTATAAGATTGTGGAGCAGGTATCAAGAAAGAAAAAGAGTATGTCCGGAGTCCTGCGTGTGGTAATGATTGTTTTTGCAGTGCTTTTTGTGGTTATGGGAATCACGATTTCCCAGGCATTTATGCTTCCGGGATTTCTGCTTGCAGGGCTGTATTTTGTTTTTGATATATTCAGTCAGAAGGATTATGAATACACGATGGAAAACGGTCAGTTTGAAATAGATGTGATCTATGGCAAGAAGTATCGCAAAACAGCTCATATATTGGAGTTGAGCAGTCTGGAGACAGTGGCACCGCACTGGCATGAAAGTGTTGCAAGGTACAAAAGGAATGGCGGAACGGAGAAACTGAAAAAGTACGATTATACCTCTTATGATGATGATACTCCTTACTACACAATGATTATCCGGGAAGATGGGCACAAGATAAAACTGCTTCTTGATCTTAATGAGGAACTGCTTCATGCGATGAAGACACAATGTCCTGGTAAAGTCTATTTTGCATAAAATGAATTAAAAATTGTAAAATATGTACAAAAATTTAATAAAAAATTTATGAAATAAGAACAAAGGTCATTTTCAAAGACAAAAAAATATAATTTTTTGTCCATGAAAGTGGCTTTTATCATTAAAATGACATGGCAAAAGCGGTGCAAATGAGAAAGTGAACAAAAAACGGATTTTTTGGCATTTCAAATAGTGCAAAATACATAAAATGGTCGAAATTGCACATTATGTGTACGGTTATGCAAACTATACCTGAAAATCGGATGCTATAATTAGCTTACAAGCGATTCGGAAGAAAGAATAAGCTTAATAAAGGAGGACATAAATATGAGAAAAAAATTACTCGCAGTATTAATGACCGGTGCTATGGTAGCATCCTTTGCAGGATCAGCTACAGTTGTTTCAGCGAAATCTGATGATGACAACAAGTTAACCGTATGGGCATGGGATCAGAACTTCAATATCAAATCCATGCAGATCGCAGCAGATCAGTATGCAAAAGATCATGAGGGATTTTCTGTAGATATTATAGAGACATCTTCTGATGACTGCCAGACTAAACTGACAACAGCAGCAAATGCAGGCGATTACAGCACACTTCCTGATATCGTTCTTATGCAGGACAACAGCTATCAGAAATATCTGAAGAGCTATCCGGATGCGTTCACAGATCTGAAAGATATCAACATTAACTGGGATGATTTTGGTAAACTGAAACAGTCCTATTCCATGGTAGATGATACACACTATGGTGTTCCGTTTGATAACGGTGCTGTTATTGCATGCTATCGTACAGATATCCTTGATGAAGCAGGATATACAATTGATGATCTGACAGATATCACATGGTCCAAATTCATGGAAATCGGTAAAGATGTTCATGAAAAAACAGGCAAATATCTTCTTACAAGTGAAGCTACAGGCGGCGATACTCTGATGATGATGATGCAGTCCTGCGGAGCTAACTTCGTAAACGAAGATGGCGAAGCTTACATCGTAGGCAATGAAGTGGCAGAGAAATGTATCAATCTTTATGTAGATCTGGTTAAGAATGACGTTGTTAAACTTGTAAATAACTGGGATGAATATATCGCTACTATTACAGGCGGTGAGGCAGCAGGTATTGTAAATGGTAACTGGATCACAGCTACTCTGATGTCTACAGAAGATCAGAAGGGTCTGTGGCAGATCACAACAATGCCTAAAGTAGATGATGTTGACACAGCCACAAACTATGCAAACAATGGTGGATCTTCCTGGTATGTTACATCCAACTGCCAGAATGTAGAACTTGCAGAAGATTTCCTTGCAAGTACATTTGGTTCCAGCACAGATTTCTATGATGCAATCCTTCCGGAAGCAGGTGCAATCTCCTGTTATCTGCCGGCAGGTGAATCTAAGGTTTACAACGAGCCAAATGAATTCTTTGGTGGACAGCCAATCTTCTCCACAATTGTAGAATACTCTTCTCATATTCCGGAGTTCACAAAAACACCGTATCATTATGAAGCAAGAGAATGCGTCAACACAGCAGTTGTAAATATCGTAAACGGCACATCTGTAGAAGACGCCCTTCAGGAAGCTCAGGATACTCTGGCATTCAAGATGACTGAATAAATTCTGATCGCAGGATCAGATGATGTCAGGATTGCGGGAACAGTGAAACTGTGAAGCAATCTGTAGACAGTGATTAAGTGAATGAAAACAGGTAAGTGCGGGGGACTGCCAGCAGTCCCCCATCTTACTGCAAAGAGTTGGTAATTGTCCGGCAAAATGCCGAACAGTTACAGAGTTTTTTGAAAGGAGGAGTTCACGTGAATTCCAAGAAAAAAGGTATGTCTCTGCTTGGCAAGCAGAGAGCAGCAGGATGGACGTTCCTGGCTCCTGCAACTATCATGATCGCGATCATGAGCTTTTATCCAATGATACGTGCATTTATCATTTCCCTGCAGACCGGAGCCGGAGCAAATATGAGATTTGCAGATCCGATCTTCAGCAACTATAAACGTATTCTGGCAGACAAGGTATTTCAGCAGTCTATTGTAAATACATTCCTGTATCTGATCATTCAGGTGCCGATCATGCTGATACTGGCAATTCTTCTGGCACAGCTTCTGAATAACAAAGATTTGAAATTTAAGGGATTCTTCCGTACCTGTGTATTTCTGCCATGTGCAACATCCCTGGTATCCTATTCATTGATCTTCCGTTCCATGTTTGCTACAGATGGTCTGATCAACAGTATTCTGATCAAACTTGGGATCTTATCTACCGGCTATAATTTCCTGGGAAATTCCGCCAGTGCCAAGATTGTAATTATCCTTGCGCTGATCTGGAGATGGACCGGATATAACATGGTATTCTATCTGGCAGGACTTCAGAATATTGAATATTCTGTATATGAAGCAGCCAAGATTGATGGCGCCAATGGCTGGAAGACTTTCTGGAAGATTACTGTTCCGCTTCTGAAACCGACAATTATTATGACATTTATCATGTCAATTAATGGTACACTGCAGTTGTTCGATGAGTCTGTCAACCTGACAAAGGGTGGACCGGCAAACTCAACAATCACAATGTCCCACTATATTTACAATACATGTTTTATTAACGTACCAAACTTTGGATATGCAGCAGCAATGTCATTTATCATATTCATTATGGTAGCTGTACTTGCATTTATTAATTTGAAAGTAGGTGATACACGTGACTAAGAAAAACAAATCAGCCATTCAGAGAAGATTGATCCCAACCTATATTTTTCTGATCATCGTGTCATTTATTTCAGTATTCCCGTTATACTGGATGATTTCAGCTGCAACTAATACATCCACAGATGTATCACGTGGACGAATTATTCCGGGAAGCTATTTTATGGAAAACTTCCGTAATCTTACATCCCAGCAGCCACTGTGGAGAGCACTTGGAAACTCTTTCTTTTATGCAATCCTTACTACAGTGATCTGTCTTCTGGTCTGCTCTATTGCAGGTTACGGATTTGAAGTTTACCATGATAAGTGGAAAGACAGAGTATTTTCAATCCTGCTTCTGGCTATGATGGTTCCGCAGGTTGCTACTATGGTTCCGTTATTCAAAATGTTCTCCAAGGCAGGACTTTTGAATACAGCAGTAGGTTTTATCCTTCCGATTATTTCCACGCCGTTTATGATAATGATGTTCCGTCAGAATGCCAGATCATTCCCGGTTGATATTATTGAAGCTGCACGTATTGACGGACTCAGCGAAGTAAGGATTTTCTTCCAGATGTTCATTCCTACAATGAAATCTACATATGCGGCAGCTGCTGTTATTACCTTTATGAATGCATGGAACTCTTATCTGTGGCCAAAGGTAATCATGACAGACAACAAGGCGATGACTATGCCAATGCTGATCGCCAACCTGATCACAGGTTATGTGACAGATTATGGTATGCTGATGTGCGGCGTATTGTTCTGTTCCATTCCTACAATGATCGTATTCTTTGTATTACAGAAACAGTTTGCAGAAGGTATTACCGGAGCAGTCAAATAAAAAACCTGAGAAAGAGAACACCCGGCAGATTACGAAAAGTAATTTTGCCGGGTGTTTTTGCCTGTTTATAAATAAATACATTCAAATTTGAGTAGGCATAATGAAAAAAGTACGGTAAAATAGATAGAGTACAGAAAGTACTTTTCCAGAATAAAACAAGAAGGGGGAAGGCCATGTCCGAAATAAAGAATAAGAAAAAGAAATCAAGTATTATTCAGATCAGTATCGGTGTTCTGGCGGTTATTCTGGCTATCCTTATTATCATAATGATGGGAATTGTCTCAGATATTCAGGGAACGGCCCGTATTGTAAATTATACCGGTTTAGTCAGGGGAGAGACACAGAGACTCATAAAACTGGAGCTTTCCACGCAGCAGGAAAATGAGATGATCCATGAGATAAGAACTTTTATTGACGGTTTGCGAAATGGAAATGATGAATTAAATCTTGTACGTCTCAATGATGTTGATTTTCAGAATAAAATGCAGGAACTGGATGATAAATTCTCTGACCTGTATAAGAAAATTTATCTTGTGAGGTTCAAAGGAGCCAGAAACACAGATATTATTCCGGAAAGTGAGGAGTTTTTTGTGATCTGCGATGAAGCAACAGGCCTGGCTGAAAAATATTCGCAGAAAAAAGCCACATCCTTATCATTGCTTGAAAAATATATCACAGCAGATATTGTTGTGCTGATGCTGTTGATCGGATATGAATTCATCAAAGCAATACAATATGCTGCAATGAATCGTTTACTGCAGCGAAAGGTATATCTGGATGATGCGACAGGGCTTCCGAACAAAAATAAATGTGAAGAATTACTGAGTGAGGAAGAACCGGATGCAGATACCGGTGTCTGCAGTTTTGATCTTAATAATCTCCGGCGTATTAATGACAGCAGAGGTCATGAAGCCGGTGATGCTTATATCCGTAGATTTGCCATCTGCCTGCGGGCTTCCATGCCGGCAGAGCAGTTTGTGGGAAGAGCAGGTGGAGATGAGTTTCTTGCAGTTACCCATGGACTGGACAGGGAACAGATGACACAGTGCCTTGAAAAGGTGCGCAGAGATATGAGAGAGGAATCCAAAGTGTATCCGGATACTCCCCTGAGCTATGCAGCAGGCTTTACACTGGCCAGCGATTTTCCCGGAAGTACAATGAGAGAACTGTTTAACTGCGCAGACAAAAACATGTATATCAATAAGAATCATGTAAAAAGGGAAGAAGCTGCTGCAGAAAAGCATCAGGGATATCAGCTGTTAAAGCTGCTTAATCAGCATGGCAGTAATTTCTCGGATTGTCTGTACTGTGATGCCAGGATGGATACTTATCGGGCAATCCGTTCCAGTGAAAATTTTTTCCTGGCCTCTGATGGTGCATATTCCGGAGCAGTGGAACAGATCATAGAGGAACAGGTTGAAAAATCCAGTCAGGCAGATATCCGCGAAGGACTGCAGATTTCGGAACTTCAAAAGAAGATGCATACGAAGAAAGATGTTCTGGAATATGAGTATAATATCGGAAAACAGGGGGCATATAACCGCTTTACACTGATTCCGGTGGACTGGGATGAGGACAAAAAGCTGCATCATTTTCTTCTGGCATTTGAAACCATCCGAAAGACTTCTGAAGGTCAGACAGGTGCAAAAGAGCAGCTTCAGCTCTATTATGAACAACTGAAACAGTCAATCCTGGAAAATGACAGCTATGTGGATGCGCTTCTGGAATTGTCAGATGTGATCTATACAGTAAATCTGACAAAGGATGCTCTGGAAAGAAGGATCGTACTGAATGGAAAAGAACAGAAGAGCCGGGAACTTTTTATGGACTACCCGCTTCCATGTTCTTATCGGGATTATTGTTGGGAATATGAGAAAAAAATCACCCAGGAAACAATTGCCGGTTACTGCATGACAGATAACTGTGAAAAACTTCGTAAGAGGTTTGAGAACGGAGAAACAAATATGTCTGTGGAATATTGTGCCCGCGAAGATGATGGAAGTATCCGCTGGGTACAGAAAACAGTTCTTATGACCAGGATGGTGGTGTTTGATACAGAAATCCTTGCGGAGGTGCCTATGATTTATGCGATCATTCTGCTGCAGGATACCACACAGAGACATGAACGGGATGAGCAGGAACAGGCACGCCTTCAGGCCGCATTCAATGAGATGCGTGCCGAGAGCAGGGCGAAAACGAATTTCCTCAGTCGTATGAGCCATGATATCAGGACACCTCTGAATGGTATTATTGGTCTGTTAAAGATTGACGAGACTCATTTTGAGGATAAAGGACTGATACGGGAAAATCATAAAAAGATGAAGATAGCAGCGGATTACCTGCTCTCCCTTATCAATGATGTTCTGCAGATGAGCAAAATAGAGGAAGGTCATATTGTTCTGACACATGAATACATCTGCCTCAAAGATCTGATCTATGAGATTGAGAGCATTATCACGCACAAGGCATCAGATGGGGATATTCAGTGGATTTATGAGAAAAATAAGGAGGATATTCCTTATCCGTATGTCTATGGAAGCTCACTGCATCTTCGTCAGATTTTTCTGAATATCTATGGAAACTGTATTAAGTATAACCGGCCGGGAGGAAAGATTACTACGGTAATGGAGGCAGCAGATGTACATGATGGAATCTGTACATACAGATGGACGATTTCTGATACAGGTATAGGGATGAGTCCGGAGTTCCTGAGCCGCATTTTTGATCCGTTTTCACAGGAAAAAACAGATGCCCGGAGTGTTTATCAGGGAACCGGTCTGGGAATGGCAATCGCCAGGGGATTGATTGAGCAGATGAATGGAAGTATTGAGGTGACAAGTCAGGTGGGAGTTGGGTCTGTGTTTGTCATTACTATTCCTTTTGAGATTGCGCGGGAACAGAAAAAGGATAAGGAAATTGCTGAGAAATATGATATTCGTGGATTGCATCTGCTGGCAGCCGAGGATAATGAGCTTAATGCGGAAATCATAGAAATGTTGCTGACAGATGACGGTGCGAAGGTTACAGTTGTAAAAAATGGCAGACAGGCAGTGGAGCACTTCGAAAGTAATCCTCCGGGAACCTTTGATGCCATATTGATGGATGTTATGATGCCTGTTATGGATGGTATTGCAGCAACAAAAGCTATACGTGCCATGGACAGGGCAGATGCAAAAACAATTCCGATCATTGCAATGACTGCAAATGCATTTGAGGAAGATGCAAAAAGATGTCTTGCAGCCGGCATGACTGCACACCTGGCAAAACCATTTCAGATAGAAGATGTGGAGAAAACCATTGTGGAGTGCTGTGGAAAGTAATGTCATCTGCAAAATATGTTGCTATCAGTAAATTATCAGAATCAGAGTTCAAAGTCTGGATGACGAAAATATGAGTAGAGAAAGGCGTAAGTCACAGAAATGTGGCTTGCGTCTTTTTTGAGTAAAGGTAAAAAAATGTATATGTTTTGTCATAATCTGACGTATGGAAAAAGAAGGCAAAGGTTGGTATTATATCGTTAACAAAAGAAGTACTTCTAAAATAACAAAAGGACAAAGCAGGTAAAAGAAAGGAGTTTTTATGAGGAAAAAGATGATTAGCCTGATGATGACAGTCGCTATGGGGACAGTCATGATTAGTGGAGCAACAGTTGTAAAAGCGGATTCAGACGAAAAAGAAACTGTTAAATTAGCGGTGTGGTCTTCTGGAGCAGCAGATAATTTTCAGAAAGGTGCAGATGAATTTAATAAGCGCCAGGATAAAATTAATTTTGTAGTTGAAATGCAATCAGGAGATTATAGCCAATATCTTGGAGCAAAGGTGGCATCTAATGATCTTCCGGATATGTTTTTCCTGAATCCATATGCACAGGTGCAGCAGTTTGCAGCAACAGACAGAATTGTGGATTTGAGCGAGGAAGAATTTGCAACAAAGATTTATGATTCTGTAAAAGATGCATGCAGCTATGATGGAAAAATTTATGCGTATCCAATGGCTCAGGAAATGCTGGGAGTTTATTATAATCAGGAGTTATTTGAAAAGGCCGGAATTACAGAAGTACCGAAAACATTCTCACAAATGAAAGAAGTATGTGAAAAACTTCAGGCAAGTGGTATTACACCATTTGCAGCCACCTATAAAGATGCATGGACATTGAATCATTTATTTAGCTGTCTGCAGGGAGCTGCAGTTGGAGACTATGAGTCATGGGTTGCAGATATGAATGCAGGAAAAGGAAGTTTCAGGAATGATAATTCTTCACTTGAATTTGAGTTTATGGATATGATGAAAGAAAATTCCGGTGGAAATTATATGGATGCAGATTCCACATCAGGCTTTAATGCATTTGCATCAGGTGAAGCTGCTATGATTGTGACCGGAGAATTTTCTCTTCTGAATGCACAAAGTATTAATCCGGATTTACAGGTTGGTCTGTTTGGAGTACCACTTACAGAAAATGAGGAAGATGCAAAACTTGATGTAGATGTAGGAATTTGTATTGCAGTAAATCAGAATACGCCACATTTGGATGCAGTGCGTGAGGTTTTGAATTATCTGAGCGATAACACAGATGAAAACGGATGGATGCATTATAGTGCTGATTCAATGGGCGCAGCACCACCTGCAATGGATTTTACAATGTCAACAGAATATCAGTATTTCGATGATTATAAGAATTATATGTCAAATAACCAGATAAGACCATGGGTATACTCACAGCTTGAGTCCGGCGCTGGTGATATGATTGGGCCGGTAATTCAGGGATATTTTGCCGGAACAACGGATATGGATACTACTTTAGATCAGTTAGATTCGAAATTTTCAGAGCTTCTTGAGTAAAGTAAAATCGGGAAAGGTATAAGTGGTAACAGAAGCTTCTGCAGAAATATTGCAGAAGCTTTTGTTATCAGAAAGGAAGATAATTTTATGTTGGATTGTTGTAAAAAAAATAAATGGTTTTATTTTGGTCTTACGATTCCGTCGATGTTATTATACGTTCTTGCACTTGCAGGTCCATTACTTTTAGGAACACTTCCGGCATCTTTTTATAATTGGAATTTGATAAAAGGAAATAAAGATTTTGTCGGTCTGGGAAATTACACTAAGCTTCTTGGAGACGAGACATTCATTCATTCTGTGGTATTTACTTTAATTTTGGCGGTAATATCAATTTTAATGTCAAATCTGATTGGCTTTGTAATAGCATATTTTTTAGATTCAAATGTACGGTGCAAAGGCGTAATACGTTCTTTATTTTTTATTCCTAATATTATCAGTGGTGTAATGGTTTCTTTTGTATGGTCTTTTATTTTTACAGGAGCCATTCCAAATCTGGCCAAAATTTTGCACGTAGATGCATTGGCTAATATCAGCTGGTTTGGAAATGCAGGTACTGCGGCTTTTACAGTTATTTTAGTAACAACATGGCAGTCTACCGGTTTTCTTATGATGTTATACATTACAGGATTGCAGACAATACAAAAAGATGTGTTGGAAGCAGCTGTTCTGGATGGATGTACAGGAATTAAGAAAATTATTTATATCCAATTGCCATTGTTAATGCCGACAATTACAATTAATCTCTTTGTATCAATTGCAGGAGCTTTCAAAGCATTTGACATTCCGTTATCACTGACTGGTGGAGGTCCGGCAAATAGTACACAGACAATTGCACTGAATATATATAATGATGCATTTGGTTCGTTTAAAATGGGATATGGCTCTGCAAAATCTATAATACTGTTTTTACTGGTAGGTATTATTGCATTGATTCAGCTTAAGATTACTAGAAAAAGGGAGGTACAGATGTAAAGTGGAAAAAGAAGGAATGAATAAAACAGTAGTTTTAAAAAGTATTTTGTGGCTGTGCCTTGGAATTATCTTTATACTTCCGGTTTTTCTTATTATCATGAATGCATTTAAACCAAATAATGATATATTAACCTCGTTTATCTCATTTCCAAAAAGTTTATATCTGGAAAATTTTTCTGAAGCAATGCGGATTATGAACTTTTGGACAGTATTTCGCAATACGCTGTTTGTGACGGTATGTACTGTCATAGTTGCCAGTGCCGTGTCTTTTATGAGTGCATATGGAATTTCACATCTTCCTCAAAAGACAGGTGACAAATTATACACATTGTTTGTAGTAGGACAGATTATTCCGTTTCATGCAGTTATGATTGCAATTTCTATGTTATCTACAAAACTGGGACTGACTAATACGCATTTAGGACTGATTATATTTTATAGTGGGTTTTATACATCGTTTGGTGTTATGACATATGTTGGTTTTCTGAAGAGTGTGCCAAGAGAGTTGGAAGAGGCTGCTGCAATTGACGGTGCGGGACCTTTCAGAACAATGGTGCAGATTATTTTGCCACTGGTAAAATCCACAACAGTGACAATTGGCATTTTGTTTTTCCTTTGGACATGGAATGATCTGTTACTTCCGAGTATTATGATCAGCGATGTGAACCTTCGTACAATTACAGTTAATTTATATATGTTTAAATCTTCTACTAATGCTCAATGGAATCTTTTGATTGCAGGATTAGTTGTAAGTATGATACCAATTATAATTATTTATATTGTAGGACAAAAACATATTACAAGCGGTTTAACAGCAGGTGCAGTAAAATAAAAAAGACAGGAGAAGTAAAGATGAGTACATTTTATGAAGATAATATGAACATAAAAAAGATAAATGGTTTTACACTTCAGCAGGTATCAAGGGATGTATGGGCAATTGATGAGTTTGGTATAGATATTATGTATTTGATTATTGGAACGGAAAGAGCCTTATTGATTGATACTGGCATTGGAATAGGAAATATACGGTCAGTAGTAGAAACAATGACTCATCTGCCTTATGATGTAGTAAATACGCATCATCATTATGACCATGTGGGTGGAAATGGGCGCTTTTCAATGGTTTATGCACATAAAAAAGCAATTCCGGTTATTCAGGAACAGAATAATCTGCAGTCACGTAAGGAATTTTTCCGTTCACAGGAAGCCCGTCCAGAATACAATTATGAAGCAAGCCTGGAATTTGATGCATCAATTATAGGTGACTTTGAGATGAAAGGAATAGAAGAAGGATTTGTTTTCCATCTTGGAAATAGAGATTTGGAGGTTTTGGATACACCAGGACATACTAAAGATGGAATTTGTTTATTAGACAGAAAATACAGATTACTATTTTCCGGAGATACTGTTGTAAGTACGCCAGTATTGATGTTTGATACGTTTTCTGATACAATGAGTACATATCTGGAATCATTGAAAAAATTAGCTCAATTAAGAAATTCATATGAACTTATTTTTCCGGGTCATTATCTTCGACCAATCGGAAGCATCTATATAGATGACCAGATTGCCTGTATTCAGGAAATATTAGAAAAGCATTTGCTTGGAGAAAAAGAAGAGTGTGGTATGACAAAGAGCGAAGTGTATTTTTACCAAAAGGCTTTAGCTTCTGTGTTATATACAGAAGATAGAATCTGCTGAATCAATCTCCGGTATAGACGCATGATATATGCGCTATACCGGGGATTCCTGTTTGTAAGAGAGGTACTAAAAAGAGATGAAGGAAAAAAAAGGACGATTATATAAGTTTTATGGAAAATTAACGATTCGAAATAAATTACTTATTTCCTGTCTCCCATTTGTTGTTTTAGGATATTTTTTAATTTTTTATAGTACTACAGTTATCATGTTTGATCAGATGAAGCAGATGGTATATGATCAGACAGAACAAAATGTTATGGAAAAAAAGAAACTGGTTAATACATTATTAGATAATTATAATCAGGCTACCATAAAATTTTTATATTATACAGATGAAGTGCAGGAATATTTAAATACCCGTCAAAGTGTATTAAGTGTTGAAGAGCAGGAAAAACTGACTGATATGATTTCTTATCAGATAGGATCTCTTATTACAAATAATCAGGATGCGTTAATGAATGTGTGTATTTATAATAAGTTTAACGAATTATATATTAATAATGCAATTTATTATAATACAATAGAACAGACAAATGATTTTGCAGAAATACTGAAAGAAGTAGCAGAAGAAAAGCATGGAAAGCCGGTGCTTCGTATAAATCCCGTGCGGAAAAATATGATTACTTTTGCAAGAAATATCTATGTTCCCCAAATAGAAAAAAGTGATGAAAAAATCGGATTTCTGATGATGGATATTGATAAAACGGGTATGGAAAAAATTATACAGACAGGAGAGGATAAAGATGTGAACGCTATTCTCATATTGGATTCGGAAAATAATATCCTGGTCAATGGTTCAAATTTACCTGATGATAAATGTAAAACCATTTTGAAAGAACCATCCGGAAATTATAAAATTATCAGATATAATCTTCAATATGATGGGTGTAGCCTTGTAGGAATTTTGGATAAAAATCTGCTTTTTAAGAGTGTATATAAAATTTTCTTCAAAGAGATGTTGATGATTTTGGCTGCAATTTCAATTATTGCAATTGCATTATTCATAACTGCGGCTAAAATTGCAGAACAGATTCAGAAATTTATTGTAAAATTACGCCAGACTACAGAGATAAATTCCAATGCGTATGTTGAGGTTGATTCCAATGACGAATTTAGAGAATTGGCAAATGTTTATAATGCGATGTTGGAAAGAATTGATTTGCTGATTCAGCAGGTATATAAACAACAGTTGTTAATGAAAGATGCCCAGATTGAATCTCTTCAGGCTCAGATTAACCCACACTTTCTATATAATACATTAGACTGTATTAATAGTCTTGCTGATATGGGGAAGACTGCGGAAGTTAAAAAGACGGTAACGTCTCTTGGAAGCATTATGAGAATGTCCATTAAAGGGGCACAGTTTTTAAAGATTGAAGAAGAATTAAAGTATGTAAATCAATATTTGTATATTCAGAAAATGCGCTTTCAGGAACATATTATCTGTCTGGTAGAAATACCGGAACAATTATATGAATATTACATTCCAAAGCTGATGATACAGCCGCTTTTGGAAAATGCAATTGTCCATGGGGTTTCAGAATTGAAAGAAACAGGAATGATAGCAGTAACCGGAAAGGAAACGGAAGATGCAATTTATATTACTGTAAAAGATAATGGAAATGGGATGCCGGAAACTATTATCAGACAGTTGGAAGAAATAAGAGAAAATGGAATACTGAAAGAGAAGGAACACATTGGTATCTTTAATATTCAGCAAAGACTTTTGCTGCTGTATGGAAAAGAATATGGTTTGACTGTGGAACGTGTAAAGCCATCGGGGACAGCAGTAACCATCTGTATTCCCAAAACAAAGGGGGAAAAAGGATATGAAAGTGGTAATTATAGATGATGAACCATTGATATCAGACAAATTAAAAAGAATCATGGAAACGGGATTACGGGGTATGCACACGGTTTGTGCTTTTACAGATGCACAGACGGCATTGGATTATATTGAACAGGAAAAACCTGGGGTTATTTTGACAGATATTCGTATGCCGGGCATCACTGGAATCGAGCTGGCAAAGCAGATTAATCAAATGGATTATGGAGCAAAAATTGTTTTTCTGACTGGATATGCAGAGTTTGAATATGCCAGATATGGAATAGAGTATAAAGTTTTTGACTATCTTTTAAAGCCCGTAGATGAACAGGAAGCAATCAAGTGCATAAATCGAGCGATTAGTGCATTTCATGCAGAACAAAAACATACGGAAATGTATCAGATTTTCCAGGATTATTTTGTCAAAAATCAGGAGCTGATCAGACAACAATTTGTGGAAAAACTCTTTTTTCAACCTGTAATTTTATCAGAAAAACAGATGGAACTGCAAAAGCAGAAGCTGCGGATTGCAATCAATGGATATAGGGTGGTGGCTGTTACATATGACAGGAATCGTATACCTTTGGAAGAAGAGAGCTATTATAGTTATATAATCCATGAATTTTTTCTGAAAAAATTTAAAGAGATACTGGCACTGGAACATGGTGGTATCTTTTATATGATCTGGCCAACAGAAGAAAAAATACTGTGGAAATTCTGCAATAAATTGGAGCTGATCAGAAGAGAACTGGCCCAGTTGCAGCCAATGGATTGTATGATAGCTGTCAGTCATTATTCTGAAAATCTGTCTGATATCCAACAGATGAAAAAGGAAGTGTTGAAATGTCTGGAATACGGAAAAGATACAGGATGTATGCAGCTGCTTTCATATCAGGATTTACCGATGGAATACAGGGAAAATGACTTTTTCGATGTTACAGAAGCAATTACAGAACTGATCAGATATCTTCGCTCTGGTAATAAGAAAAAAATATTCGAACAGATGCAGAAGATCATCGATGAGACAGAGAAAGAGACAGAGAAATATTTTAACAATATCATGGAGTTGATAGGTGCCAATATATTTTTATTTCTTTCAGGAATTCCATTGGATAAGGAAAGCAAAGATAAGATTACGGAATCGTTTGAGCAGCAGATTCATGTACAATCGGAAAGAAAGACAAAAGCAGACTATATGAAGTATTGGCTGGAGTATATTGCAGATAATATTCAAAGTATGCATAATAATGACCAGGATCAGCTAATCCAGCAAATTTATAAATATCTGAATGATAATTTTTCACAACCAATCGGTCTGACAAATGTTTCAGAACATGTAAACAGAAATCCCTCGTATATCAGTCGTTTTATCAAACAGGCTACCGGAAGAAAATTTTCTGAAATTCTTGTAGAACTGCGCTTGGAGGAGGCAAAAAAATTATTACGTTCTTCTAATTTAAAGATTACTCAGATAGCAGAACAGGTAGGATATCCCAATCTACAATATTTTACCCGGGTTTTTACTGGCCAGATGAATATGACACCGGCAGAGTATCGGAAAATTACAACTTATTTTTAAATATTACTATGTTGCAACTTTATACAGTATTTTATAAGTATAAGGACAGTCGACTCTATAATGGCGATTTTGCAACGCTACATACAAATAAATGTAAAGGCAAATGCAGCCCCTATATCTGTAAGCAGGAAAAAAGAGATATAGAGGTTGCATTTATTTTTTTATTAAATCAAGTAAGCACACTGCGTGATTGCGAAAAGCAATAAGGTAAGCGCTTAGTTTTTAGGTATGATAGAAAAAAATCCCCGACTACTTTTCAGTAGCTGGAGCACCTTGACAATTCACATATGATTGATTTGATTCGGTGGCTACGCCGATTGACGACAACGCCGCAGATGAAAAATCAGACAAGTCAATATAGCAGTTACTTAATATTCGCTGTACTAGTGAGTTGACTTTTATACTGATAAAAATAAAAAAATAATAGTTTTGGGACTGCAATCCAAAAACTATTGATTTTTATATCGCTTTTGGAATATAATTAGTAAAAAGAAGGGAGCATTATTATGATTATAGAAAGAAAAGAATATTTAGAAAAATTGATAGCCTGGAAAGATAAGCAGTTGATTAAAATTGTTACAGGTGTACGACGTTGTGGAAAATCTATGCTCCTGGAAATTTATCGCAATTATTTAAAAGAGCATGGGATTGAGGAAGAACAGATTATTTCTATTAATTTTGAAGATCTTGATTATGAAGAACTGACAGATTACAGGAAATTATATAAATATTTAAAGGAACGTCTGATTGATGGAAAAATGACATATATTTTCCTTGATGAAATTCAGAATGTAACAGATTTTCCGAAAGTGCTGGACAGTCTTTATATTAAAAAAAACATAGATATTTATGTGACTGGTTCCAATGCATATATGTTGTCCAGTGAGATTGCAACTATGATTTCAGGAAGATATATTCAGATTGAAATGTTGCCGTTGTCTTTTAAGGAATATATGAAGAGTACTGGCAGTATGAATGACAGAGGAATCAAATATGCTGAGTATTTGCAGAATAGTTCATTTCCGTTTACACTGGAATTAAAAAATCAGCCAGATGAGATCAGAGATTATCTGGAGGGAATCTATAATACGATTGTTGTAAAGGATATTATAAACAGGAAAAAAATCACAGATACTATGATGCTTAAGAGTGTCTTAAGATTTGTGTTTGATAATATAGGAAATCCATTGTCATCAAAAAAAATTGCAGATACGATGACCTCAGAAGGGCGAAAAATTGATACAAAAACGGTGGAAAAATATCTGGAGGCTTTTAGCGAGAGCTATATTATATATCAGGCAAAACGTTATAATATAAAGGGAAAACAATATTTAAAAACTCTTGAAAAATATTATATAGTTGATATTGGAATGAGGTATATGCTTTTAGGTTCGAGGCAGGCAGATGCAGGACATGTTCTGGAAAATATAGTCTATCTGGAATTGTTACGTCGAGGATATGATGTGTATGTTGGAAAAATCGATTCATATGAAGTGGATTTTGTGGCACAGAATAAAAAGGGAACGGTATATTTCCAGGTGGCACTGACTGTACGAGATGAAAATACACTTTTGAGAGAATTAAGACCATTACAGGCGATACGAGATCATTATCCAAAGATTATCTTAACAATGGATGAAGAACCAGAAGAACAATATGAGGGAATTCGACGTATTAATGCCAGAGACTGGTTATTGGGGATTGTAGACTGAACAATGCAAATTAATTAGCACTCATCACTTGATAATGGAAGTTGATTTTTGTCCTGTCTTGTGTATCCCGGAAGTGCCTGTTTTACAGGCTTTCCGGGGCATCAGTCATTTTGTCTGGTATTGTAAAGCAGTGTCAGATTTGTCGTAAATGTCGTAAATTTGTGGTCAAAAAATGATGAGAAATGGAGAGTGCTAATAAAATGAACGCAGGCAGCGAAGCAACTTGGCAAGTATGGTTTTCTTCGCAGAGATTATCTGAAGAACCATCGAAATTAAACTTATCAGGTGATGCTTCTGCAGGACACCATTGGAGAGCATCTTCTGGAAGTAGATAAGGCAGCCAGAGAACGGGAAGAGGTAATTCTGAAACAGTTGGAAGAAAAAGAACCACTGCGGGATAAAGAAGCAGATCAAATGGCATGGGTAAGTGCTGCTAATCAGCACAGAGCAATTGCGAAAGAGATTATTCTCAGGAAATTAATTTATGTTTAAATGAAGGGGATGAGGTCGTGGATTGCGACCTCATTATTATATGTGAACATGAAATAGCAGTAGGCAGAATGAAAGAGTTGGGGTAAAATAAGAACATAGATTTTGGAGATTTAAAGAAATCGTTTTGAGGTATCAATCTGGAACTTCAAAATGGAAAAGTTGCGACAGTGTCGCAACAATTATCGAAAAGGAGGTTGCTTTGATGGAAAAAAAACATTCTGAAAAAGAAAAAACAAGTTTGGATTCACCGAGTCCAAAATTAAATAAAAGTATGATTGCTTACCATGAAACAGGAGATTTATTTGCTGATACATGTGAAATCGTGGAGAGTGCACAAAGTATTGCGTATGCGGCTGTCGATACAATTCTGGTTCAAAGGAACTGGTTGTTGGGAAAACGAATTGCTATAGAGTGTCTGAATGAAAATGGAAAAGCGGACTATGGCAAAAAAACTATGAAAAAGCTATCATCAGAATTAAAAGAAAAATATGGCAAAGGCTTTGACTTTAGTAGTCTTTATAAATATATGAAATTTCATCAGGAATTTCCTCAAATTTTGGACTCACTGCGTCCAAAGTCTGGGCGTCCCTTGTCATGGACGCATTATAGAATTTTGCTTCAGGAAACATCACCAGAGGCACGAGTATGGTATGCAAAAGAGGCACAGGAGCAAGCATGGTCCGTTCGGACTTTGCAACGGAATATTTCTTCACAGTATTATTACCGCATGCTCATGTCTCAAAATACAGAACCTGTAGAAAAAGAAATGAAAGAACTAACAGCTACTTATCAGGCTGATAAGCTGGAATTTATCAAAAATCCAGTAATAGCAGAATTTCTTGGACTATCTTCTAATACAGACTTTACAGAAAGTGAATTGGAGCAGAGAATTATCACGCATATTCAAAAATTTCTCATGGAGTTGGGGAAAGGATATGCATTTGTAGCGAGACAACAGCATATTCGAACTGAAAAAGAAGATTATTACATTGATCTTGTTTTTTACAATTACATTTTGAAGTGTTTTGTATTGATTGATTTAAAAACGTCGAAAATCACACATCAGGATGTGGGACAGATGGATATGTATATTCGTATGTATGATGAAATGAAGCGAAATGAAGGGGATAATCCAACATTAGGCATTATTTTATGTTCTGATACAGACGAAGATATTGCAAAATATTCTATATTGCATGGGCACGAACAATTATTTGCATCTAAATATAAAACTTGCCTTCCATCAGAAGAACAGCTTCGAGAAGAGATTGAAATTCAGAAGAGATTTTATTATCTACAGAAAGAAGAAGACAAAGAAAATAAAGATTTATAAAATATGAGTAGAGAAAGGCGTGAGTCATAGAAATATGGCTTGCGTCTTTTTCTTTGCCTGAAAGGAAGTGATAAGTTTGAACAAGAAGTTTTTGAAGCATTATATGGAAACCAATCCAGAAGGGACAGCACAGACCTATATCTTTCTGGTGGACAATCAGGATATCGCACTGAACATTGTGATGTCAGGTTATCAGGCACTTTGTCTGGTGCAGGAAGATGACGGATATTATTTCAGTGCAGATTCCTTTATAGAAGAAATGAGAGCTATTCAGTTTACTGGAAGTTGCCAGTGTGCCTATCATTATGTGGCTTCCTGTTCAGTGAAGTGGGTAAATGATAAGTTACTGACATTTTTCAAAGACGCTGGTCTTGATGGAAAAGCAGGCTGGCAGTTGTTCAAAGAGAAAGAGTATCTTGGCAAACTGGATAATCAGAAAGAAGTTGAGAAATTACTGGAACAGTATATTCTTCGGTTTGAGCGAGATCCGAAAGAAGAACCGGAACTGAGCCGTTTTCACTTATTTGATGCAAAAGGAAATGTGAAAGGTGTCCGGGATATGGAGATTGTAGATTACCTGGTGGAGAATGTTCAGTTTTTTGTGGTGGGAATCACACCGTATTATTATGAGCATGGTGTTTTCCTGGAAGACCATGATGGGGTAAGAATGAAATACCGTATCCAGAAGCTGATCTATCGTGACCAGGTACAGAGTGGAGTGATCAAAAGAATCTATAATCTGCTGATCACACAGCCAAAAGTTCACCGAGAGGCATATGAACTAAATAAACAGCCTGTGCGGTGGATCAACTTCAAAAATGGATATTATGATCCGGTTACGGGTGAAATGCTGGAACACAATCCGGATTATCTGACAATCAATCAGATACCATTTCCCTATTATCCAGAGGATTGTGAGCAGGTGTTACAAGGTGGAGAAAATATCAAAAAGTATCTTGCATCTTCTCTTCCGAACAAAGAAGAACAGCAGACATTCTGGGAGTATTTTGGATACTGCATGACACAGGATACGCAGTTTCAGAAATTCCTTACACTGAAAGGAAATGGTGGAACAGGAAAGTCGGTGGCAGTATCGCTGATCCAGCATGTCGTTGGAATCACCAATATGTCCAGCATTTCTTTACAGGATTTAAATAAACGATTCTATGCGACTGGAATGTATGGAAAGCTGTTAAATGCCTGTGCGGATATTCCATGCAAGGCAATGGAGAATACAGATGTATTAAAGAAAGCAGTCGGTGAGGACACACTGATTTATGAGAAAAAAGGACAGGATGCAATTCATTTCCACTCTTATGCGAAGCTGCTTTTTTCTACCAATGAAATGCCGCAGAATCTTGAGGATAAGTCAGATGCTTTTTACCGTAGACTACTGATTCTCGATATGAACCGGGTAGTAAAAAGTGGTGAAAAAGATCTGCACTTAAAGGAAAAGGTACAGGCAGAATCTGATTATGCAATTCATATGGCGATGATTGCATTGAAAAATCTGTACGAACAGGGAAAGTTCACGGAGAGCGAACACAGCAAAGAATGTGTAAGAGAAGTGCAACGGACGTCAGATAGTATCTGTGCTTTTATTGATGAGTCATTGGTGCGTGCCAAAGGAAAACGTCTGAAACGAAGTGAAGTGTTCCATATGTATGAGGAATACTGCAAAGAGAATGGCAGACAGGGGCATGGTAAATCTAACTTTTTCAGGAATATGACAGATAAAGGTTTCCTTCTGAAGCAGTACAATGGTGAGTTTTATTATCAGGATATTGCAGTTAAGGAAGAAGATTTTTGTCCTGTAGATCCAGAAGAAAGAATACCTTTTGAAGAAACAGATACAGATTATAAACAGTTACAGTTAAATATGAATCAGGGAATTAAGGGCATTTAGGGCAAAATAAGCAAAAAGAAATGTTACCGGAGCAGGAGAAATAACAAAGATAGCTGCCAAAGTACATAAAATTTTGCTTTTTTTACACTGACTGCCCTTTTTATGTATCAACATTTTAGCTGATACAAATATAGGTTTTTCCCGAATTTGGGAGAAAGTCAAAAATAAATATTAAGAAAGTATGAGGTATGATTATGAGAATGATGAAAAACAACAATAATGAGACAGTTATGGTGATCGGGATTGATCATGGGTATGGAAACATGAAAACAGCCACCAGATGCTTTCCATCCGGTGTAGCCAGATATGACAAGGAGCCAATCTTCCAGAATAATCTTCTTGTTTACAATGGCATGTATTACCAGATCGGAGAGGAACACAAGGAGTTCTGTGCAGAGAAAACGCAGGATGAGGACTATTATGTGCTGACACTGGTGGCTATCGCAAGGGAACTGGATGGGAAAGGAATGAATCAGGCGAAGGTGCACATTGCAGCCGGACTTCCACTTACCTGGGTAGCTACACAGAAAGAAGATTTCCAGAAATATCTTCTCCAGAATGAAAGCGTGGATTTTAGATTCCGTAACAAAGATTATCATGTAGAGTTTGCAGGAGCTGATGTTTACCCACAGGGGTTTGCAGCAGTCTTTTACCGCTTACAGGATTTCAAAGGTATCAACATGCTGGCAGATATTGGAAACGGAACTATGAATATCATGTATATCAACAATTCCCGTCCATTAGAGAAGAAATGCTTTACAGAGAAATATGGAACGCATCAGTGTGTGCTTGCTGTAAGGGAATCCCTGCTGAAAGAACTGGGAACAGTGGTGGACGATCTGGTGATTGAGCAGGTGATCCGTACCGGGACAGCAGATATTGGTGAGAAATATCTGACAGTCATTCGTAAAGCTGCCAGAGATTATACGAAAGAAATCTTCCATAAGCTGAGAGAACGGGAATATAATCCAGAACTGATGCGTCTGTATGTGGTCGGCGGTGGCGGTTGTATGATCCAGAATTTTGGAGAATATGACAAGGGCCGAGTGACAATTGTACGGGACATCTGTGCCACAGCGAAAGGCTATGAAGCAATGACCGTAAGGAAAATCCAGAGAAACGGAGGGATGCTTGTATGAGAAAAGAACGGAAAATCATCAATACAAATATCCGTTTGAATCTTTGTGATGAACAGGACAGGCAGGCATGGGAATATTTGCAGACGATGGACAGGGAAAAATATAAATCGTACACCAGAGCAGTTGTAGTTGCTTTAAACGATTATTTTTCCAGAGAGTACAGGAATGAAGCAGATCCGTATCTGGAAACCAGAGAAAAGGAAGATGCGTTTTTGGAAAGAGTGGAAACAGCTATCCGGGATGGAGTGAAAGAATCTGCCCCGATGGCTATAGCGAAGAATCTGATGGAAATGCTTGTACCGTTTGTAAAAGAATCGGTAGGAGAAAGTAAGCTGTCGGACAGAATACTAACAATGGAAAAAAAGGATGGAGAGATTACAGAAGATAATCTGGACTGGGAGAAAGAAGCTGATATGGATGCAGCACTGGATTTTGCGGACAGTTTTTAGATGGTTATGAAATAGCAGTAACAGGAAAACAGACTGACAGTAAGGAATAGCTTTACAAAAACAGAATAGCAGAAAAAGACAATGGCAGTGGTGACATTTCAGACATTATGAATTGGAGAAATGTTTATGACTGCTATTTTTATGTCTTTTAGCAGAAATGGAAAGAGATCCAAAAAAAGAAAGACAGAAATAACAGGAAAATACAACAGAAAAGCGTTGGCAAATGGGTGAATTGAACAAGCAAGGCGAAGAAAAGAATAGAGTGCCGGATACGGCACATGATTGTCCGATACTTCGCATCGGAGTGATGCAGGAACAGCCTGTTTCAGAAAGAGAAAATCTATCGAAAGGGGAGCTTTTCTCTTTCTTCCACAGTCAGTTCCTACATCACAAAACCACTGTCATCTATATTTTGGTTTGATAATGCAGTGGGGAAATGTTGCTTGGTTGGTATCAGTTTAGTAGTGGGGAGATGACAGGCAAGTTTCGCAAAGTGGCAAGCCACTAAGCACCGGAGCCAGCCTTTGGGCTGTTCCTAAACTTGCCAGAGGGCTCCGCCCCTTGGAACCCCGGCACGTCAATGGCGTAAGTATTCCTGCGAAATGTCCACCGGACATTCCTACGGAACACTTACTGATTGACTAGGACGCTGTCCTGCACCTGTATAAGGGAGCGTTGCACTCCCTTATATATCCCCTGCTAATCTACCAGCCGGAAAGGTTATGGCTGATTTATAAAAAAGATAGAGTGGAGAAAGGAGACGAAGATTTATGCGAAAACGAAATTATACGGTAACAATACGAATGAATAAAGCAGAGTATGATCTGTTTCAAAGCAAAGTAAAAGAATCCGGAAGAACACAGCAGGAAGTAGTAATAAAAGCAATCGCAGATTTGAAGATAGCTTCTACAGAGGAAGTGGAAGAACTAAAAAGATTGAATCAGATGTTTGCCGACATTCTCAGTCAGCTTCGTGGAGCTACTACAAATATCAATCAGATTGCAAGAAAGCTGCATACAGATGGAGAAGTTCCAAATGACAGTACGCTGTATTTTCTCAATAAAAGTATTCTTAAGTACCGGAAGGAGACTGAAAAGATATGGCTATTAATAAGACGATTAATAAGCGGACAAATACACATGGAGCAATGAGAAACTGTATCGAATATGTTTTGCGACAGGACAAGACAAGTGAACTGCTTACTTATGTAACAGGTCCGTGCTGCTATGATGAGATCAACTATGATCTGGTGTATAGAACCTTTTTAGAAGAAAAGAAGATGTGGGATAAAGATTCTGGGAGAATGTACGCTCACAACATTATTTCCTGGCATAAGGACGAGCAGATTACTCCGGAGCAGGCATTAGAATTTGGAAAAGAGTTTGCAGAAAATTGGTTCAGTGGATTCCAGACTTTAGTGGCTGTGCATAAGGATAAAGATCATATCCACTGCCATCTGGTTACTAATTCAGTGAGTTATGAAGATGGGAGAAAGCTGCATAATACAAGAAAAGATCTGGAGCGGATGAAACAGCTTACTAATCAGATGTGCCGGGAACGTGGACTGACAGTTGCCGAGAAAGGAAAGCACTTTAATGGAAGCCAGATTGAAAAAGGGGAAGTCATTGCATGGAGCAAAGACAAATATAATCTGTTCCGTCAGCAGGTAAAGGACAGTTTTGTAGCGGACTGTGCAATGGCGGTATTAAAGGTACTGGAAAATTGTATCAGCAAAGAAAAGTTTATAGAAAAAATGAAACAGTTTGGATGGAACGTAAACTGGACAGAGAAACGGAAGCACATCACTTTTCAGAACCAGGATGGGAAGAAAGTGCGAGATAGCAATTTGTCAAAAACATTCCATCTGGACATCAGCAAGGAGGGACTGGAGAATGAATTTGATAGAAATAGGCAAAAAGCCAGAGATTCAGCCAACAGAGACAGCAGATCGGACGAAGAACTCAGAAACTATTACAGAGAGCTTGACGCAGCCATTGCAGACACCAGAGGAATCACCAATCAAGCTCAAAGTGGAGAGAGATATTCTCGTACAGAGTTTCGAGAGAGCGAAAGAGTTCATGCGAACACAGAAAAAGCAGATACAGACACTGGAAGAAGAGAAACAGACGATCTTATCCGACAGGCAGAGATTGCGAGAAGAAGTTCGGAAATCAACCGTAGAAATTCAGCGTTTGACAACCGAACTGTCCGAAAAGCAGAAGCTGAATCAATCGCTTCAGCAGAGCAACGACGATCTGAGGAACAGAAACGGTTTGAAGAGCAGGAGCGAGCAAGAGCTGCTCGAAGAAGAAATAAAAGACGTTCGGGACCAGAACTCTAAATTACAGATACAAGTGAACCAATCATCTGTGGAAGCGGTGGAACAGGCACAGCAGAAACAGGAAGAAGCTGAAAAGAAGGTAAGGACAATACAATGTCAATATAACAAATTACAAGAGAATGAAGAAACGATGAAAGAAAAGGCGGATCAGAAAATAAAAAGTCTGAAACAAGAAATGAAAGAAAAAACAAGTTTCTGGCAGATGGTATATATTATTTTTTTAGTATTTGAGATGATAAAAAGCACAGTAGTTCAGAACGATTTATTTGCTTGTATAAAAGTTCCGATAAGAGTTTGGTGTAGGTATGTAGAATGGGTAATCCGTCCATCAGAATTAAATATTTTGGGGGAGAAGGAATATTTTTCAACAGAATGGTCGTGGTGTTTGCGAGTTATGGCAATTGTTATCGTTGTTGGAATTGTAATTGCAGGTGAAATGTTTGTTTTGAAAAAAATAGAACAGTATCGAAGAGTGTGGGATAAATATTCCATACGGTTTATAGTGGTCAGCTTAGAGATGATTATTATATCAGGCGATGCACTAAGAAGATTTATGCCAATAAATCTTGTGGTATTATTTGGAATGATAAATATCGCTGTCATGGAAATAAGAATTTATTGTCGTGGAGCTAATGAAATACATTAAAATCAACGATGGTTATCAAAAACCAAATTTGATTATTGACAATCAAGAAACTAGGTGCTATAGTAAAATTATAGAAAATGATTGTGAATAACCAAAGGAGGAAACAACATTGAATACTTCGATTAAAGAGCTAAAAGAAAGCTTAAAAGTTGAAGAGATTAGTTGGAATATTTTAAACAGGATAAGAGAATTTGTAAATGCTTCTATGTACGGTGGGTTTTGTTTAGCATATGTGGCCTATGTATCCTTAAAAAATAAGATAACAGATATAAACCAGTTAAAAGAATATGTGGAGCTGACTTTTTCACCAGAAAGAGTCAGTTTCATAAAAGAAAATATTGGAAATTTATGGAATGTTGCAATAGAAATTTCAGAAGAATATTCAGAAGCTGCACTTTTAGCGACTGTTTTATGGTGGCAATTACAGGGAAATCGTTTCATGGGAGAATGTGAAACACCACAGAGTGTTGTAAAGCTGGCAAATGAGATTCTTCAGATTTCAAATGATAAGGTGGCAGATTTTTGCAGCGGAATTGGTTCGTTTCTTGTGAGAGCCATAGAAAAGAGTCCAGAATCACAATTTTATGGTACAGAGATTATGCGAGATGTAAAAGAAGTGTCAGCAATCCGTACAGAACTGATATCTGATCGGGTAAAAATTGAGCAAAAATCAGTTTTAAATATAAATGACAATTTGATGTTTGATAAAATATTCTGTGATTATCCGTGGGGGATAAAAGCAAAAGACAGCATTGGAAGTAATGAAGCATTGCAAGCAATATATGATGTGATACCAGAAGTACAGAAGGTGGCAGCAGGAGATTGGATATTTATTATAAATGTCATGAATCACCTTAATAAAAATGGTAAGGCTGTTATTTCGGTAAGTAATGGAGTTACCTGGAATGGTGGAAATAATACAATCATTCGTGAAAAATTTGTTAAACAAGGATTTGTGGAAGCAGTGATTGCTCTTCCGCAAAATTTATATCTGAATACAGGAATTGCATGTTCATTACTGGTGCTAAGCAGAAATAATAAAAATATAAGAATGATAGATGCAACAGAAATGGTATCGGTCGGACGGAGACAGAACATTCTTAGTGATGAAAATATTTCTGAGATTGTTGAATTGTTGAATACTGATGACAAAAATTCAAGATTGATTTCTATTGAAGAAGTAGCGGAAAATGAATATGTTCTTAATCCGTCAAGATATCTTCAACGAGAAACAGTTGTAAAAAATGGTGTGTTTTTTGAAACTGTAATAAAGAATATAACAAGAGGAGCACAAATTAAAGCATCTGTTTTAGATGAAATTGTATCAGATGAACCGACGAACATGCAGTACTTGATGTTGGCAAATTTACAGGATGGAATTATTAGTGACGAACTTCCATATTTAAAGGGAATAGACTCTAAATATGAAAAATATTGTATAAAAAATGGAAGTCTGGTAATTTCCAAAAATGCATCACCGGTGAAAATGGCGATTGTGTCCGTACAAGAAGGCAATAAGATTTTGGCAAATGGAAATCTCTATGTTATTGAACTAGATAAAGATAAGATAAATCCTTATTTTTTAAAAGCGTATCTGGAAAGCGAAAGTGGAAAGGCAGCTTTATCCAGAGTTGCAGTAGGGGCCACTTTGTTAAATCTACCGGTGGAAGGATTAAAAAAGGTGATAATTCCGTTGCCAGATTTAGAAAGTCAGAAAAAAATAGCAGATCAATATTATGCGAAGCTAAGTGAGATTAAAGAATTAAAATACAAACTGGAAAAGGCGACAGAAGAACTGGAACATATTTATACGGAGGAAAAATAAATGGACGAGAATAATAAATTTGATGTAGTTGGAACCAACATAGCAGAAAAAGCGACAATGATCTGGAATGTAGCGGATATGCTTAGAGGGCCATTCAAACCGCATGAATATGGTCTGGTAATTCTGCCGATGACAGTAGTAAAAAGATTTCATGACTGTTTATTGCCAACGCATAAAGCGGTACTTGAAAAGTATGAGGAAGTAAAGAAATTTGCAGTTATTGATGGATTTTTGACAACAGCCTCTCAGTATCAGTTTTATAATATCAGCAAATATACATTTGATTCATTGCTTGCTGATCCGGAAAATATTGAAGCAAATTTCAGAGATTATTTAAATGGATTTTCTGCAAATGTCCAGGATGTGTTATCGAAGTTTGATTTTGACAATATTATCCGTAGAATGGTAGAAAGCAATACATTATATCTGGTTATCAAAGAATTCAATTCCCAGAAAGGTTACCTGGGACCGGATAAAATTAGTGCTGTAGATTGTGGCTATATTTTTGAGGATCTGGTAAAGAGATTTTCAGAGTCTTTTGGTGAAGAAGCAGGAGCACATTTTACCAGCAGAGATATCATTTATTTAATGACGGACTTACTTTTATCTGATGCAGATCTGAGTAAGGGTGGAAATGTAACTGTGTATGATATGGCAATGGGAACCTCTCAGATGCTTAGCTGTATGGAAGAAAGAATCCAGGAATTAAATACAGAGATTGGAGTTACCTGCTTTGGTCAGGAGTTCAATCCGTCCACGTTTGCGATTGCGAAAGCAGATATGATGATTCGGGGCGGTGATCCGAATAATATGAGGTTCGGTGATACCTTGTCAGAAGATCAGTTTAGCGGTTATCAGTTTCAGTATATTATTTCCAATCCGCCTTTTGGAATCGACTGGAAAAGAGAAAAGGCAGCAGTGGAAGTAGAAGCAAAGAAAGGTGATCTGGGAAGATTTGCACCGGGACTTCCGAAAATATCAGATGGTCAGCAGTTGTTTGTATTAAATGGTCTTTCAAAGCTTGCACCAAATGGGAAAATGGCAATTATTCAGAACGGTTCACCACTGTTTTCCGGAGATGCGGGAAGCGGACCGTCAGAAATCAGAAGATATATTCTTGAAAATGACTGGCTGGATGCAATTGTGCAATTAGGAACCGACATGTTTATGAATACAGGCATCAGTACTTACATTTGGATTTGTTCCAAGGATAAACCGTTGCATAGAACTGGAAAAGTGCAGTTGATAGATGCATCCCATTGTTATGAAGCAAGAAGAAAAAGCATCGGAACAAAAAGAAATGATATTACAGACCAGTGTCGTGAGTTGATTGTAAAGGCATATGGTGCATTTGAAAATGGTGCTGTATATGGAGATAAAAGTGGTATTTACTGCCAGAGCAAAATATTTGATACAGAGGAATTTGGATATCAGAAGATTGTCGTAGAACAGCCCCAGAGAGATGAAAGTGGAGAAATTGTATTAAAGAAGGGAAAGCCTGTAGCAGATACATCTCTGCGTGATACAGAAAATGTGCCACTGACAGAAGATATCAAGGAGTATTTTAAGAGAGAAGTATTACCATACGCACCGGAAGCATGGATTGATGAGAAGAAAACAAAAAAAGGATATGAGATTCCAATGACAAGATATTTCTATGAATATCAGGTTCCGGAACCAATGGAAGAAATTGCAGTGCGTTTGCATGAACTGGAACTGGATATTCAGAGCAGTTTGGATGCTTTGTTTGGGGAGGAATGATATGAGTAGAGAGATGAAAGATTCTGGAGTTGAATGGATTGGGGAGATACCGGAAGATTGGAATCTGCAACGTGTAAAAAATGCATTTGTTCGAAAAAAAACAGAAGCACATCAAGAAAATCCAGTTGTTTTATCGCTTGCAAGGGCAGGAGTAAAAGTACGTGATTTATCAAAAAATGAAGGACAAATAGCAGAAAGCTATTACAACTATAATCCTGTAGAATTTGGGGATTTGTTATTGAATCCAATGGATTTATACAGTGGTGCTAATTGTAGTATTTCAATGGTTGAAGGAGTTATTAGTCCAGCTTATATCAATCTTCGTGCAAAAGGTGGCTATAGTTCAAGATTCTATGATTATTACTTTAAAACACAATACTGGTCAATGGCAATGTTCGCACATGGGAAAGGTGTTTCTTTTGAGAATAGATGGACCCTAGGAATTGAAGAATTGTTTAACTATAAAATTCCGGTACCGCTGGAGGACGAGCAAGATAAGATTGCAGATTTCTTGGATGAAAGATGTAAAAAATTAAGGCTTGCGACAGAAAAAGTGCAAAATTCTGTTAAAGAATATCAAAAATTAAAGCAATCTATTATCACTCAGGCTGTTACAAATGGAATTACACCTGGGCGATTAATGAAAGAGAGTGGTGTTAATTGGATAGGAAATATTCCAGAAGATTGGAAAGTTACACAATTACGACATTGTGCAAGTATACGATCTGGAATAACATTAGGAAAAACGTATTCAAAAGATACCGAAGTGTTCGAAATGCCATATTTAAGAGTAGCAAATGTTCAGGATGGTTATGTGGATACGAACGATATGGCTGTTCTTCGAGTAAGTAAAGATGAAATAGAGAAGTATAGTTTATCTGCTGGAGAAGTCCTTATGACAGAAGGTGGAGATAGAGATAAACTGGGACGAGGTTGTGTTTGGGATGGAAGAATTGCACCATGTTTACATCAGAATCACATTTTTGCAGTTAAAGTAAAAGAGAAACTGTTAAATCCATATTATTTGGAATATTTAACAGCTTCATCTGTTGGACGCACTTACTTTGATGTTACTGCGGTGAAAACAACGAATTTAGCATGTACAAGTTCAAGCAAGGTATTAGCATTTACAATTCCTTTGCCAAGTATAGAAGAGCAGAATGAAATTGTAGATTATTTGAAAGAAAAATGCGGCTGCATTGAGACTGCTATTTCTAAGAAAGAACAGTTCATAAGTGAACTGGAAAATTACAAAAAATCCCTGATTTACGAGTATGTCACTGGAAAGAAGGAGGTGCCGGAATCTTGAGCATAGATGTTACCACAGAGAAACGTTTTGAATCGGACATTGAAGAATTCTTCTTGTCAGCAACAGGCGGATATACACACAATTATGATACATATGATCCGCAGCTTGGCGTATATAAAGATACTTTGCTACGTTTTGTTCAGAAAACACAGCCGAAGGAATGGAAACGCTTTTTATTACAGAACAAAGTAGATCCGGAACGGAAATTCTGTCTTGCGTTTAATAATGCCTGTGATATGGATGGACTCATTTCTGTATTACGCCATGGCTTCAAGCACAGAGGAATTCCATTTAAAGTCTGCTATTTTAGACCAGAATCAGGTCTGAATCAGACGGCGATGTCTTTATACGAAAAAAATGAGATTACCTGTAACAGGCAATGGTTTTATTCCAACGATACACATAACTCTGTAGATATGGTTCTGGCTGTGAATGGAATTCCGGTATTTGCATTGGAATTAAAAAATCAGTATACCGGACAGAATGTAGATCATGCAAAGCGTCAGTGGATGTATGGTCGTGATCCAAGAGAAATTTGTTTTCAGTTCAATAAAAGAATTTTAGGGTATTTCTGCATTGATCAGTTGGAAGTCTGGATGACAACAAAGCTGGAAGGAAAGAATACATATTTTCTTCCATTCAATCAAGGTTCCAATGGTGCAGGAAAGGATGGCGGAAAAGGAAATCCGGCAAATCCGAATGGCTATCCGACGGCGTACTTCTGGGAGTATGTATTTCAGAAAGACAGTATGATGGATATCATTCAGAAGTTTATCCATTTGCAAATCAAAGAAGAAAAGAAACGTTTGTCGGATGGCACAGAGCAGGTTACAAAAAAGAAAACACTGATATTTCCAAGATATCATCAGTTGGATGTGGTGCGTAAGTTAATTGCAGATGTACGGAAAGAAGGAACGGGGCACAATTATCTGATCCAGCACAGTGCCGGATCTGGAAAATCAAATTCGATTGCCTGGACAGCATATAGACTGGCATCCTTGCATGATGCCAATGATATATCTGTTTTCAGCAGTGTTATTGTAGTGACAGATCGAACTGTGCTAGATGCTCAGCTACAGGAAACGATTTCAGGATTTGACCATACGATAGGTGCAGTAGAAACGATTGATGATAAAAAGAATTCAAAAAATTTGAGAGATGCAATTAATAATGGTGCAAGAATTATTGTAACTACTTTGCAGAAATTTCCGGTGATTTATCAGGAAGTGGATAAGGTTGCCGGAAGAAACTTCGCAATCATTGTTGACGAAGCACATTCTTCACAGACGGGAAGTTCTGCCATGAAATTGAAGGCTGCGCTTGCAGATACAGAGGCAGCATTACGGGAATACGCAGAAATAGAAGGAAAAGCAGAAAATGAAATTGACAGGAATGATAAACTTGTTCAGGAAATGCTGACCCATGGAAAACATCCGAATTTATCATTTTTTGCGTTTACAGCGACTCCGAAACCAGCGACATTAGAGATGTTTGGCAGTCAATGGACAGATGGAAGTTTCCATCCATTTCATATTTATAGCATGAGACAGGCGATTGAAGAAGGATTCATTTTGGATGTTTTGCAGAATTATATGACTTACAGTACCTGTTTCAAAATTGCAAAAGATACACCGGAAAATCCAGAGCTTCCGGAGAGCAGAGCAACAAAGATTATCAAAAAATATGAGAAATTGCATCCATATAATATCAGCCAGAAATCGCAAATTATTGTAGAAACTTTTCGGGAAACGACCAAAAATAAAATTGGTGGAAAAGGGAAAATGATGGTAGTCACAGACTCCAGACTGGCTGCAGTTCGATATTTCCATGAAATTAAACGATATATTCAAGAACGGCATTATGCAGATATGGATATTTTAGCGGCATTTTCCGGTAGCGTGCAGGATGGTGACGAAGAATATACAGAGTCCGGATTAAATGTAAGAAAAGATGGAAGTCATATATCAGAAGGTCAAACAAAGGAAGAGTTTCATGATAACTTTAATGTCCTGGTTGTTGCAGAAAAATATCAGACAGGATTCGATGAGCCTTTGCTACATACTATGATTGTGGACAAAAAACTGAAAAATGTAAAGGCTGTGCAGACATTATCACGTTTGAACCGTACCTGTCCTGGAAAAGTAGATACATTTGTGTTGGATTTCGCAAATAAGAAAGAGGATATTCTAGAAGCATTTCAACCATTTTATCAAGAGACAAGCCTTGAGCAGGAAGTAAATGTGGATTTGATTTACCAGACAGAAAAAGAACTTTTGGATTATGCGATTTATAATGAGAATGATATTAATGCTTTTATAAATGTATGGAATCATCCGGGAAAACAAGATGCAACTGCCATGGGAAAAATGACGAGCGTGTTGAAACCGATAGCAGACAGATACAATTTGAAGAATCCGGAAGAACGGTATCAATTCAGAAGACTGGTAAGAAAGCTGATCCGATGCTACAGCTATATCACACAGGTGGTTCGCATGTTTGATGAAGATATGCATAAGGAATACCTGTTTCTGAGTTATCTGATTGGACTGCTTCCAGAAGAAAAAGAAGAACCAGTTGATCTGGATGGAAAATTGAAACTGGAATATTATAAGCTGCAGAAAACATTCGAAGGTGCAATAACACTGGAGAAAGTTGATGGTCAGTATGTTCCTTCCAAGAAACAGGGAGTACAGGGAAACAGACAGAAAAGCACATTGGATGAAATATTGGACAAGATTAATGAAAAGTATAAAGGGCAGTTTTCAGAAGGTGATCGGGTAATGCTGGGTGCTTTGCATGATAAATTGATTGCAGATGATAAACTGGCAAGCTCGGCTCGCACTTCTGATCCAAGAATATTTACAGAAAGTATTTTTCCATCAGCGTTTGGAAATGCAGCAATGGAAAGCTATATGGAGGCCCAGGACAGTTATGGAGCACTGTTTGAGGACAAAAGCAAGTACGATGCTGTAATGAGTGCGTTAGCAGGGGTGATTTATAGGGAAATGCGTTCTAAAAAGACCGTGGACTACCGGAAAATCGAACGAAATGAACAGGTTCAAATGGTGGCGGAAGAACCAGCTAAATATGGAAAGTAAAAAAGAAACTATGATGGTATGAAAAGGCAAGGGAGGGTTTTTATGTGGCTAGATAATGCGTCAGATATTGATATTTTATTTTATGAGCCGTATGCAAGAATAATTGCCGATATTGCAAAAAATGAACAATATAATCCATTGACAGTCGGTGTGTTTGGATTATGGGGAGCAGGAAAATCAACCTTATTGAAGTTAATAGGTGAAAAACTTAAGAGTCAGGACGGAATTATTTGTGTAACTATTAATGCATGGATGTTTGAATCATATGACGATGCTAAAACCGCAATTATGGAGGCTTTGTTACAGGAACTTAAAGAAGAAGTTCCTGTAGAAGAAACTAAAAAGAAATTGGGAAAATTAATAAAAAGAGTTGACTGGTTTAAGTTAGGAACAAAAGCAATATCCACGCTTGCACCTGTAGTTGCAAGCGTGGCCACAGGAAATCCATTGCCTATGTTGTTGAATGTAACGGGAAGTGCTGAAGAAATTGGAAATACAGTCAAAAATGCAGCAAATTCCATACAATCATTAAAAGATGAATATTGGAAAGAGGAAGATGTATCAAATGATGAAAGCACGATAAACAATATCAGAAAATTTAGAGAGGAATTTTCTGATGCATTGAAAAGTGACGATATTAAAAATGTAGTTGTAATGATAGATGATTTAGACAGATGTCGTCCAGAACGAATAATTGAAATATTGGAAGTAATTAAACTATTCTTGTCTGTTGACAGGACAACATTTATTATTGCTGCAGATGAAAATGTTATAAAGTACTCTATCCGTGAAAAGTATCCACCAATGAATGGATTTGATGTAGAACTGGACAAAGAATACATTGAAAAAATTATTCAATTGCCAATATATATCCCGGAGTTATCGGCAAAGGATATACAAAATTATCTATTATTACTGGTCACACAAAGCTATTTGGAACAAGAGAGTTTTAAGCATCTAATAGATAAGATATTTGAAGAAAAAAGAACAATTTCTGGGGATGTAATTACATTAGAAGAAATTAATAAGTTGATTGATGAGTTAGGGTTGAATTGGCAAGATGGGGGAAAAACAGCTTTTAAAGAAACGGCGAAAATTATTGATGAAATAAGGGAAATTGTTGCTTCTACATTGAAAGGCAATCCACGCCAGGCAAAACGTTTTTTGAACACATTTATTACCAAACGCCAGTTGGCAAAAATTTATTATGGTGATGAAATTGATATTTCCATTTTAGCTAAATTATTAGTGCTGCAAAAGCTGGATAATGACTTGTTTATACAATTGAATGAATGGAATAAAGAATTTGATACTGAAAATAAAGAATTTAAGGAAATTCGAACAAAAGTGAAGGAAGGAAAGGTTGATGCTCAGAATCCGTGGAACACAGCACAAATAAAAAAGTGGCTAGAATGCAAACCTGTTGAATTAGAAAAATATCGATTGGAAAAATATTTTTATTTGACAAGAGAAAATTTGAAAAGATCTAGTATTGACGAGTCTGGATTCAGTAAAAATACGAAAGAAATTTTAGAAAGAATTGGACGAGCTAAATCTGGTCAAATGGTGGCTATTATAAAAGATATGAAAAAATTGAGTGCAGAAGAAATTGCGGATACATTTAAGGTTGTTGCATCTAAAATCGAAAAAGGTGAAATGAAATTTTTTGTTGTAAGAGATTTGTTTTTGAATTTTGATGCATATAAAGGAAAAATAGTGGATGCAATTGGGAAATCAACAGTTCCTATTAAAGCAGGTGATATGGCTGCGTTAAGAACAATGTATAATAGTGATATGGAAAATATGAATACTGTATTAGAAAACATGGTAAAAAGAGGAACGTTAACAGACGAGCAGATTACAGAAATAAAAGAGCAGAGGGAAAGCTAATATGGGTACATCAAAAGGATATATAGCACCAACAACACCGCATTGGTCAACCGCAAAAAGAGCAGTGACGGCCTTTATAAATAATAGAGACTTTGATTCTAAAGCAAAAGCGGCCAGTAAATATGCAACCGCAATGAAAAAAGATATGTCGACAGGTGGTAGTTTTCAATCGGCGGCAGCAGGAGTCTTAGGTTTTGCACAAAAGGTTGCCTCTGGAGGCATAGATAATGCATTACGTGAGTATCATCGTGAAGATCTTATTGGAAAATCGTCAGAAGTTGTTTGGACAGAATTACTTCATGAATTTACAAATTATGGTGCATCGGTAGAAGATAATATGGCAGCGGATGCATTGTCACAGGCTATGGAGAATTTAGAAATAGAAGATATTGCGGATATAGGGAATGTTTCAGTTGATATATTACTGAAGGAAATGTTGAAAGAATACATAAAAGAAAACTTTGATTTTCGATATGAAGAAAAAATATCCAAAGGGAAAACACCTGCACAAACATCTGCAATTTTAAATGACATGCATGAATATATAGAAAACAGTATTGACGGTGATTTGAACTTGGATAATTTGAAATCGGTCGATTTTTCTAACATGGGAACATCACAAATTGTGGAGGATGCATTAAGCGATGCCTTATCTGTATTTGAAAAGTATTATGGGGAGGATTAAGGATGCAGTTTTGGATTGATAAAGAACAAGAGAAAAAACCAGATGCTGAATGGAAAGATGCATATGTCTTTTCAATTAACCGAAAAAAATATAGTACGATTTTTACCAATATAACGGATAGCTGGTACCGAATGGATCAACTGCAGATTTCTACAATATACGAAGATTTGTTCATAATAGGTTTGAGTATTTTTGCTTTGGATAAAAGAGTGTCCAGAAGAAAATTTAAAGACTGCTGGACTAGAGAGATAAGCGTATCTATTCCAGTATTAGAATATGAGAAATGGAAGCATACGGAATTACAATGGGAAAATATACTGGGATTTTTGACAGGGGATCATTGGCATATTACATTTAGAAAAAGTGAGATAATATATAGTTATAGGGAACGTGCAAATAGAATTCATTTGAATGTTCAAAACTGTAATTGTGTATGTTTGTTTTCTGGAGGATTGGATTCTTTTTGTGGTGCGATTAAACTATTAGAGCACGGAGATTCTCCTTGCCTGATCGGACACAATGAATATCCTAAACTTGCAAAAAGACAGAATTTGTTCGCTAGGACTTTTCAGGACTTTTATCCAGAACAATCTGTTAAATTTATTAGTTTTACAGCAAATTCCAGAGCTCCTATAAGTGAAAAAGAAGGAATATTGAAGGGGAGCGAAAATACTTCTCGTGGCAGGTCATTACTGTTTTTATGTGCAGCACTTAGCGTGGCTGGTATTTTAGGAGAAAATGTACCGGTTTATATCCCGGAAAATGGATTCATCGGACTTAATATTCCATTAACGGGAGGAAGAAAAGGAACTTGCAGTACAAGAACTACTCATCCACACTTTTTAAGACAATTTAATGATATCTTAGAAACGGTAGGAATAAAGAATTCTATTACCAATTTTTTTGCGTACAATACAAAAAGAGAGATTGTAGGACAAGTTAAAGATACAGATGCATTTAAAAGCTGTTATGCAGATACAATTTCATGCTCACATCCTTGTTTAGCAAGATATAATAAAAAGGGCTCTAAAGAATATCCTGTAAACTGTGGATACTGTTATCCGTGTTTGATACGCAAAAGTTCACTTTTGGACATAGATGAGATAAAAAAATATTCTTATCAGGGAGAAGCTTATGATTTTTTGATAGAATATGAAGAAAGTGAGAAGAGTGCAGATTTAAGAGCGGTGCTTGGAAGTATCTATCGTTGTAAATATTCTTCGGATAAAGAATTAAAAAGATATATTAGATGTGTAGGAGAATTAACAGAAGAGGAAGTTGAAAAATTTTTATCATTATACAAGAAAAGTATAGAGGATTTAGTACAACTTTTTTCCGCAGATCAGAGAATGAAGGAGTATCTGGGATTATGATTCAACACCTTATTGATACACACTTTCATCTGGATTATTACAAAGAGCATCAGAAAATATATGACGGAATAAATGAAAGAAAACAATATACATTGTGCATGACGAATTCGCCTGGAGTATATATATCCTGTAAACGCATATATCCGGAAACAAAATATTTGAAATTTGCACTTGGATTCCATCCACAGGATGTATCACTGAAAGATGCGGATTTTTACGATTTTATGCAATTGGTAAATACAACTAATTATGTAGGAGAAATAGGACTTGATTTTTCAAGACAAAGTTATATTTCGAGTAATAAACAATGTATGTATTTTGAGCAAATTGTAAGAGCGTGTGCAGAAAAGGATAAATTAATGTCTGTGCATCTTAGAAGAGCGGAGGAAGAAGCAATATCTATTTTGAAAAAATATCGTCCTCGTAGGTGCATTATTCATTGGTTTAATGGAAACGGAGAGCAATTGCAACAATTAGTGGATATAGGATGTTATTTTTCACTTAATTCTAACATGGTAACAAATGAAAAGAATAAAGAAAAATTGTATTTGATACCAAAAACAAGAGTATTAATTGAAAGTGATGGACCGTTTACAAAAATTGATGGAAAAAAGTACACATTTAACAACTTAATAAAAATATACGAGTTAGTTGCACGATATTATAATGAACCAGACATTATTAAGATGGTTTATGCTAATTTTCGAGATATTCTTTCAAAATAGTGTTAATTGTAAAGTTAGAGGGTGATTTTATGGCAATACGATCAGTAGAATATCTGCAAAGCCTTGTTCGGGAGCTTGCAAAATTGCCGGACGAGACTGAGTGGGTAGAATTCAAATGTAATAACAAGCAGCCACAGATGATTGGTGAATATATTTCTGCTTTGAGCAATTCAGCAGCATTGTGTGAACGACCGAAAGCATATTTAGTTTGGGGTGTGGATGATGCAACGCACAAAATTGTAGGCACTGAATTTCAGTATCGCAAAATGAAAAAAGGGAATGAAGAATTGGAAGCATGGCTTTCAAGGATGCTTTCGCCAAGGATTAATTTCCGGTTTTTTGAAGTTCCGATGGATGAAGATAATGTTGTGTTGATGGAGATTCCCTGTGCAGAGAAACAACCGGTGCAGTTTGCTGGTGGGGAATATATAAGAATTGGAACAAATAAAAAGAATTTAAAAGAATATCCAGATAAAGAAAGAGAATTATGGCGAACATTTGATTCTACACCATATGAATTGCGTATTGCAATGGGAAATCTGGATGAGGATGAAATGGTGTCTTTACTGGATTATTCTAAGTATTATGACAAACTTGAAATGCCAATCCCAAGAAATCGAGATAAGGTATTGGAAGACCTGCAACATGAAAAATTTATTAAGAAAAATGATGCCGGTACATGGGATATCACGAATATGGGTGCTTTGATGATTGCAAAAGATTTGAAGAAATTTGAATCTTTGCATAGAAGAACTGTTAGAGTGATATGGTATAAAGAAAACTCCAGGCTGGATGCCATAAGAGAAAAAGAATTTTGTGCAGGCTACGCATTTTCGCATGAAGAAATCGTGCAGTATATTATGACAATTATTCCACAGGAAGAAGTTATTGTGGATGCTACGAGAAAATCTGTTGTCAGTTTCCCGGAAATTGCTATCCGTGAGTTGCTAGCAAATGCTATGATACATCAGGATCTTCAGCAAAGGGGAACGAATCCAATGGTGGAGGTGTTTAAAAATCGAATCGAGTTTTCAAATGCCGGAGCACCATTGGTGGCAATCGAAAGAATTGTAGATTCGGTGCCAGTATCCAGAAATGAAAACATTGCCGGATTTATGCACAAATGTGGTATTTGTGAGGAACGTGGTAGTGGTTATGATAAGATTGTTGAAGCAACCGGTAAAAATGAGTTGCTTGCGCCTAGAATTGAAAATCAGAACAATCAATTCACCAAAGCAATATTGTTTGCAAAGGTACCATTTGAATTAACTACCAAAGAAGATCGAATGCGGACTTGCTATATGCAGGCGTGTCTGGCATATGTCAATTTTGAAGGAATTTCTAATTCGGATATTCGGAAAATATTTGGTCTGGGAGAAAAAGAGAAGGCCAAGGCATCGAGACTTCTTACCAGTGCTGTTGAAGGTGGATATATTAAAGTAATGGATCCAGATACAGCACCAAGATATAAAAAGTATATTCCATATTGGGCATAATGTAAGTTTCGCTAAGTTTCACTTATATAAGCACGTGAGAGAATTTTAGTAGAAAAATATGCAAAAAAGGCACTGAAAACAATGGATTATCGGTTTTTCAGTGCCTTTTCCTTGAGTAAAAAGAAAAAATATAATAAATTTAAGTTTTGCTAAGTTTCACTAAGCTCTACTCGCTTGATTTCCGCCACTGTTTCGACGGTTCCCGTTTACCACAATCATCACAGGTCTGTGGCCAGTTGATTTTCCATTCAAAATATTCATCTCTGGTAATCGCACCAGATGTCAGTTCTTCTTTTCTAAGTGTCCATTCTTTTAGAAAATCATTGAGAATCCCATAATTAAACCACATACCAATAGGCGGATGAGCAGGCCAACTATCAGAATCATAGTAGCGGATAGCGGTATCGCCACTGGAATTTGATTTTTCGCTTGGATAAGTCTCTAATTGAAAGAGATTAATCATGCCAGGATTAAATTCGTCAATCCAGAACAGGATTTCCATCAGTTCAGAAGCATTCATCGTAGTTGGCTCATGCAGTGTCAGTGGATTCACATCCAAAATCCTAGCCATTTCAGTAACCAGATCTTTACGGGGAACCCGGTAATTAGTTTCATATTGGGCAAGGCGGTTTGCACCTTTATCGCCCCAGCCAAGAGCTGCACCGAGTTCTGCCTGTGTCATATTCCGGAATGTCCGGATTTTTTTTATTTTATCACCAATTGTCATATCAGATTTCCTGCTTTCTATTTGATAATTCCATTTTACTATCAAAATCTCAGAATGTAAACAGAAACATTCGCAACTAAGCGAATAAAATGCTTGACATTAACATTAAAGCGAACTATAATAACGGAACAGTAAAGTTCGCATTAAAGCGAAAGTAAAAGCTGAAATGTAAATATTTTGTGAATTATCGCAAAAGCAGGTTGGTAAATCGCTTCTGTCAGGCTTTATTAGTGAAAGGATTTTTTAAAATTCCAAAAATCGAATAACATTTTACCCTCGCAGGGCTGTATAGATGAGGGGATATTTAAAATCCTTCTTGTACCTTGAAAATTGAATGAGCTGTACACCATATTTTCCTTTATAGAAAATGTAGCTAACACAGATGCCAAGATCCATAGCTTTTTATGGGGAGCGTTGAAGATACTCCGGAAACGGTCGGTATGTTTGGAAAGAAGCTGCCGACATTCAGAATAATTCTGATAGAGGTTGATTGTAACATTGACAGCAGGTGTATGAATGGAAGCCAACACGCCGAACGGAATGGAAAATCATCATAAGAAGTCTAAACAAAAAGTAGAGTGTACTGACAACGGGCATAACCGCTGTCTGGGAGGTGATGCAGAAGAATACGGAGGAAAGGAGGTATGTGCATCATGAGAAAAACAACAGAGTATAAGGCTGAGAACCGTCTGACAGTAGATATTGAAGGATTAATGGCAATGTTATCCTGCGGAGAAGTAACTGCAAAGAAAATTGCAGATTATGCAGAAGCAAGAGTGATTATTGGAAGACGTGTTCTTTATAACGTGGATAAGATAAAAAAATATCTTGATGCAATGGCAGTGTAATGAAAGATGAGAAGATAAAATACAACAACTTTCCTTCGGAATGAAAAGCAAAAAAGGGAAAATATTCCTGTAAAACAGGCAAATAAAAATTAGCATTTTGCAGGAATTTACCCTTGGAAATCATAAAATATTATGTTAATCTGTGAGCAGATATCAGACAGTATATGACTGATACCGACAGGACAAAAATCATTCCGAATAACGAAAAATGAAGTGAAAGGAATGATTGATATGGCAAGAAAAGATAATAAAGGCAGAAATTTAAAAACAGGTGAATACCAGCGTCCGGATGGACGTTATGAGTATCGCTACAAAGATGAAATTACCGGAAAGCGTAATTCGGTTTATGCCGCTGATCTGGCGAGTCTGCGAGAAATGGAAAAGAAGATCAATAAGGATATGGATGATCTGCTTATTACAGACGCCTCAGTCAAGAAGCTGACCGTAAATACGTTGTTTGAGCGATACATGGCAACAAAGAATATCAAGGAAAGAACGAAAAAGAATTATATCCGTATGTGGGACTACCGGATACGAAATACTTTGGGAAACATTCGTGTTGTAGATTTTAAGACATCTCACGTAAGGACGTTCTTTTCCGCATTGTCAGATGAAGGACTGGCACACAGTACGATCAAAGGTCTTTATGGCTTATTGAATCCCAGTTTTGAACTGGCAGTGGAAGATGGGATTATCCGCAAGAATCCGGTAACAGGAACACTTGGAGATTATGGGGCTCCAGCAAAGGAGAAAGAAGCACTGACACTGGAACAGCAGGAAAAACTTCTGAAGTTTGTTGAACAGAGTAATGTGTATAAGCCTCATCTTCCAATGATGCAGGTTATGTTTGGGGCTTGCCTGAGAGTGAGTGAAACCATCGGCTTAACCTGGTCGGATGTGGATATGAAGAATCGGGAGATCCATGTAGGTGGACAGCTTGTGTATTATGAAGGTGATGAAGGATATTGTTTCCATGATTCAGAAACCAAAACGGATGCAGGAATCAGAGACATTCCTATGACACAGATGGTATATGATGCGTTCCGTAAACAGAGAGAGCTGAACCTGATGCCTTCTATTTCATCGCATACTCTTCGTCATACGGGATGTACCAGATTGGGTGAGAACAATGTCAATCCCAAAGTTATGCAGTATGTGATGGGCCATTCAGATGCACAGATCACAATGAATGTCTACAATCATATTGCAGAGAAGTCTCACGTGGAGAACGAGATGTCTAAAATGAACCTGCCAGAAACCGTACCTGCTGTGGTATAAACCATAAGTCGTTGTCGTAAAATGTGGTAAGAAAATCAGACGAATATATTTTTCCAAAGATTTGTCGTAAAAATGTGGTCAAATCAAGAAAATCGAGTGCGAAAGCAAGTGAAAAATCCCTGTGAAGTCCGTAAAATCAAGGCTTCACAAAATCTTCACAAAATAATTAGCACTCACCTCTTGACAGTGCTAATAATATGTGTTATACCTACAATAGAACAAAGGAAGAGGAACAAAAAGAAGTTCCGAAATCCAATGCTCCAAACCAATAAACAATATGCTTTTGAAAGGAGACATGACTTATGTTAAGACCTAGTATTTTTAATGATAATTTATTTGATGATTTCTTTGAATTCCCATTCTTTGATGATCGGGCAGAGAGAAAATTATATGGACACAATGCGAAAAACATTATGAAGACAGACATCAAAGAACATAAAGACGGATATGAGCTTGAGATTGATCTTCCGGGATTTCATAAAGATGAGATTCAGGCTGAGTTAAAAGATGGATATTTGACTATCAGCGCAGCAAAACAGTTGAATCAGGATGAGAAGGAAAAAGAATCCGGAAAATATATTCGTCGTGAACGCTACAGCGGATCTTGCCAGAGAAGTTTCTATGTGGGAGACGAGATTACACAGGAAGACATCAAAGCGGAATTCAAACATGGCATTTTGAAACTGTTTGTTCCAAAGAAAGAAGCAAAGCCGGAAGTAGAGCAAAGAAAATTTGTATCAATTGAAGGCGAATAAAATAGGTGTGCAAGCAAAGTAACTGATTGAAACCCTGGGGAGTAATTCCCGGGGTATTCTTAATATGGGAGGTGATGATTGTGGAAACAAAACGTGATTATTATGAGGTTCTTGGAGTCAACCGAGAGGCAGAAGAAGGGGCTATTAAGAAGGCATATCGAAAGCTGGCAAAAAAATATCATCCGGATACGAATGCAGGAAATGCTCAGGCAGAGCAGAGATTTAAAGAGATTACAGAAGCATATACGGTTTTGAGTGATCCCAAAAAACGAAAACTATATGATCAGTTTGGTCATGCGGCGTTTGATGGAAGTGGTCCGCAGGAAGGCGCATATTACAGAAATGCCGGAAATACCGGAAATGGAGGTTATCGGGAATATCATTTCGAAGGTGGTGACATGGACGATATTTTCGGAGATATTTTTGGTGATATGTTTCATGGAAAGAATAGTGGAGGATTTGGAAAGCGTGGATTTGGCGGTCGAGAATTTTCCGGCAGAGGGTCTGATGTGGAAGCAGATGTCGCTGTAAGTTTTGACGAAGCTGTTTTCGGAGGGGATAAAGTCATTCATTTAAGAGGTCAGGATGGAAATGTACAATCACTTCAGGTTCACATTCCGGCAGGAATTGAGACAGGAAAGACAATCCGCTTGAGAGGAAAAGGCAATCCGGGAATCAACGGTGGAGGGAGTGGAGACTTATTACTTCGTGTCACGGTAGGAGAAAAGCCGGGATATGAAAGAAAAGGAAGGGATATCTACACGACGGTTCAGATACCGTACACGACAGCAGTATTTGGAGGAGAAGCCCGTGTAAAAACAATACATGGAGAGGTTATTTGCAAGATTCGAGAAGGAACGCAGTCAGGAAGTAAGATCCGTCTGCGGGGAAAAGGCGTTGTATCCATGAAAAATCCATCTCAGTACGGTGATCAGTATGTAACAGTACAGATTCAGGTGCCAAAGAATTTAAGCGCAGAGGCAAAACAAAAATTAAGAGAATTTGAAAAATTAGCCAGCCAAAGCAGTAATGGGCATGCAGCATAGGGAATGCATAGAAACGGTAATTTTTATTTTTTTAGAAATTACCGTTTTTGTATGTTTATTTTTAATTGGTATGCTATAATGACTGTACGCAAATTTGTAGACAGTAGAAAGGAAATGCGTATGGAGAATCAAAAAGAGAAAAGTACAAAAAAGAGAAGGATGCTGAAATTTATAGGAAAGCATCTTACAAAAAATGTAGTTATCGTTCTTGCAGTGGTTTTGGTAATCGCACTTGGGGCAATTGGACTGCGCAGTGTAATCACATCGGAGAGCAAGACTACGAAAATAGGATTTGAAAATATTGGGGAATTGGCGACACAATCCGCATATTGCACAGAAGTAAATGTGACCGATGACTGGAGAAAGCTGTTCGGAATCAAAATACCATTTACTCAGAGTAAATATATTTATAGCTACGATTTTGTGATCAAGGCAGGGTATGATTTTAAAGATATCAAGTGGAGTGAAAAAGGTGACAAGATTGAAGTGACACTCCCGGAGGTGAAAGTCTTGAGCAACGAGATTGACTTGGATTCCTTTAAAGTGTACCATGAAGAAGAGAGTATTTTCAGCCCGATTACCTTAGATGAAAGCAACGAAGCATTGGAGAATCTGAAAAAGACAGCGCAGGACGATGCCATTGCAAATGGATTGTTTGAGAATGCGAGAAGTAATGCAGAGACAATTTTGACAGGATTTTTTGGAAATGTCTATGATTTGGATAAATATGAGATTGTCTTTCAGGATAAATAAAAAGGAGGAGCGGTAGGATGAAGAAAAAGTTATTATATGCGTTAGGGCTTGTTGCGGCTGCGATTGTGCTGTTTTACTTTATATTATATCTGACAGCATAAGATTAAGGCATGTATAAAACACCTCGCGGGACTAGTATTGGTGGCGAGGTGTTTTTATAGTTCCTGATTTCGAAATCTGCTTAGTCGTATTTGTTCATCCATTTGATGAGTTCTACACAGTAGTCATCATGTCTGTCTACGAAGCAGGTATGTCTCGCACGTTCCCAAAGAATCCATTTGGAGTTTGGAATTCCGTCTGCCATTGTTTTGGCAACAAGAGGAGAGCAAAGATCTGAGATACCGCTGCAGATCAGCGAAGGGATCTTGATCTCACCAAGTCTGTCAATGTACTCGAAGTCCTTGAGAGTGCCTGTAGGTGCAAACTCGTTTGGTCCCCATCCTTCAACATAAGACTCAGAACCGGATTTTTTAGGTCTTTTACAACACTCAGGAGCATCCTCACCTAGCCAATAGTTGCAGTATCTGTCCATATATTCAGCAACGGCCGCATCATAAGCTTCTCCTGTGAAATCACCCGTTTCGAGTGCATGGTTGATCGCGTCCTGCATATCCTGTGGCATCATCTTGATGCGGCGAAGACCTTCTCGCTCCCAAAGAGAGCTGCTTGGGTGACCGCTGGAAATGATGAAACTTTTAATGCCCTGTGGTTTGTAATCAATTGCATAAGCAATCTGCATCATGCCACCCCAGGATTGTCCGATAATATGACACTCATCTAATCCAAGATGTTTTCTTAAAGCATCAAGTTCGTCTAACCAAACTTTTTGATTCCAAAGTTCTGGATGTCCGTCGAGGTATGAGTTCCCACAGCCGATTTGGTCATACATAACGATCATACGGTCATCGTCGTCAGCGACGTTATCTAATACCTCATAATAATTGTGAGTAGAACCCGGTCCGCCGTGGAGACAGATCAAAGGTGCTTTTCCATTGTTTTTTCTTTCACCGACTATTCTATAATATGTCTGATAGCCAAGGTATGGCATATAGCCTTCTGTAATTTTTGCCATGATGTTCCCCTTTCTGTTTTGTTTATTAAGAAAGTCCATTATAATATATTTTGTGGGAAGATGGCAATTGTATTTCAGTTCTTTTCGTGTTACAATGAAATCCATTTCAAAAAACAGTCTATCAACATATCTTCACTTATCAGGCGTATCGCCGAGAAATCCGTGGAGAACAAAAATTTAACGAGGAGGAAACTATATGGGAAAAATGGCAGACAATGTGCAGTTAAAAGACTATCGTTTTATTTTCGGAGAACCGAAGACAAGGGAAGAAGTAATTGGTCAACTACAGTCTGAAGAGCAGTTATGGAGAACTTTTTGTGAACTGACAGTTCCGTATCAAGAGGAAATCATTGCGTTTTGTATGGGGAATCAAGGAATAAAAATTACGTATGATTCTGTGTTTAAATACATTTTTAATCCAGAGGCAAAACCGGAGCGTTTGTCTGATTTGCTGAGTGAGATTATTGGTGAGAAGGTGAGGGAAAAACAAGTCCTGCCAGGAGAATCCAGAGAAATTTTTGATGGTTCTTCGCTAGTAATATTGGATATATTAGTAGAATTGGAATCGGGTGCGCAAGCGGATGTAGAGATGCAGAAAGTGGGAAATCTGTTTCCAGGACAAAGAAGTGCTTGTTATTCGGCAGATATGTTGATTCGGCAGTTTTCAAGAGTAAAAGCACGGAAAAAAGAAGCATTTCGATATAAAGATGTACAAAAAGTGTATTCGATTATTTTCTTTGAAAACAGTGGGATGACTTTTCGAGGTCACACAGAGTATCTGCATCATGCAAAGCAGATTTTTGATACGGGACTTGAAATGGATTTATTGCAGGAATATTTTTTGATTCCACTTGATATTTTTCGGAAAACCACGCATAATGAAATTAGTAAATTAGAGGCTTGGCTATACTTTTTAAGTTCTGATAAACCGGAAGATATTTTGAAAGTTGTCGGGAAATATCCGGAGTTTCGAGAGTTATACCAGGATCTCATTGTGTTTCGATATCAACCAAAGGAGCTGATAGATATGTACCGAAAAGCGTTAAGAGAAGCAGATGCCAGTGATATAAAATATATGGTGGAAGAACAACAAAGAGAGATTGAGGAATTGAAGGAAATGAATGAAAGTTTGCAGGAGCAGATTACAAAATTGCACATTTTGCTTGAAGAAATGAAAGAAAAATAAAATATAGAATATAGAATAGTAGAGGGCAGCTGTTGATTGGGAAGAGTTTTCCAATAGCAGTTGTCTTTTGCTTATTTGTAAAAAGAAACAATTTATCTATAAAAGCCAAAGCATACTGTTATTTGAAAAAAATTAGCACTCAATTGTTGTTATTACAGCGTAGCTTTTGTCTTAGTTCATAGAGTGCCGTAAAGTGCCTATTTACAGGCTTTTCACGGGTTTTATGAATTTATCATATTTCATCAAAAATCGTCAATATACAAAAAATTGGTGTCAAAATTGGTGTCAAATAACCTTAATTTGAGATTTTGATGAGCAACACATCAGTATAAAAAATTGAATATTTTATAGATTATGGAACGCCTAAAATGACGTTCCTTTTCTATTTCCAGCCGTTCTTATTGGACGGCTATTTTATTACCCAAAATGAAAGGAGCATTAGATTTATGAAAAAGATGTTAAAACGATTGTGTACGGGCTTCTTAGCTCTTGCAACTGTCGTTACTGCTTTACCGA
>OGEB01000130.1_pt1 | contig 64510 bp, 75 predicted proteins | sample 1570541 | NCBI WGS metagenome assembly OGEB01 (sample SAMEA2581975, study PRJEB24529) | metagenome | biome: Human gut stool | place: China | collected 2011 | reverse complement strand
CAGTAATTTTGATTGGGTATATAATTGAGTATATATTAGAAAGGGGATTTTAGACTTATGGCTATTAAGGATTTATCCATTATTAAGTTCTCTAACGGTAATGAGGACACTTTAAAATTTGTTGACAGATTCAGAGATTATTATTTCCATTACATGTCTAAGGTAAACAAAAAAGAATTAGGTGATTTTGATAATTCTGTTTCTCTGAGTGAAAAGGAAGATAAGATTAATAAGTCTTTCTTAAGTGAAGTTCAGAGATTTGCAGGTTGTAATCTGCCAGAAGATATTCAGCCTATGCATTTAGTTGCTAATCCAATGATGCAGTGGGCGGCTTTTGCTGTTGTTGATATGCTGATTCAGGCAGTATTACCAGAAACTATTATTCGTTCCATTGGTCTGTATACTGAGGTTCGTAATGTTGCTTGGGGTGATTCTGCACAGTTTGAGATTAAACCAAGAGCATTAATGACTGTTTCTACTGGCGCTCATGGTCAGAGAACCACTATTCGTCAGAAGCAGTTTAGTGCAAACAAGACCCTTATTCCAGTAAATCATAACATTACTGTTTATGCTTCTCTGTATAAAGTTCTGGCAGGTAAGGAGAATTTAGCTGAGTTTGTAAGAACCGCTGTTCGTTCTATGGAAACCGCTTTTTCTCTGGATGCTTACAATGCACTGAACGCAGGTTTGACTGCGGCTACTTATCCTACAGCTTTAGTTAAGACTGGTTATACACAGGACACTCTGCTTGGTCTGTGCCAGACTGTAACCGCTTATAATCAAGGTGATAAGGCTGTAATTGTAGGTACTGCACTTGCATTATCTAAGATTATTCCAAATGCCGCTAATGGTTACAGAATCGTAACAGATAGTAACTCTCAGAGTATTCAGCTTATCAAGAACTTCTTTGACTATGACATTATGGTTCTGCCACAGGTCGCTACTGGTGATTACTCTAAGTATTCTTTAGCACTTGATGATAAGAAGATTTATGTTGTATCTCCGTCTACAGATAAGTTAGTTAAAATGGTACTTGAGGGAACCCAACTCAGCAACGGAAATAACTACTACGACAATGCAAACCTTACATCTAATACTACTATTAACAAGAGTTGGGCATGTGAATACGTATCAAATTCAACAGCTGGTTTAGTTAAACTTGACTAATTTTAATTGGTCTTTTTAAGACTTAAAGCATAAAAATGCCAAGGAAGTTTTGTGCTTTCTTGGCATTTCTTTTTTAAAGAATAAAATGAATGAAAGGAATAAAACGATATGGCAACTGCAAAAACAGCAAAAAAGACTGCTACAACACCTATTGTTGAGGAAACTGTAACAGAAAATGTAGAAGAAAAATCTGCTAATACGGTAACACTTAGTACAGAGCAATTTGAAGCACTTATGGGTAGACTCAATGACTTAGAGGGCAAAGTTAAGTCGCAAGCTGTTACTCAATCTGTACCGTATGGTAACGATAGATTTTACAATTATCTTGAAACAGAGGTTCCTGTAGTCAGTATGTGTCAAGGTGAATTAAATCTTGCAACACAAGGTAAAGGACAGGGAAATATTTATACTTTTACTGATTTTGGACAGATTATAGATATTCCTTTTGGTGATTTAAAAGATATTGTACAGCATAATCAGAGATTTGCTAACGAGGGATATTTCTATATTGTTGACGAAGAAGTTGTTAGAAAATTAAGAAAAACTTCTGAATATAACAAAATGTTACCACCAGAAGTTATTGAAAATATTTTTAAGAATGATGCTAACAAAATCATTGACCTTTATAATATGGCTCCAAGAGGTCAGAAGGAAACTATTATCGAAATGATTAAGAATAAGCGTGTTCAAGGTATTGATGTAGACGCAAATGTTCTAGTAAAACTTGGTGAACTTACTGGAATTAATTTCGTAGGAATTGAAGCTGAGTAATTAAATAAAAGGAGGTGAAACAATATGGCTACTTCCTTTGATACTATAAAAGACTTAGCATTAATTATTATACGTGACTATAAATTAGATAAACTTTATGAAAAAAGTACAGAAGATTTTCAAAAATATACTGACGGAATGTTAATAAAATCTATACCTAAATTTGTTGAATGTTTACAACCTCTTGATTATAGTACAGAAACTAGAGAATTTGCTAATGAATTAACTTTGAAAGAGCAAAGTATATTAGCAGATTGGTTCGTGTATACATGGTTTGAAACCAATATTAATGACGTTACTCAATTTAATTTACATCTTACCAATACAGATTTTAAACATTATGCAGAAGCAAACAACTTAGATGCTAAATCTGAATATCTGGATAGAATGAGAGAAAAGATAAAGCAAGATAGTCTGGATTATCAGAATGATAATATAGACAAAATAAAAGACTTGCAGTTGGTGTTTTAATGAATAAGAGTTTAATTGTTGGCAAATTATATAAGGCTTTATGTATTTATGAAACTTCAAAAGAAGATTATTGTAAATACTTAGAAACCTTATTAGTATGGTTAAACGGTGTAAAGAAAAGCGAGATAAATGAACAAGTTATTATTATCATAAGAGGTTTAAACAGATTAGGAACAGAAGCTACACATTATATGGTAAAGGCTTCTATTTTTCAAGCAATAGATTTTGTAAAATAAAAGGAGGGCATAGTCATGGCATTAACTTATTATGGTGCTTATCTTGAGGGTCTGGCTATGGCCCCTAACAGTAAGTATAGAAATGATATGCAAGCATTGGTTAATTCTCAATGGGAAAATACTACAGTAAAATATGATGTGGGCGAAGAAACTGAAATAGGTTCTTTTGAGTTTAATCCTATAGCGGTTTATATAAATCATGTTATAGAGGAAACAAGCACAGGACGTAAAAACGGTGATGATTTCAGAAAGTTAATTTTCAAGGATATTATTCAAGAGAACGGTTCTTCTGATAGAAATACTAGAGGATTATTATATCAATTTGACGATAATTTCTGGATTACAACATTTACAGACAATTATAACAGCGTTTCCGAAGCCGTTGTTGTCAGACGTTGTAATAATCTTGCAAAATATGTAGACGAAAATACTGGTGATATTATATCAATACCTTGTATTTTGGACTATACACCTACATCACCTTCACCTAAATACATGGAAGATATTGTTACCCCAGATAATCATGTTGTAATGATTGTACAAGGAAACAAGGAAACAATCAAATGGAAACAAAATAAAAGGTTTATTTTTAACGGTAGACCTTTTAAGATTACTGGGTATAACAATTATATGCAGAATAGTTATATAGACCAAGATACCACTATTCTTTATATAGACTTATATCTTGATGAAATTCAACCGTCTGATGATATTGAAAATAATGTGGCTAATCGTTATGAGCATACTTTTTCGATTATGATACAGAATGGTGATTTTGAAGCGATACAAGGTAGTAGTGGTAAGTTACAAGCTATTGTAATGAGAGATAATGAGCAACTGTCCATTCCTTTACAATGGTGGGCTGTACCGTCTGAAAGTGCGATGATAGATGAAAATGGCAATTATCGGATTTCAGATGATGTTGAAGTAGGTTTTAAGATTGAATTTCATGTTGGTACTGGTAAGTACAACACAGTACAAGATGAAGCAATATGTACAGTGGTAGAAACTGTGGCTGAGAAAAAAGAGATTGTTATATCCCCTGTTTTCACACAAGTACGTCAAGGTAATGTTCAAATTTTTGAACCAATGTTGATGATTAATGGTGTTAAACAGAATGTTGATATTACTGTAACTGCAACTGGTGTTAAACAAGGATATTATACTTTGTCTAAATCAGATAATACATATGCTTTAACTTGCATAAAACCTACGTCTGATGTATTGATTTTAACAATAGAATCTGATGATTTAACATTACAAAAAGAAATTAAGCTAGTGTCTGCGTTTTAAAAAGGAGTGTGCGTAAATGTTTAATAATTTTGCAAATTTGCCATATGTTCCTTATAAAATTATAATGACATTGGCTCAAAATAATGAAAATATATTTAAACTTCTTAAGTATGGTACTTATGATTGTTTAAGCAAACCTAATCTTACGTTTGAAGAAAAAATGGGAATGATTTATAAAAATCAAGACCAACAACAAAAATATAGGATATTTTTAAATCCTTTGGTTGAAAATATGCAATATGATGCAACAACCATATTGAAATGTTTTAAGTATGACAGTTATCCAATAAACCCTTATTTATGTACTGTTGTGTATGAATTTGATGTTTTATTTGGGGACAAAATTGCTATTGTGGAATATAATGGTATTCCTTGTAATAGGGCTGATGTTATGGAAACTGAAATTATGAAAACACTTAATGGTTCTTATGCTATGGACGGTGTTGGACAATTTCAGTTTAATGCAGAACTATCACAGTATTGTAGGTCTAGGGCGGCTTTAAATAATACAAGAAACTACAATGGTGCAAGTATATTTATGGCTGTTCAGATTGGTAATGTAAGTGAGGTGTGTGTTTAATGAAGTTTGATATAACACCTTATCAGAATTATATTGAAATGGACAAACCTATCCCTTATGTTACTAGACATAAACAAGTAATATTATTATATCCAGTTAAATTAAAAGAAGCTAATGATTTTGTAAACTGTTATAATGTACTTACAATAGATAAAAACACATTTGAAGATATAGAAATTATTCAGAGTTCTTATTTACAATTTCTTTTGCAAATGGTTTTAGGACAAGATTTGTTTGGAAAAGTTGAAAAACATTCTATGAGATATTGGCAATTTGTCAGAATCATAGAATTATGTTTTGGACTTGATAAGATTGAAGAACAGTTTAAAATCAAAATTAATGAAAAAGGTAAATTTATTCTTGAAATAAATGATGTGATTATAGATTATAAGGATTTTGATAACATAATTCAAATTATACAATATCAGAATATCTATGATTATGAAGATGAAAGAGATTTAAACCCAGATTATAAGAAAGCTGTTGATGAATATTATAGTTTGGTGAATAAGAATAAAGAACCCATAACATTAGAAAGAAAAATATCTATTGTTTCAGCACATAACGGCATGTTAAAGAAGGATTTGCTTGAAATGACTTTTTATAGTTTTACATCTTTGTTTAATGCTGTTGTTGAACAGATTGATTACGTTGTGAATAAGAATTTTGAAGCAAATGGTGGAAAGTTTAAAAAACCTATAGAGCATTTTGCATATAAAAACAAGAAAGGTAAATATGCAGATGCTTTTGTAAATAAAAAGAATATTGGACAAGGATTTAAAAATGTTTGAATTATGAAAGGAGTAATATAATGGATGCTTTTTTAGCCGGTGTAGCAAATGTTGACCTTTTCGTAGGTGATGAACTGTTTGCTACTGCAAAAACTTTAACAGATTCTACTTTTAGTTTTGATGTATCCTTAGAGGATATTCGTGGTGGACAGGGCGCAAAACTGTATGGTAAGTACGCACATTCTTCCACAATGAACGTAACTCTTACTGATGTAATGTTCCGTCTTGAGTTTATCGCAAAGAATATTGGTTCTGATATTGCGATTGGTGGCAGTGCTTTAACTGTCGAAGAAGTTACTGTGACAGACGCAGGACAGATCACTGTAGCAGGTACTCCTGTAACATTTGGTAATTTTGGTACTATTGGTTGGTACAAAAAGCCTAATGATTCCACATGGGTTAAAGGTACTTTTAATAATAAGATTATTACTGTTGCAGGTGCTATGTCTGGGGATGTTTATTGCGTTAAATATGTAGTAAACAATGATTCCATGAGAGTGCTTACAGTAGGTGCTAACTTTATTCCTGCTACTGTCCATGCTGTAATGACTGGTACTCTGTTTGCAGGTAGTAGTACTAATCCAAATGAAGCTTCTACTACTAAAATTGGTGAGGTTCAGATTGATATTCCTCGTTTAATGTTAAACGGTTCACAGGAAATTTCTATGAGTATGACTGGCGCAGCTAACACACCTCTTAATGGTTCTGCTCTGGCTTCTGCTGAAACCTCTAGTTGTAGTGACGAAGCTATTTATGGTACTATTAAGGAAATTCTGTCTACTGCTCAGTGGGAGAATGATGCTTATGCATTAGCTTTAACTCCGGCTGATATTGATTTACAAGCGAGTGAGAAAGAAACCATTAAGGTTTATGCTCTTATCAGAAATGCTCTGCCTAAGTTAGTAGACCCAACTGCTGTTACTTTTACAAGTGGTGCTGTTGGTACAGCTAAAGTAGAGGATGCAACTGGTGAGGTAAAGGGTGTAGCAACTGGTACAACTACTATCCACGCTGTTCTTACTAAGAATCAAGCAGTTGAAGGCTATGCTAATGTAACTGTCGGTTAATCTCTGTTACTGGTTTGTACCTATATGCGTAGGGTGATATGCTCTACGCATTTTACATATTTTAAATTTTGTTGTAAAGGAAGTGGTTATTTTGTGTCCAGATTCATATATTGGTAAAGTAGATAATAGAGATAGAATTTTATGTAAAAGACAGAATGGTAATATTTGTCCTTTTGTTCGTTGGTGTAATGTATCAGATTGTTGGAAGCCATTACCAAGTCAAGATACTTGTAGATTAAAAAGTGAATATATTGTTCCAGAAAAGGCTTCAAGGGTTCGTTTTGAAAAGAAAGGCGAATTGTATATTGAAGTTGAGAACAATATGGTGATTACATTGAAAAATCCTTTTAATTTTGTACCTAAATATGTTACTTTATATAAGACAAAAAATGGGTATGGTATTAATAAAAATAAGGGTTATGGTAAATAAAAGTATTGACTTTGTAAATAAAAAGTGCTATATATATTATATGAAAGTTATATAAAAATATAGTACATAAGGAGAACTGAATATGTTTACAACAATAAACAATAACGCAAGAACATTCAAAAGGGGAGAAGTTTATTACGCTGATTTAAGGAATACCCAAGGTTCAGAACAAGGCGGAGTAAGACCAGTATTAATTTTACAGAATGATACTGGAAATTTTTATAGCCCTACCATAATCATAGTACCTTTAACTTCTAAGGTTAAAAGAGAAGATTTGCTTACACACTATACATTATCTAAAGAAAAAAATAAATTTCTTGTAGATGATAGTGTTGCTTGTGCTGAACAAATTCGTGCTGTGGATAAGTCAAGGTTTAAGAATTATATTGGAACTTTGAACAAAGCTGATTTAAGAGCAATTACTGGTATTGTATTTGCTAATCTTTGTGGTGACTAATTGGAATGAAATGAATAGATGGATAATAAAAGAAAGAAGTGGCAAAGCTATGATAAAGTAGGTGAGAAATAGTGGAAGATATGACTGCACATGAAATTAAAGAGGACTTAAGAGAGGTTAAGTTAAAAGTAGACGAACATACACAAGATATTACCAGACTTCAAGAAAGTCATAAATTTATTCAGCAATTATCTGAGGAAGTTGTAAAAACTAACAGAGCATTGAATGAAACTATCCAAGATATTAAAATTACAATGATTTCTTTACAAAGTGATGTTTCAGATGTTAAACTTCAAGTAAATGATATTAAGACAGATTTTAATAAAATTAAAGATGATTCTAATTTTAATATTATGGAATACATAAAGAAAAATTTCCCTACAATAATTATTGCAATATCTTTTGTAGGATATATATTAGCAACTAAATATGGATTCAAATAGAAAGGATTTGATATTATGCCAGATTTCGGAATTGTAAGTGTACCTGTAATTGTAGTTATTGCTTATCTTGCAGGGCAGTTTGTTAAAAATTATACTAAGTTAGATAATAATAAGATTCTGCCGATTGTTGGACTGATTGGTGGAATTGCAGGTGTTTTAGGTTATAGATATATGGTTGATTTTCCTGCTGATGATATTATGACAGCTATTGCCATTGGTATTGTGTCTGGAATGGCTTCCACATGGGTAGACCAAGTTGCAAAGAAAGTGGTTACAGATAAGTAGAAATAGGGTAACACTGATTTGAATGGTTTACATGATAAATTGGTAGGGTAAATTTTAAAAAGGGTGTTACGTTTCGTTGCACCCTTTGTACATAGATTATGGAACGAAACGAAAGGACGGAATGAAATGGTTGAATTAAAAGAAAAAGTGGTAACAATTCCTTATACTGAGGACGAAAAAGGTGAAAAATATACGGTAAAACAGTATTTAACCCCAGAACAGGTTGAACTTATTGGAAATAATATGTTAAAATGTTCAAATGCTGTTGAAAGAAATGTTGTTAAAAATACAATGCTTATTAAATTAATGACTGATATTCCAGAGGGAATTGTTAAAGATTATGATATGCTTGTTAAATCTGGAATTATTGACGTTGTGGATTATAATATATTTAACGTTAGTGAGATTGATGATTATGTAGAAGATGAATTATCAATCAGAACCAACGTGAATAAATTTTTAGAACAAATGAATAAGACTTTAGATAAATATGCTAAGAAAATGCCTAACAATAAACAGATTGAGGACATGTTAGCAGACAGTAAAAAGTTAGTAGAAGCATTTGGAAAGAAGTGATAAGGTAAAATGGCTTATGCTAAAAATGCAGGTGAGTTTTATTCCTTGTACAATGAACCAGTTTCTAAAGCTGTTGAATATGTAATGCAACAAATATTGGTGAATTATAAGCATTTAATCAATCAGATTGTATATGCACATATACCAGAAGAATATGAAAGAACATATGAATTTCTGGAAAGTTGGCAAACAAAATCACAAAAAACAAGACAAGGTGGGTCTGGGATTTTATCCCAAGACCCTACTTTTATGTCTTATAATCCAGAAATGTTCCAACATGGTAGTTTATATACTACTTATGGTGATGTAAGAGATGAATTAACTGGAATTATATATCAAGGTCTTGGTGGTGATTTATTTGGATATGGTTGGTGGAATAAACCAAGAGATGCTTGGACACCGTTGATTGAACAGTTAAACAAAGGTGAATTAAAGAAATGGTTTATTGAAGGTATGCAGAAACAAGGAATACAATGTAGAAGTGTAGGAAGAGGTAAAAATATATCCTCTTTCTGGTAAAATTTGGAAAAGGGGATTATATGGAAAATATTGTAATTGGACTGGATATGTCAACGAAAAGTTCTGGATATTCAGTTTTTAAAAATGGTAAATTGATAAAATTTGGCGTTTGGAAACAGAAGCAAGAGATAGCTTGGAGAGAACGTTGTATATATATGGGGAATGAACTTTCTAAGTTAATAGAGGTTTATTCCCCATTTTTTATTTATTGTGAAGATACAATTTTAAGTGGTGAATGTGGTAATAATGTACAAACAGTAAAACAATTATCAGTGTTACAAGGAATTGTATTAGGTGTTTGTGCGGTACATAATGTAAAAATAAAATTTCTTATGCCTAGTAAATGGCGTAGTGATTTGGGCGTTTATGATGGTACTAGAAATGGAACTAAACGCCCAGTAATGAAATGGAAAACTATAGAAAAAGTCAATCATATTTTTGGGTTGGAATTGTTTTATGATTTAGATAAACCTAAAAGCGTGAAAAATGATGATGATATTGGAGATGCTATTGGAATAGCATGGTCACAGATTAAACCTACTGAAATAAGTAAGGGATTTGGTAAGAAGCCAAATATAAATGCTAAGAAAGGTAGGTGCATAAACATTGGCAATGAATAGTAGTAACTTCCAAATACTTGTAAATGCAGTATTAGATGCAAAAAATATTCAAGCACAATTAGATAAAATAAGTCAAAAATACGCAACTATGAAAGTTGGTATTGATGTTGATACAAGCAAACTTAATAGTGCATTAAGTGGACTTAAAGGATTAAAAGTTGGATTTGAGGATACCAGTACGAGTGCAGAAAAGACTTCTCAAAGTATTGGTGATATATTTGCTAAAGTGTCTAAGTTTGGTGGTGTAACACTTGTTATTAATGAGTTAAGACAATCGTTAATGGAAGGTGTAGATGCTGTTAGGGAATTAGATGCGGCTGTTACTGAATATAAGAAAGTGTCTGATTTAACAGACGAAGGGATGAAACAGTATATTGATACTGCCAGAGAATTAGGACTTGAAGTAGGTAAAACTTCAACAGAAATGATTGAAGCGGCAACTAATTTCAAGAAAATGGGTAGAGGCGACGAAGAAAGTTTACAATTAGCAAAATTAGCAAATATGTTAAGAAATGTTGCTGATGAAGCAATATCAGCAGGACAAGCGGCTGACTTCATTAATGCTCAAATGATTGCGTTTAATTTAACATCACAAGATACAGAACACATCATATCAGCTACTAATGAAGTTGCGAACAGATTTGCGGTATCAACAGGTGATTTAATAACAGCTGTTCCTAAAGTTGCAAGTACGCTTTCTCTTGCAGGTAACTCTATGGAGCAAGTTTATGGATTAATTGTTGGTGCTACTGAACAAATGCCGGGAATGGCTTCTCGTGTCGCACGAGGATTGCGTTCAATCACGTTAAATTTACAAAAATTAGGTGAAGATAGTTCAAAAGCTTCTGGATATACAGCAAGCATGGAAGAAGCTTTTAATAAATTAGGCATTACATTAATGGATGAAAACGGTCAAATTAAAAGTACATATGATATTTTAAAAGAATTAGCAGAAGTTTTTCCAACTTTAGATAAAAACACTCAAACATATTACGCTTCATTAATTGGTGGTAAAACACAGGTGAACTAAATCTGCCTGTACAGGTTAAATTGACGGGAAACTCCCAAGAGCCTTGCATACTAACTTATCATGGTGACATAGATAAGGGCTTAGAGTAATTAACTAAGAGATAGTAAAAAATGTTAAGGACTAACGGACAATCCGCATCCAAGCAACTGTTGAAAACACAGTTGAAGGTTCAACGCATATCGAAAGCACTCAATATTGATTTTTAATGTTGACAAATGTAACTAATTATGATATATTCTATATTGTAACTAGAATAAGCCTTTTAAAAGGACGAAGCGAGTAGAGTACACAACAACGCTAGTTGTGGAAAGTGCCTGATTGCAAATTTGCAATAAAATGTATGCTAATCTTATAAGAAATTATAAGAAAATTTTATCAATACAAGGAGAATAAAAATGGCAAAAACATTAAGAATGGTAGACGAAAAGAAAATTTTAGAAGTATTTGGTGATAGGAAATTAGTGATATTACAAGATATTTCTAATATTACAGACCCTTTAGTTCCAATAAAATGTAAAGATGAAGAGGGGTATTTATATAGCTTATCTACATTGTTTGTAATGAGAAGTGCTTGTGCAAAATTTGATTATGTAGGTAAAAATAACCTTTTTAGTATTCAAAATATTCAACATTTTATAGACATTAATGGTGGAACCGCAAAAGTTTTATCTGATAAATATACTGATATTCACACAAAATTAGATTTAAAATGTGCTTGTGGAAATATTTATCAATGCTGTTGGACTCACCTTAAAGGAATAAAGAAATTTCAGTGTAATAAATGTGGATATGGTGCTTCTTCACAAGAAAGAGCAAATACTTTTGAAGATATGGCTAAAGAAGTAAAAGAACTAACAGGACATACTTTGTTTAAAAAAGGAACAAATTCAAAAGAACTTCATATTATTACACCAGAAGGGTATAAATACGTAACAAGTATTAATGTATTAAGAACTAGTACGGAGAAAAGAAAAGGTAAAATTGGTAAATGTACTTTATTTAATCAGAGCAATCCTTATACTATTGAAAATATGAAAAATTATATAAAATTAAACGAAATAGATTTAGAAATTTTAGAAGAAAATGGTACTCAAATTAATGTTAGAAATGATTATATAAAGTGTAAATGTCAATGTGGTAATATTTTTTATCCTACATGGGGACAAATTTCTTTACCAAATTATAAAAGGCATAGATGTCCTAAATGTCAAAAACTTATTTCAAGTAATGAATATGAAGTTTTAAAATATTTAAAGTCAAAAGGTGTAAAAGTTGAAAAAGAAAAGACTATGGAAGGCTGTAAATCCAAACGTTTATTAGCTTTTGATTTTTATTTACCAGAGTATAATTATGTTATAGAAGTACAAGGAAAACAACATTATGTAAATGGTATGTTCTATGCAGGTAATAATAATTTGGAAAATCAGAAATTACATGACCAAATTAAAAGAGAATTTTGTGAGAAAAATGGAATTGGTTATTTAGAAATTCCTTATTGGAGAATAAAAAATACTGAAAATAATCAATTATTTAAAGAAGATATTGATAAAATTTTAAATTGAAGTAGCGATTCAATTTTAATGTAAATAATGAGATGTAGTTACCGCAACATTAAATAATTTTGACCATGTTATAGAAGCAACAGAAGTAGCAATGAACTCCCAAGGTTCAGCGCTTAAAGAAAATGCACGTTATCTTGATTCCATTCAAGGCAAGGTATCTCAATTTACCTCTGAATTAGAGAAGTTTTGGACAGAAGGTATTAATTCTGAGTCTGTAAAACGCCTTGTGGAATTTGGTACAAATGTTCTTAAATTAATAAATGACTTAGGTGGATTACCAACAGTATTGACCGCTATTGGTGGTGCTTTTATTACTCTTAAAGGCTATAATATAGGAAAAACAATTATTTCAACTACAGACAATATAGCAACTTCTATAGCTGATGTAATTGGTCTTATTGTAGATTTAAGGCAAAATGGTTTTACTTTAACAGAAATGATAACAGGGCTTATTTCAAGTTCTACTTTGTGGACGTTAGGTTTAGGTGCTGTTACTACTGCTATTACTCTTGCGGTTGCGGCTCATGCTAAATATGTTCAAGAAATGCAAAATTCTGGTAGAGAAACAAGTAATAACATAACAGAATTAGCAAAGCTTAAACAAAAGTATAATGAAATTTATACATCAGAAGAAGATGAAGAAACAAAAGCAAGTAAATTAGCTGAGATAAGGAGTACTTTAGCAAGTAAATATGGTATAGAAAAAGAAGCGTTAGATGAATTAAATGGTTCAAGAGAAAAAGGTAATGAATTACTTGCAGATGAAATAGTAAAAATAGGCGAAGAAGATTATGCAAAATACGGACAAGAAATAAATAAAGCTATTGAATATTTAACAAAAGATATTAAACCTATTAATTTTGGTACTTTACTTGATTTTTCTGGTATGGAAGATGATGTTGCTGTAAAATTTCAAGAAGTATTTAAAGATATTGGCACTTTCAAAAACGGAATGTTGGTATCTGTAAAAGGACTTCCAGAAGAGGTAAAAACAGCATTACAAACAATGCTTACTTATATGGAAAAGATACAGCAACCTACCATGAGAGAACAAGAGATAATTGATAATTTAAAAGCAAAACTTAAGAGTTTGTCTGATACTTATGAAGAAAATACTCAAAAAGTAGAGCAACATGCTAATTCTTATATAGCTGTGCAAGATACTTTTTCTACTTTTACACAAGGAGTATATGAAAATCAAGAAGCATTTGATGAAGCGTATAAAACTTATATTAATTCTTTACCACCATTAGAAAGTATTAGAAATGCCGCAGGAGAATTGGCAAATAGTTTATTCCCAGAATTTACAGGTGCGGTTAAAGATAACTCAAATGCACAACAAGATTTTCAAGATGATAGTGAAAGTAGTACCAATGCAACAGAAGAATTTGAAAAAGCTATTAAAAGCCTTACATCAGAATTAAAAGGTGTTCAAGATGCTTATGATACTTTACATGAAGTAGCAGATGAATATAATAAAACAGGTAGTGTTACCATAGATACTATGGCAGATTTATTATCTTTAAACCCAGCATATCTTGAATCTTTGCAAATGATAAATGGTCAGTTAATTGTTAATGATGAATCTTTAATGTCAATGGCACAAAGTTTTACTGAAAGTGGAATTTCCGCAATTTCAAGTACACAAGGGTTAGAAGTGTTTAGTGGAAGTGAACAAAATATTGGAACAAATGCTGAAACAGCTAAACAAGGGACTGATAATTTAGGAACTTCCATTACGCAAGTAGGAACAGCAAGTTCACAAGCTAATTCTTATGTTGACACTTTTGGTAATACAATGATAACAGCAGGTAATAAAGGTGAACAAGGTGCAACAGGTTTGTTTAAATTTGCTTCTGGTTTGGCGGCTATATCAAATGCAAATGCTAATATAACTGGTGGTGTTGGGGTAAAATCTTATTCAGAAGGATTTGACGCACAGGTTCAAGCCTACCAGAAACAACAGAATAATAAAATTTTAGAGGAATTAAAGAAAAACTTACAGTTTAAACCGTCTACATCTGGTGGCAAATCTGGTAAAGGTGGCGGTGGTTCTAAGAAATCCTCAACCTCAGATGCAGAAAAACAAGCAAAAGCAGACGCTAAAGCATATAAAGAAGCATTTGAAAAAGAACTTGCTACTTTAGATAAACAAAAGGTTTCAATGAAAGATAATGCCGCTACAGATAAATGGTATTATGAACAGCTTGAAGAACTTACAAATAAATACTACAAAGATAAAGAGGGGTATGAAGATGAATATAACAAGTACCATGAGAAAGCCTTAGACGGTATGACAAAAGCCCATGATGCGGCTTATACTGAGCGTTATAACCTCTTAAAACATCAACTTGCTATGGATATGATTTCTGAACAGGAATACTATGACGAACTTGAAGAATTAATGAAAGAGTTCTATAGTAATGAAGAAAAATATGGCGAACAGCGTTGGAAAATTGAGGAAGAGATTTATTCTGGAAGAAACAAACTTGAAGAAGAATCTACGAGAAAAGCTGAACAAGAAGCTGAAAAACGTAAGAAAGCACGTAAAGAGGAATGGGAAGAGGAAAAGGAATGGTATGAGGAACAACAATCTAATCTAGAAACAACGTTTAATTATGTTGCTTCATTAGCACAGAAAGAGATTGATAAACTCAATGAACGTAAACAAGCTATTCAAGACCAGTATGACGCTGAGATTGACAAGATAAACGAGAAGAACGGTGCAACAAATGATGAAATTGAATTACAAGAAAAGTTAGATGCTTTAGCAAAAGCACAACAAAAGAAAGTAAGAATTTATAGAGAGGGGCAAGGTTTTGTTTACGAAACTGACCAATCTGCTGTAGATGAAGCCAAATCTGCTCTTACACAATATAAGAAAGAGCAAGACACTAAGAAAGAGATAAAACGTCTTGAAGATATTCGTGACGCTACAATTAATTCTGTTGAAGAACAGATAAAATACTGGGAAAAGTACAAAGATGAATGGGGTAGTGTTACAGATAATTACACAACTGAACAAAATAAACTTATTGCAGAACAGGTACTTGGTATAAGCCTTGAGGGTGAAAACTGGGAGAAACGTCTTGGTAATCTTCAAGATTATGTAGATAGATACAATGAAATAATGAGTACACTTAAGACAAGATATAAAAGTTACGATGATGATGACGATGAAGATTTTGGTGACGAACTTGACCCAGATGAATATTATTCTGATAAAGAACCTAGTTATTCTCATGGGTCTGGTGGTGATAACTGGTATGAAGATGATACTTCACATGGCCCGGGGGCTTATGCAAACGGTACAACAAAAGGTTATGGCTTATCCATGGTTGGTGAAAAAGGTCGAGAATTAAGAGTTCTTGGTTCAAGGTCTAACGAGGGTGACGGTATTATTCCTAATCATTTAACTGAAAATCTTATGCAACTTGGTAAATTCTCACCTACACAATGGTTAAACAGTATTGTAGGAAAAATGGGTGGACAGTCTGCACCTATTTATAACTACGCTTTTGAAAATCTTACATTACCAAATGTTACCAACGCACAATCATTTATTGACGAATTAAAGAATTTAAAAAACAGAGCATTACAGATGGGTGGAAGGAGAGATTAATTCTCTCCTTTTACTATAAAGATTTTGTTTGTTTTGGTAAAGGAAGTGAATTGAATTATGCAAAATTTATACAACAATAAAGGAACCGATGTTAAGCGAGGGAATAGTAGCCTTGATGCTAAAACATGGGATATAAATAAAGAAATACTTGAAGCTATGAGAATTATTGCAAAACAGGAAGTTAATAAAGCACCTAGAGATATTACTAAAACTGGTTTGATTAAAAGTTTAAATTCTGATGGTACATATAATGTTGTTATAGATAATAAAGAATATAGCAGAGTTCCTAGTTACTCTGTCGCAAACTTTAAGATAAATGATATTGTAAAAGTCACATACCCACAAAATCAAGCAAGTAATATGTATATAAGCGGTGGTGGAAGTAGCAAATCTGGTGGTATTAGTGCTTTAGATGTTTATCCTATTGGTTCAATTTATCTTTCTTTGGTTGCTACTAATCCTTCAACTTTTTTTGGTGGAAGTTGGTTGTTAATAGGACAAGGAAGAACTTTAGTAGGCGTTGACACTAATCAAGATAGCTTTAATCAAGCAGGAAAACTGGGCGGTGTGTATAGTAATGATTATACTCACGCACACACAACGCAAAATCATGTATTAACAATAAATGAAATTCCAGACCATCAACATGGTATGGATGGCAATACAAGTATTATAGCAGTAAAATATGACTCTGCGGCACCTAATGAGTTTTCTCCAATTTCGGCTAATAATGGTTTTCAAATTCATAACAACGGTGGTTGGTTTAATGATTGGAGCAAAGGTACTATTACAACTACATTAGGTGCAGGTGGAGGACAAGGACATACACACGGAGATGTAACATTAACAAAACAAACTATTTCAACTGTACAGCCATATCTTTGTTGTTATATTTGGCAAAGAACATCTTAAAAAGTAGGTGATTAAATTTTATGGCAACTAAACCGATATTATATTCAATAAATGCATTTGACGCTTCTCAAAAGTCAATATTTACATTCTATTCAACTGGTGGTAATCAAGTTGTAAAGAACCAATTAACAATTCGTAACAACACCACAAACCAAGTTGTATACCAACAGTCTGTGGACTCATTTAAGTTTGAGCATACTGTTCCACCTAATACATTAACTAATGGTACATATTATAACGCTTATGTGACTACTTATGACGCACAAGGCGAAGCAAGTACCCCAAGTGACCCTATACAGTTTTGGTGTTATACTCAACCTACGATAGAATTTACCAATTTACCTGCAAACAATATTATTAATTCTTCAAGTTTTTTATTTGAGTTTACATATAATCAGATTGAGGGTGAATTATTAAATTATTACAATGTAATTTTGTATAATTCAAATCATGTTGAAATCAATAACAGTGGCGAGATTTATGGTGGACAAAGCCTTAAACCGCCAGTAAACAAAAGTTATTTATTGACTGGTTTAGATGATAAAGCAACATATTATATTGAAATCAAGGGATATACTATTTACGGAACTTATGTAACAACTGGTGAAGTATTAATTACTGTTACATATTCCAGTCCGACTGTGTTTGGTATTCTTGGTCTGACTAATGATTGCACCAATGGTTATATTACTGGCGAAAGTATTGTTAGTATCATTGAGGGTTCAAGCAATCCAGAAGAACCAACATATATCAATAATGTAGACGGCAAAGAAATTGATTTAAAACCAGATGGTTACTGGGTAAAGTGGACAAGTGGTTTCCAATTAAATGGAGATTTTACGGCTCAATGGTGGTTTAGAGATATGAACGTAGACACACCAATCTCATTTTTTACTAATTCACAAGGTCAAAAGATTACGTTTACTTATAGGAACGGATATTATAGAAACGAAACAGAACTTAAAGCCTATGTAGATATGACTGTGGACAGTGGTATTGCAGAAGATGTTTATTATAGATATTCTCAATATATTCCATTACCACAAAATACAGATTATCTTACTTTATGGGTGAGAAGAATAGGAAATGTTTATAATATTTCTTTGATAAATTTAGGTAGCGTAATTCCTACTGCAACAAATTAATAATAACAATAAATAGAAAGTAGGTGAGAGGATAATATGTTTTCTTTCTTAGGGTACAATTTCGTACAAGACGGTAACAGCCTAGATATTGCACCTACCAGTGTAAATAATGTAACAACAGTTCAAGTTCAGAACGGTATCTTTGACCATTTTCGTTTAACTAGTAATGTAACTAGTGATTATTCACCTATTAAAAATACTGAATGGGCTTATCTTGATGTTATTGTTGCTAATTTTGACGGTAATATCAATGGCGGTAATGTAGATTTCTTACTGCAATATTTGACCGCTATTAAAGTAAAACGTAGAATTAAAGGTATGTTTAACTGGGTTACTTTAAAGACAGTTACAGTAAAAGCATTTGAAGATTTAAACTTTGCTTTTAATGATTATATAGCCGCTAATAATACAGATTATGAATATGCTTTAGTTCCTATATTGAACGGTGCTGAGGGCGATTATATTACCAATAGTATTACTTCTCAATTCAAGGGCGTATTCATTTGTGAAAAGGATAGTATATATAAATTCTACGCTGGGGTAGCATATGGTACTGGTAAACGTGTTAAGAAAATAGGAGTGTTTGAGCCTTATGGTAGTAAATATCCAGTAATTGTTGCTAATGCTAAGACGAATTATTATAGTAATAGTATTAGTTTTACTGTTTTACCTTTAGATTATGAAAAAAATAGAATAATGGATAGATATGAAATCAATAAATTAACAGAGGAAATACTAAATTATATCACAGACAATAAAGCGAAAATTATAAAGGACTGGAATGGAAATATTTTCTTAATTTATCCAAGTTCAGAACCAAACATTACATATGATAATAACTGGGGTATGGGAAAAATAGATATTTCTTTTGATTACGTTGAGGTTGGTGACGCAAATAACGAAAAAGACCTTATGGAATTTGGATTAGTAGAACCAGTAGTAAGTGGAGTTTCTACTACTGGAACGTAAGGGAGGATAAATTATGCCATTAAATATAACGCAGAATTTATACAATATCGCAAAACAACGAATGAGAGAACGTCAAATAAAGATAAATCTGCTCAATTATGAGTATCAGACCGTAAATGAAATACAGGGTTATGTTATCAGTGGTAATATAAATTGTGATAGTAACAATGACCAAAGGCGTTCATGTAGTATTACTTTAGCACTGAAAGATACCGCTGATTTTGAGATAAAATCTGGTGGAAGAATATGGTTGGATAGATATGTTCAGATTTATATAGGTGAATATGATATACTTGCAAAAGACTGGGAATGGGTAAATTTAGGTATTTATCTTATCAATACCCCTACATGGAATTATGACGCTTCTACTAATTCATTATCATTTGAGGGACTTGACCTTATGGCAAGACTGAATGGTACAAGAAATGGTTATATTTCAGATATGCCAACAACGATTCCACAAGGTAGTAACGTGAGAAACGCTATGATTAGTGTGTTAAAGTTAGTAGGAGTAACTAAATATGTCCTTGAAGAATTGCCATATGCTTTGCCATATGATATACAAGTTGACATTGGAGATAGTGTTTATTCATTACTTTCTCAATTAAGAGATGTAGATGCAACTATGGAAATATTCTTTGACATCAACGGAGTGTTTAGATATCAGAAAATTCCAAGCGGTCATAATGAACCAAGTTTATTAGACGATGATATTTGGGATAGCGTTGTAACATCAGAAAGTATTACATCTGATTTTGAAAGCGTTAAAAATGTAGTAAGAGTATTTGGAAAATCACTAGATCCAACGTATTATCCAAGTGCTATAACTCAGAGTGGGAATACTTATACTCTTACTATTGCAGATTATCCAACAACTTTTGATGCAAGTACAAGTTTTACAGTAGGTTGGACTGCAAGTACAGCGGTTGCAAGTCCTTATATTAAAGTGAATGATAACAGCGCATTACCTTTGGTTAATGAGGACGGAACGGCGGCGGTACTAGACCGTAACAACCAGTATTACGTTGCCAGATACCAGAATGGTAAGTTTATATACCTAGGCTATCAACAGATATATGGTGAAGCGAAAGACGATAATCCGCAAAGTCCTTATTATGTGGGAAGCACAATAGGTGAGATAGCAATTCCTTTATCTGGGGGTGAATATGACAATATTTACACTAATGATTTAGCAAGACAACGTGCTAAATATGAATTATATTTACGAACCAGAATGAATGACAGTGTGAGTTTAACATGTGTTCCTATATGGTGGTTGGATGTTAATATCGTTGTGTCATATACACCTAAAGACTCAACTATACCGAAACAATATCTTGTTAAGAGTTTTAGTGCCGATATGCAGGAAAGTGGTTCAATGAATATTAGTATGATAAGCTATTATCCAGAATACGAAAGTTTCTAAATAAATAGAAATATTTCAAAAATAATTGTTGACATATGGTGTAAAGTATGGTAAGATATAATTAAGTTAAGGAAAGGAAATAAAAGATATATGTTCTCCTTATAAATTGTATACATTGTTGTTCGTATCCATGTGCGAAAAATCCACAACGTTCCTTTTCTTAACTGGATTTTCATTATCATTTACTTGCCATAGTGATAATGAAATTAATTCAGCTAAAGTTGAAAAAAGCCTGTGATGGTGACAATTCAAACTAACCTATGATTAGATAGGTAGTTAGTCACAAAAAGCTGAACCCTTTTATGTGCGAGAGATAAAAGGTGAATGGTGACGTAATGCTTGGAAAAAAGAACTAAGCATATTTTTCTTATTTTCATTAAACCTCCTGTAATACGTTTTTGGTAGCAAGAAAGAGTGTTTCTTAATAGATTCACTCTTTTTTGTTGTAATAAAATAAAGAATAATATATAATAATATTTAGATTACATAGAAAGGAAGTGTGATTTATGAGTGAACGTTACCCTCAATTTCCGAGTACGACTTTTCCTAATCAAATACAAACATTTACAACTTTTTTGGATATTACGGCTTCTGACGCACAATTAATTCAACAATATCAGACAGCTATTCAGTCTAATGATTATGAAACTGCACAAAATATATTTGCACAGATTCCAAACGGCAATCAAAAGATTATCAACGCCCAAAAGTTAAACACGATTATCAACACTTGTGAAGCATTGGAAAATTTTTACAAAACTGATGTGCAACCTTATGTAGAGGGCAAGCAAGTTGAGTGGCAAAATATCATCAACTTATTTGGTTATAAGGGAGCGTATAACCCTACTGTGACCTATTCTAAGAATAACTTTGTAACATATATTTATAATGGTGTAAACTATGTGTATATTGCTGTTACTAATCCACCTTTGGGAACAGTCCCTACAAACACAACTTATTGGAGAGTGCTTTCTATTCGTGGTGAAAAAGGTGATTCTGGTGAGGGGTTGTCTTTCTTAGGAGAATGGGATAGTACGGTTCATTATACTACACAGAACGTAGTAACATATGGTAACTATGTGTGGGCTTGTATTGAAGCTAATAATAATCAAGCACCTTTTGAGGGTTCACAATACTGGGTTAATATTGGTTCTATCAGACCTAGAGAAATTCCAATACAAGAGGGAACGCCAAGTCAGCAAGAAACTGGTGATTTATGGTTTAGAATTGTAAACTGAGGAAGGAGAAAAAATGGCAAGTTTTGAAGTCAGACGTTGGCAAGACTTATCATTAAGTAATAGAAACTTAATGCAACAGTTTTCTCAATATTTTAGAGAGGGTTATTTTAGTCAAGCATTAGCATTGATTATGAATAATGATGATATTGATAGCGAAACAGTTATGCCAATATGTTTCAATATGATTCATACGGCTCTTGAATATTTACAGAATTTATATTACAATGCAGTAGAGGTTAAACTTGCAGAAGATGAACAATTATTTCAGACAATGCTTAATAATTACATAAATAAGAAAGAATATCAAGCTGATATACAATATGAAATGTATAACTTTGTTGTTTATGACAAACAAGTTTATATGTGTTTAAAACAATCAACTGGAAATCTGCCTACTGATATGGAATACTGGGTGTTGATTGGCTTAAAAGGTGAGGTTGGTGCGACAAGTATTGACGTTCAGTTAAAAGATGTTTGGGATAAAACAGTAAATTATGCTATTAATGACGTTGTTACTTATGAAAATGTAATGTATATTGCTTTAAAAGCGAATACAAATGTTCAACCAGATACCACACCTAGCACATGGCAGGTATTTATGAAGTTTCCAAAAGCAAGAGTTATTGTATCTGAAACAGAACCAACTGACGAACAATTAGAAGTTGGTGGTCAATGGTGGAAAATTTTATCTATCGAAGTTTAATAAAGAAAGTTGGTGAAAATATGGCAAGTTATAACATAGAAATGAATGTAAAAACTGATACTGGATATGACCAATTATATCCTCAGACTAAAATAGAAAATGTAGAAAATGGTGCTTCTAAATCTGTAAGTGTGCAAGTAAATGCTCCTAGTGCAGATTGGCAAGGTGATAATGCACCATATACATTAACTTTAACAGTAAATGGTGTTACGGCTGAGAATAATATTGAGGTTGGTTTAGCTTCAAATGCAACCTTAGACCAAATTAAACTATCCATGAAATGTATCATTCAGTGTACAGCACAAGCAGAAAATCAGATTACTCTTACAGCTTATAAGAATAAGCCAACGAAAGATTTACCCATTCAAGTGCTGATTATTGGATAAGTTTTATTAACAAAAAGAGGTGATTTTATGTCAATTATGAATAGATTTCCTACTGGTGGTGGTAGTTCTGATATTGCAACTGCTGAACCAAATAATGTATTAAAAGGATATACATTCGTAGGAAAAGATAGTGACGATATACAAACTGGCACATTGGAACTGACTGGAAACGCTATAGAAAGTCATGTTATCAAAGGTGCTACGTTTTATAATACAGACGCTAAAATTAAGGTTACTGGCACAATGGAAGTTGGTAATGTAAGTAATTTAAACTTAGCTGTTTCTAGTGGTAGAAATATTACTGTTACTTGGTCTAACCCTATACAAACTACTGGTAGACCTTATAGTGGTGTATATGTTAAATATAGCACAAGTGGAAATCCTGGGACTGGTGGTACTCAGATTTATAAAGGTACTGGAAATAATACTACAAGTGGTGGTAGAAGTAGTGTTACTTTGGGGTTTCCTAATCTTGGAACTAGGTATTACATAAGTGTGTATAGTTATTGTGTGACAAGTAATGGGGAATTGATAGGAACACCAATACAAGGTAATATTGTAAGTGGTAGTACATATACACAGACGATTACAAGTAGTATAAATGTAACTGTACCAAGTGGATATAGTCAAGTTGATATATTTTGTGTTGGTGGTGGTGGCGGTGGCGGGCATGGAGAAAGTCGAGATAGAAATTCAACTTATGGTGGCGGTGGTGGCGGTGGTGGCTACACTAAAACTGCTTCTAATGTTAGTGTATCTTCTGGACAAACTTTAGTATGCTCTATTGGTGGCGGTGGCGGCGCTAATGGGGGTACTGGTGGCACTACTTCTGTAACAAGAAGCGGAACTACATTATGTACTGCTTCTGGTGGATATGGCGGTGACGGTGAAACTACTTCACCATATTATCGTGTTAGTTGTGGCGGTAGTGGCGGTGGAGTAGGTGGTTCAACGTATGGATATACTTATGGAAATAATGGCGGTAGTAATGGTGGCAATGGTGGTAATAGTCCTGGTGTCACAAATAGTCAAGGATTAGGTCAAGGAACAACAACTCGCCCATTTGGTGAAAGTTCTGGTACTGTTTATTCTGGCGGTGGTGGTTCTGGTGGACAAGGATTAGGTGCTTTAACACCGGGTAACTGGGGTGGCTCTGGTGGTTCTATAGGTGGCGGTCATGGTGGTAATGGTACCTATAGAAGTGGAGGTTCTTCTAGTGAATCAGATTACATTCTCGCTAGTGCGGGCGGCAATGGTTCTGCTAATACTGGTGGTGGAGCAGGTGGTGGCGGTGGTGGCTATGCTTATAGTGGTAGGGACGGTGGTACTGGTGGTTCTGGAATTATCCTTATCCGTTTCAAATAAAGAAAGGAGTATCATATGGCTATAATTAATAATTTTATATCTGGTGGCGTTGATACTTCTGAATTGACTGCAACCAAATCAGAAGTTATGAAAGGTTATATCTTTCTTGGTTTAGGTTCTGATGATGAACAAACTGGAACTCTTGAATTAACTGGTAACGCCAATGTAAATCAAGTATTAACTGGTACAACTTTTTATACCACTAATCCACAAGCCCAACAAACTGGCACTTTAACAGTGAATAGTATTTTCGCTTATTAATATAGAATGAAAGGATAGAAATGATATGATTGTACATCAAGTTTTTGCTATTGTACATGAGGAAACTGTACAGAATATTATTGTATGCGACAATTATGAACTTGCTAATCAGATTGCAAGAGGTACTTACGGCAATGAAACTATCGCAGTAGACTGTTTACAATACCCTTGTTTTATAGGTTGCAAATATAAAAACGGCAAGTTTTATGACTTAGAAGATAATGAAATTGCTTACGTTCCAACACAAGAACAGCAAGTTGCGACTTTACAACAAATTAATAAGACCCTTTATAAAACAGCTAAATTATCAGCACAAAATTTCACAGACGAACAAGCCGTAGAAGTTCCAGAACTCTATCCAGTATGGACTGAGGGCGTTGAATATAAAGAGGGAGATAGGGTTACTAACGAGTACGGTGAGTTATACAAGGCTGTAGTAACTCATGTGTCCAATTCTAAGGATAAAGAGGAAATTGGTGAGGAAACGGCTGTTACTAATTCATTTGAGAATGATGATAATGGAATTATGTTGACAAGTGTTGAAGATGAAATTCCAACTACAAGTAAATGGATAAAATTATCATAAAGTGATTAAAATTCGCTTGACAAATAAGGTGACAAGTAGTATTATAAATAAAGAACAATTCATATAGAAAGTTTACAGACTTACTGTTTTAAATGAAAAATAAAGTGCTATAAAAATTGTTCTAAAACTATTTTAAAAATTATGTATTTCTGTATATTAACCTTAAAGGAGGTAATTATTATGGCAGTAGCAACTGGAAAGCATGCAGACCATAGAACCAAGGAACAGATGGCAAATGATTTAGCACAGACTAAAAGACCAAAGGGCGCACAGGATATAACCTATGTAACAACTGGCCCTGCAACTGGTAAAACAGATGAACGTGTAAGACCTCAGACCCAAAGACTTGTTAAGGATTGATAATTAAATAAATATATTACAATGGAGAGGAATTAATAATAGTTCCTCTCTTTTTGTTGTCATAAATTAGAAAGGGGTTCGTAAATGAGAACAGTAAATAAAGTTGGTGGTGCTAATGGCACAATTTTTACGGAATTTTACGGCAATACCACAGATGTAAAACCAACAGAAGATGTTCCTAACGGTAGTGCTTTTTATGAAATAGACCATAATATGCAAGAATACCGTTGGGATAAAGAAAACAAAATTTGGTATCCAATAACTAGAGGTGGTACTGCTCCAAGTGATGAATATTTACCGTTATCAGGTGGTATTATGACTGGTGACATTAACATGAATGGCAATTCATTACTTAACGCTAAGTCTATTACTTTAAAAGATGAAACTGGTGAATATACTGTAGAATTAAATTTAGTACATCTTGAAACAACAAATCCAGAAACAGGAGAGCCATTTTCTTATGAAGCTATAGAGTTTTCTGACTCTGATGATACCAGTAAACAATATGTAATTACAGGCGTTGCTGACCCATTGTCCGATACCGATGTGGTTAATTTACGTTATCTGGGTAATAATTATATACCTTTGACAGGAACCACAGAGGACAATCCAGTTACAGGCGTTGTCAAATTTAATGGCAAAAGCACTATTACTGGCGTTAGCACTCCTGTAAACGATACTGACGTTGTAACTAAGAAATATGCTGATGATATTAAGACAGAATTAGATGATAAGACTAATCAGCTAAATGAAGATACTACTGCGTTGCAGAAGCGCCAGAATGTGCTTGTTGGAAGCGAGACAGGCAACCCGGTAAGCTGTAATGACGCTTTTGCTGCCCCACTGTGCGGCCTGAATGTATACGGAAAGAGTACGCAGGACGGAACACCCAGCCCTGATAATCCTGTGCCTATCGTGAGTGCAGGTGACGGTGGGAGTGTGACGGTGAAGGTGACGGGAATAAACATGCTAGAGGGCACTAAACCCGGCTCTCAGAAAATTCTGTCTGGTATAACTTATGCAGCTGATGAAACCGGAGTCCGAGTTACGGGCACTGCAAGCAATTACTCATCATATCATTTACACGATGACCGTACGTCACGTTTGCCACGTGGTGTATACTATCTATCAACTAAAGGAATAAGCAATTCTGTTAAACTTAATTTCTTCTTTGTCGGAAATTTTACTTCTGATGTTCAAAACAAAGTAATAAATGTTACTACTAATAACTCATATTCTATTTTATTGGAGGTGGATAAAGGGGTAATAACGAACACCACAGTGCAAGTTACTTTAACGAAAAGCAGAATCACCTCTTACTCCCCATACCGTGAACAGTTCCTTACCCTGCCCACCCCCAACGGCTTACCCGGCATCCCTGTCACCTCTGGCGGCAACTACACTGACCCGCAGGGACAGCAGTGGGTGTGTGACGAGGTGGACTTGGAGAGAGGGGTGAAGGTGCAGAGGGTTGATAAAACGGCTTTCGACAGCACAAAAACGTTGGCCGAGCAAAATGCAATTCTCTCCTCCCCCATCGAAACACCACTCACCTCTGATGAGATAGCTGCATATAAAGCCCTCACCGCTTATGCACCTGACACCGTGGTGCAAGTAAGCGATGGTGCTGGCATTAAGCTGGATTATCAACGAGATGTAAACATTGTAATCAAGCAGCTGACAGATACAATCGCATCTATGACAAATTAAGGAGGTAAATTATGGCAGTAAAAAGCAAAGCAAGACATGACTTAACCTTACGTAGCATCAAGCATGAGATTGGAGCAGGCAGAGATGTAGCCTACTGGATGGACAAAGCTTACAGTCATCTGGACAGTGGATTGCTGACTGAATACGACATTGCCGAGGTTGAAGCCCTGGCACAGGCGTATTATGATGCGCTGGATGCAAAAGACAGCAAAACAAACGAGCCTACCGAGGATGCCGAAACAGTTAGTTAAATGTGGCTACAGTAACTCATGTGTCTAGTTCTTCGGATAAGGATTTTGGATAAAGAGGAAATTGATGAAGAAATTTTACTTTAGAGAGAGGACTATTAGCCCTCTCTTTTTTCATGCCTACATATATTAATTCTGTTTTTTGAAAGGAGATTTATAATGAGAACAGTAAATAAAGTTGGTGGTGCTAACGGACTTTCCTATACTGAATTTTATGGTATTTCCACAGACATTAAACCTACTGATGATACAATCCCTAATGGCAGTGTGTTTTATGAAATAGACCATAATATGCAAGAATACCGTTGGGATAAAGAAAACAAAATTTGGTATCCAATAACTAGAGGTGGTACTGCTCCAAGTGATGAATATTTACCGTTATCAGGTGGTATTATGACTGGTGACATTAACATGAATGGCAATTCATTACTTAACGCTAAGTCTATTACTTTAAAAGATGAAACTGGTGAATATACTGTAGAATTAAATTTAGTACATCTTGAAACAACAAATCCAGAAACAGGAGAGCCATTTTCTTATGAAGCTATAGAGTTTTCTGACTCTGATGATACCAGTAAACAATATGTAATTACAGGCGTTGCTGACCCATTGTCCGATACCGATGTGGTTAATTTACGTTATCTGGGTAATAATTATATACCTTTGACAGGAACCACAGAGGACAATCCAGTTACAGGCGTTGTCAAATTTAATGGCAAAAGCACTATTACTGGCGTTAGCACTCCTGTAAACGATACTGACGTTGTAACTAAGAAATATGCTGATGATATTAAGACAGAATTAGATGATAAGACTAATCAGCTAAATGAAGATACTACTGCGTTGCAGAAGCGCCAGAATGTGCTTGTTGGAAGCGAGACAGGCAACCCGGTAAGCTGTAATGACGCTTTTGCTGCCCCACTGTGCGGCCTGAATGTATACGGAAAGAGTACGCAGGACGGAACACCCAGCCCTGATAATCCTGTGCCTATCGTGAGTGCAGGTGACGGTGGGAGTGTGACGGTGAAGGTGACGGGAATAAACATGCTAGAGGGCACTAAACCCGGCTCTCAGAAAATTCTGTCTGGTATAACTTATGCAGCTGATGAAACCGGAGTCCGAGTTACGGGCACTGCAAGCAATTACTCATCATATCATTTACACGATGACCGTACGTCACGTTTGCCACGTGGTGTATACTATCTATCAACTAAAGGAATAAGCAATTCTGTTAAACTTAATTTCTTCTTTGTCGGAAATTTTACTTCTGATGTTCAAAACAAAGTAATAAATGTTACTACTAATAACTCATATTCTATTTTATTGGAGGTGGATAAAGGGGTAATAACGAACACCACAGTGCAAGTTACTTTAACGAAAAGCAGAATCACCTCTTACTCCCCATACCGTGAACAGTTCCTTACCCTGCCCACCCCCAACGGCTTACCCGGCATCCCTGTCACCTCTGGCGGCAACTACACTGACCCGCAGGGACAGCAGTGGGTGTGTGACGAGGTGGACTTGGAGAGAGGGGTGAAGGTGCAGAGGGTTGATAAAACGGCTTTCGACAGCACAAAAACGTTGGCCGAGCAAAATGCAATTCTCTCCTCCCCCATCGAAACACCACTCACCTCTGATGAGATAGCTGCATATAAAGCCCTCACCGCTTATGCACCTGACACCGTGGTGCAAGTAAGCGATGGTGCTGGCATTAAGCTGGATTATCAACGAGATGTAAACATTGTAATCAAGCAGCTGACAGATACAATCGCATCTATGACAAATTAAGGAGGTAAATTATGGCAGTAAAAAGCAAAGCAAGACATGACTTAACCTTACGTAGCATCAAGCATGAGATTGGAGCAGGCAGAGATGTAGCCTACTGGATGGACAAAGCTTACAGTCATCTGGACAGTGGATTGCTGACTGAATACGACATTGCCGAGGTTGAAGCCCTGGCACAGGCGTATTATGATGCGCTGGATGCAAAAGACAGCAAAACAAACGAGCCTACCGAGGATGCCGAAACAGTTAGTTAAATGTGGCTACAGTAACTCATGTGTCTAGTTCTTCGGATAAGGATTTTGGATAAAGAGGAAATTGATGAAGAAATTTTACTTTAGAGAGAGGACTATTAGCCCTCTCTTTTTTCATGCCTACATATATTAATTCTGTTTTTTGAAAGGAGATTTATAATGAGAACAGTAAATAAAGTTGGTGGTGCTAACGGACTTTCCTATACTGAATTTTATGGTATTTCCACAGACATTAAACCTACTGATGATACAATCCCTAATGGCAGTGTGTTTTATGAAATAGACCATAATATGCAAGAATACCGTTGGGATAAAGAAAATTCCATATGGCAAAAAATTAGTTCTGTTACTTCTGTTACAACGGGTGGTGGAACGACTGCTACTGGTGATTACTTGCCTTTATCTGGTGGTACTATGCAAGGTGCTATAAATATGTCTGGTTATCAAGTTGAAAACGCAAGTGAATTGACATTAGGTGAAACTGGATATGTTGGTATCATTCCTCACGAAATTACAAGTGAAATTGATAACGGAACTACTGTTGAATTATCTAATCCTAAGACAAAGAAAGATATTAAACTTAGGGGAATTGATACACCAACAAACGATAATGATACTGTAAATAAGAAATATGCTGATAATATAAAAGAATATGGGATTGAGCATAGTCCAGTTTTGGACAGTGGTCAAGAAGAATTTGTTTTAGGTCAAAATGATTTGGCTTATGTGTTTAAAAATTCCATGGTAATGGATAGTGGGGACAGATTTTATTTTGCTGACCCAGTATAATTAACAGACGGTAGATTAGTTCCTTTTATAACTTCTGCTATGACTGGTGAGGAATATCATTTACTGGTTGGTACTTATCCTAAAGGTGTTCAAGATGGAACACTTGTACCAGTTCAAATTGATGGTATTGCTGAACCTACTGGTGATAATATGGCTGTTAATAAGAAATATGTTGATGATATTGTAAATTCTGTTACAGAAAATCAAGTCACTATTCAAAAAGCTGATAACGCCAATATGTGTATTAATCTTACTGTAAACGGTGATGAAGCAAGTGGTATATTGGATTTAACAGATAAAAACGGCAATCCAGTTATTGTTAGAGGTGTAGATACCCCTGTTCAAGATACTGACGCTGTTAATAAAAAATATTTTGAAACTCATTTACCCACTGATTTTATTCCTACTAAAGATTTAGATATGAAACAGTATAAATTAATCAATACTTCTGCTGTAGAGATTTATGGTGGAATTAATGATAGTGCAAATAACACGTATTTTATCAGAGAAACTTCACAAGCTTCTATTAATACTGATACAGAAATTCCAGAATATGTAAAGGTTATTACTGGTGTTCATACTGGTGATACAAACCAAGATGTAATTTTAAGAGGTATTAGGGCAGGACAACAGAAAAATGACGCAGTAAATTATAACCAGTTTAAAACATTAGCGGATTCTTTTGAAAGATGCCAACATGACGTTGAAAGTTTGAACGCTTGGAAAATGACTTTTGACGAAAATCAAGTTGCAAATACTGTAAATTCTATTATTAAATATACAGATGTTGCTTATGAATTGACAATCGCAAGTGGCGAGGAACAATGGTATAGTTACGATTTAGCAATGCAAAGTGGTTATACTCCAATATCTGCTACTTTGGTTATTGATGATACTAACCCATTTGTAGGTCATTGCTCTTTGGATATTACACCAGATGGTACTTACAATGCTTTGATTTATCTTAAATCCCAAGGTGACGATAAGACTTGTAACTGTAAAGTAAGACTTGTGTGGATAAAAAATCAGTAAAAATATAAGTGTATCTATTGACTTTTAGAAAGCTATGTGCTATTATCGTAAGTAGAAGCATATAGCTTTCTAAAATTATATGAAAGGAAAGTAGAATAATGGCTAATAAAACAGCAAAAGGTTTAGTGGAATTTGCCAAAAGTAAAATAGGCGTTCATTATGTTTATGGTGCTAAAGGTGAGATTCTTACTAAGACTAAGATTTATTCATGGGCTAGGCAATATCCAAATATTTACACACAAGCTTATATTAATAAGGCTTTACAATGGGTAGGTGAAGAAGCTGTTGACTGTTCTGGACTAATTTCATGGTATACTGGTATCATTCGTGGTTCTGGACAGTTTGAACAGACTGGTAACAGCAAAATCCCACCGTCTAAATTAACAGATGATAAACTGGGTTACGCAGTGTGGAAACAAGGTCATATCGGCATTGTACTTGACCGTAACCATGTAATCGAAGCAAAAGGTATCAATTACGGGGTTATCCAGAGTAACTTAAATTCGACACCATGGAAAAAAGCATTTAAGATTAAAGATATTATATATGATAATACCGTTACTGAATATAAAAACGGTTTCTTTAAGGTAAACGGCTCATGGAGATATTATAGAAATGGAATTATTGTAGTGAACTCATGGGTTAATGATAATAACCGTTGGTATGTTATGGACGGTGAGGGGAAATTAATCACAAGTCAGTGGTTTTATGAAGATGGAAAGTGGTACTATTTGTCTGGTGATGGTGGTATGATTTCTAATCAGTGGCTTGAATATAAAGATAATTGGTATTATTTTGATGGTGCAGGGGCATGTTTAACTAATACTTGGTATAAGTACCATGATAAATGGTATTATTTAGATGATACTGGTGCTATGAGAAAAGGACTGTTAGAAGATAATGGTAGTTGGTATTATCTTGATGAAAACGGTGCTATGGTATCAGACGTTAATATTAAATTTAGCGCAAGTGATGATGGAAGTCTTAAATTTAGTGGACTTACTAATAAAGAAGATTAAGATAAAAAGCGAAAGGAAAATAAAAATATGAGTACAGCTTCTATTTTATCGGCAATTTCTATTTTAAGTTTAATATTTGCATTTATTTTACTTGTAATTATATTTATGATTAGTTCTTCTAAACGTAATTATGACTATGCTGTTATACTTGCAAAGGCTGTTACTTATTTATCAGTATTTGCTACGGTGACAATGCTTATAGCTGTTTTTATTAAATAAGGCGAGAACACTCGTTACTTTAGTGGTGTGAGGTTCAATAAATAAAGGTTTAAAGGAGAAATAACTTTTGAGTATGTTATCAATCGTTGGTTTAATGCTCTTAGCAGTGGCAGTGATACTTATATTTTTCTTAATTGTAATATTTATTGCTTTTATAGTAGACCTTGGTTTAAATGAACCACAGGCTTTGTTATCTATAATAGGAATTATATTAATAATGATTGTTTTACTTGTACTAATTTTTAAATTTTGTTAAATTATTAAGAGGGCTTAAACAGCCCTTTTTTTATTATACGGAATGTCATAATTAAATTACATGGTATCAGTTAGTAACAAAGAGTTAGGAAGATTACGACATTAAAAACGATAACTTGATTAACAAAATAAAAGAGGGGTGTTAGCCCCTCTTTACTTATTCGTATCTATTCGGTTTTTCGTCTACTTCTGGATTACCGAGTTCTGCAATAACTTTATTTAAACAACCCCCTACATTCTCAATACATTCCATTGTAAGTTTAGTGAACAAGTATAAAAATCTTGTTTCGTTATCTGTAATAAGTTCTGGTTTTTTCACAAAGTTATTAAAATTAATGCCATATCGAGTTTGAAAGACTTTTACAATCAAATCTGCGTTTTTAAGTGTTTCTTTGAGGAGTCCTTTAACAAGCATAATCTGCTCAATAGAATTTGTAATGTTTTCTTTTGAAATAGTTGTAGTTTCTGGTTTAGGCTCTTTTTCTTTTGTTTCTGAATAATAATAACGTGTAAATAATTCCCAGTCATTGCTTAATAAACTTTCTTTACTAGGAGTATAACTAATATCAGCTTTTTTAAAAAGCGGCTCACCATAAAGCCATCTAAAGCTAACTGGGTCAATTAAATTTTCCCAACTTTTTCTACGAATATAAACTTTACCACAAGCATCTAAACTTTTCTGTTTCTTTTCTGCTTCTTTGATTGCTTCTAAAAGTGTCATAATGTTTTTTCTCCTTTTTTATAGAATTTTTTATTTAACACCACTACTACCGAAACCACCTCTTGATTTTCCGTCTAAATGGTCTACTTTTTCAAAAATAATAATAGGTTGTTTCTTTACAATACGGAACTGGCAAATGCGGTCATTAAAGTCGATATGTGTATCTCTTGTTGCGTAAGCAGGGAACTTCCATATGTCCTCATTGCTACAGAAGGACGAATCCACCACACCAACTGAATTAACTTCAAGGATTCCCCAGTTCTTAAATGTACTACTTCTTGGTGCGATATGTGCTTCATAACCGTCTGGAAGTTTCATACTTACACCAAGAGAAATAAGTTTAAATTCACCAGTTTTCAAGTCAATTCCATTAGGTTCAGCACATCTTAAATCAATCCAATCTGAATTTGCACCGTTGATATTTTCAAGTGGTGTGATAGGTTCATGGTATTTGATTTTGATTTTTTTATTATTAGATACTTCATTAGAAGTGGTAATTGGTTCAAGTAATTCTTCTGGTAAATAAAATTTCTTTTCTGTATTTTTAAACCAAATAAGATAAGGTAAAATATTATTTGCGTTAGTTTCGATAACTACACCAGTATCTAATAGCAATGAATTATAAAAAGTATCAGTGCTTACAATTCCACATTCTTTTAATTTTGTGTAAATGTCTGGTAATAATTTAATTGCAACAATATCACCCACTTTAAATTTTGGTTTTAATCTTACTGATTTTTCATTCATAATTAATCTCCTTTGATATATTTTGTATTGTTTTGTACGTTAATCATAATACTTTTTATAGTAAAAGTCAATGGATTTTATAAACTTATGTGTTAGACTTTCGTATAAAAAATGTTAAATATTCAGACTATTTAAAATGAAATTTCTATTGATTTTATATAGGAAGTGTTGTATAATTTCTATATAAGAAAGGTGGTGAGTATATGAAAACTGGTACAAAAAATTATAGTAAAATGAAAGAGTTAAGTTTAGATTGGTGCAATGATATTTCTTACGATATATTAAAGCCACAGTATAAATGTTGTTTAGCTAAGTTAATATATAATGTTGATTCTGGTTGGGAATATAGAAAAGTAGATAATAGAAATCTATATGGGGGTGCTTAATACCAAAGGAGAATAAAATGTATAAAGATAAAGAAAAAAGACTTCAATATTGTAGACGATGGGGTAAAGATAGTAGAAAATTTGCTTTAGAACATCATTTATGTACATGCTGTTTTAAAGAACGTACCTATGGTGATGAACGAATGTGTTTATTATGTAAAGCAAAAGCATATGAATATAGACAAAAAAGAAAAGAATCAATGTCGGAGGAAGAATATAAAGAGTTTAAGTTAAAATATCGTGACAAAGATTTAGAGCAAAAGAGAAAGGTTAAATTAGAAAGAAAAGAAAAAGGTTTATGTGCAGAATGTGGTAAAAGAAAAGCTATGAACAATAGAGTACGTTGTGGCATTTGCCTTGCTAAAGATAGGGAAAGACATAATTTAAAGAACGCCGAATTAAAAGACTCAACTAAAAATAGACAATATAGATTAGAAAATCATTTGTGCTATACTTGTGGTACACCTTTAGATAAAGATAGTAAAAGTACGGTATGCGATAAGTGCCATAAAATTTTTAGTGAAAGTGCTAAGAAAAGTGGTGCTATTGTAAAAATGAAATATCCTAATATGAATCGTAGATTGTTTGTTAAATAACAGAAAAGGAGATAATAAAAATAGTTTTTAAAGAACTGAATGTAACAATATTCATAAAATTATATTAAAGGAGAAATAAAATGAAAGTTGAAAAAACTAAACCTATAAATGTAGAGTTGATGACAGGAAATAAAAAAGGAGAAAATAAAATGGAAATTACAGAAAAAGAATTGTGTGAGTATTGTAGTAAAGTACCAAACGGTAAATGTAATATTACTCGCAAATGTTATAAGACTTGTGTGTGTTTCGTGGCAGAAAATGGAGGAGCGACACCAGATTATTATACTTTTAATGGAGTGTATACTGGTAAAAGTCCTAATAGAATTTGGGAAGTTGAAGATAATATAGAAGAGAAGGAGAAAGATAGTATGTTACCAAAAAATGTTAAAATTACAAACAAAAACGAGGATAATATAGTGTATGTAAATGATTGCTCAAAATATCCAATTAAGAGTGATGAAGAATATGTTTGTATTTTTGACGGTAATGTAATCAATAATAATTTTGTAAATATTAATATTTATGGAATTATAATAGATATAAACGAAAAGAATATTGTTGTTTATAATAAAGAAAACAAAAATATTAGTATAGTAGATAGAAAAAGTATTAAATGTTTTTTACCTAAAGAAGAATATAATTTTAATACATGATAGAGATTAGTAACAAAGAGTATAAGGAGTTTGGTTATGGGACTTGATATAATTAGTGTGTTTAGTATTCTGATTGAAAATTTAGAAAAAAACAGTATAATAAAAATAAAAAAAGAAAGCAGGTAATAAATAATATGGATATTTTAGAGAAAGAAATCTATGTGGTTTATGGTACTGAAAATATTGCAGGAGAAGCAATGCAAGTAATTGAAAAAGTGTTTAGAAATAAAGAAAACGTTAAGAAGTATTGTGAAGAACACAAGGATAAGAATTGTTCTTATGACGGTTGGGAACTTGATGATTGATTAAATGAGGTGCGTAATTGAGTTTTTATACTGAAATAATATTGCAGGGATACGTTAATATAGAAAATTCACAATCTCTTAAAAATCAATTTGAGAAATATTGTAATTGGTGTTGGGGTCATAGTTTTGGAAATTGTGATTTATGTAAAAAACAATATAATAAATTATATATTCCTTTAAGAATTAAAGAAAAACAAAAGGAATTAAAATTACCGATTACAAAGTAATAAATAACCCTCCGGCAATAAGTCGGAGGGTTTGTTTTATATAATTGTTGAAATTGTGAATTTAAACTTTATTCTGATATGGCTACTAACCAGTATAACCATGGTAACAGGCGTTTGACTACTCTGGTTGATAAAGTGTTAAGGTGTGAGTTGATAGGGTTTGTTACTTTGTCTTAACATAAAGACCACAATGACATTCACCTTCGGTTTGTTCACGAAACTCTTTGCACATACAAATATAATCTTCCTTGTTTTCAGATTCGTATTTTGTTGGTATTACACAAGGACAAAATTGTTCACCATATTTGTCTTTATTTTCTTTAAGTTTTTTTCTAATAAAATCTACAATTTCTTTATCTTCATTTAACTTAATCATGTTAGCATATCCTTTCTGCGTATTGGTTATCACTTGCTAAATTAATTTCCAATATAGGGTCATAATGTGATTTTTGATTAGGAATATATCTACCAAACTTAATTATAATATTTTTAAAATTTGTTAAAATATTAATTTTATCTAAAATCTCATTTTTATTATACCCAGTATAGATTACAATATCATCATCACAATACAATCTTAATTTAGAAATAAATTCATACATTTCTTGCCAAGAATCAAAAGGTTCAAGTCCCTGCATTATTATTGATTCTGTAATTGGATTGTTAATATATTTTTGTATTAAATCTTCTATAGAAATTTCAATATTAGGTTCATGTGCTAAAGAACTGTTTTGGCAATAGTCCGTACCGCATTTAAAAGTGCAGTACGGAAACATAATAGTCATAGCAGATTTTTTATAATTTACAAAATCTTCTGAAATAAGACCTTTGATTTTCATTATTAATCTCCTAAGTTCTTATTGTTTTCCCATTTTCTCATTTTAAATTCTGCTTTACGTTCTTGTGAATATGTTTTAACTGGCGTATAAAATCCAACAATACGGGTAAATTCTGTATCTACTGGTTCGCCACAAACAGGACAAATTTTTCCGTAAAAGGCATGATTATGCTTACATGCTTGAATTTTTGTATTGAAAGCAAAGTAAGTAACGCCTTGGTCGGCAATATAATTAACCATTTTCCATGCTTTATCAAAAGAATCAAATGGTGCATCAATATTGTAATGAAGAATAGAACCACCAGAACAATATCCATCAAATTCAGATGCAATTCTTACACGTTCTTGCCCAGTAGTTTTAATACCTAAAGGAATAAATTGATTACCATAAAGAGGTAAGTCATAAATATTAGCTTCTGGATAGAAAAATTTATCTTTCTTCATAAGTTTAGCCGCCGCTGATTCTCCGGGAATTTGTTCTGTGTTAATCTGGTAATCACAGTTATATTGTTTAATGAAATTATCAGCAGTTTTTCTCATAACTTCAAAAATCTTTTTGCCAAATTCAGATGCTTGATGTGTATAATAAGTATTTCCAAATTCATCTAACTTAGTATAACCAAACTTTTTCATTGTTTCATAAATTCCAATGAATCCAATAGTATTATAAAGATGGGGGAAGTCAACTAACCCATGACTAAAATTAGGTAATAAACCTTTTTCTACATTTCTTTTAATAATATGTCTTACGCAATCTAATGCTTTTAAATTGATAATTACTCTTTTTTCTAATTCTTTTAAATATTTATATTCTGTATTTGTATCAAGAGCAATTCTAGCAAGATTTACAGTAGAAACTTTAACTGAACCCACTTTTAAAGCTGTGCCTCCCACACTATTAAAATAACCTAACTCTTTGATATTACTCTTTAATCTACAACAATTACTTAAAGAATTTACAGAAGTATCAACAAATAAATTACTGTCAGACCATTCCATATTATGTTTAATACCCCATTCAGCAAATTCTTTATCTACAAATTCACCGTTTTGTCTAAGTAAGCTGATTGTAGATACAGGAAATGTGAACATATTATCATGTCTGATTTCTGCCATTGTTTCCATATACCATTTTTGGAACTCAATAATTTCTTCTTCATAATCTATCATAAAAGTTCCATCTGGAAATTCAGAACCACCAAACAATGCTTCAAAATAAGGTCTGTCAAATACAGAGGTATTAGTAAAAGCTGATTGAGAGCCGTCACGTAGATAAGGTTGATTTACAGCATAGATAAATCTTTGGAACGCTTGTTTTGCATAATATTCTTTATCTCGAAGGATATAATTGTTATCTACATCTTTTTTCCAAAAATAAAACATATAAGGAATTAAATTAGGTAAACCAACTGCACCAGAACTACGATTGCAAGCATAACTAATAAATTCTTTTACAAAGTCTACGAAAGTGATTAAGTGTTTTGCAGGTTTTGCGTTTCTTCCCTCAATAAAATATAGACCTTTTTCAGCTAAATCCTTTAAATCGTAAGCGAAACAATAGTGTTTGAACGTAGTTGTATTAGCATCGTGCATATATAACTGTCCAATCCATTCAGCACGTAACCATTCATTAGCTGTTTGAAATCCATATTTTTTTTGTAATTCATAATAAATCTTATTAAAAGCAAGTAATTTTTCATGGGGTTTTGGCATTTCTTTTTCAAGAGTAACAATATCTTTATGAGATACATTACTATTTCCGTCAATACTTGCATCTGCTACTGTAGATTGGTCAATAAAATTATCAATAAAATCTGTATAACTAAGTTGATTATCGTCAAATCCGTTAATTTTGGCTATATCTGTACCAAATTCCTCTTGAAGTTTATTATATTGAGTTGTAAAATTCTTATTAAGTTTGATATTAATATTCATTCTTTTTTACCTCTTTTTTATTTACTATAATTATTAAGCCATTCATTAGCTTCTTTAAAGTTTAATCGTTTTTCATCTACTTCAAGAACTGGCACAGCCATTATACCTTTGTCAATCATTAAATCTACATCTGTGTTTTCTACATAATCAATGTTTTTTGCATTTAGTTTCTTTTCTAAAACCACGCATCTAGGACAATGAGTTGTGTACAAAGTTACTTTCATTATTTTTTCCTCACTTTCTATTTTGTAATAGGTTATCAAGCATTATAACCATGCTAACATCTATTTAATCTACTTACATGATAACTTTATCATCTGTGAATCTGGAACGCTTGTACTAAGTGTTACCACAAAACTAAAACGTGCCTAATCGGATTTTAAATAAAACCACTAGATTTAGGCACGTTTTTATTATAACATACTATATGTTGAATTGTCAAGAGTTATCTACATCTTTTTTAATATTCTCTTTATCTAATTCCCTAGCTTTTCTCATTAATTTGTTTATTTCATTTTGTGAATAATGTGGTTCTTCTTTAGTAAGACTTTTTAGAATATCTCTAAAAGCAATTAACTGTTGACAACTATTGCCGAAATTATTTTTATCAATTACAATATCTAAGTTCCATTTATATTCTTCTTTATTGCCACGTTCTTTTTGAATTTCAGAATTATAATCATTAGTATAGACATTACAAAAAGATACAATCATAAATTTGTTTTCTTTAAAATTAATAAATTGAACTGAAATAGTATTATATTCCGACAGTATAAGTGGTGGTATCATTGCAAGTATATCAGTAAGTATAAGTTTTGCAAATTTATCATGTGATAATTTATATTCCTCTGGTTCTAAATTATCTTTATGGTTATTCCATATTTTGATTATCCAACTTTTAATCTTTTCTAGCATTATTTTTCTCCTTTTCTTCATTGACTTCTTCCTCTGAAAGTTTAATAAAATTCAACGGTAATCTGCCTTTGACCTTTTTAATACCTTTAATATTTATCCACGCTTTGGCTATATAATTGTTTAAAGGTAAATTATCTTGATTAAGTTTTCTTAAATATTCGTTATCACAGTATATATAGTTATCACTTTCACTATATACTTCGTAATATTCCCCCTTACACCAAACTAGCGTAAGGGGTTTTTGTTCATCTTCATAAATATCACAGAATGTTTTAATATAATATTTCATAACAGTTCTTCAACCTTTCTAACAAGGACGATTTTACAAACAGCAAGTGTGTTTGTATCATAGTAACTGTAAATCTGGTTCCAAACATTTTCATTGTTTTCAAATTTTTCGTTCCAAAAATCTTTAGCAATCTGTTTTGTTGAAAAAAGTTTAACATTGTGTAAACATACATCTTCTGTTCTTTTTCTAAAGAAATAATTATATTCGTTACTACTTTTTTTACTTCCGTCTTTTCTTGACCAAATATTAGAAGTCATTTCTTCTGTAAGGTAATAAATTTTACCTTGTTTATCTTTAATAGTAATAGCATATGACCTTTCAAACATATTATCACTTCCTTTCAATTTAATCCCAATCATCAAAATCTAAATCTAAGCTATCATCTTCATCTTCGTAATCTTTTTCATCTTCCGTATCAGAAACGTCTGTACTGTCTGTTACTGAGTTGTAATCCTCTGAAATTTTCTTGTAACCGTCAAGTAAAAGGTCTTTCAACTGTGTTTGTCTATTTTCGTTTCCATCAATAGGTATACAACGATTAACAAGCCCAATATCAGCAATATGAGTTACTTCTTTACTTGCTCTTGAAACACCAGTATAAAGCAAATTGTTATTATAACTCTTTTCATGGCAAGTTTCCGTAAGTAAGATGATATGTGGACACTGCGAACCTTGATATTTATGAATAGTTCCACAATATCCAAGCACAAGATTCTGAGCCAAAGAATAATCAAATACTACCATATCTTCATTGAACTGAATTATAATATTGTTAAATTGGTCGATTTCGAGCACTTTTCCAATATCACCGTTAAATACCGCAATCGTTTTCGTGATAAGTGTAGTATCGTTATTACCCTCGTCTAACATTTCTTTATAGCCCTCATAAGTAGGAACGGAATAATTATTCTTAGTGTTCATCACTATATCACCTTTTCTAAAAGTGATTGTTACTTTGCTGTACTGCCTTGTAACACTACGTTCATTTGCTTTAGACGGATTGATAGCCGACTGTATCATATTGTTAAGGTTGTAAGTGCCAAGTTCTTTAACGTTCCATGGAGTAATAACAGCAATGTCAATAGGCTTAATACCTTTGTTGATTTTCTCTACATAAATATCTACAATCTGTTCTGGTGTACCATTAGCTTTGATTAAAGTGTAGTCTTTGTTAGCACCAAGAGTATTGATAAGTTTATCTGGGTTAAGTTGTGTTGTGTAAAGTTTTTTATCGTAAATATCAGAAGCTACCGCTGATAAACCGCCTTGTCCGTAACGAAATACTTTAGTTAATTCAACTTGCGGAATAAGTTTACTATTAATTAAATCATTTAAAACATTACCTAAAGAAATTGACGGTAGCTGATGATTGTCACCAATAAGAATAATTCTTGCTTTTGGATTAGTACAAGCCTTTAAAATCATTGAAAAATGGTCTAAACCACAAATTGAAACTTCATCTATGATAATTACGTCAGAATCAATTTCACCAGTAAGACAACGTTTATGAATGGTTGAAGCGTGTCTGTTAGTTTGTTCTGATAAACGCTGTGCGGCTCTGCCTGTAGGTGCTAAAAGTGTGTAAGTAATTCCAACATCATCTAACATAGATAAAAGTGCTAATATTGCTGAAGTTTTCCCACAGTTCATTAAGGTTGATATTTTATTGTTTCTTCTTACAACAAAACTTGCAGTAGGAACTTCAAAACAATATTTCATTTTATCTTTTGGAACAACAGTTTGCATTAAAGTATTTTTTCCATTAAGAATTACTTTATATCTATTAGAAATAATAACTCTATAATCTATAGATTTTCTAATATACTCTTTTCCATTTGAATTTTTATGTGTCTGATTTTTTCTGTTTGTTATACTTATTCTAGCTTTAAATTCGCAACAAGTAAAAGCATATTGAATAAATTCTGCTGTTACTTTATTATTAGTGCAAAAAATTTTATTAATACTTTTTTTGTTATATCCTGTTTTTTGTAAAGTTCCGTCCCATTGTAAAATATTATCGCAGATAATTTGTAATTGATGTTGGCTACAACCATACCAATACTCTGTAAATTCTTTTTCTCTTCTTGGAGCATTAATATAAAAATCTGTATAACCCTCTGCTACGGATTCTTTCTCTCGCCAATTTATATTAGCTTCTTTAAAAAGGTTCCTTAATGCTTCTTTCTTTCTTTCTTTTTTTATATGAAACCTACAACGCATATAACTATCAGCATTTTGATTATTTTCCATGTTTTTATAAAAAGTTCCATCACAAATAACAGCACACATAATTTTTATTTCGTTATCTGTTAAATCAATGCCTTTATCTTTGTTAAGTTTAAAACTTGTAATAAATTTTCCTATAAATCCATCTGATAAACTATTGTGTTTATCTCTTATAACTGACATAGGTAACGTATGTCTTACACCTTTTTTATCTTCAAATAACATAATATGGTCTGGTGTAACTGTATAATCCAACCCGTGATTTGTTTCAAAATGTATCATTTCATTACAAGGTTCTTTAATATAATTAATAGGGGTTACTAATTCAGTAATTCCTGTTTTCCAATTATATTGTAAAACCTTATCACCTTTGTTGTATTCACTGATTTTTTTCCAACCAGTTCCAGTAAAGAACTCTGTTTCACAATCTACACAACCACCTCTACCAGTAAGCATTACTATTGACTTTTCACAGAATTGATGTAGTAATTCACTCTGTTCTTCTGTTAATTCGCCATCTTTAATCTTTTTATACTTTTCCCAAGGTAAATCCAACTCTTTATTATTCTTAATCTTATCCAAAATAAAATTAGCAATATTACTTTCTGCTATATATGTTTCTGCTTTTGCAATACGTTTACTTTCATCATCATACCAGATAAGAGGACTATTAACACAAATATCTTTGATATGTTTGATACAATCTTTGTCAATTTCAGCACAATACATAGCCATTGTATTTGCGTCCATATAAGTATTATTATCTTCTTCATTAAGATTAAGAATGTGTAATGCTAAATGTTCAATCCTATCATTTGTTTCTTTTAATTCTGGACGTATTTCCATAAGCATTTTATCCACTGTTGGAAAACTCCTATGTAGATTGTCCATAAATACTTTATAAGGGTATTTCTGAATATTTTCATCTACATGCTCTACAGTGCCATAAAGATTATCTAATTCTTGGCAATCCTTGATAGTCAGCTTGTACTGCTTGTTATTGGCTAGTATATAGTAATATTTGAAACGTGTATTGATTTCTCTGATATAGCAATTCATACGGTACTCTTTAATGTTTTTCAATTTAGACAAATCAATTTCATTAGCTTTACCGTTGATAATCATAGAAATGAAATTAGGATAAACTGAAAGTAATGTATCAGCTTGTTTTTCTGTAGTAAATTTTGTAAGAATTTCTTTGGACTGCTCTACCGGCATATGGTCTAAGTCATTCATCATTTCATAATCAGCAACTTTATCTACCGTATATTGAATACCAAATCTGGGATGAATAGTTTCTTTAAGGTCTAAAGTATATTCTTCTCCCTCATTGAGAAAAGGTAAATCACCAGAAATAGTAAAGTTGCCATATTTGTTTAATGTGATTTTATCTTCGTCTTTGTTGTCTGTTAAGATACAACCAAATGTACGGAAATTGTTAGAAGCGTAAATTTGTCTAACAATTTTACATTTAATGTTTTTAATAATGTTTTCCATAACATTTTCTCCTTACTTAAAATTGATAATACTATCTTAATCCTAGAGAAATTATAGCATAATTCAAGCATTTTGTCAATAGGAAATAAAGAAAAGAGAGAACTAATTCTCTCTTTTCCTTTTAATTTTTTTTAATTTCTTTGTGGTTTTAATAATCTTTTTCTTACGATACGGATTACCATGTTCATTAGTAAATTTTTCACATCTAGGAGTTTTTCTTGCTTCAAAAAAATTAAATGTGAATATACAGGTATCTAATTTATGGTTTTTATCATAGATACAATGGTCACAATCTGAGCAATTTTCTTTTGGATAGATTGGCGGTCTACCTACTGGATTAGGCATTAGTTATCATCTCCTTCGTCTAGCTTATCAATGCGATCAAACTGTAAATCTAAGCTACGATCTGGGTTAATGTTGATTACTTTGATTACACTGTGACGGTAAATGGAATTGCGATATTTTTTTGCTACAAATTCGTCCTCACCTCTACGGTAGCCGCTGATAATCAATATACTTCCTCTTGATAACCAAGATTTGTCCGCTTCGTATTCATCTGTTTCTGCAATATCACGTTTATAATAAGCATATTGTCCTGCGTTAAATCTAACGATAACAACTTTTCCGTCAGTTGTTAAAACATTAAGATAATGTTTATCATCTTGACGTGATAAAACACACCCTGCTATTTTAGACAAATCATAAATTCGCCAAGTACGTTTACCAGACTTATCAGATTTTTCAATAAACTGTGGTTCTTGCGGTAAATCTTTATAATCTTGAATATTATAAAAATTTTTATCAATTCCCCATAGCACATGTTTTTCTGGAAAATAAGATACAGTATCAAAATACCACATTTCTTGATTTTCAGTTTTAACAAGATTGAGATATTCATTCTGCCAATTTTTTTTATTAAATTCCTTTATAATATTCTCGTTATTCATTTCTTTTGATAACGCTTCAAGTTCTGGTTTTAATACTTTGTCTAAAGATTTATCTACTACAATAAGCATATCATTTTCATAGTAGTAATCTTTTTCCTCTGTAAGTTTATCAATATATTTTTCTTCAAAGTAAGGTCTTGCAAACTTAGGCTCTAGTATATAATCTTTTTTGGATTTAAAATTATCATTCTTCTTATAAAAGAATTGTGGACTTAATACATACTTTCTAAATCTATATGCTTTTACAAGAGTAGGTGAAAAAGTACAACCCAATTCTAGGGCTTTAGGAAGATTAGACGTAGAAAGTTCCGTCTTAGCAGGAAACTCCCAAGTTACCAACCATTTAACCATTGATACCCTATCTGTAGAATAATAATTGAAGCAACCAGACTTGATTAACACAATCATAATACTACGTGTCACTGATGAATTACGATAAATTACATTACCTCTTTCATCAACTTTATTTGTAGGAAATTTATGAGTTTTATGATAATCATAAAATTCCTTGAATGAATTGTATGGTCTACCAGATAAAATATCTGAATAAACATCACGATTGATTTTGGTTACACCACCAAGTCCAAATAAAATTTTATCTTCCTCTACTAAAGGAGTAAAAGATAGTTCGGACTTATTAATATCTGGTGTATCAACTAATACATCATTTTCTTTCGCTTTGTAAATGGATTGAGCAATTTTGCTATAGTTTTTTGTCTTAGAAGCACGTTCTCTTTCATCTTCTGACTGTGCTTGTGTTGTTACTACAGCACAATTCCAAAATACTTTCGGATATTTTGTATAAAGGTTCATTTCTTGTAAACACTCAGAACTGTACGAAAAACTATGAGAAAAATCAAAACTATAGCTCCAAGACATAGCAATTTGTACTAACCAAATATAGTCTAAAAATACTTTTCTATTACCAATTTCCTTACCTTTTTCATATAAATTAGTTTCTGTCCTAGCTAAAGCTTCTGCTGATTTTTTGGCTATACTTCTTCTGGCGAGGTCAGCTTCTTTTAAATTAAACCCACAAATCCTTTTGTCCATAAGTAAAGACATTACTGTAGTTTGAGAAATACACATTCCACAATAAGGAAATAAATATTCATTTAATATAGATTGCTCTTCTTTGTTTAAACCATAAGCAGTCATATCCTTATACCATTCATTAATATCATTTTTATAACGAACATATCTATCCATAGGCTGTTCTGTTTCAGCGGTCTGCAATCTCATTAAACCATTTGCTAATGTTAATTCAGTTAAATTTTGTGGATTAATTTTTTTTAAAGCTTGATTACCTGCCATACTATCAAACTGAAAAGCTTTTAACATTTTAGGTAATTCATTCCACATTGATTTATTAGTTTTATCTAATTGTTCATATCCAAGATAATAGTTATAAGTATTTCTTAAATTACCTTGCCATTTAATATAGCCATGTTCTAAAAGACTATCCATTTCCGCTCTTAAAAGTTCAAGACAATCAATAGAAAGTAAATCAAATTTTAAATCACCGGCGTATTCTGCTTGGTGTAAATCATATTGACTTACTATACTTCCGTTTGTAGAAACCATTAATGAACCAGTTTCAGTAAAATCACCTTTAAGAATATTTACAGCACCTGCGTGAGTTCCCGAAGAAACTATCATTCCCTCAAAAGCTTTCGCAACTCTAAGTAGTTCTGGATATTTATTTACTTCTTTTATAAATTCTGGAACTTTTTCTCTTTCTTTTTTCTTGTTGCCGTTTAAACAATCATCTATAGAATATATAAACCCCCTCTTAACAGGTATGAGTGCCTTAATGTAAGAAATTTGCTCTTCTGGAATACCTAAACCTTTACCTGCTCGTTCAAAAGCTGTCTTAGAAGATAATGTTCCCCATGTTACACATTGACAAACTCTTCTTTCGCCAAAGTAATTCTTTATAGCTTTTATAACTTTTTCTTTTTTAAAGCTTTGAATATCTATATCAATGTCCATCAGCGAAGAGGAGCGAGAAGTGCTACAAAATCTCCACCATCTATAGAAATCCTTTATGTTATCTGGCACAGGGTCTATTCCAGTAACACCAAGTAAATAGTTTGTAAGCCACGCTCCTGCGCTACCTCTGCCAATCCCTACATAACTATCACCCTCAGTCCAAATTAAATCAATTACTTTCTGTACAACAGTAAAATAATCAGACATTCTACCTTTGAATATTTCGCTTAATTCATAGACTTGCTTCATTTCAATATTTGCTCTTGCCAAATATTTCTCTAAATCATATTCTGGGTGTTTATCAAATAACTTAATCAAGCCTTTTTCTATTTCGTAATAATAATGGCGTTCTTTTATATCGTCTGAATTAGCATAATATTTTATATATTCGTATTTTTCGTAATATTCTTTATATTTATGCTTAATCTCAAAATCTGGTAAACTAGGTAAGCTTGGTACTCTGGTAGTTTTCTTAATGATAATAGGTTGTACTTTATTTGCGATTTCATTAGTGGTCTGAAACATTATATCAATCTGATTATCGTTAAAACCACTATCGTATAATCTTTCTCTTAATTCTTGTGGTGTAAATAAATAAGTAGTTTTATAAAATTTTTCTGGTTCTCTACTATCACCGCCGTCTTTACTTTTTAAAAACGTAGTATGAATAAATCTATCTTCTGGTCTTTGATAATGAGCGTCAGTAGTAACAATAATAGGAATATTTTTTTCTTCGTGAATTTTCCATAACGCTTTATTTACTTTTATCTGTTCTTCGTTATCAGAATAACAAGGCTGACATTCAAGATAAAAATTATCTTTGCCAAATACTTGCTGATTCCATTTAATAAATTTATCACCATTTATCACATCATCTGTTAAGATACAATGTGGTAAATATCCAGAAACACAAGCCGTTGAAACAACTAAATGTCCGGGGTTATTTCCTACTACTTCTTCAAAATCTGAATAGAAATTAGGTCTACGGAGTAAACCTTTATAAGTATAACTCCGTAGCCATGCTCTAGCAGATAATTCATACATCTGCTTTAAACCCTCTGGGTCAAGTACATTTACTAAATAATGCCAATAATAAGGACGTTGATTTTCTGAGAATCTTAAATTATCTTCGTCTTGTGAAATTAAATAACATTCATTACCAAAGATATGCTGAAATGGTCTTTCGACATTTAAAGCATTGTAACTCTGTTCAAGAGTGACATATCCGCTACAGCTTTGATGGTCAGTAATGGCATAACCTCTAAGATTATTTTCATAACACCATTCCATACTATCTTTAATATGACATATAGCATCAGCAAATCTTAATACAGCCGAACTTATTTCTGAATGGCAATGCAAAGTAGTATAAGTATCAATCATATTAATTCTCCTTTAGTACAACTTAAATATATTTCTCTAACTTCACCTTATTCATTTTCCATAACTTCCAATTTTCATGCTCTTCTTTTGCTTTCTCAATCCCTTTATAAATCCTAAAACTCAGCACCTCTAAAAATTCATCAATCTCCATAATAGTTACCAACCCCAACCCTTCTTTAGGTTTAATAACCACTTCACCACATTTTGAATAATCAACACTCATTTTGTATTGTCTATCGAAAATGCTTTTCTTAAATCTGAACTGGCTATCAGCTTCTACCATTTCTTTAATAACATTCTCAATATCCTTATTTACAATTTTACTAATGTTGCTTTCTTCCGTTCTCTCAAACAGACTATTGTTTAAATCAATTTTCTTTACAATTCTAATCAGTTCATAAGTTACGTCATTAATCATAACATTCTCTCCTTTTACATCACAATTTCAATTTCTACGTCTGCACCAAAACTTTTCTTTAAATTATCAAGATAAAACGATAAACCGTCATTACCTACAATAATAATTTTTACAACATCATCATAAAATCCAAAATTAACTTTTGGCAGATTCTTAAATTCACCAATATTCAGCCATGAAATTTTAATACTTTCAAAAGGATTTAATCTGGAATAAATATATCCAAAAAGATAATTTTTATCAACATTTTCCATTAACCTTAAATTCCCTCTGTAAGTTTCTTTGATTTTACTACCATTAATCGTTGTACTTTTAATCTCTCTGGTAATACTTGGCTCGTCACTATCTCTTTGATAATGCTTATACATTTCTTTTCTCATGGCGTTTCTAGCTTTTTCAAAATCACTACAAACTACAACATAAGTTTTGTCTTTAAATTTTTCCATATATTTCTCCTTTCATATTCTCTATTATATCATAGAATTTATATAAAATCAATACATTTTACCATACATCGTTCCATGAAATCGCTTTAGTTTTTTTTACTTCTTGTGGAATTTCCTTAATTTCCCATTCTTCAATAATGACTTGATAATATTTCCGACCATTCCAATAATTTATAGATAGGTTGCAAATAGTAGAAGCCAGTACAAGCCGTTCTGACATATCATCTAACCAGTTCTCACTCTCTTTAAACTTAATGAATGTTACCCCATCTTTACTAAACCGTAGCGTCTTTTTGTCTTTTCCAATTACCTCTACATCAGAAACATTCAACTTAAAATCAATGGCAAAAACTGGTTTAATTAAATCATTATTCCAAATACATTCCCATTGGTCTGCAAACCCAAACAAACATTTTGGCAAATTATCTTTTTCCAAATCATAACTTTTTACAACTGGAATTGACGGTAATTCTATCTTTTCATTAGTAAATTTATCTTGAATATATTTATAAATCTTTTCTTCGTTTTCTTTTTTATATTCAATTCCAAAGGCTTTATCGTGTCCTTGTGCAATTTCAAATAACCCACTATCTTGACATAGTTCAAGGATTTCATAATCAGACCGGCAAGAACCAGTTACACAACCATTACTTTCATGTGTAGCAAATACAATCGGAGTTTCATCTTTCAGTTTATTGGCAATCAAACCAGTGTAAGGGTACTGTTCCACGTTTTCAAGATACTTGATACCTAACAACGGTACGTTATCAGTGCGTAGAACCATGCTACAGCCGTCTTTAACCGTTTCAGCGACAATCTTATCCTGTATAGCTTTCCGGTCTTTAATTTTGGCTAGTACGCTTTCAAACATTTCTGAATGACTATCGGTAAAACAGAAAAACAATTCAGCTTTCAATTGTTGGTTGTCACTCCTACATACTGCGTTAAGATAAGGACATATCATAAATCCTATCGACTTCCAAGTAACTTCATTAGTATAGTTTAAATTTTCATTCAGATAAGCTAAAAATTCATTCTGCATATTTGCTATAGAAGTGCCTACCATTAGAAAATCTCTATTCTCTTGTGAAAGCATATTGCAATTATCAGACACTAAACTAAATGCTACCAAGTCTACATATTTTGCACTTACACTTGTTTTACAACTTTGGGTATTATTACAATAATATTTAATAAATTTATTCACAACACCAGTACCACTAAGGCATTTATTCTTTACCCAACCTTGCTGATTACTAATCACCACTGTTTCATAATTACTAATATATTCCCTTTTATACGGAGCAATCTTGTGATGGTCTATTATCAATATATGGGTATTAAGGAAATTCAAATCTTCTTGTGTTTGATAGTCATTGCTACCTGCATCTGGCACAATTAACAAATTAATTTCATTATGCAGTACCCAGTTCTGTACGTTTTCTGTAATACCATGTTTTTTATCTGAATGAAAATATATGAAAATAGGATTCTTAACTTTTAAATCGTTTTTAAGAAAATTATACATCATAACAGCAGAAAACAAACCGTCACAGTCGCAATCTTGTACAATTCCTATATGATTAGTCTGATTGCTTAATATCTTGTGTAATAATTCTTTTCCTTCTTCCATATTATCATATCGTTCTGGGCGTTCTACGTATTTGTAAGTAGGATACAAATATTCTTCAACATCTTTAATACCAAACGCTTCTAAATATTGTTCTTCCCATCTTGACAAATCAATATTAGGCAAAATTTCTTTTACTTGCATATATACTCCTTATACTAATAAAAGCACCCTTATATAAGAGTGCTTTTACTTTTTTCTGAATTAATCTAAGTTGAATCCATTTGGATTATGTCTAGTTTTTACTGTGACTTTATTACGTTTTTCTTTTACAGGTTTCTCTGGTTCAACTTTCACTAAATTGCTTACTTCACCGTTTTTGCTAACTAACATTGCATCTGCTACAGAAATTTCATAAGCAATCTTTTCTTCAACATTACCGTTTTCATATCGCTTATTGTACTTTCTACTCTGAACACGTCCATGAATATTAACCTGTGTACCAATTCCTAATTTACCAATAGCAGAAGCGGCTTTGCCCCAAAAGATACAAGGAATGTAATAAGATACACTACGCTTATTTGTATTGATATTAACACCTAACATAACATCAGCAATAGTTCTTTCCTGTTTAACCCAAATACCTTTCTCATCTTTAAGACCGGGGGTTTTTCTTACAATTACATCTTTTACAATATAACCAGTAATTTCAATGTTATTACTTGGTTTTGTATTGTCAGCAACGATTAAGATATTATTTGGTTTAACAAATAAAATTAACTTACTCTTGCCGTTTTCAATATGCTCGTTGTAAGAAGCCATAATTCCCTCAATGCAGACTGTATAATTCTGTGAGCCGTAGGACTTTTCCTCAGTAAGTGAAAATGCTTCTTTAAGGACTTTTTCAGAAGCCATGATAGGAAGTACATCATCAGTACCACTATCTCTTTTTACACAAATGAAACTCTTATAAATATTTGCTCCTTTTGTGGAATGGTGATAAGTAAAATCCTCTGTGATAGTTCCTGTTAAAACCACCTTGTTAAGTTCTAACTCTACTTCTTTTAATTCAGTTGTGTTCTCTGCCATTGTTTATATTTTCCTTTCGTTATTAATTTGATAGATTTATCATAACATATTTTGTACGATATGTCAATGCTTTTTGAAATATTTTTCATATAATTTTATTAACCATTCTACAATAACAAATACAATAGTTAATATAATTAAAATCGGTGAAATTAAAATAACCAATATTAATTCACCAAAAAATCTTAACCAATTATATGATTCTTTTTTACTGTTCAACAATTTCTCTTTTTTCATATAACTTTTCCCATACTTCCTTGCCTTTATCAGAAGGAGAATCTTTATAGCTTAACAAAGGTTCTTTATCATTATCGTCATAGATAACATAAATCTCTTTTACAAAACCTTTAAACTTATCAATGATTTTATTTACTTTTGCTTTCCATTTAACGTATTCTTCCGTAAGTTCACCATTATCATCGTATACCGTATGATATTGTTTATCTAAAGCAATTCCAATTTTTTCAACACCTAATTGGATAAGTTTATTTCTTTTAGCGTTTTGCAAATTCATTCCAAACATACCAACAGTATTATTGATTGTTAATATATCTTCCATTTGCATTACACTCTTTGGTGCTTCAAATAAAATAGCTTCTTTGGTGTTTTCTATATTTGCTTTTGTCCAGTTTAATCCGTACAAGACAGTAGAAGCGTTAAACCTATATTCTGCGTTGTTCTCTATAAGTTTAACTGGAAGATACTTGTACCCCGTTTCTACTAACTCTGGATTGAGATTTCTGCCATGTAGACCAACCAATTCCCCGTTCTCATCAAAAACAGGAATCACTATTTGTTGAGCATATGGATAAAATCTTATTCCAAACATTTCCATAGTCTGAATACTTATACCATCATTAAGAAAAGAAGTGTGATATATTTTTGGGAAAAAATCTAAGATAGCTTTATCATAAGTTTGTGTGAGTGAATCTCCATTCTTTATACGGATATATCTACTTAAATCATCTTCCCAATTATATACTTTTGTACTTTTCTTATGAATCCTTTGTATATCATCATAAGGAATGTCACAAACATCACAAACATATTGTAATGCTTCTGGGAAAGTATATTCCTCTCCCAGAAGTTTTTTTCTTTTCTGAACTAAACTATAAACAGAATAAGAAATGTCACATATATAACAAAGAAATATCTTTTTATCTTTATAGAAATAAAGTTTATTCTTTTTACCATCTGGATTTCTCTCATGGCATATAGAAGTAAATAATATTTCTCTGTCATTTTCGTGAATCACTGTAGCACCTAATGATACAGCAACTTTTCTATAATCATCTATAGTTAACTGTTTAGTTAAGCGTTTTGCGTCAATACCCATGTTTGACCGTCTTTACCTTTACTTTTCATTGCTTACTTCTTTCATTGAATTTTTAATCAGTTTCTTTAATCTTAACGTTTCAGCTTTATAATCAGCAATATAATCAGCCAATTCATAAGTTTTCTTTTTCATCCTTCTATTAATCAGTTCTGTGATAATTCTTTCTACGGCTTTATCAATAGAAGAATAATAACCAAGTACATTCCATTTGATGTATTCTTTACCTTTAGATGATAATTTTGCACCACTATCTTCCTGTGCGATATACTGATAAGCGTCTACTAAAATATAAAAACCGTCAATTACATGAATCATTTTTTTATTCTCCTTTATATAAATTATTTAATTGAAAGTGACTGACTAATTCTTAAACCGTCAACACCATCAATATGTTTTCCCTCTTTTTCTGCAACCTTTACATCAGCTAACAAAGTTTTTTTATCCAGTTTCTTTTCTGTTACTACATTGAAATACTTTTCTGGAATACGGCTTTCGTCTAATTGTCCTAACTGTGGTGCATTATTTCTTACTGAGATAGTATACAAATTACCACCGCACTTTTTAGTATTTGTGGTCTGCATAGCATATAATAATGCATTTTTAAGTCTTTCGATAGCGTTTTCTGCTGTTTTCTTTCTTGCAGTCAATCTATCAATCTCTTTCTTGATATTCTCAATCTGACCCTCATACTCTTTGATGACGTACACATAATTTTCTGCTTTGGTATCTAATTCCCCAGACAAGCCCTCTAATGTATCTTTCAATACATCTGAATCTGGCTCATCTTCAAGCATAATCATTAACTGCATCATTTCTCCTGTGATTTCCCTTAAAGTTCCTGTTACTGCCATTTGCGTTTCCTCCTTGTTTATTTAATCTTATTATATAATTTTTCTAAAAAGCATACCCAACTACGGACTGCTTTCAGATTTAACTTGATTACTTGTATGCCTACAAGTCTTAGAACGTCTGTTACCATATGTTACTAACCCCTATCCTAGTTTTATATCTGTCTTATCCACGTTAATCGGCTGATTATATTGGTCTGTGCAAAAACAATCACTTATTCTGCCAGTTCCCATATCTACATTAACCCATGCTTTAATGTTCTGCCCATAACGTGAAAATCTTGTTTTAAAATTATGAAGAATATGAGTAGGTCTTTTTTTACTTCCGAACCCCTTCCGATTGATTAATGTATCTACAAGTTCCAATTCTTTAGGTCTAAGATAAGATAATATAGCACCATCATCTAGTTTAGTCTTAATCTGTTTAGAACCATAAATACATCTTTCATCTAAAAGTTCATTGACTTGTTCATTACCATTTAACTGAGAACCTGTACAAGTACCTATATTAAACTCCTCAGATAAGCTTTTAAGCGTGGTTGTAATCTGAAAAAGAACTTTATCCTCTCGAATAGGAATACTTGTCATTTGTTTATATTCAGTTCCAAACTCTGAGTTGTCCCAAATATAATCGAAAAAGCAATAACTCGCTCCCCATAAATGGCATTGACGATATATTTCTTTTAACTTTGTAGCCGTAAAATCTGGTTGGTCAAATAATTCAATATGACTTTCATAAAGAATTTTTCCTGCTTCAATCAAACGTTCTTTTTCAAATTTGTTATATTTTCCGTCAAGGATTTTATGATATGGAACGCCACTTATCCATGAGATAAACTTAGGTTGAATTTCAGTTGATAAATCCATTTCTGTATTAATCATAAATCCATCACCAGATTTATAAGGATTATCTACATATTTTTCTTCATCAAAATCCCAATAACGATTAGCACATACATTACATAAATCACCAATGGAAGTTGTTGTCTTTCCTTGTCCAGATGAACCAGACCTTAATAATAAATGTCCTCTTTGCCAACCTCTGTATAAAGTAGTTAAATATTTACTTTGAAGTATAGCACCAATAACAGGTTCACTTTCAAAACCGTTTAAAGTATCTTCCCATTTTTCGCCTGCTCTTAATGTTTCTCTACATAATTCTGTATTAAATTCCATTCTAAGAGAGGTCATTTTGCCCTCAATCTTATTAAGAATTTCTTGCATAGAAAAACGATTAAACTTTTCTACTTCTGTTTCTTCTGGTTTAGTTTCATCATAAAATTCTGTAATGTCGATACCTAACTCTTTAGCTTTTCTAAGCAAACTATATTTTCTAATAATATTATAATGTAGTTCATAATTATCTACATTAACCAATTTCTTAATAGTTGCTATAAATTCAAGATAATTATTATCTGTACAAACTTCTAATTGTTCTGGATAATTCTGTAAAAATTTATCTAAAACAATTTCGTCTATTTGTTCTGCACCATTTTTAAATAACCATGATATAGATTTATATAAAATCTCATGGAATAAAATAGGCTTAAAATCATCTGAATTAATAGGGAATTTCTTACTGACTGTTAAAGAGGGATTCTGTAATAATACTCCCAAGCACATTGAAGCATCTGACGCTGAATACAACATTTACAATTCCTCCCATTTAGGAATATTTATTTCTTTTTTCTTTCGTTCAATAAACACTGTTTTATCTTCTTCAATTTTATCTGTAATATCTTTGATTTTTCTTTGTTGATTCCAAAAATCTCTAGCTTGTATATAATATTTTGGAAAAATCTGTCCTAACCCCCATTCATTATTCCAGTCTAGTTTTAAAGTTTCATGGAAGAATTTCAATGTCATTATCATACCAGTCCACTTATACCCAAACTTATCATGTATTAATGGTGCTTGCCTTTGCAGTAAAGGAAAATCACATTGTTTATTGCTCATATCGAAATAAATATAATCAAGAAATGTTTCCTCAAAATATGCTTCACTACCAACATATTTATTGTTATATTCATTTTCTGAACAATAATAGTAACCCTGTTTTGTCATAAAAGCTTTATCTTTTTGTATTTTTTTACCACAACAACGGCAAGTAGCTGTCTTATCAGCATTATTACTATTCGTTTTTTTTGCCGATAATTCCTTTATTGCATTGTTAAAACATTCTTCATTACAATAATACATTCTTGGCTTATCTGGGCTTATAAAACTTTTGCTCTTATAAATACTATTTTTACAGTATCTACATTTTACTTTTGTATCACCTTTTTTTATTTTTTCTTCCATATTATTTCCCTTTCAATATATATAAATTCTATCACAAATTATATGATTTGTCAATATAAAAAATGAAACTCTTTACCGATTAAAGTAAAGAGTTTCATTATAGATTTTATTACCTTAACATTGATGGAGAGATAATATTCTCATTAAATTCATCAAAAGCTGTGATACCGACAATCCGATTAGCTTTGTTTCTCTTTTCTCTTAAACTACTATCATAATCGTCCAGATAACTTTTGAATCGTTCTTCTTGGTTTTCATTCATAATAATATGAATATCCGGCTTTATTTCTTCATCGTTTCTAATCAGTACGGCAATATATTTGAATCCAGTATTCATGCTCATTATATACTGATTGATAAAAGTTTCTCTACTTATTTTTACTTGCTTGTATCTGGATTTCTTTTTAGATTGAAACGGCATTTTTTATACCTCTACAACAATTCCTCTGTCACAACAGAAGTCCACAAAATTATTATAAATACTTTCAAGACAAGCAAGTTCATCATCTGTAGCAGAACTAATCTTCCTACCCTTTCCTAACTGGTCGGCAACAACTTGATTAATATACTCTGGATAAGTTTTCCAAAGTTTCTGTACATATGGCTGAATTAAAGCTAGCCATTCCTCTTTAGTTGTTACGTTTTCGTAAGGCTTAAATGTAGTAAGACCTACATTTTCATTCTCAGCAGATTTCTTAATAGCTTTTTCCATTGCATCACACATATTCTTTGCAGTAAATGGGTCAATAAATGCTTGCATAGCATATCTACTTCTAGCGAATACATGAGAAGTCTGCTTACAAATACCAGTAGACATTATTGTTTCATTTGTTTCTGGGTCGATACCATTTGATTTAAGATAAATTGTAAAATCACAAATATCTCTAATCATACGCATAGAAGATTTAACATTTCCAGAACCTTTAGGCTGAACAAAAGTTGTAGTTTCGCCTGTTAATTCATCAACATGATTTTCGTCAACTTCCTCATGGGCAATAAAAATAATAAAATATCCCTGTGATGTGAGTTTGTTAATCTGAGCCGCAAACTTACGTCTGGCAATCTTATAACCATTAGATTTTCCTTCAATTTCGCTTAAATCTCTTACACCAAACTCTTTGCATACAGACTGTTCACAAAGGTCAACAAGATTTTCTGTAGTATCAATAACAATAGTAAAAAACTTCTTATGCATGGCTTCACTAGTCTGTGGTGCTGTAAGATAACCAACATTGGTTACAAACTCAGCCCAAGAATTGATAGGCATTTTATATCCTTTAAGACCGTTACCACCACTCTCAGTCATTAAAAGTATAGGTCTTTCGCAGTGCATTGCTTGGTAGCTCTTCCCCAATGAATTTGACCCATAAACCAATGCCTTTTGACCAGCTAAACCTCCTACCATTTCTTCAATTTCAAGGTCTAAAAGTGGGTTACTTCTTTTCTTTTCATCTGCCATCGTTTAAATTCCTCCATATAAAATCATTATATTTTATTTATGTTATTTTTACTTCGTAAATTAGTACAAGCGGTTTGAATTTTTTAGACTACCAATTTATCATCCAACCTATCCTAACCGCTTGTAACCACTTTATACTAATTCATAACCACTTATTTTTTAGAAAGGAGCGTCGCCCATATCAGCCATGTTCACATTTGGCTTACGTCCCCCAAGACCTTTGCCACTTGATTTCTGAGAAGAACCATTGTCTTTATTTTCTTTTGCGTCCTTTTCAATCTTTTCAAGTTTCATCTTACGCTCATTCATAAGTTCTTTCATTACTTCTGGTGTGAAAGGCTTTTTCTTTTCGTCCTCAGTATCATCTGTATAAGCAGGCTCACCACCAATTACAACCAGTTCTAATACATCAAATCCCTCTGCTACCTTTGCTTTTCTACCAAATCCCGCAGATTTCTTCTTTTCGCCACCTACATGACGCATAACAAGTTCAACGCCCAAACAGCAAGTATCACCTACAGCATAACCATTTACCACTGTTCCATCTTCATCAGTCCAACCATTTACAAATGCTTCTGCTAAATCTTCTGGAACAATTAAACTATAAGGCTCTGCTTCACTGTTAAAATTGATTGTAATAAATTCTACAAGTAACCTACCAGTTTCTTCTGCTTCTTCTGTATCGCTCTTAGGAACCGTCATTTCTGGTTTGATAGAACGGATAACACCTTCAAGTGAAAAATCTGTCTGAGATTCTGCATCTGAATTTTCTCTGTTCACAACTCTTAATCTAATCTGTGGCGAAGAAACCATTTTGCCACTATTCTGGTTATATCTATCCCAACAACTAAGTCCTACAGTAGCACCAATAATAGTTGGTGTAAGTGACTTATCTTTTGCGGCTTCTACAGCAGATACATAACTGTTATGAAGTGTTTCAAAGTTTGCGTACAGCTTAGTTTTTGTACCGTCTTTCTTGCACTCTGGACAATTAACTCTTAAGTTAAAATCACCATTTACAGTGGAAATTACGATATTTCCCTGTACAGCATTACACTTAAACTTACTGTTATCGTCCTTGGTTAATTCAATCTGCTTAATTTCTGTATTCTTTTCAGAAAGAGTACCAATTAAAAGTCCTGTGTTAGTTGTCTGTCTTACATTCTTCATAGCTTAATTATCTCCTTTGATTTCTTTATTATTTGATTTTAAATAATTACTTTTTGTTTCATTTTCTACTATTTCTTTTTTTGACAACTCAGCGGCACAAAAGGTACTGAGGTCTGCGATATTCTTACCTCTGGTAATCATATCCTGTACAATCTTAATTGCTGAATAGTAACCACCCATAGCCGCATTGATAGCAATTTCTTTTTCTTTCTGCTTCAAGTTTTCTGTAATCTGATTAATTACTCTCTGCTTTTTACTAATTCTTGGCAACTTGATTTTCTCCTTTCTTATTGATTTATATAGCAATAATACCACTACATTACAATTTTGTCAAGGATAATATTGCTAAATTTCTCAACAAAATCATTAGTGTTATCGGTATACAAAATAACAAAAATAGGATTAGAAATATCCATTCCCATAAGTCCGATTAATGACTTACCGTCCAAAGTCTTACTGTTATACCTGACATCTATGTTATAACTACAACTATCAGCCCATTTATTGAATTGAAATAAATCTTCTTTATTGTTAAACTTCACTCTATAACAAATTCTTTTCATATTACCCTCACTTAGAAAACCAATGATTACCTAACTTAGTAAACCCATGACCGTTAGACTTACCAGTAGAAAAATAAACATATTCAGTTGTTTCTAATGATGTATTTCCATTCTCTAAAACATATCTTACAGCTTCAATATTTTCCTTGTTAGGTGTTGTTTTACTTAACATTTTAGCTGTAGAAAATTGTTTCTTCTGATAAATAACATCATTCACATTATCTGGAAAATCACTACTAAGGCAACGGTTTAACACCACTTCTGCTACTGCACGTTGCCCCTCAATACTTTCACCTCTTGATTCGCAGTAGACCAAGCGGCTCATTAGGTCTATATCTTCTTCTGAAATTTCAATTTCGTCATACGGATTCAATTTAGTCATTTCGTCCGCAAATGACGTAGTTACAAACAAGTAGCACATGGTTAAAACAGCTACAAGTAGTTTCATCTTATAAATTATTGACTTCAATACAAAATCTCCTTTATCTCTTTTATACTAGCTCATATCACAACTTATAAACTTCCATATATAGTTTCACCTACTTTCGCTAAACTTATCACATTTCAGTTCCAAAAATTGTATTTGAATTTCTACGTTGTTAATCAAAGTTTTCTTTTCTTCTGGTGAAATTATCTCACCAGAAGTTTCAGAAAGCAATGTTTGTACTTTGACTAAAAGCATTTTTGCCCTTAATAATTTTTCATAATCTCTAGTCATATTCACCTCTTAGAATACAGATACCATAGCTTTTCTAATAGTTTCTTCGGTATTATGAACATATCTTTGGGTTGTTGATAAATTCGCATGACATACAACCTCTCTTGCAACAGCAACACCGTTTTCTAAAGCTACAGCCGATATAAAAGAATGGCGTAAACTATGATTAGTTATATCCTCACTTAACCCTGCTTTTTTAGCGTTTTTCTTTAGCATTTTAGCAATTAAATCATGCCGCATAGGAGTACCATAATTACTTACAAACAGATTATCAATACCACTATCCTTACGAACCTTTAAGTATTCGTCAATATATCCTCTGCACTTATCATTAAGATATACTTTTCTTTCTTTGTCACCTTTAGCAACGAATACGATTTCATCTTTCTCATACTGCTCTACAGTTAAATTTACCAGTTCATTAACTCGCATACCAGTTGAAAGGTATAATGCAATGATAGCTTTATCTCTAGGGGATTTAGCAACATCCAACAATTTCTTTGCTTCGTCCATAGGGATATATTCTTTTTCGTGATTCTTTACTTTTGGAATTTTGATTTTAGCAGAAGGATTAGTAGAAATAAATTCCATGTCAGAAAGAAAATTGAAATAGGATTTAATAGCTGTCAGTTTACGTGCTGTTGTAGCACTGCTGTACTCACTCATAGACACTTTGTAATCGTAAATATCAGCATATGTAATTTCGGTTTCGTCTTTACCAGTAAAATCAAAGAACTGTTTTAAATCATTCTCGTATGCTACCTTTGTATGTTCATTCTTTAAACCATTTAAAAATCTTGTAATATTTGTCATAACTTTTATTCTCCTTTGTTTTTATACATAAATAATAGCATAGATACTGATTTTTGTCAATACCTATGCTACATTTTCTTATAAAAAGTATTACATTTTTGTTAAAAACATTTTTTATCTTTCTTATCTTTATTTCTTTCAAGAAATTCTCTAATTAAAGGAATTTCTGTTATAAACACCCTTGTAATATCATAATCGCAAATCTTACAATGTAAACAAGCGGTATTATATGTTGGATAAGTTATTGAAACTCTACGTTTTCCACACTTAGGACAGTATAAATCATTTAAGCGTTTCATCATTTTTCGTCTTGCTTCTGCCTTTTCTTTATAAGTTACATCTTCAACAGACCTAAATATCTTATCCAACTTTTCTCTTGCTTCTTTAGCTTCACCTTGCCAAAGAACTTTTATTTTTTCTATTTCTACTATTATATCTTTTATTTCATGTCTTAAATTGACGCTATAATCTGGATTAAGTTTTGCTACTTTTAATAATAAATGCTTATCATCATATTTTTTTGATTTTAAAACAAATCCTAAAAATCCTGGATACAAATAAGTAGAAAACAGTACAATACGTCTATCTACATCTATTGTATATTTTCTATTCTTTTTCATGGCTTCACTACGCTTTTTATTTGCTTTGCGTCTTGTCATTAATGCCCTACTCGCCAAATTTATCACTCACCTCATTCCAAGTATCAACATGGTTCCAATACCATTCTAAGTAATCATCTTGATATACCTCTGTAATTTCTTTTTTATTGTAATCGTAAGCAAAATTAATATTTTGACTTGTATCCTTACCAGAACGTGTCACCCAAAATACTTCTACAATATTTTTGAAAACCACATTTTTTATATCGTGAAATTCAGCCCAAATTTCAAATATCTGTTCAGCTTCATATTGAGTTTCTGCGGCAATATTAATAGGTTTTCCTGTTCTTCTGTGTTGAGTTTCTACATCAAGATAAGTAAAATAGAAAGCATAAACATTAAAAGTTGGATTTGTTTTTTGTTCTTCTTCATCTTTTTCATCTAATAGTCTACGTTTATAACTTAAATATTCGTCAGCACTATCAAAATTCAAAGGTCTTTTTTTAGTTTTCAAAATAATCAACTCCATTTTCGTCTAATTTACATTTCAATTTTTTTCCTATATCTTTACATATTATTCTAACTCTTTCTCTTGTTATTCCAAATTCAGAAGCTATTTTCTCTAATGTGTCACCTTGTAATCTCATTATGAAAATTTCATAATTTCGTTTTGAGATTTTTAATTCACTAAATGCTTTTTTAATATCATTCTTAAAACAAACATTATTTTCAAAAAACGAATTTTCATTTACAATAAAATCTAAAATATTATAACTCTCTTTATCTTTATCAAATTTATATTCAAAATCCAAAGATAAAATCTCTTCGTCTGGAATATACTTAGCATATTTTTTATTTCTTAATACTAGCAGATATTCATTTTTCATTATTTTAATTAAGTAAGTGCTTAATTTAACACCTTTTGTTTCGTCATAAGAATTAATACCTTTCATATATCCAATAGCAATTATATCATACCACTCTTCTATATCTAAATGATTTTTCCAACAAAACCAATAGATAAGATTGTGGTTTTCTTCTGCTAGTTTCTTTCTATCAATAGAGGGGGTAGTTTCCACTTTTTATATTCCTTTCATAATTTCTATGTTAAAAATCGTTTCGGATTTTCTAATGTCTTATATAATAATACATTTTCAGTATATACACACCATCTTTTTCAACTGTTTCAGCAAAATCTAAAATCTTATCAATTTGTCCATTAAATCTAAAATCTTTAAAATTCCCTTCAAACATTACTTCTGGATTGATAGCCTGTCTAATAATATATCTTAATTCTTTATCTGGACTTGTTTCACTAACGAATATAATACCACAATTCAAAATTTTCACATTAGAATTGTAAATATCTTTATCAAGAGATTCTTTAATAAATCTACGGAAATATTCTTTCTTACTAAGTTCTTTTTCTACATAAAAAGCAACATTAATATTTTCGTTACAACCATTACACCCACAATATTTTTCTCTATCAACGCTAAAAAATACTGTATCTCTTAAAAATTTATTAATTTCAGTACAGAAATAACATTTATTAAATTCACCTTTTTCCATAACTGCTTTATCTCTAGCGGTCATTTTTTCAATCTCTTTCTCAGTTAAAACTATTTCCATCTTCATAAAAATTTTCCTCCTTTTGCTATACACTAATAACTTCTATACAAAAGAATAACATAAACATTTAGTTTTGTCAATAGATAAGATAAAAGTTATAAAAGAAAATGTTTAAACAATAAAGAAAATAAAAGAAAATAAAAAATAAATTAAAAAACTCCGTGGGGAATTTTTAAATCTCGCTATTACCAAAACGAAACACCATTAGTTCCGTGGGGAAAATTATCCTCGTATATTCTGGGGGGAAATTTCTTACCTCTGGGAAATTTCAGAAAATTCTGGAAAACATTTCCGAACACCTGTTTGATTGTGAATTGTTTGAAACAATTCGACAATTCAATTCAAATTTCTCTTAAACTGTTTAAAATTGAAAACTGTCATTCATTCACTGGAAAAATTCCCATACAGTAAACCGGATAATCTGGATACTATATAGTACACTGTTTTCAGTTTTCCAAACTGACTACACATTACCAAAACCATACTATAACACTGTACAAGCCATTTCTAACCATTTTAAAACACTTTACAATATAATTACCATTAACACATTAAAACGTCTAATTTTAGCTTGTAGTAATTCATACTGATTTAATGTGTTTACTCTGAACAACTACGATCAATTCTGTATTTGGTTTTTCTGGAATAAAAAATAGGCATAAACAGAAGATTGATTTTTTATTCCTCTGCTTATGCCTATGCTATATTCGCTTTATATCGGCACTATATACGATTGTAAACCTTGCTACAGCCTTTTAATATTTCCAGTCAATAAAGACTTGTTTAACCACTGTTTAAAGCTGTATACCGTCTTGTACTGTTTTTTATCTTTGTTATACATTAAGTGCAGTGCTACAGCATCAAGTTGTCTGTAGTCCTTTGTAAAGTACATTTTTTTCACTTCCTTCTTTTCATAATCATACATAGTATAACAAATTTATATATAAAAGTCAATGGAATATAATACATAAATGTTTAGAATACCATAAGAAAACATTAAAATTATCAGACAATTAAAAAATTGTACGTTAGCTGTTTGCCCTATCTTCTGTTATTTCTCTGCTAGGATTCCCCACATCTTTTGTATGGTTTAAGTATACCAGATTATCATAGTTTTGTCAATAGCTTTATAATATTTTTTAAAAAAATAAAAGGACTTTTTCAAGCCCTTTTACTCTGCTCTTTATTCAATTCCCATGATATATTTTACTGCTTTTTCCGCTTTTCCAGAAGCACTAACAATAAACTTGTTATCATTTGTGAACTACCCACCGTCTAAAGCCAGTGGGATTGCGGTAGCCTTATTTCAATA
>OGEB01000123.1_pt1 | contig 65542 bp, 48 predicted proteins | sample 1570541 | NCBI WGS metagenome assembly OGEB01 (sample SAMEA2581975, study PRJEB24529) | metagenome | biome: Human gut stool | place: China | collected 2011 | reverse complement strand
AAGAAGGCTTTGGCTTCGCGCTGGGCTGGAACTACTGGTACAACTGGGCGGTGACTATCGCCGTTGACCTGGTTGCAGCTCAGCTGGTCATGAGCTGGTGGTTCCCGGATACACCGGGCTGGATCTGGAGTGCGTTGTTCCTCGGCGTTATCTTCCTGCTGAACTACATCTCAGTTCGTGGCTTTGGTGAAGCGGAATACTGGTTCTCACTGATCAAAGTCACGACAGTTATTGTCTTTATCATCGTTGGCGTGCTGATGATTATCGGTATCTTCAAAGGCGCGCAGCCTGCGGGCTGGAGCAACTGGACAATCGGCGAAGCGCCGTTTGCTGGTGGTTTTGCGGCGATGATCGGCGTAGCTATGATTGTCGGCTTCTCTTTCCAGGGAACCGAGCTGATCGGTATTGCTGCAGGCGAGTCCGAAGATCCGGCGAAAAACATTCCACGCGCGGTACGTCAGGTGTTCTGGCGAATCCTGTTGTTCTATGTGTTCGCGATCCTGATTATCAGCCTGATTATTCCGTACACCGATCCGAGCCTGCTGCGTAACGATGTTAAAGACATCAGCGTTAGTCCGTTCACCCTGGTGTTCCAGCACGCGGGTCTGCTCTCTGCGGCGGCGGTGATGAACGCAGTTATTCTGACGGCGGTGCTGTCAGCGGGTAACTCCGGTATGTATGCGTCTACTCGTATGCTGTACACCCTGGCGTGTGACGGTAAAGCGCCGCGCATTTTCGCTAAACTGTCGCGTGGTGGCGTGCCGCGTAATGCGCTGTATGCGACGACGGTGATTGCCGGTCTGTGCTTCCTGACCTCCATGTTTGGCAACCAGACGGTATACCTGTGGCTGCTGAACACCTCCGGGATGACGGGTTTTATCGCCTGGCTGGGGATTGCCATTAGCCACTATCGCTTCCGTCGCGGTTACGTATTGCAGGGACACGACATTAACGATCTGCCGTACCGTTCAGGTTTCTTCCCACTGGGGCCGATCTTCGCATTCATTCTGTGTCTGATTATCACTTTGGGCCAGAACTACGAAGCGTTCCTGAAAGATACTATTGACTGGGGCGGCGTAGCGGCAACGTATATTGGTATCCCGCTGTTCCTGATTATTTGGTTCGGCTACAAGCTGATTAAAGGAACTCACTTCGTACGCTACAGCGAAATGAAGTTCCCGCAGAACGATAAGAAATAAGTTTCCTCCCTTCCTTGCTAAGCCCTCTCAACCGAGAGGGCTTTTTCAATTCCATTTCCCTGACAAATCATGCGGATATAAAATTTAACATTTGGATTGATAATTGTTATCGTTTGCATTATCGTTACGCCGCAATCAAAAAAGGCTGACAAATCAGAGGCTGTTCCGGCTTTCTGGGATGATCACCTGCATAAAAAATAAGTCCACCGCGATGCTGCCGTACGCAAGGGGACGTGAAGAAGATGTGAGCGATAACCCATTTTATTTTCGTAGTTACCTCATGGAGATATGGAATGTTTAGGTTGAACCCTTTCGTACGGGTCGGGCTGTGTTTGTCCGCTATTTCTTGTGCATGGCCTGTGTTAGCGGTCGATGATGATGGCGAAACGATGGTTGTCACTGCATCTTCCGTGGAACAAAATCTTAAAGATGCACCTGCCAGTATCAGCGTCATTACCCAGGAAGACCTGCAGCGAAAACCGGTACAGAATCTGAAGGATGTCCTCAAAGAAGTGCCTGGCGTACAACTGACGAACGAAGGGGATAACCGTAAGGGCGTTAGTATTCGTGGTCTGGACAGCAGCTATACCCTGATTCTCGTCGACGGTAAACGCGTGAACTCCCGCAATGCCGTCTTCCGCCACAATGATTTCGATCTGAACTGGATCCCGGTCGATTCCATCGAACGTATTGAAGTGGTCCGTGGCCCGATGTCGTCGCTGTACGGTTCCGATGCGCTCGGCGGTGTAGTGAATATCATCACCAAAAAAATCGGTCAGAAATGGTCGGGTACCGTTACCGTCGATACCACCATTCAGGAACATCGCGATCGCGGTGACACCTATAACGGTCAGTTCTTTACCAGTGGACCATTAATTGATGGTGTGCTGGGAATGAAAGCTTACGGCAGCCTGGCAAAACGTGAAAAGGATGACCCGCAAAACTCAACGACCACCGATACCGGAGAAACGCCGCGTATTGAAGGATTCTCCAGCCGCGACGGCAATGTCGAATTTGCCTGGACACCGAATCAAAATCACGATTTTACTGCCGGATACGGTTTCGACCGTCAGGATCGTGATTCCGACTCGCTGGACAAAAACCGCCTGGAACGCCAGAACTACTCCGTCAGCCATAATGGGCGTTGGGATTACGGCACCAGCGAACTGAAATACTACGGTGAGAAAGTCGAGAACAAAAACCCTGGCAACAGCAGCCCGATAACTTCCGAAAGCAATACGGTCGACGGCAAATACACGTTGCCGCTGACGGCGATTAATCAGTTTCTCACGGTTGGCGGTGAATGGCGTCACGACAAACTTAGCGATGCGGTGAACCTGACCGGGGGAACCAGCTCCAAAACGTCTGCCAGCCAGTACGCGCTGTTTGTGGAAGATGAATGGCGGATCTTCGAGCCGCTGGCGCTGACGACCGGCGTGCGTATGGACGATCACGAAACCTACGGTGAACACTGGAGTCCGCGTGCCTACCTGGTTTATAACGCCACCGACACCGTAACGGTGAAAGGGGGCTGGGCGACGGCATTTAAAGCACCTTCTCTGTTGCAACTTAGCCCTGACTGGACGAGCAATTCCTGCCGTGGCGCATGTAAGATTGTGGGTAGCCCGGATCTGAAACCAGAAACCAGCGAAAGTTGGGAGCTGGGGCTTTACTACATGGGTGAAGAAGGCTGGCTGGAAGGGGTTGAATCCAGCGTTACCGTTTTCCGTAACGATGTGAAAGATCGTATCAGCATCAGCCGTACGTCTGACGTCAACGCTGCACCGGGCTACCAAAACTTTGTTGGTTTTGAGACGGGCGCTAACGGACGGCGCATACCGGTATTTAGCTACTACAACGTTAACAAAGCTCGTATTCAGGGCGTGGAAACCGAACTGAAAATTCCGTTCAACGATGAATGGAAACTGTCGATCAACTACACCTACAACGATGGTCGTGATGTCAGCAACGGCGAAAACAAACCGCTATCCGATCTGCCGTTCCATACTGCTAACGGTACGCTGGACTGGAAACCGCTGGCGCTGGAAGACTGGTCATTCTATGTTTCTGGGCACTATACCGGGCAGAAACGCGCCGACAGCGCGACGGCTAAAACACCGGGCGGTTATACCATCTGGAATACCGGCGCGGCCTGGCAGGTGACTAAAGACGTCAAACTGCGCGCAGGCGTGCTGAACCTTGGCGACAAGGATCTCAGTCGTGACGACTACAGCTATAACGAAGACGGACGTCGTTACTTTATGGCAGTGGATTATCGCTTCTGATGAGAAGATGCCCGGCGAACCGGGCGGACTTTCACTTCAGTAAATACTGCGCATGGAAGCGCAGGTGATCCTCTATAAAAGAGGCGATGAAGTAGTAACTGTGATCATATCCCGGCTGAATACGCAGCGTCATCGGCCACGCTTTCTGGCGCGCGGCTTCTGCCAGTACCGCAGGTTGCAACTGGTCGGCAAGAAACTGATCATTATCGCCCTGATCGATAAGCGTCGGGATCGCATCCTGCGCGTTACTGGCATACATCAGTGCGCAACTGTCCCATTCCAGCCATGCATTTTTGTCCTCACCTAAATAGCTGCTAAACGCTTTGATTCCCCACGGGACGCTGCACGGATTCACAATTGGCGCAAAGGCCGAAACGCTGGTGTATTTACCCGGATTTTTCAGCGCCATAATCAGCGCACCGTGACCACCCATTGAGTGACCGCTAATGGCGCAGCGGTCGCTGACATTAAATTGCGACTGAACCAGCGCCGGTAATTCATCGCGCAGATAATCATACATCCGGTAATGCGTCGCCCACGGCGGTTGCGTGGCATTAAGATAAAAGCCTGCGCCCTGGCCTAAATCGTAGCCATCGTCGTTGGCAACCTTTTCGCCGCGCGGGCTGGTGTCTGGCATCACCAGTACAATCCCCAGTTCCGCCGCTACCCGCTGGGCACCCGCCTTGGTGGTGAAGTTCTCGTCATTGCAGGTTAATCCGGAAAGCCAGTACAGCACTGGTGGCGGAGTGTGATCACGAGGTGGAGGGAGAAAGATACTGAACGTCATCGGGCAGTTTAAGGTACTGGAGTCGTGTCGCCAGCGTTGCTGCCAGCCTTCAAAACAGCGGTGCTCTTCGAGCATTTCCATGCGTGGCTCCTTGTTGTGTTGTTTGCAATTTCTTCATCATACCGTTTATTCAATGTGCTGTGAGTAACTTTCACTTCCGTATTTGCATAACGATGTTTTAACATCTGCTGATGAAAGGCAGCGGCAATTACAATAATTATCGCTGTGAATACTGGATTATGTGCGCCGCCTCACGCACAATAATCAGGCTGTAAATCAGCTTAATAACTTTGCCCCCACGCAGGGCGGAGGCGTCACACCTGCAGGAGAAATCATAAATGCCATCACTCAGTAAAGAAGCGGCCCTGGTTCATGAAGCGTTAGTTGCGCGAGGACTGGAAACACCGCTGCGCCCGCCCGTGCATGAAATGGATAACGAAACGCGCAAAAGCCTTATTGCTGGTCATATGACCGAAATCATGCAGCTGCTGAATCTCGACCTGGCTGATGACAGTTTGATGGAAACGCCGCATCGCATCGCTAAAATGTATGTCGATGAAATTTTCTCCGGTCTGGATTACGCCAACTTCCCGAAAATCACCCTCATTGAAAACAAAATGAAGGTCGATGAAATGGTCACCGTGCGCGATATCACTCTGACCAGTACCTGTGAACACCATTTTGTTACCATCGATGGCAAAGCGACGGTGGCTTATATCCCGAAAGATTCGGTGATCGGTCTGTCAAAAATTAACCGTATCGTGCAGTTCTTTGCCCAGCGTCCGCAGGTGCAGGAACGTCTGACGCAGCAAATTCTTATTGCGCTACAAACGCTGCTGGGCACCAATAACGTGGCTGTCTCGATCGACGCGGTGCATTACTGCGTGAAGGCGCGTGGCATCCGCGATGCAACCAGTGCCACGACAACGACCTCTCTTGGTGGATTGTTCAAATCCAGTCAGAATACGCGCCACGAGTTTCTGCGCGCTGTGCGTCATCACAACTGATTAAAAGGCAGGAACCATGGAGCGCAACGTCACGCTCGATTTTGTTCGCGGCGTCGCCATTCTGGGGATCCTGCTATTAAACATCAGCGCCTTTGGGCTACCAAAGGCGGCTTATCTCAATCCCGCCTGGTACGGTGCTATTACGCCGCGGGATGCATGGACTTGGGCATTTCTTGATCTCATCGGCCAGGTGAAATTCCTCACGCTTTTTGCGCTACTGTTTGGTGCGGGCCTGCAAATGTTGCTGCCCCGTGGCAGACGCTGGATCCAGTCGCGGTTAACGCTGTTAGTCTTGTTGGGCTTTATTCACGGTTTATTGTTCTGGGACGGCGATATTTTGCTGGCTTACGGGCTGGTGGGCTTAATCTGCTGGCGGCTGGTGCGCGATGCGCCATCGGTAAAAAGCCTGTTTAATACAGGCGTCATGCTTTATCTGGTGGGGCTTGGCGTTTTGCTGTTATTGGGGTTGATTTCCGATAGCCAGACCAGCCGCGCCTGGACGCCGGATGCATCGGCTATTTTGTATGAAAAATACTGGAAGCTTCACGGCGGCGTTGAAGCGATCAGTTATCGTGCCGATGGTGTTGGCAACAGTTTACTGGCACTGGGCGCACAGTATGGCTGGCAACTGGCAGGGATGATGCTCATTGGTGCGGCGCTGATGCGCAGCGGCTGGCTGAAAGGGCAGTTCAGCTTACGTCACTATCGTCGTACTGGTTTTGTGCTGGTGGCGATTGGGGTGATCATTAACCTTCCTGCCATCGCCCTGCAATGGCAGCTGGACTGGGCGTATCGCTGGTGTGCCTTCTTACTTCAAATGCCGCGGGAACTGAGTGCGCCGTTTCAGGCGATTGGCTATGCGTCGCTGTTTTATGGCTTCTGGCCGCAATTGAGCCGCTTTAAGCTGGTGCTTGCGATCGCCTGCGTCGGACGGATGGCGCTGACCAACTATCTATTGCAAACGCTGATTTGTACCACGCTTTTTTACCACCTCGGTTTGTTTATGCATTTTGACCGCCTGGAGCTGCTGGCGTTTGTTATTCCGGTATGGCTGGCGAATATCCTCTTCTCTGTTATCTGGCTGCGTTACTTCCGCCAGGGGCCGGTGGAATGGCTCTGGCGTCAGTTAACTTTGCGTGCTGCCGGACCGGCAATATCTAAAACATCAAGATAACGATCTGGATCACATTCGTTAACAAAACGGCTGTAACCGTTTCCATTGCTGTGACTCGATTCACGAAGTCCTGTATTCAGTGCTGACAAAATAGCCGCCAGCAAGCAGTCATTTACTGCAATCTCATAACAGGTAGTGAATATGATCACCATTCGTGATGTAGCGCGTCAGGCTGGCGTCTCTGTGGCAACGGTTTCCCGGGTGCTCAATAACAGCACGCTGGTCAGTGCCGACACGCGTGAAGCAGTAATGAAAGCCGTGAGTGAGCTGGATTATCGGCCAAACGCCAATGCCCAGGCGCTGGCAACTCAGGTTAGCGACACCATTGGCGTGGTGGTGATGGACGTTTCTGATGCGTTTTTCGGCGCGCTGGTAAAAGCGGTGGATCTGGTCGCTCAGCAGCATCAGAAATACGTGCTAATCGGCAATAGCTATCATGAAGCGGAAAAAGAGCGTCACGCCATTGAGGTGTTAATTCGCCAGCGTTGTAATGCGTTGATTGTTCACTCAAAAGCATTGAGTGACGATGAACTGGCGCAATTTATGGATAACATTCCCGGTATGGTGTTAATCAACCGCGTTGTGCCGGGGTACGCCCATCGTTGCGTTTGCCTGGATAATCTCAGCGGTGCCCGAATGGCGACGCGCATGTTGCTGAATAACGGTCATCAACGTATTGGTTATCTTTCTTCCAGTCACGGCATTGAAGATGACGCCATGCGTAAAGCAGGCTGGATGAGTGCGTTGAAAGAGCAGGATATTATTCCGCCGGAAAGCTGGATTGGCACTGGTACGCCGGACATGCCGGGCGGTGAGGCGGCGATGGTTGAACTGCTGGGGCGCAATCTACAACTTACCGCTGTATTTGCTTATAACGACAATATGGCCGCTGGCGCACTGACAGCATTAAAAGATAATGGCATTGCGATTCCGTTACATCTCTCAATCATCGGTTTCGATGATATTCCCATCGCCCGTTACACCGACCCGCAATTAACGACCGTGCGTTATCCCATTGCTTCAATGGCGAAATTAGCCACCGAACTGGCCTTGCAGGGGGCAGCAGGCAATATTGATCCTCGTGCCAGCCACTGTTTTATGCCGACGTTAGTGCGTCGCCATTCTGTCGCAACACGCCAGAATGCGGCGGCGATCACTAACTCAACAAATCAGGCGATGTAACCGCTTTCAATCTGTGAGTGATTTCACAGTATCTTAACAATGTGATAGCTATGATTGCACCGTTTTAACGTTGTAACCCGTATGTAACAGTGAATAATCACTTTCACCGAGGTAATAGCGTCATAACAACAATTAAAGCCGTTTTCTGGAGCGTTACCGGGCATGGAAGAACGAATTTTAAAAAGTGAGCTTCGGCGTTCAGTAACACTTCATTAACTCTACTGCCCCGCCGAGCATTTATCTCAAGCACTACCCTGCATAAGAAAAACCGGAGATACCATGAATAAGAAGGTGTTAACCCTGTCTGCTGTGATGGCCAGCATGTTATTCGGTGCCGCTGCACACGCTGCTGATACTCGCATTGGTGTAACAATCTATAAGTACGACGATAACTTTATGTCTGTAGTGCGCAAGGCTATTGAGCAAGATGCGAAAGCCGCGCCAGATGTTCAGCTGCTGATGAATGATTCTCAGAATGACCAGTCCAAGCAGAACGATCAGATCGACGTATTGCTGGCGAAAGGGGTGAAGGCACTGGCAATCAACCTGGTTGACCCGGCAGCTGCGGGTACGGTGATTGAGAAAGCGCGTGGGCAAAACGTGCCGGTGGTTTTCTTCAACAAAGAACCGTCTCGTAAGGCGCTGGATAGCTACGACAAAGCCTACTACGTTGGCACTGACTCCAAAGAGTCCGGCATTATTCAAGGCGATTTGATTGCTAAACACTGGGCGGCGAATCAGGGTTGGGATCTGAACAAAGACGGTCAGATTCAGTTCGTACTGCTGAAAGGTGAACCGGGCCATCCGGATGCAGAAGCACGTACCACTTACGTGATTAAAGAATTGAACGATAAAGGCATCAAAACTGAACAGTTACAGTTAGATACCGCAATGTGGGACACCGCTCAGGCGAAAGATAAGATGGACGCCTGGCTGTCTGGCCCGAACGCCAACAAAATCGAAGTGGTTATCGCCAACAACGATGCGATGGCAATGGGCGCGGTAGAAGCACTGAAAGCACACAACAAGTCCAGCATTCCGGTGTTTGGCGTCGATGCGCTGCCAGAAGCGCTGGCGCTGGTGAAATCCGGTGCACTGGCGGGCACCGTACTGAACGATGCTAACAACCAGGCGAAAGCGACCTTTGATCTGGCGAAAAACCTGGCCGATGGCAAAGGTGCGGCTGATGGCACCAACTGGAAAATCGACAACAAAGTGGTCCGCGTACCTTATGTTGGCGTAGATAAAGACAACCTGGCTGAATTCAGCAAGAAATAAGACTGATTGGGCGCAGTCTATTACTGCGCCCTTATTGTATGGCCAACAAGGTAAAATTATATGGTCAGCTCAACGACTCCGTCTTCCGGGGAATACTTGTTGGAAATGAGCGGTATCAACAAGTCTTTTCCTGGTGTTAAGGCACTTGATAACGTTAATTTAAAAGTCCGGCCACATTCTATCCATGCATTAATGGGGGAAAACGGTGCAGGAAAATCGACATTATTAAAATGCCTGTTTGGTATTTATCAAAAAGACTCCGGCACCATTTTATTCCAGGGTAAAGAGATCGATTTCCATTCTGCAAAAGAAGCCCTGGAAAATGGTATTTCGATGGTACACCAGGAGTTAAACCTGGTATTACAACGTTCGGTGATGGATAACATGTGGCTGGGGCGATATCCCACCAAAGGCATGTTTGTCGATCAGGACAAAATGTACCGCGAAACCAAAGCGATTTTTGACGAACTGGATATTGATATCGATCCGCGTGCGCGCGTCGGCACATTATCCGTTTCGCAAATGCAGATGATCGAAATCGCCAAAGCGTTTTCCTATAACGCGAAAATTGTGATTATGGATGAACCGACTTCTTCGTTAACCGAAAAAGAGGTCAATCATCTGTTCACTATTATTCGTAAATTAAAAGAGCGCGGCTGCGGTATTGTTTATATCTCGCATAAAATGGAAGAAATCTTCCAGTTATGTGATGAAGTTACCGTATTGCGCGACGGTCAGTGGATCGCCACCGAACCGCTGGCAGGACTGACGATGGACAAGATCATCGCCATGATGGTTGGGCGTTCTCTTAACCAGCGTTTCCCTGACAAAGAAAACAAACCGGGCGAAGTCATCCTCGAGGTACGTAACCTGACGTCACTGCGCCAGCCGTCGATTCGCGATGTCTCGTTTGATCTGCATAAAGGGGAGATCCTCGGTATTGCCGGTCTGGTGGGGGCGAAACGTACCGATATTGTTGAGACGTTATTTGGTATTCGCGAGAAATCGGCTGGCACCATAACGTTGCACGGCAAACAGATCAATAACCATAATGCCAACGAAGCCATAAACCACGGATTTGCACTGGTAACTGAGGAGCGCCGCTCAACGGGAATTTATGCCTATCTGGATATTGGTTTTAACTCGTTAATTTCCAATATTCGCAACTACAAAAATAAAGTTGGTTTACTGGATAACTCGCGGATGAAAAGCGATACCCAGTGGGTGATTGATTCGATGCGGGTAAAAACGCCGGGTCATCGGACGCAAATTGGTTCGCTCTCCGGTGGTAATCAGCAAAAGGTGATTATTGGTCGCTGGCTACTAACGCAACCAGAAATATTAATGCTCGATGAACCGACGCGCGGTATTGATGTCGGGGCGAAGTTTGAAATTTATCAGTTAATTGCCGAACTGGCGAAGAAAGGCAAGGGGATTATTATTATCTCCTCTGAAATGCCTGAGTTGTTAGGGATAACAGACCGTATTCTGGTCATGAGCAATGGTCTCGTTTCCGGAATTGTCGATACAAAAACAACAACGCAAAACGAAATTCTGCGTCTTGCGTCTTTGCACCTTTAAGATTAGGGGCTTCCCATGAGTGCGTTAAATAAGAAAAGTTTTCTTACTTACCTGAAAGAGGGCGGTATTTACGTCGTTCTTTTAGTTTTGCTGGCGATTATTATTTTCCAGGACCCAACATTTTTAAGTCTGTTGAACTTAAGTAATATTCTCACCCAGTCATCGGTGCGTATTATTATCGCGCTCGGTGTGGCAGGGTTAATTGTCACCCAGGGGACCGATCTTTCTGCTGGTCGTCAGGTAGGGCTGGCGGCAGTGGTGGCTGCGACATTATTGCAGTCCATGGATAACGCCAACAAAGTGTTCCCGGAAATGGCGACGATGCCGATTGCGCTGGTTATTCTGATTGTCTGTGCCATTGGTGCGGTGATCGGTTTGATCAACGGTCTGATTATCGCTTATCTCAACGTGACGCCGTTCATTACCACGCTCGGCACGATGATCATCGTCTATGGCATCAACTCGCTCTATTACGACTTTGTCGGGGCGTCGCCAATTTCTGGTTTTGACAGTGGCTTCTCTACCTTTGCTCAGGGCTTTGTCGCGCTGGGGAGTTTCCGTCTCTCTTACATCACCTTCTACGCGTTGATTGCGGTGGCGTTCGTCTGGGTGTTGTGGAACAAAACCCGCTTCGGTAAGAACATTTTTGCCATTGGCGGTAACCCGGAAGCGGCAAAAGTATCTGGTGTCAACGTCGGCCTGAACCTGCTGATGATCTACGCGTTGTCTGGCGTGTTCTATGCCTTTGGCGGGATGTTAGAAGCCGGACGTATCGGCTCTGCCACCAACAACCTCGGCTTTATGTATGAGCTGGATGCTATCGCGGCGTGCGTGGTAGGCGGTGTATCGTTCAGCGGCGGTGTGGGGACGGTGATTGGCGTGGTGACCGGGGTAATTATTTTTACCGTCATCAACTATGGCCTGACGTATATCGGCGTAAACCCATACTGGCAGTACATCATCAAAGGGGCGATTATTATCTTCGCCGTAGCGCTGGATTCACTGAAATACGCGCGTAAGAAATGATGTGAATGTGGTCCGCATTCGGTCATAAACGCACATAACATCATGATCTGTGTGGTTTTGTAGGCCGGATAAGGCGTTCACGCCGCATCCGGCAACAGGAGCCAAATGCCGGATGCAACGCTGGCGCGTTTTATCCGGCCTACAATAAGCTCAACATACTGATTTGTATGGTTTTGTAGGCCGGATAAGGCGTTCAAGCCGCATCCGGCGACAGGAACCAAATGCCGGATGCGTCTCTGGTTTTACAACGTTACCGGGTGTTCTTTCTCGCCTTTCTTAAACTTCACTTCCCCGAGCTCAATACAACCCACCGGGCAGACGTGACCACAAAGCAGACAACCCACACATTTCTCGGTATTACAATGCGGTGTGCGGGTTTTCTCGCTCCATTCCATCGCCTGGTGACCGCCGTCGTAACAGGAAATATAACAGCGTCCACAGCCAACACATTTATCAAGATTGATACGGGGATAGACAATATAACTGCGGTCTAAATCTTCCGCCGGGACAATATTGTTATTCGCCAGACCTACCATCTCCTGCAGCGAATCAAATCCCTGATCGGCGAGATAATGCGACAACCCGCTTGCCATATCTTCCACTATCCGATACCCGTACTGCATGATGCCGGTGGTCACCTGTAACGTTGCTGCGCCGAGCAATAAAAACTCAGCCGCATCCTCCCAGGTTTCAATGCCGCCGATACCGCTGATTGGGAAATCGCGCAGTTCTGGATGGGTGCGCATTTGCTGAATGAAGCGCAGGGCGATCGGTTTTACCGCTTTACCGGAATATCCGGAAATACTCGATTTTCCGTTAACGATCGGCATACCGATTTTCTGATTAAGATCGATATTGGTGATGGATTTAACGGTGTTAATCGCCGCAATGCCATCTGCGCCGCCGCGCTTCGCCGCCAGCGCCACTTCGCACATATCACCGATATTCGGCGTCATCTTCGCCAGCATTGGCAGCGTGGAACCCCGTTTCACTGCCCGACAATATTTTTCTACCAGCTCCGGGCTTTGCCCGACATCGCTACCCATCGCATGAGAAGTCATTTGCGGACAGGAGAAGTTACACTCGATCATATCCGCGCCAGCTTCTTGCACCAGGCGCGCCAGCTCCTCCCATTGCTGCTCATTTTCCCCCATGATCGAAGCGATCAATACTTTGTCCGGGTAATCTTCCTTCAGCCGACGCAGGGCGGCCAGATTCTCTTCCAACGGATGTTCAGCAATCTGCTCCATATTTTTGAAGCCGATAAAACCGGTATCTTCTTTCACCAGATGATCAAAACGCGGCGAGACTTCGTTGGCGATAAAAAAGCCGATCGTTTTAAACACCACACCGCCCCAACCTGTGTCGTAGGCTTTGGCACACATCTCATAGCAGTTGCCTACCGGCGAAGAAGAGAGGCAGAACGGGTTGGGAAACTTCACGCCGCAAAAAGTAATCGAAAGATCTTTCGTTAACATGAGCAAGCTCCCTCTAAATAGTGATGAATCGCCTCGGCGGCTTCTTTCCCGGTTTTCACGGCATAGACCACGGTTTTGTCACCCTCAACAATATCGCCAGCAGCAAAGACTTGCGGGTCGCGGGTCTGGTAATTTTGTGTTTTGATGGTGTTACGCTGCGGCTCTAACTCCGCAAAGGCATCTAGTCTGGCATGCTGACCGACGGCGAGAATAATTTTATCTGCCGCCATCGTCAGTTCGCCCGATAACCGTACATGCTTAAACGTGACTTTATTGCCTTCCACGGCTACTGGCGTGAATCCATCGATGATCGAAACGCCCAGCTCCCGGGCGCTGGTAAACTCTTTTTCGCTTGCCGGAAACTCATCTAACTCTTCACGCGCTACGCAAGTTACCGCCTGACAGCCGAGAACTTTCAGCGTGCTGGCTACGTCCATCGCGACATCACCGCCGCCGATAATTAATGCGCTTTGTGGAATGCTGATATCGCCTTGCGCCTGTCGTGCACGTTGCAAGAAGTCGACGGCAATCTCAACGTCACTATGCTCAAACAGCGGTAGCCCGGAACCGCTTGATAACCCCACGGTGACCAGTACCGCGCGGTTTTCTGCTTTCAGCTGCTCAAGGGTGAGTGTGTTACCGACTTCGTTGTTGCACTTAATGGTCACGCCCATTTTTTCAATACGGGCGATCTCTGCATCCAGCACTGATTGCGGTAACCGGAATTGCGGAATACCGTTACGCAACCAGCCACCGGGGTGCGCTTCTTTCTCATAAATCGTGACGTCATAACCCTGGTTTGTCAGTGTCACACTGGCCTGCAATCCGGCAGGACCTGCGCCAATAATCGCGACTTTGCCGAGCGTTTTAGTACCGGGCTGATAAATTTCCATTCCGGTTTGTTGTTCAAAATCAGTAACAAAACGCTGTAAGCGGCCGATATCAATGGGAGCATCAACACCGGCACGGGTACAACCGCTTTGGCATAATTTCTCCGTCGGGCACACTCTGGCACAAACGGCACCGAGGGCATTATTTTCGCGAATTGTCTCGGCAGCGCCTTTAAAATTACGAAAGTAGATTGAGCGAATAAATTTCCCCGGATCGGTCTGTGCCGGGCAAGCCTGACTACAGGGAGCGTCGTGACATAATAAACAGCGAGAGGCTTCTTTAATCGCCAGTAAAGACGTAAAAGCCGGAGTGAGTTCATCCAGATAATTTTGTTGCGGCATGTGATCTTCCTTAATGCTATAGGTAATTAAGGCGAGCGTTTAGTAAATAATAATGTACTGATATTAAGGCTAAGCGTGCGGGGGAATTTAAACTGTGAAAAGATTCACAAATAGCTGCGGTTAGGAATGTGATATCCGCAGCTTATCAGGTGAAGTAATAATTATTCTCAATAATTAACTGGAGAGGGGAATATTAACGATAGAAAATAAGATAAACAATCATGCCGATAGATAAAATTCCGAAGCCGATATATGCCACCATATAAGCGAAAAAGAGTCCGGGATTTTTTGCTCGCCAGACATACACCGGTTCCGGTGCATTTTTAACCCGTTTATCAATCGCGCCTGCGCGCCAGCCTTTCCATGCTTCGCGGAAACAAAATATCGGGATAAGGAAAAAAACGGCAACGACAAAAAACTGCTGTACATCCATAACTACTTTCCTTGTTTCTTTTGTAATTCAAGTAACTGTTCGGGTGTGACGGCGGGATACCCCTGCGCATCTTCCGGTACCTGGTGCATAGCCGGAATAGGGACCAGCGGCCCTAAAAAACGCGGTTCACGTTTAAAAATATAAAGGTCAGCCAGCGCACCGAAACGGGCGGCAAATTCACGAATACGTACTGACAGCATATCTTTCGGTGACGGTACGGCATAACACTGAGCCTGAATCCCCATATGCAGCGCAATAAATAATGCTCGCTCACAGTGGAAACGTTGGGTGATAATAATGAAATCATTAGTATCGAAAACTTTGCGTGTACGCACGATGGAATCCAGCGTACGAAAGCCTGCGTAATCGAGAACAATATCTGATGGGTCGACACCAGCAGCGATTAAATCTTTGCGCATGGTCATCGGCTCATTATAACTTTGCAATGCGTTATCGCCGCTCAGTAATAGATAATTTACCTTACCGCTGTTATAGGCATTAATCGCTCCTTGAATGCGGTAGCGATAATACTGATTAATTACGCCAGTACGATAATATTTTGCTGTTCCGAGCACCACACCGACCTGGCGGTAGGGGAGATCCTGCAATTCGTCGTAGATATAAGGCGCGGTTTTCCAGCTCATCCAGCGATCGAGGCCGAGCACAGTCAACAGCAGCAAGCCGATCAGGACTAACAGGCTGAGGAACACGCGCTTTAACATGCAGGAGACTCGATCTAAGGAAAATTTCCATCAGGCTACTTTACCCGCTGGTTTTGCGCAAGAAACGGCAAACTGTTTGCCGGGAATTTCGACACCAGGAGAGGGCTGGCAAGCCGGACAAGGCGTTCACGCCGCATCCGGCACCAGGCTTAAGCGAGAAGCACGCGGTCGATACTGTGACAGCCGAGAGCTTTCAGCGTTGCGGAGGTGGCATCCCACTGAATCAACGGCGCATCGGCTTTTTCTGCCAGAACCGCGCGCTGGATATCCGGGTAATCATAACCCTTGAGATTCAACAGAATTAACGCTCCCTGCAACGGTGGCAGAGTCGGGTTGAATGCGGCGTTTTCAGCGTAGCTGCCGCTGAAAATACGACCGTCTTTACATTCCAGCGCGACACCGCTTGGCGACTTACTGTAAGGCATGTGCGAACGGTTTGCCGCCGCAATCGCTGCCTGAGAAAGCGCATCACCCGTCAGCGCATAGCCGTGATCCTGCTCGTCCATCAGCAGCGTTTTAATCTCCAGATCTTTCGGCCCAAAGGCATCTGGCAGATAGTCACGCAGCGCGTGTGCCTCGCGGCCCGGCAGATGAATACGCAGATCCAGACCGCTGTTCAGTTCATTCATAAACTGACGGCAGTGACCACAAGGCGTGTAGTTAACGGTGATGGCTGCAAGCGCTTTTTCACCACTCAACCAGGCGTGGCTGATCGCGCTTTGTTCGGCATGAACGGTTTGCTGCATTGTCGCACCAATAAATTCCATATTGGCACCGAAATACCAGGTTCCGCTCACACCGCGCGCAATTGCGCCAACATTAAAATTCGACAATGGCGTACGCGCACAGGCCGCCGCCAGCGGAAGTAGTGCGAATGCCAGCGCGTCTTCGTCCAGCCCCGTTGCGCTCTTCAGCGATGAGACTTGCTCCCCGGTCAACAAAGCGGGGAAGTACTTGTCTGCCAGAATAGGTTCCAGTGCAGATTGCAAGTTATCCGCAAGTTGGGCAAAAGCGGTTTGAAAACGTGGATGCATGGCGTTGCCTCATAATCATGTAATGGGATAACAGTTTACGAACCCGTTATGGCTTTATATGTGATCTGAATCTCATTAATTATGCAACGCGTGAAACATACATCAAAAATGCGCGACGCATCGCAAATTTTAGCCCATTACTGCCAGAATAATCGGGAAAAGGAACGGTGCGATCAGCGAAGTAATTATCCCGCATAACACCAGCGCTAGCGAACTAAATGCACCTTCCTGATAATCCAGCTCGGCGCAGCGCGCCGTACCGAGGGCGTGCGAGGCAGTCCCCATTGCCAGACCGCGCGCAGCTTTGGTACGAATACGCATCGCATTAAGCAATGTATGGCCAAACACAGCGCCGAGGATGCCGACGAAAATCACGCAAACTGCGCTGATTGCCGGAATACCGCCAATACTGCCGCCAACCGCCATTGCAATAGGCGTGGTGACTGATTTCGGCAGGATTGACGCGGCGATTTCCGGTGAAGCGCCCATCAACAATGCCACGGAAGTCCCCGTCACCATCGCAACCACGCTGCCGATAAAACAGATGGTGATGATTGATTTCCAGCGCGCGCGGATCTGGTGTAGCTGCTCATATAAAGGATAGGCCAGCGCGACGACCGCCGGTTGCAGCAGATCGTTTAGCACTTCGCTACCTTTAAAGTAGCTGTCGTAAGAGATGCCAGTCAGCATTAAAAAAGGAATGATCACCACCATTGCTACCAGCAACGGGTTAAGCAAGGGAAACTTATACCGTGCCGCCAGTTTGCGGGCGGCAAAAAAGACAATCAATGTCAGCGGTAATGACCACCAGATATTCGCCATCATTCTTCTGATCCTTTCTGACCTACGACTTTACGTTCACCGTGTACCAGTTGCGAACTCCAGCTCACCACCAGAAAAACCACCAGCGTACTGACTGCACAGGAAACCACTACCGGGCCAAACTGTGCGCGGAGCAAATCAAAATATTGCATGACGCCTACGCCAATCGGCACAAACAATAGCGCCATATAGCGAATCAGTACGTAGCACCCCGGATTGACCCATTTTGCCGGAAGAATTTGCAAGGCCAGCAGGACAAACAGGATCAGCATCCCGATGATGCTGCCCGGAATGGTTACCGGTAGCAGGGAAGCAATGAAAATGCCTGCATACAGGCAGGCATAAATCAGGACGAAAGCGCGTAAATATTGCCAGATAATGTTCAGTGTCTTACTCATAATCAACACCCCAGATGAGATGGATTCATCATACAATTAATTCGTAAAATGTGCTACCGATCACATTAAGAAATCAGCGCTTATTTTTTCGCTCCCCGGCATTACGCAATGCGCAGCGAACTCAGGCATACATCAAGCATAGAGAGGGATTGCAGTTTGCAGCAATCCCTCTTTGCAGACCTTTAATCCGCTGACCATAGGCGCTAACATAGCGCCTCATTTTTTTGCGGGTGATGATATGCGTGTGTTACTGGCACCGATGGAGGGAGTGCTTGACTCTCTGGTGCGTGAATTGCTGACCGAAGTTAACGACTACGATCTGTGCATCACCGAGTTTGTCCGCGTGGTGGATCAACTGCTGCCGGTAAAAGTCTTTCATCGCATTTGCCCTGAGCTACAAAACGCCAGCCGGACACCATCTGGTACGCTGGTGCGCGTGCAGTTGTTAGGTCAGTTCCCACAATGGCTGGCAGAGAACGCCGCCCGTGCGGTGGAGTTAGGTTCCTGGGGCGTGGATCTCAATTGCGGCTGCCCGTCGAAAACGGTTAACGGTAGCGGCGGCGGGGCGACGTTACTCAAAGATCCTGAACTCATCTACCAGGGTGCAAAAGCGATGCGTGAAGCTGTACCGGCGCATTTGCCCGTCAGCGTGAAAGTGCGTCTGGGCTGGGACAGCGGTGAGAAGAAATTTGAAATCGCCGATGCGGTTCAACAGGCTGGCGCTACGGAGCTGGTGGTGCATGGGCGGACGAAAGAGCAGGGTTACCGCGCGGAGCATATTGACTGGCAGGCGATTGGCGATATTCGCCAGCGGCTGAATATTCCGGTGATTGCCAACGGTGAAATCTGGGACTGGCAGAGCGCGCAACAATGCATGGCGATCAGCGGCTGCGACGCAGTGATGATTGGTCGCGGGGCGCTCAATATTCCCAACCTGAGCCGGGTGGTAAAATATAACGAACCGCGAATGCCGTGGCCGGAGGTGGTTGCTTTGCTGCAAAAATATACCCGTCTGGAAAAGCAGGGCGATACCGGGTTATATCACGTTGCGCGGATTAAACAGTGGTTGAGTTATTTGCGTAAAGAATACGATGAAGCAACGGAATTATTTCAGCATGTTCGGGTGTTGAATAATTCCCCTGATATTGCAAGGGCTATTCAGGCAATTGATATCGAGAAACTCTAAAAAACCATAGTGATGTTTTTTGACAATGTGTTAGCTCTTTATCAATAGGCCGCACGGTTGTTTGGTGGCGTCAAAATTGCCGAGGCGTTCCCTGAAGGCCGGGGCAGCCCACATGGATGTGGGCTGAGGGCGCGTTTTACAGGGATGTTACCTCGCGCCCGACCCGGTAGCCGTAAGGGATAAGCCGAGGGCACCGCGCAGCGGCGATTGGCCGCCCCCTGCGCGCTCCTTGCGCCAGTGATTATATGAAGCAATGCACATGACAGGAGCGCAACAGGATGAGAGACTGAAATATTCTCGTTATTTTCGGACCTGATGACATTAATTAATTTTAAAATATCATCTTAAATACGCCAGTCACCACCAGTAGCCCAATCAGGAAAATAATCAATACAGCCCAGAGTATAATTTTCATTGGCGTTCCTTTATTTGTGAGTGCTGAATAAGTATAGGAAAAAACGAAGCCCTTTGCCGTTATCCATAAACGATTAAGATAAATCGGAAGATATCATTCACTTAGTGTATATTTTTCTGGATATGTCGTTTTATTGCCACTGATGTATTGCCACGCGAAACTAAAAAATATATCGCAACACACGGTAATCTCCGCGCACCTTTTCTTACCTGATTATTCCCCCATGAATCGTGATTCCTTTTATCCAGCCATCGCCTGTTTTCCGCTGTTACTGATGCTGGCCGGGTGTGCGCCTATGCATGAAACCCGCCAGGCGTTAAGCCAGCAAACGCCCGCTGCACAAGTTGACACCGCATTACCCACGGCGCTGAAAAATGGTTGGCCAGACAGCCAATGGTGGCTGGAGTATCACGATAATCAACTCACTTCCTTAATTAACAATGCACTACAGAACGCACCGGATATGCAGGTGGCTGAACAGCGCATTCAGCTAGCTGAAGCCCAGGCGAAGGCAGTTGCCACTCAGGATGGTCCGCAGATCGACTTTTCGGCGGATATGGAGCGGCAAAAAATGTCGGCAGAAGGCTTAATGGGGCCGTTTGCTCTGAACGATCCGGCCGCAGGTACGACCGGCCCGTGGTACACCAACGGTACTTTTGGCTTAACGGCGGGCTGGCATCTCGATATCTGGGGAAAGAATCGGGCGGAGGTTACTGCCCGCCTGGGTACGGTTAAAGCACGGGCGGCGGAACGCGAGCAAACCCGCCAATTGCTGGCTGGCAGCGTAGCCCGCCTGTACTGGGAGTGGCAAACCCAGGCGGCGTTAAATACTGTCTTGCAGCAAATAGAAAAAGAGCAGAACACCATTATCGCGACCGATCGCCAGCTATATCAGAACGGGATTACTTCTTCAGTTGAAGGTGTGGAAACCGATATTAATGCCAGCAAAACCCGGCAGCAGCTCAACGATGTCGCGGGGAAAATGAAAATTATTGAGGCACGGTTAAGCGCACTTACAAATCACCAGACAAAGGCATTGAAGCTTAATCCAGTCGCGTTGCCGAAAGTGGCAAGCCAGCTTCCTGATGAACTGGGGTACTCCTTACTGGCCCGGCGGGCAGATTTGCAGGCGGCGCACTGGTACGTTGAGTCATCGCTAAGCACCATTGATGCGGCAAAAGCGGCATTTTATCCTGACATCAACCTGATGGCCTTCCTGCAACAGGATGCGTTGCACTTAAGCGATCTGTTCCGTCATTCCGCGCAGCAAATGGGCGTTACGGCAGGCCTGACGCTACCCATTTTCGATAGTGGTCGTCTTAACGCCAATCTCGATATCGCAAAAGCCGAAAGCAACTTGTCTATCGCCAGCTACAACAAAGCGGTGGTTGAAGCGGTGAATGACGTGGCGCGGGCAGCCAGTCAGGTTCAGACACTGGCGGAGAAAAACCAGCATCAGGCGCAAATTGAGCGCGATGCCTTGCGTGTGGTAGGTCTTGCGCAGGCGCGCTTTAACGCGGGCATCATTGCTGGTTCCCGCGTCAGCGAAGCCAGAATCCCCGCGCTGCGTGAGCGGGCCAATGGCCTGTTATTGCAAGGGCAGTGGCTGGATGCCTCCATTCAACTCACTGGTGCGTTGGGCGGGGGTTACAAACGCTGATGATATGCGCCTTCTATACTTAACGTTTATTCAGCGTTAAGTGGAGAACTCGATGGCACAGGTTGCGATTATTACCGCCTCCGATTCGGGGATCGGCAAAGAGTGCGCGTTATTACTGGCGCAGCAGGGGTTTGATATTGGCATTACCTGGCACTCAGATGAAGAAGGGGCAAAAGATACCGCGCGTGAGGTAGTTAGCCACGGCGTACGTGCGGAGATCGTGCAGCTGGATCTCGGCAATCTACCAGAAGGGGCACTGGCGCTGGAGAAACTCATTCAACGGCTGGGGCGTATTGATGTGCTGGTGAATAATGCGGGCGCAATGACCAAAGCGCCGTTTCTTGATATGGCTTTCGATGAGTGGCGCAAGATTTTTACCGTTGATGTCGATGGTGCATTCTTATGCTCGCAAATTGCGGCTCGTCAGATGGTGAAACAAGGGCAGGGCGGTCGCATCATCAACATTACGTCGGTACATGAACATACGCCGCTGCCGGATGCCAGCGCCTACACAGCCGCTAAACATGCGCTCGGTGGGTTAACCAAAGCGATGGCGCTGGAGCTGGTCAGGCATAAGATTTTGGTGAACGCAGTCGCGCCTGGGGCGATCGCCACGCCAATGAATGGCATGGATGACAGCGACGTGAAGCCCGACGCGGAGCCTTCGATTCCTCTGCGGCGTTTTGGCGCAACGCATGAGATTGCCAGCCTGGTAGCGTGGCTGTGCTCAGAGGGCGCAAATTACACCACCGGGCAGTCGTTGATAGTGGATGGCGGCTTTATGTTGGCGAATCCACAGTTCAACCCAGAATAGCGCAGTGAGGTGCGTGGATATTTCATTGGGTAATATTTTGGTCGGCATGAAAAGACGCACAAGCGTCGTATCAGGCATGGTACTCCGGATGTCGGATGCGGCGCGAACGCCTTATCCAGGGCAATGGTTTTACGCCTGATGATCCGGCTTTTTCTTCCCGCGTCGTTTCAGCCACCAGCGCACGCCCACCACCAGAACCACGACCAGAATCAACCAGACCCAGTGCTTCAAATGCTGGTCGAGATTGTGCAACCACGGCGCAATCACCTGACCACCAGCGTAACCAATAGTGGTAAAAATCAACGCCCAGGCAAATGCGCCGAGAATATTCAGCGGCAGAAAGATTTTCGGCGGCAGCTGGCTGGCACCAATCAGCGTCGGGCCAATCACCCGAAAGCCATACATAAAGCGCGTACCAATGACAAACAGATACGGATGGCGTTGGATAAGTTTCTGCGCCCGCTCAATTTTATCCTGATGTTTCGAGAAACGGCGTAACAGCTTGCCGCCAAACCGCCGCCCGCACAGATAGAGCACCTGGTCGCCAATCATGCCGCCAAGCGCCACAGAAAGTACCACCAGCGGGAACTTTAATAGCCCCTGATGCGCCGCAACGCCTCCCAGCAAAGTCACGGTTTCACCTTCCGCCAGGCTACCGATCACCAGCGCGGCATAACCATATTGTGAGATAAGTGTATTGAGATCCATAGGCCAGTCTGTCTCCCTTTGGTTGCCAGTAAGCATACACCCTGTGAATCATTCACGCTGAAAAAGGACGTTCATCAGACAGTGAAAATTACATGGGCGAACAAAAAATAATCACAAGCTGACTTATACTTGAACTGTCAGGTTCATGAACTCACAACAAGGGGGCGGTATGAGCCATGTCTGGGGACTGTTTTCCCATCCCGATCGTGAAATGCAGGTGATTAATCGCGAAAACGAAACGATTTCTCACCATTACACCCACCACGTTTTGCTGATGGCGGCGATTCCGGTGATTTGCGCCTTCATTGGCACTACACAGATTGGCTGGAATTTTGGCGATGGCACTATCCTGAAGTTATCCTGGTTTACCGGACTGGCGCTGGCTGTCTTGTTTTACGGCGTTATGCTGGCTGGGGTTGCGGTGATGGGGCGGGTCATCTGGTGGATGGCGCGCAATTACCCGCAGCGTCCGTCACTTGCGCACTGCATGGTCTTCGCGGGCTACGTTGCAACTCCGCTGTTTTTAAGCGGTCTGGTGGCGCTTTATCCACTGGTCTGGTTGTGTGCGCTGGTCGGCACGGTGGCGCTGTTTTACACCGGCTACCTGCTTTACCTTGGTATTCCGAGCTTCCTGAATATCAACAAAGAGGAAGGCCTTAGCTTCTCTAGTTCGACGCTGGCGATTGGCGTGCTGGTACTGGAAGTGCTGCTCGCCCTAACCGTTATACTATGGGGCTACGGTTATCGTTTGTTCTAGAAAGTTCTTTGACGTTGCATTGCTGGCGTAAATGTCTGCAATGCAGCATTTCCTCACGATTCTCCTTTGACGATCGCACTTTTTGCTCGTTATGATGGCGTCGCTAGCCTCAGTAAATCCTTACTCCGGCGGTGCGCAACCCGTGCGCGTGAACCACTATCTGAATGCTCATCATGCCGAAATTTCGAGTTTCTTTATTTAGCCTGGCCCTGATGCTGGCTGTGCCTTTTGCACCGCAGGCCGTTGCGAAAACGGCAGCCGCTACCACCGCTTCACAACCGGAAATTGCCTCCGGTAGCGCGATGATTGTTGATCTGAATACCAACAAAGTGATCTATTCGAACCACCCGGATCTGGTGCGTCCGATTGCGTCTATCAGCAAATTAATGACCGCGATGGTTGTGCTGGATGCACGACTGCCGCTGGATGAAAAACTAAAAGTGGATATCAGCCAGACGCCGGAGATGAAAGGGGTCTATTCGCGCGTACGACTGAATAGCGAAATCAGCCGTAAAGATATGCTGTTGCTGGCGCTGATGTCTTCAGAAAACCGCGCGGCGGCAAGCCTTGCGCACCATTATCCCGGTGGTTACAAAGCCTTTATTAAGGCAATGAATGCGAAAGCGAAATCGCTCGGAATGAACAACACGCGCTTTGTTGAACCTACCGGATTGTCGGTGCATAACGTTTCAACTGCCCGTGACTTAACCAAACTGCTCATTGCCAGCAAACAATATCCGTTGATCGGGCAGTTAAGTACTACCCGGGAAGATATGGCAACCTTCTCTAATCCGACGTATACGCTGCCGTTCCGCAATACTAATCATCTGGTGTATCGCGATAACTGGAATATTCAGTTAACCAAAACCGGCTTTACCAATGCGGCGGGCCATTGTCTGGTGATGCGTACGGTTATCAATAATAAACCGGTGGCGCTGGTAGTGATGGACGCGTTTGGCAAATATACCCATTTTGCCGATGCCAGCCGCCTGCGTACCTGGATTGAAACCGGTAAAGTGATGCCTGTGCCGGCAGCAGCGTTGAGCTATAAAAAACAAAAAGCCGCCCAAATGGCGGCGGCGGGGCAGACGGCACAGAACGATTAAGTGAATTCGGATGGCGATACTCTGCCATCCGTAATTTTTACTCCACTTCCTGCCAGTTTTTCCGTTTACTGGTTTTACCGATCCCCGGATTCATGCTGTTGGTCGGATCGTTCTCGCGATAGAACTTCTGCAACGTCTCCGGTGCTTTATACAAATGACCGACGTTATGCTCGGCAGGGTACTGCGCGCCGCGCTGCTGTAGCAGTTCCAGCATCTGTTCTTTTAACGCATGCACATCCACGCCTTTTTTCACTATGTAATCCTGATGGAAGACATAGCACATAAAATGGCCGTAATAGAGCTTGTGCACCAGCTGGCTGTCGATCTCCGGCGGTAAATGCTCATACCACTCGGTGTCGTTACGCCGCAGAGCGATATCCAACGCCAGAATGTCTTCGACTTCATCGGAATGCACCGCCTGATAACGAATTGCTGCGCCCGCAGCGGCGAAACGGTGTAAAAACGCTTTGCTGCCTTCCTCCGGCGTACAGACAAAGAAATCGCCTTCGGCCTGATTGAAATAATCCACCAGCCACGATTTGGCTTCGCCCACGCCATCGCCCGCCATTTTTAACAGCAGATGATGCTCGTATTTATCGCGCCAGTTTTTCATGCGCGGCGGTAAATGGCTGGGGAACAGGTGACCGAATTTTTGCATCGCACGGTCAGTAAAATGCGGACGGAAGAATTTCACTTTCTCCAGCATCGCATCGGTGCGTCCCTTGAGATTAAAGAAGAACGGCATCTTGTCGGTGCCTAACTTATCAATCATCAGGAAGGTGTCTTTGCCGTATTTTTCCGCAATATCGTAGATATCCCGGTGCATATATTCCCCGGCAACCGGCAGATTTTCGAAGTTAGCCAGAATATGACGGCGGATTTCGGTCAGCACTTCCGGCTGGTTGGTGCCGATATAAAACACCTGCTGATTTTTTTCCGCTTCGAAGGTATCAAGACGTACTGCAAAGACCGCCAGCTTCCCGGCGCAACCAGAAGATTCAAATAACCGATCCGGATCGGCGTTATAACGTGCGGGCGTGTCGGCTTCAATATCACGAACGCGGTGGACATAGTCATAATCGTGGGCGTGACGACCATCGTGACGCACATCGTCATCTTTGATGCGATCATCATCCAGCTTGCTAAGGATCTGCTCCGGCGTTTCGCCCAGATCAATCCCCAGATGGTTCACCAGCGTCAGTTTGCCGTCTTCATTTATACGCGCGAATAACGACATTTCGGTATACGCCGGGCCACGTTGCACCAGCGAGCCGCCGGAGTTGTTACAAATACCGCCGATGACCGATGCGCCTATACACGATGATCCAATCACTGAGTGCGGTTCGCGTCCCAGCGGTTTGAGGGCTTTTTCCAGCGAATAGAGCGTGGTGCCCGGATAGGCCAGCACCTGTTCGCCCTTGCCAAGAACGTGCAGCTTGTCGAGACGCAGGGTGCTGATGATAACGACATCGCGATCATAATCGTTACCGTTTGGCGTCGATCCTTCGGTCAGGCCTGTATTGGCGGCCTGCATCAGAATAATTTTGTCGGCGGTGACGCAGGCTTTCAGCACCCGCCACAATTCTAGTAGTGAGCCAGGGAAAACGACAGCCAGCGCGTCGCCCTGACCAGAACGGAAGCCCTTGCGATAGCGGGCCGTTTTTGCGGGATCGGTGAGCAGGTGTGAAGAACCCACCAGACGAGCAAGTTCATTCAAAAAGGCTTTATTATCAGTTGTTGTCATGGAAGACATTTTCCACTCCTTGTGGTGGCGAAAAAATATCACAAACTAGAATAGCGCCTTGTATGACAATTCAGCGAGTGAATATTTTGAAAATTCAGACAATAAACTGAGCATTCTTTTTCTCTCTCCATCATGCTTATGGCAAACTACGGTTTTTGCACCATTTTCGCTGCCACGTCGGGCAACAAAGGAAGAAAAATCCATATGAAATGGCTATGTTCAGTAGGAATCGCGGTGAGTCTGGCCCTGCAGCCAGCACTGGCGGATGATTTATTCGGCAACCATCCATTAACGCCCGAAGCGCGGGATGCGTTCGTCACCGAACTGCTTAAGAAAATGACAGTTGATGAGAAAATTGGTCAGCTGCGCTTAATCAGCGTCGGCCCGGATAACCCGAAAGAGGCGATCCGCGAGATGATCAAAGACGGTCAGGTTGGGGCGATTTTCAACACCGTAACCCGTCAGGATATCCGCGCCATGCAGGATCAGGTGATGGAATTAAGCCGCCTGAAAATTCCTCTTTTCTTTGCTTACGACGTGCTGCACGGTCAGCGCACGGTGTTCCCGATTAGCCTCGGTCTGGCCTCGTCTTTTAACCTCGATGCAGTGAAAACGGTCGGACGTGTCTCTGCTTATGAAGCGGCAGATGATGGCCTGAATATGACCTGGGCACCGATGGTCGATGTCTCGCGCGATCCGCGCTGGGGACGTGCTTCCGAAGGTTTTGGCGAAGATACGTATCTCACCTCAATAATGGGTAAAACCATGGTGGAAGCGATGCAGGGTAAAAGCCCGGCAGATCGCTACTCGGTGATGACCAGCGTCAAACACTTTGCCGCATACGGCGCGGTAGAAGGCGGTAAAGAGTACAACACCGTCGATATGAGTCCGCAGCGCCTGTTTAATGATTATATGCCGCCGTACAAAGCGGGGCTGGACGCAGGCAGCGGCGCGGTGATGGTGGCGCTGAACTCGCTGAACGGCACGCCAGCCACCTCCGATTCCTGGCTGCTGAAAGATGTTCTGCGCGACCAGTGGGGCTTTAAAGGCATCACCGTTTCCGATCACGGTGCAATCAAAGAGCTGATTAAACATGGCACGGCGGCAGACCCGGAAGATGCGGTGCGCGTGGCGCTGAAATCCGGAATCAACATGAGTATGAGCGACGAGTACTACTCGAAGTATCTGCCTGGGTTGATTAAATCCGGTAAAGTGACGATGGCAGAGCTGGACGATGCTGCCCGCCATGTACTGAACGTTAAATATGATATGGGGTTGTTTAACGACCCATACAGCCATCTCGGTCCGAAAGAGTCTGACCCGGTGGATACCAATGCCGAAAGCCGCTTGCACCGCAAAGAAGCGCGTGAAGTGGCGCGTGAAAGCCTGGTGTTGCTGAAAAACCGTCTCGAAACGTTACCGCTGAAAAAATCCGCAACCATTGCGGTGGTTGGCCCGCTGGCAGACAGCAAGCGTGACGTGATGGGAAGCTGGTCGGCGGCAGGTGTTGCAGATCAATCCGTGACCGTGCTGACCGGGATTAAAAATGCCGTCGGTGAAAACGGTAAAGTGCTGTATGCCAAAGGGGCGAACGTTACCAGTGACAAAGGCATTATCGATTTCCTGAATCAGTATGAAGAAGCGGTCAAAGTCGATCCGCGCTCGCCGCAAGAGATGATTGATGAAGCGGTGCAGACGGCGAAACAATCTGATGTGGTGGTGGCTGTAGTCGGTGAAGCACAGGGGATGGCGCACGAGGCCTCCAGCCGTACCGATATTACTATTCCGCAAAGCCAACGTGACTTGATTGCGGCGCTGAAAGCCACCGGTAAACCGCTGGTGCTGGTGCTGATGAACGGGCGTCCGCTGGCGCTGGTGAAAGAAGATCAGCAGGCTGATGCGATTCTGGAAACCTGGTTTGCGGGGACTGAAGGCGGTAATGCAATTGCCGATGTATTGTTTGGCGATTACAACCCGTCCGGCAAGCTGCCAATGTCCTTCCCGCGTTCTGTCGGGCAGATCCCGGTGTACTACAGCCATCTGAATACCGGGCGTCCGTATAATGCCGACAAGCCGAACAAATACACTTCGCGTTATTTTGATGAAGCTAACGGGGCGCTTTATCCGTTCGGCTATGGTCTGAGCTATACCACTTTCACCGTCTCTGATGTGAAACTTTCTGCGCCGACCATGAAGCGTGACGGCAAAGTGACGGCCAGCGTGCAGGTGACGAACACCGGTAAACGCGAAGGGGCTACGGTAGTGCAGATGTACTTGCAGGATGTGACGGCTTCCATGAGTCGTCCGGTGAAACAGCTGAAAGGCTTTGAGAAAATCACCCTGAAACCGGGCGAAACTCAGACCGTTAGCTTCCCGATTGATATCGAGGCGCTGAAGTTCTGGAATCAACAGATGAAATATGACGCCGAGCCTGGCAAGTTCAATGTCTTTATCGGCACTGATTCCGCACGCGTTAAGAAAGGCGAGTTTGAGTTGCTGTAATGCTTTAGTAAGGGCGTGACATTTGCGCCCTTTGCCTGATGTTCATATCTTAACTTGCTGAATTTTCGCCCTTTGTAGGCCGGATAAGGCGTTTACGCCGCATCCGGCAAGAAACGCCGGGCAAAATATGCCCTTTAAGTATTTATCTGATTCTGCAACTGAATCCTTCCGCTCAGGCTAACTCTGTCATTATCAACTATGCTTTTCTCTTAATTCGCTGAAAACAACAGTAAAAGAATGAGGAAAGCATCATGCCACTCTCAAAGGTCTGGGCAGGTTCACTGGTTTTGTTGGCAGCCGTGAGCCTGCCGCTGCACGCGGCTTCCCCCGTTAAAGTCGGTTCAAAAATCGATACCGAAGGCGCGCTGCTCGGCAATATCATTTTGCAAGTACTCGAAAGCCACGGAGTACCAACGGTCAATAAAGTGCAACTCGGAACGACTCCTGTGGTGCGCGGGGCGATTACTTCCGGTGAACTGGATATCTATCCGGAATATACCGGCAATGGCGCGTTTTTCTTTAAAGATGAAAACGATGCAGCGTGGAAAAACGCGCAGCAAGGTTACGAGAAAGTCAAAAAACTCGATGCAGAGCAAAACAAGTTAATCTGGCTGACGCCCGCACCTGCAAATAACACCTGGACCATCGCCGTGCGTCAGGATGTGGCAGAGAAAAACAAACTCACTTCGCTTGCTGACCTGAGTCGTTATCTGAAAGAGGGCGGCACCTTCAAACTGGCAGCCTCGGCAGAGTTTATCGAACGCGCCGATGCCTTACCCGCGTTTGAAAAAGCCTATGGCTTTAAGCTCGGTCAGGATCAGTTGCTGTCACTGGCTGGTGGCGACACGGCGGTGACGATCAAAGCCGCTGCCCAGCAAACCTCTGGCGTTAATGCTGCAATGGCTTACGGCACCGACGGCCCGGTAGCGGCGCTGGGGCTGCAAACCTTAAGCGATCCGCAAGGTGTGCAACCTATCTACGCGCCTGCACCAGTGGTGCGTGAGTCGGTGCTGAAAGAGTATCCGCAAATGGCACAGTGGCTACAGCCAGTCTTCGCCAGCCTCGATGCAAAAACATTGCAGCAACTGAATGCCAGCATTGCAGTGGAAGGACTGGATGCCAAAAAAGTGGCTGCCGACTACCTGAAACAAAAAGGGTGGGCGAAGTAATTTCCCGTGACTTATCTACGTATTAATCCTGTTCTGGCGCTGCTGCTGTTGCTGACGGCAATCGCAGCAGCGCTGCCGTTTATCAGCTACGCGCCTAATCGTTTAGTCTCGGGTGAAGGGCGTCATCTCTGGCAACTGTGGCCGCAAACGATCTGGATGCTGGTGGGCGTTGGTTGCGCCTGGCTGACAGCCTGTTTTATTCCCGCTAAAAAAGGCAGCATTTTTGCACTCATTCTGGCGCAATTCGTCTTCGTATTGCTGGTGTGGGGAGCAGGAAAGGCGGCGACCCAACTGGCGCAAAATGGCAGTGCGCTGGCGCGTACCAGCCTCGGCAGTGGTTTCTGGCTGGCTGCGGCGCTGGCATTGCTGGCCTGTAGCGATGCCATCCGCCGAATCTCCACGCATCCGCTGTGGCGCTGGTTGTTGCATATGCAGATTGCCATTATTCCGCTGTGGTTGCTTTACTCCGGCACGCTTAACGATCTCTCGCTAATGAAAGAATACGCCAACCGTCAGGATGTGTTTGACGACGCGCTGGCTCAACATCTGACGTTGCTGTTTGGTGCGGTGCTGCCTGCGTTAGTGATTGGTGTGCCATTGGGCATCTGGTGCTACTTTTCCACCGCGCGGCAGGGGGCGATTTTTTCTCTGCTCAATGTCATTCAGACCGTGCCTTCGGTGGCGCTCTTTGGCCTGTTGATTGCGCCGCTTGCCGCGCTGGTGACGGCCTTTCCGTGGCTGGGGAAGCTCGGCATAGCAGGAACCGGAATGACACCCGCACTGATTGCGCTGGTGCTCTATGCCTTGCTGCCGCTGGTGCGCGGCGTGGTAGTAGGCTTGAACCAGATCCCGCGCGATGTGCTGGAGAGCGCCAGAGCGATGGGGATGAGCGGGGCGCAGCGATTCCTGCATGTTCAGTTACCGCTGGCGTTACCGGTATTTCTGCGCAGCCTGCGGGTGGTGATGGTGCAAACTGTAGGCATGGCGGTGATTGCGGCGTTAATCGGCGCAGGCGGTTTTGGTGCGCTGGTTTTCCAGGGGCTGCTAAGCAGCGCCATTGATTTAGTGTTGCTGGGGGTGATCCCGGTAATTGTTCTGGCGGTGCTGATCGATGCGCTGTTCGATTTACTTATCGCACTGTTGAAGGTGAAACGTAATGATTGAATTTAGCCATGTCAGCAAACTGTTTGGCGCACAAAAAGCCGTTAACGATCTCAATCTCAATTTTCAGGAAGGGAGTTTTTCGGTGCTGATTGGCACATCTGGCTCCGGCAAATCCACCACCCTGAAAATGATTAACCGCCTGGTGGAACATGACAGCGGAGAGATCCGCTTTGCCGGAGAAGAAATTCGCTCGCTGCCAGTACTGGAGTTGCGCCGCCGGATGGGCTATGCCATTCAATCTATTGGCCTGTTTCCCCACTGGAGCGTGGCACAAAACATTGCCACCGTGCCGCAATTACAAAAATGGTCGCGGGCGAGGATTGACGATCGTATCGACGAATTAATGGCGCTACTGGGGCTGGAGTCAAATTTACGTGAGCGTTATCCGCATCAGCTTTCCGGTGGTCAGCAGCAACGTGTGGGAGTAGCGCGCGCACTGGCTGCCGATCCGCAAGTCTTACTGATGGATGAACCTTTTGGCGCACTGGACCCGGTAACGCGCGGCGCGTTGCAACAAGAGATGACGCGCATTCACCGTTTGCTGGGGCGTACCATTGTGCTGGTCACTCATGATATTGATGAGGCGCTACGGCTGGCAGAACATCTGGTATTGATGGATCACGGTGAAGTAGTGCAGCAGGGCAATCCGCTGACGATGCTGACTCGTCCGGCGAATGATTTTGTCCGCCAGTTTTTTGGACGTAGTGAACTGGGTGTGCGCCTGCTTTCGTTACGTAGTGTGGCGGATTACGTGCGTCGCGAAGAACGGGCAGAAGGTGAGGCACTGGCAGAAGAGATGACGCTACGCGATGCGCTCTCTCTGTTTGTTGCGCGGGGATGCGAGGTGCTGCCGGTGGTGAACACGCAGGGCCAGCCTAGCGGCACGCTGCATTTTCAGGATCTGCTGGAGGAGGCGTAAGCGTATGAAGATGTTGCGCGATCCGCTGTTCTGGCTCATTGCTTTGTTTGTGGCACTGATTTTCTGGCTGCCTTACAGCCAGCCGCTGTTTGCTGCCTTGTTCCCACAACTGCCACGACCCGTTTATCAGCAAGAAAGTTTTGCAGCTCTGGCACTGGCTCATTTCTGGCTGGTGGGAATTTCGAGTTTGTTTGCGGTGATCATTGGTACTGGTGCCGGAATTGCTGTCACTCGCCCGTGGGGCGCGGAATTTCGCCCACTGGTGGAAACTATTGCCGCCGTTGGACAGACTTTTCCGCCCGTCGCAGTGCTGGCGATCGCCGTTCCGGTGATCGGGTTTGGTCTGCAACCAGCGATTATCGCCTTGATCCTTTACGGTGTGCTGCCCGTCCTGCAGGCGACACTTGCCGGGCTGGGAGCGATTGATGCCAGCGTGACAGAAGTTGCGAAAGGTATGGGAATGAGTCGTGGTCAGCGACTGCGTAAGGTCGAGCTACCGCTGGCGGCTCCGGTGATTCTGGCGGGCGTGCGAACTTCGGTGATTATCAACATTGGTACGGCGACGATCGCCTCAACGGTAGGGGCCAGCACGCTGGGTACGCCCATCATCATCGGGCTTAGCGGATTTAATACCGCGTATGTGATCCAGGGGGCGTTACTGGTGGCACTGGCGGCGATCATCGCAGACCGCCTGTTTGAAAGGCTGGTGCAGGCGCTTAGCCAGCACGCAAAATAAAGGTATAACCTGCGAGCATGACGCCACCAATTCCGCCTAACGCCATAAACAGGAACAGGGCGATGACCCCAATTTTAGCTATGCGCATAATGCACTCCTTATGTTAACGAAGGATTGTACAGTAAAGCGCATTTGTTAACGAATCATTAAATGCCGAGTGGGAAAATATCATAGCCTTGTTCTTGCCAACTGGTGAGTTGCTGTTGTTGGGCGGAGGTTCGATTTTCACCGCACCACACCAGCAATGTACGGCCTTCGAATAGTTCAGGGCGTAGTTGATTGAGCGAGTGGGCGAGGACATCAATGCGCCATCCTTGTTGACTGGCAATCCAGCCCTCCAGCCACAGACGGGTGGTATCCTGAATATTCCAGCCAACCACCAGCGCATCTTTACCCTGTTTTTTACGTGCCGAAGCCAGACAAATGGCGATGTAGTTGATCAGTACGCCGTCGAGGATCGCCAGCAGCGCCTGGAGAGTCGGTTGTTGGCACTGAAGCCGTCGGCGCAGAGGAATAAACAGATGTGTGGTGAGTGTCTGGGCGGGGTAATCCTGACCGCGCTCTTTGATCCACGTTCGCAGGCTATGCAGATTGCCGCTTTGCAAGTAAGTCAGTAATGTTTCTTGCTGATCGCGCCAGCCGTTCTGCACATCAACATTTTCATTACTGAGCAGCATTTTAACTTTGCTGACCTGCACGCCGTTGTCGATCCAGCGTTTGATCTCGCGGATCCGGTCAATATCGGCATCGTTGAACAGCCGATGACCGCCGTCTGTCCGTTGCGGTTTCAGCAATCCGTAACGCCTCTGCCACGCGCGTAACGTGACAGGGTTAATATCACAAAGCAACGCCACTTCACCAATTGTGTAAAGCGCCATCGTCTCACCCTTGCTCGCGAGGTCCCGGTTTAACTTTAGACGCAGTTTTGCGAACCAGGTAGTTTTGCCCGTTTTTTGTGCATTTATAGGGTGATTTTATTTTTGCCAGGCGATTTTGAGTGATCGTACTCACGAATTCTCATTTTTCTGCAAGAGTTCAAAGAAAGTTAAACGCAGGCAATGTATGTTACGCGTTTTAAAGGGAAGTGTGGTTTGCGGGTATGTACGATTTTAATCTGGTGTTGCTGCTGCTTCAGCAGATGTGCGTTTTTTTAGTCATTGCATGGTTAATGAGTAAAACGCCATTATTCATACCGTTAATGCAGGTCACGGTTCGTCTGCCGCATAAATTTCTCTGCTACATCGTCTTTTCCATCTTCTGCATCATGGGCACCTGGTTTGGGTTGCACATTGACGATTCTATTGCCAATACCCGTGCGATAGGCGCGGTAATGGGCGGCTTACTCGGCGGTCCGGTCGTCGGTGGGCTGGTTGGTCTGACCGGCGGCTTACATCGATATTCGATGGGGGGCATGACCGCGCTAAGTTGCATGATCTCAACCATCGTTGAAGGATTGCTCGGCGGCCTGGTACACAGCATCCTGATCCGTCGCGGGCGCACTGATAAAGTCTTTAACCCCATTACCGCCGGTGCCGTCACGTTCGTCGCTGAAATGGTGCAAATGCTGATCATCCTTGCGATCGCCCGACCTTATGAAGATGCGGTGCGTCTGGTGAGTAATATTGCTGCGCCAATGATGGTCACCAATACCGTCGGCGCGGCGCTGTTTATGCGTATATTGCTCGATAAACGCGCGATGTTTGAAAAATACACTTCGGCTTTTTCTGCCACTGCGCTGAAAGTGGCTGCCTCGACGGAAGGCATTTTGCGCCAGGGGTTTAACGAAGTGAACAGCATGAAAGTGGCACAGGTGCTGTATCAGGAGCTGGATATTGGTGCAGTCGCGATTACCGATCGAGAGAAATTGCTGGCCTTTACCGGAATTGGTGACGACCACCATTTACCCGGCAAACCGATTTCTTCGACTTACACCTTAAAAGCGATTGAAACCGGTGAAGTGGTCTACGCTGATGGCAACGAAGTACCTTATCGTTGCTCTTTGCATCCGCAATGCAAACTGGGGTCGACGCTGGTAATTCCGTTGCGTGGTGAAAATCAGCGGGTGATGGGCACCATCAAATTGTATGAAGCCAAAAACCGTTTATTCAGTTCAATCAACCGCACGCTGGGCGAGGGGATTGCGCAACTGCTTTCGGCGCAGATCCTCGCCGGGCAATATGAGCGGCAAAAAGCGATGCTCACCCAGTCAGAGATCAAACTGCTTCACGCCCAGGTGAACCCCCATTTTTTGTTTAATGCGCTTAACACCATTAAAGCGGTGATCCGTCGCGACAGCGAACAGGCCAGCCAGCTGGTGCAGTATCTTTCCACTTTTTTCCGCAAAAACTTAAAGCGGCCTTCGGAGTTTGTTACTCTCGCCGACGAAATTGAACATGTGAACGCTTATCTGCAAATTGAAAAGGCGCGCTTCCAGTCGCGGTTGCAGGTCAACATTGCTATTCCGCAAGAATTATCCCAGCAGCAATTGCCCGCGTTTACCCTGCAACCGATAGTGGAAAACGCCATTAAACATGGGACATCACAACTGCTGGATACAGGGCGAGTGGCAATCAGCGCCCGACGTGAGGGGCAACATTTGATGCTGGAGATCGAAGACAATGCCGGTTTGTATCAACCGGTAACCAATGCCAGTGGGCTGGGGATGAATCTGGTGGATAAGCGTTTACGTGAACGGTTTGGCGATGACTATGGGATAAGCGTCGCCTGTGAGCCTGATAGTTACACCCGAATAACGTTACGACTACCATGGAGGGACGAGGCATGATTAAAGTCTTAATTGTCGATGATGAACCGTTAGCACGGGAGAACCTGCGCGTATTTTTGCAGGAGCAGAGCGATATTGAAATCGTTGGTGAGTGTTCAAACGCCGTGGAAGGGATCGGCGCGGTGCATAAACTGCGCCCGGATGTGCTGTTTCTCGATATCCAGATGCCGCGCATCAGTGGTCTGGAAATGGTGGGGATGCTCGACCCGGAACATCGTCCGTATATTGTTTTTCTCACCGCGTTTGACGAATACGCCATTAAAGCCTTTGAAGAACACGCCTTTGATTATCTGCTGAAGCCAATTGATGAAGCGCGACTGGAGAAAACGCTGGCGCGTTTGCGGCAGGAACGCAGCAAGCAGGATGTTTCGCTGTTACCAGAAAATCAACAGGCGCTGAAATTTATCCCTTGTACTGGGCATAGTCGGATTTATTTGCTGCAAATGAAAGATGTGGCATTTGTCAGCAGTCGGATGAGCGGTGTCTACGTTACCAGCCACGAAGGGAAAGAGGGCTTTACCGAATTGACATTACGTACCCTGGAAAGTCGTACACCACTACTGCGCTGCCATCGTCAGTATCTGGTTAACCTCGCGCATTTACAGGAGATTCGTCTGGAAGATAACGGCCAGGCCGAGTTGATTTTGCGTAATGGCTTAACCGTGCCGGTCAGCCGCCGTTATCTGAAAAGCTTAAAAGAGGCGATTGGCCTGTAAAAGACTGCTAAAATGGCTTTTTGCCTCATCAACACCTGAAGGCCTCATGCTAAGTAACGATATTCTGCGCAGCGTGCGCTACATTTTGAAAGCCAATAATAATGACCTGGTGCGTATTCTGGCGCTGGGTAATGTCGAAGCCACCGCGGAACAGATCGCCGTCTGGCTACGTAAAGAAGACGAAGAGGGTTTTCAGCGTTGTCCGGACATTGTTTTGTCGTCATTCCTCAATGGCCTGATTTATGAAAAACGCGGCAAGGATGAGTCTGCTCCGGCACTGGAGCCGGAACGTCGCATTAATAACAACATCGTGCTAAAAAAATTACGCATCGCGTTTTCGCTGAAAACCGATGACATTCTGGCGATCCTCACCGAACAGCAGTTCCGCGTTTCGATGCCGGAAATTACGGCGATGATGCGTGCACCGGATCATAAAAACTTCCGCGAATGCGGCGATCAATTTTTACGTTATTTTCTGCGTGGACTGGCAGCGCGCCAGCATGTGAAGAAAAGCTAAGACGGGTATGGCGGCCATGCGAAACATGGCCGCCGACAGATTATTTCACTTCTTTAAAACCAGCGGCTTTCATCACCAGTTCCATTTGCGCCATAGTGATACCTTTTTTGGCATCTTCAGCAGAAACGTTGATTCCTGAAATACCCTGCAGGGCTTTAAAATCCACTTTTTCCATATCGATAGTCACGTTTTCCTGCGCGTAGGTATCGGTATAGGTTAATTTTTCTTCAACACCCGCGATGTTTTTGTATTTGGCGCTTAACGGCTCAAGTGTCTTGGCAGCGTCTTCTTTGGTGGTTGCACCAATAGAGGCAAATTGAATTTTGGTTTCTGAAGATTGCTTAAGCACCTTGTCACCTTTGTAGACATAGGTAATGGCAATTTCAGTGCCGTTCAGATTGGCGCTGAATTTCTTCGATTCTTCTTTGTCACCGCAGCCAGCAAGAGAGAAAACCAGAACAGATGCAACAACAAGGGAAAACAGCTTATTGAAAGCCTTCATGTAAAACTCCATTTTATTTAATCAAGGAACTGGTGACTCTCACCAGGGGCTATATAGGATATGCCTAATACCGTGGTGTGAGCAGTCCGGAACTGGAGTAGAACTCTTAGTAAAAAGCACTATTTCATCCTTGTTGCTGAAGCATGGGGAATAATTGTTCGCACAGCAAAACGCAGTTATTCATTGCTTCTACCCGTGCCTCGCTTTCTGTATTACGAAATTGTGCCAACACATGTGCCAGCCGATAAAAACCCACCGCGGTGAGGTCATTCGCCAGCAACTCTGCCTGACTAATAGCGCTCTGTTCCTGATAGCGCCAGCCGTTATGGAGCAGTTGAATAAGTAACGCCTGGCAGCGCATCAGCAACTGATGAGCAGTAGACGGCACAGGCAGAACGCTGGCAGAAGGTAGTGATACCACCACAGGCGCAGTTTCTGCGTCCAGCGCCCAGGCACGAGTCTTTGTCATCATTACCTGTGGTTCCAGTGTCAATTGCCCATCAACAAAACTGACAAAGCCAGAAACCAGACACACGGGGTCGTCTGTTTGTTGCAAAAGCGCCGCCATGCGTTCAATGGCATAAGGCGCGCTGGCTGAGGCTGGCAGTGATAACGTCAGCAGATTATCTTCACCTTCGCCGCTGATTACCTGCGCATCCAGCGTCTGGCGGCTGCTATCCCAACCGAGCGAAATACACTCAGCGACCGGCAGAATAAATAAGTTATCGACCTGATTAAGAGGCCGTATGCAGGAGGGGGGACGCTGGCGTAAATATTCCCGCAAAGCCACAATGCCCGACTGGCGTAACGGCGCGCTCAACATTTGCCAGGCATCAGGCGACAGCGGCACAACGCTGCTTAAGCGGTTGCGGGTAGCTAACAGCAGCTCGCCATCGGCACTGCGTTTTGCTGCTTGTGAAACAATTTGCCCACCCGCCAGTGCGCCAGCCTGAAAACTAAACAGCCGACGCGTAGCTGCCGGTGAGTTTTCCTGTTCACTTCGCGGCCAACTGCGCGAAAGGTGCAAAATACTGCCGGTGTCGGGATCGGTAAACCAGATGCGTAAACCATAATGCTCAATATCCTGCCAGCAACGCATACCTAAAGACACCAGCCGCAGATGATCAAGCTTTGCTTCTCCGGCAATGCCAGAGCCAACGACCGTGCGCCACGGCACAGGAGGAACTTCACCAACACTGTCGCGCCGCGCCATCTCTTGTGCGCAATTTAATCGACTGTTTAATGCCGCAAGCTGACGTAAGCATTCTCCGGCATGATAGTGGCTGGCGCGGGCGTGGAAGGCATCAACGCTGGCGCGCAGTTGCCGTAGCGATTCACTCACCCATCGCCAGTTGCAGCGTTCCGCTGCTTGCTGCGCGCGGCTGAAAGCGGCCTCGTAGTGAATAAGCGGCTGGCTGATGCCGCCCAGCCATAATGCCTGGCTTAGTTGCTGAACATATTGACGACACGTTTTGCCTTCTTCGCTGGCAAACAGATCGTCAGATGATGTGACGTGTTCGCTGCGCATCTGCCAGATTAAATGAGTCAATTCCGCTTGCTGCGCTTTTGCCTGGACAAAGGCCTGTACTGCCAGTACGACATGTTCGCAAAGTGTGCCTTCAATACAATCACAACGGGCGAAACGAATGCTGCTACGGGAATAAAAACGCACATCGCTCATCGGTAAGCGGGCAGAGGGAATTTCGCCCGGCGTACAGAACAACTCAATGGTGATGCCTTTAGCGACCAGCGCCTGCGCGCGTTTGCGGATGGCATCGGGCAGGGTAGCCAGTTCTTCCAGCCAGATTGCCGGATCCCACTCTTCTTCTTTTTCTGTGGGCTGGACGGTGGCACAAAGTCGTTGATAACTTAACACCAGCATCACGCGATGACGGCACATGCCGCTGGCCCCACAGGTGCACTGAGCCTCTTTCAGTGCCTGGCCGTTCGCCAGCTGGGTACGGACACCGTCACTGAAGGTGGCGATTAAAGCGCCGTTCTCATGGCTGATTTCCGGGACGTTGCCATTTTCCAGTTCCTTAAGGCTGCGCTTAACAAAACCGGCATTGCTTAACGCCGTCAGTGCCTGTGGTGTCAGTTCTAATAATTCCGGACGTAGTGAATTCATGACTGAAGATTCTCCGCAAGCCATGATGCCAGTTCGCCCGGTGTCATGGCGGCTATTTGTGCGCCGACATTAACCAGCGCCTGGGCCGTATCGCGGTCATAGCAAGGCGTTGCTGTGCTATCGAGCGCCGCCAGTCCCAGCACTTTGATGCCGCTCTGGACACACTTTTTCACCTGATGCGTCAGCAATGATGATGAACCCCCTTCGTAAAAATCGCTCACGAGGATAATGACGCTTTTTGCTGGTTGTTCAATAAGTTGCCGACCATATTCCACGGCACTGGCGATATTGGTTCCGCCGCCTAATTGCACTTTCATTAATAACTCTACCGGATCGGCAACGTCTGCCGTGAGATCAACCACACTGGTGTCAAACGCCACCAGATGGGTACGAATGCCGGGTAACTGCCACAAACAGGCCGCCATCACCGCAGAGTGGATCACCGAGTCCACCATCGATCCGCTTTGATCAACCAGTAAGACCAGTTGCCATTGTTCGCTTTGGCGTTTAATGCGGCTGTTAAAGCGGGGGGATTCGATATACAACTTGCCGTGTTGCGGGTGCCAGTGTTGCAGGTTGGCGCGCAGAGTACTTTTGAAATCAAAGTTTCGCGCCAGTGGAATAAATGAGCGGCGACGGCGATCGCGGACACCAGAAAAAGCCTGACGAACTTCCTTTGCCAGGCGCGCCATAATTTCTTCAACAACCTGGCGCACTATCCGGCGGGCGGCAGCCAGTACTTCGGGATTCATCAGATGTTTGGTGTGCAAAACGGCGCGTAGCAGGCTTTCAGAAGGCTGCATACGTTCCAGCACGTCGAGATTTGTCACCACATCTTCAATGCCGTAGCGCAGTACGGCATCGCTTTCCAGCCGCTCAATCACCTGTTGCGGAAACAGCCTGTGAATACAGTTAATCCACTCAGGGGTGGTGAGATTTGAGCCACCTAATCCACCGGAACGTTCACCACGCTGGAGCCGTTCAGGATCGCGCCCATACAGCCACTCCAGCGCGTGGTCTATCTGCCGGGCGTTGTCATCCAGCCCACAAAGCGTCGTTTCTGCCGCTTCGCCAAGAATTAATCGCCAGCGTTGTAGCTCACGGGTGGTCAGAAGATCGTTCAGTTCAGACATGGAAAACTCCCCAGTGTTGCAGCGATGCCAGTGCCTGCTGTTCGAGTTGTTGATGATGTGCAATGGCTTGTGGTGGACAATGCAACGGCATTTGCAGCGCCGAAACGGGAAGTTGCGCCAGTTGATAATGCTCAAGCACCTGATGCGCCAGCGTCCCGCGTTCTCATGGTGGTAGCCAGGCCATCGCCGCGCGTAAATCGGGCAGGGCGTTAATAAAATCGTCGTCACTTAGTTGATTCAAATGGCTGCTGAAACCGGCGATAAATGCCGGCTGACAGGCCAGTTGATGACGGGCTAATGCCAGCAAACCGTGCAGCGCTTCGCCGGATTGTGCCGGGAAAAACTGTGCCAGCATCGCCAGCGCCGCTTCGGCACTGGCGTTGGGATGTTCCAGACGCATTAGTGCGCCAAGAGCCGCGCCGCGATCCAGCGCCGGGGCATGAATCGCCTGACTGCGTCGCTCCAGTAAGGCTACCGCCGCAGAAAGCGAAACGCCGGGTAAATTAACGCCGCTATGTAGATCGCGCAGGATATGGCAAAGCGCCTGCCAGCTATGCAGGTGAGCGTGAAACTCCTTTTCATCCGGTTTGCCGTTGGATTCACACAGCCAGAGCGTGCGATCGATAGCCGCGCATAACGTCGTTTGTAATATCTGCGCGCCTTGCATACCGCTAATTTCATCCAGCCGCCATAAGGCGTAAAGCACTTCCAGCGCCAGGCCCATTTCGGCAAATTGATTTTCCTGGGCGATTAATAATGTGAGTTGCTCCAGTAATTGTTGACTGAAGGACGCCAGACCCGCTAACGCCGCCTGGCTAAGACATGTGGTGATACTGCCGATTCCACCCGCGTCCAGCATATCGGCTTCTAATTTATGGCGTGCGGCTTCCTGGAGTGTGGCACCAAAGCAGGCGGCCTCAATCAATGCCGCATGCTGGCTAAGCGGGCGGGTTAATTTCCAGTGTTCTTCACCGTTGCCTGCAAGTGTCAGTGTGCTTCCCTGCTGGCGCACAATCCCTGGGATCTCCAGTATTGCCAGCCGATGTAACACCTGACTTTGCGCTAGTCCATTGGGGGTAAAGCGATTTAAGGTAAGCTCCGCCGGAAGAGAGATTGCGGTACGTTCCAGTTCGCAGGTGACATCTTTTGGCAGAGGCGGTTGTGGCGTAGAAGGGGCAAGTTTACCGAATCCGTCACCCGCTAATGTGTCTATCAACGTTAGCAGAATCGGATCGGTGTCGGGATGAATAACTCCGCGATAGCTCCACGGCAACGGCGCGTTCAGGGCTTCTTTAATCAGCGAGCCTGCTATGGCATCCAGCCAGTCAGTGCGTAACGGTAGTTTATGTCCGCGCAACTGTGCCAGCGCCATCGCATGCAGATGAGCGGCAGCCATATCCGCGGTCGAAGCAGGCAACTTGTGCTGGCGCAAACGGGTGAGAACCGTTTTTAGCAGTTGTTCTCCCGCCTGCTGTAAGCCCCACTGCCAGCACCAGTTTTGCCAGACCGGGGCAGGCATTCCGGAAAGGTATCCTGCCAGCACATCAAGGCGCTTTTCACTGTAGGGGGTGAGATAACAACCTGTAACGGCATCTGCCAGCGACGGCAATTCTGGCGTGTTAATTTCCTGCGGGCATTCGCGCCACATTTTTGCCAGTACCGGAGCGTGCCAGCCACCGCAGACAACTAACACGTCGCCATTATTTTGCTGCATCGCCCATCCAATCCAGCGGGCCATAAAGGCTTCGCGCAGACGATTGAGAGCATCTCCGGGGGAGTCGCCCCGCAGTTGGGCAAAATAGTGCGCCAGTGCAGAGGGTAATGCAGTTTGCTGGCTTTCATCTTCGAACAAGTGATCCCACAGGGTGTCGCTGTTATCCATGCGGGTGGCACGCAGCAGCAAGGTCTGGCTTTCCTCTTGCGTATCAGGCGAATCGTCCTCTTCTTCACTCTGTGCCCAGCAAGGCAAATCGATGAAGTAAGTTTGTGCCTGAATACGACGAGCGGCTTGTAGCGCCTGCCACTCCGGCGAAAATTCAGCAAATGGCGTCCAGGCACCACGCCCGGGGGCTGCACCGTCCTGATACTGGCAATAACTGTAAATAGCTACCGGAAGCTGGTGGGCTAAAAACAGTTCGTCTACCCGGTCATTAAAATCAGCCGGGCCTTCAATCAACACGTATCGTGGCCGCTGGCTTTCGATTAACGATTTCACCAGCCGGGCGCAGGCCGGACTTTGATGCCGGATGCCGACAATTAACGGCTCGCTCATGCATCTTTCCTCACGGCAGGCGGTGGCGGGCTTGATAATAAGCCTGCCAGTGAGCTTCTTTATGTGTGGCGACACGCTGTTCGAAGTAACGGCGCAGACGAGCGCGATCTTCTTCGTTATCTTTGACGATGGTTCCGGCAATGCAGTCCACCAGGTCGGCTGGCTCACCTGCGCGATTCGCTAAAAACCAGGCGCGGACGCCTACGGCGTGGGCCACGTTCACGGCTTCAGCGGTGGACATAATCGCTGTTAGTGTATCCATTGACGTTTTCTTTTCGCCGTTGGCACGCAGATCGCGGAAGGTGCGGACCAGTAACTCCAGTACCGCGTCAGGCACTTTATGCGGAATACCGCTATGGGCCAGCAAACGCGCCGAAGCACTGGCGACAAGCTCCAGCTCCTGGGCGAAATCCATAATCGGAAAGACAGTTTCAAAATCGAAGCGACGCTTTAGCGCAGCACTCATTTCATTGACGCCGCGATCGCGGGTATTGGCAGTGGCAATAATATTAAAGCCTTCTCGCGCATAGAGCTGACTGGCTTCACCAGTGAGTTCCGGCACCGTCATCACCCTGTCAGAAAGCATGCCTAACAGACAGTCTTGCACTTCCAGCGGTGTACGCGTTATCTCTTCAAAACGGACGATTTTGCCGTCGCGCATTCCCTGGTAAAGCGGGGCAGGGACCAGCGCTTCCGTTGATGGGCCATGATTGATAAGCAGAGCGTAGTTCCAGCCGTACTTGATTTGATCTTCGGTAGTAGATGCGCCGCCCTGGACGGTTAACCCGGCATCGCCGCTAATAGCGGTTGCCAGTAATTCAGACAGGAGAGATTTTGCGGTGCCAGGTTCCCCCACCAACATCAAACCGCGTCCGGTGGCAAGAGTGACTAACATACGTTCGACAGCGGAGGGACTAATCACCACTTTACGGCTAATATTTTGCGCGCTATCGCCAAGGATAAAAGCACGGGCCGCAGGCAAACTTAACTGCCAACCGGGCGGGCAAGGTGCGTTATCATTTTGTTTTAATTTTGCCAGTTCATCGGCGTATAACACAGCAGCAGGCGGACGCTACAGATGATTATTCTGCGGTGACATATATTCATCCCTGAAATGTATTAATGAAATAAACGATATTTTACGCGCAATAAATGTTTGGCGCATTAGTTGTTTGAGCGAAAAATATCTGGAAAGCAGATCACAGTAAATAAAAAAACCTGCTGGTGAGGCAGGTTCTTTTATTTACTACAGTGACGCTAACTTGCTGATTGTGCAACATTTCGTACCAACGAATAAATTATAACCATATCCACACTCCATTGCAATTCAGTGAATGAGATTTATAATCCTGCCCGTTGGGAGGTTGTGCCGGATCGGACCAATTTTAAGTCCTGGCTGCTGGACGGGTGGTGCCGCAGGCGGTGCCCTGATCCGGAGAGCAACGTTTCGTACCAACATACGTAAACCAGTATCGACAGGCAGTGTAAGGGTAAGGTGCTGGTGTTGCGCTCCTTAATAAGGAGAGCGGATGGACACGCTGACACAAAAGTTAATCGTGCTCATTGCCGTACTGGAGTTATTAGTGGCTCTGTTACGGTTGATTGATTTGTTGAAGTAACGGGCAAATTGAAACGCATCTAAGGGGGAATACCGTTTCCCCCTTTAATAAAGCTATTTTTCTATTTGTTGGATGAATATATTCTGTAGTTCACGATTAAAAATTGCTATTACAGTTTCAGGTGATTCACCTCGTAATTTCCGCTCATCAATACACTCATCTCTTATATAAATCAACGCATCATTTATTAGCGGGTCAGCATCTTCTCGATCACGTTGATGAAATGTTGGATGTAGCCGGAATCGCTCCAGTCGATAGACGGAACCTGTAAATAATTCAGAGCATTTATGGATCTCAAGTCTGAAGGAAAACGGATCTTCAGGTACAGGGACCTCATAATCGTAAATAGCAACCAGCTCTTTTTGCACGATCATCGCTTTCCCTGCTGGTAAGTCGTGTTGATAACGGGCAGTTGCATCACTGCCCGCTGTGTTTTAATGGAAAATGACGTCAGGTGCGCTTAACGCCTCACTCAAATCAAACACATCAAGTTCGGCAAAAGTGACGGATTTATTGTCACGGTACACTCGAAGAGAACGGAAGCTCATTAGCGCTTTGCTATCAACATTGTAGTGGTTAAAACCGGGTGAAAACTTAAGGACCAGCCGGTACTCACCCAGGTTATAGACAAATGCGTCCTCATAGCCTGACTCCCAGCCTTTGTATCGCATTCCCATAAGTTGCCCAACGGTAGTGGATTTACCTTCCCAGCGAGTCAGGCTGTTACTGGTTGACTCGTCAGGTGTGAGCAGCACCGTGCGGCGCGACAACTGGCGAAAAGGCGGCATAATTTCGTAATCGGCAAAAAGCTGTGCAAATTCACTGCGCATTTCTGCTGTCATTTCTAACGGGTGGGCAATGCCAATCAGAGCGTCCGCAGGCAGGTCAATTGGCTCATCTTGCGCATTGCAGAACTCCCCCTCTGCGGCCACACGAAAGGCTTTGAGTAAACAACGCGGTTCATTTGCCGGATAAACCCCCCATATTAATCGCTGGGTAACCAGACGGGTAAAGGGATGATTAACAAACAGAGAATGAAAATCTGCCAGCGACCAGCGTCGGGTGGTACGTAGGGCCGTTTCAAGACGCGGGAGCAGGTTTTTGCTCACCTGAGTAGCATCTTTTTTTAGCCCTTTTAGTCGGGCCAGTGCCTCGGGCGCTTTCAGTTGATCGTCATCGGCGCGCAAACGGGGAACGCTTTTCTGGCGAACGTTTTGCTGATCAAAGATAACCGGGTTGAGATTTTCATCGAAGCGAACGGTAAACTGCCGGGGACCAAAATCAAAACTCAACGCCTGCGGATCATCAAGGCCCAGGGTTGGGACTAATCTGTCCGCTAGCTCTTCCTGGCTTAGCCCGCGATTTTCTGCGACCACCTGAAGAAATCCCGCCGCGTTATCACGTAAGGGGCGGGATTTAGCCCGTTGCGATATATGATGCAGCTGTATCAGCGCCATATCATTATTCATCAGGGTAAGGATGTTCAGGCCGCTGACAGCACGGGCAGATTTGCCTTCTTGTGGCCAGGCGAGGATCTGTGTCGTCAGATCCCGTGCCGTGCTTTCGTCACCAAAGAGACTTAACGCCAGAAATGCCCAGTTGTCTTTTGCGGGGGCACCAGCTTGTTGCCACGCAGTGAAGAGATCCCAAGCAAAAGCTGCCAGCGTTTGTGGCTGGCAGAACGTTTTCAGTTGTTCCAGCCCGCTATAAAAACTTCCCCCCTGGGTAAAGCGCAGCATTTCGCCGATAATTTCCAGAGCGTCATTGGTAACAGTTTGATTATTAGTGATAAGGCGCGGCCTGGACCACATTTGCGGATGCCAGAAATCAGGGGCTTTTGGAATGCGTGCCGGGTAAATTTCCATCGGGTTCTGGGTAAGTATTTTTTCCAGGGCTGGCCACATATCAGCGCGATCCCAGCGGTTTGCAACCGTTTGCAGTAATTCACTATGTCCTTGTTCATACAGTAAACGCAGGGCAAATAATGCCGCTTCGCTGTTGTCGCAGGGTTTAACAAAGACGAGTGGAATAAGTGCAGTAGCCGTATGTTCCGGCCATTGTAAAATCCACTGGCGAGCCAGATTACGCTGGCCCGCAAAACGGTGCCAGACGCGGGCAACGGGCAGGGCCAGTTCTGTTGCGCCGAAATTTAAAATTAACGGAAATGTTTCTTTTGGACGATGTGAAAAAGCCAACAGCAGACCTGGTAGCGCATCCAATCCGAGGATACTGAGAAAATAGTCCTCACCCGCGAACAGATGCTTTTTCTCATTGATACGCAGCCAGAAGGTCAAAGCCATCTCACGCGGCAACTGTGCCAATAAATACAGGTTCCAGACACTCTTTTCCGGACGATAACGTGAGTAGTTGTCATTTTCCCATATGTTAATTAACGCTTCTATGTGACCGCTGCGGAGCGCCTGTTCTGCTAATTGTGCTTCCGGGGAGTTCCAGCCATTCAGGATCTCTTCAACCCGCCCCTGGTAGTAATGCCACTGAACAATGAGTGAATTGCGTGCAGCATCCAGTTTTCCGGGGAGTATATAATTCAGAAACAGCCATACATCATCCCCAAAACCCAGTTCCTGTAATACAACTCGTCCACTTTTTTGTTCCATGCGTTGCGCAAGAGATTCCGTGCTGAAATAACGGGCAGACTCAGTGGCGGCAAGCCTCTCTTGTTCGCCTGGTTGCCAGTAAACTTGCGGAGTTAATTCGAGCGGTGCCAAATCAAGACGTGGAGCTGTCATTTTTTTCTTACTACGCCACGGTGGCGAAACGAGGATTTCAGGCAGATTGCTGTTATCGGTACTATCAATAACCGGTTTGGGCGGTGCCGATAAATAACTATTCAGCACTGCCCTGGCTTGAGTACTTAACCACTGCATCACCTCTTCTGCCAGTTGTGGCTGCGATGCCATCAGCGTCTGTAACAGCGTACGCCAGTATTCATCGCGTGCTTTTTGCTGTGCAGGCAGCTTTTTGTCTTCGATGATTGGATAACCAGGGCGGGCTGGTGGTTCTGTTAACGCCAGCAGTTCTGCCAGTGCGGCGAGCGTCGCATGGGGGAAGTTTTTATGGTATTTAGCTACACGTTGCAGGCTGGGTTTGTTTTTATCAGCCACCAGTAGCAAGGTGCGGATGACTTGCGGATGGTTAATTTGTACCAGCAGACTGCCGCAATCTTCTTTATGGGCATACATCGCGAGGCGCGGAATGGCTGCCAGTCCTTGTTCGCGCAAAAGGGCGGCGCAGGCCGCGTAGCCGAAGTGGTTTTCATGCGACATGTAGCTGGCTTCTCGATCGCTAAATATATCCTGGCTCCAGTAGTGTTCGAGTTTTCTCACCGCTGTGGGGTCATTAGCAACAACTTTTAACCACTCCTTAGAATGAAAATGAGTTCGCGGGCATTCAAGGCCTACCAACTCATTGGCTATTTCTGGTTTTTCCGGGAGGATCAGCGCAATAAAAGGGCGGCGAACTTTGGTTATTCCTGGTAGTGCGGCAATGAGTTTGTCGGCGCAACGCTGCCAGCAGCTTTCCTCTGCCAGAGAGAGATGCTTACGCAGTCGGAGATCGAATTCGTTATAGGTTTCTGAGCGATAACCATAGCCATAATCCTCGTCCTGATACTGCAATGTCACTACCAGAGGATCACTCTCATAACACCGCGCAATAAACTGGCGTGCAATCACCACCTCAGTCGCATATTCCAGCCCCTCTTGTTGGACGATTTCGTCGAGCAACTGTTGGCTGTCATTTTGCGCGATACAGGCTAGCGCCGCCATTGTCCGGGCCGGGACTGAGGGTTTGTGTTCGCCGATCAAGTTGATGGCCTGCGTGATGGCGGACTGCCACTCCAGTGAAAAATTTTCATAACGCCAGACAATGTTTTTTTTCTTCTCAGCTTTTTGTAGCAATTCATCACCCAGTGTCTGAATGATGCTTTCAGTGATAACAGACACCGGTTCGCCCGGCCAATTGCGATGGCTGAGTGGCGTTTTGCCTTTTTTATATTTCAGTTCCAGTTGGGCGTTATCCGCCAGCCACGGTAATTCCTTGTCCATGCTCTTTCCTTATTCAAACAGGGCTTCAATATCGTTAATTAGCTCGCTGGCGGTGATGGCATCGAGTACGGAGAACTGCGCTTCCTGTGTTGAATTACTCCCCCAGCCATAGCTTTCTGCTTTGCCTTCCCATAGCCACAGCTTGCTTAAGAGTTGCTCGGCACTGAGTTCGGCTGGCGACATACCTACAGCAAAGCCTTCATCGATTTCCATGATTAACGACCAGCGACCGAGAGGTTTGATCATCCAGCCGATCCAGCCTCCATCCTGCGGGGTGCCCTTTATCCAGCCTTTATTCGCCAGCCCCATTACCCGACCGCTCGGGCATTTTCTGCCTGCCCAGCGGGTCAGTTCGCTGGCGTTGCGCTCGGCTTCTGTCAGGGCGTAACTGTTACGGTCAAGCTGACGGAACGGCGGTAACAGTTCGTAGTCGGCAAAAAGCTGACCAAAGGCGGCAGCATCCGTCGGTGATATTTCCAGAACGTGAGGAATACCAATAGAGATATCGCCTTCCGGCATGGTGAAAAGATCATCGTCAGCGGTGCTGTAACTGTTATCTTCCGCCACGCGAAAGCACGCCAGCAGCTGGTTTTCGGCGCTATAAACACCCCAAATCAGACGGCGGGTTAAGTGGCGAACCAACGGATGCTCAACCAGGAACAGCTGAAAGTTTTCCGGTGACCAGCGGCGGCGCAGGCACATGGCGGATTCCAGCCTTGCTACCTGCTGGGCGGCGACGGTACGCGCATCTTTTTTCAGCAATTTGTAGCGGTTTACCGCCTCATCAGCCCGCGATTCATCATCGCTTTTATTGGGTTTAGGTAAGTCTTTCAGGCGGCTGCCGGAAACATCACGCACAAACGGTTTTAAGGTTTCATCAAAGCTGACGGTGAACTGCCGTGGGCCAAAATCCAGCAGCAACGAACCGTTATCATCCAGACCGAGATCCGGTGCTAACCGATCTTCAAGCTCCGCCACTGTCAGTTCGCGACTTTCGGCAATGTCGGCAATTTTTTCTTTCGCCCGCTCCTGTAATGCTTTGAATTTCAGTTTCTGGGCAATGCCGTTAAGCTGCATCAGGGCGATATCACTACCGATAGCAGCGAGAATATCCAACCCAACGGTGGCGCGTTTATGCTGGGATTCGCCAGGCCAGGCGCGGATTAATGGCGTCAGTTTGCGGGCGGTGTCATCGTTGCCGAGAACACCTAACGCAGTGAACGCCCAGCTTTCTTTCGACGGTGCGCCAGCGGTCCGCCAGGCGGTAAACAGATCCCAGGCAAATTCAGCCAGTGAGTCGGCGGTACAGGCATCTTTCACCTGCAATAATCCCGCATACAGAGCCTCTTCCTGAGGGAAGCGGAGCATTTCACCGAGGTGGAGGAGGGCGTTATCTGGCAGTGATTGGGCGTTTGCTTTTAATACCGGGCGCGTCCAGAGCGATGGCTGATAAAAGGCCGGAAGAGTGGGGATTTTTGTCGGGTGATTATCTAAGGGATCGAGCGCAAGCAGAGCGTTCACCGCGTCTGTTACTTCCGGCTGGTTATAACGCCGGGCGATTTCTTGCAGTAATGGCTGATGACCGTTTTCGGTAAGCATACGCAAGGCAGCGCGGGCGTTATCCTGGGCTTCACCGGCTTTGCCGAGCGCCGCAGGTAGCAGGCCGGTTATGGCATGTTCCGGGTATTTTAGCAGCCAGCTACGGGCGTCTTGTCGTAGGGTTTTGAGTTTGTTGAAGGCACGGGCGACGGCAGGTGCCAGCTCACTCGCTGCGAAGTAATTCGTGATGGGCAAGGCTTCTTGTGGATAGCGTGCAAGTGAGTTTACTAACCCAGGTAACCCTTTGAGTCCAAAATGTAACATGGAGTATTCGGTATCGGTATGTGGAGATAGGGTAAGGGCATTCCATGCTTTTACTGCTTTCTCCAGCGGCAATGTTGTCAAAATCCCCAACTGCCAATAATGCCCGGTAGGTGAATGAAACACCTTAAATTCACTTAGTAAGGTTGAATAATCTTCATTTAGCCATGCCTCAACTACCGCTTCGGGAGCTTTAATATATGTACCAGCGATCCGTCGTTGAAAACCCATCCTTGCCAACAGGTTGGTAGTACTTTCTTCATGGCTAACCGTGATGTGTTTTGAATACCAGATATATTTCGCCAAAAGTTGATTACTGATTTCTTCTGTCAGATAACAGATTGGCTCAATGCCTAATGGCGCTAAATCCAGCACCGGAATCGGCGATTTTTTCTTTTTCGAAAGCCAGGGAGGGGAGACTACTACGGCTGGCAGTAGATCGGCGCTGGCATGGTTTGAGGGCTGTGTCAGTTGTTGCTGGCATGATTTCAGTACGGCAACTGCGGGTGTCGAGAGCCAGGGAATGACCTGTTCTGCCAGTGCTGGTTGTGAGATAAGCATTGTCATTAGCATAATGCGCCAACTGTTCTCTTCTTTTTGCCCAAGAAGTTCCGTCAGTGCCGCCATTGCTGCATGTGGGAACGCAGCAATGGCTTTCGTCATCCGATCGTGACAGCGTTTAGTTTGCCCGGCTACACGTATAAGCAGTGTCAATGCGAACGGATGATTGATATGACGCAACACATCGGCGCAGTAGTCACTTGCGGCATAGGGAGCAAATCGGGGCAGGGCTGCAACACCTTGCTCCTGTAATACGGTGGCTGACCATATCGCACCACAATAGTAATCATCAAAAATGGCATATGGTTCGTGATATTTTTCTAATGAGGCAAGAATGTGCTCATCAGTCGCCACTATTTTTAACCACTCAAGCGAGGGTAATTTTTTTTGCCCCAGTAGACGCTGGGCAATTTCATGTGCAATTTCTGGTTTTTCGGGTAATAACAAAGCAATTAATGGTTGCCGCCATTCTGGAATATGTGGAATTGCGGCAATAAGTTTTTGTGCACATTTTTGCCAGAGAGACTCTTCCGTCAGTGATAAATGTTTACGTAGGTGTAATTCAAATCTGGAATATTGCTCCAAGTAGCTAGGTGCAATGCCAGACGGCAGAATAATAATGACATTATTCGCATAATCCCATTCAATATCAATCTGTTGAAGGTGTATTATTACATCAGTAGCATATTCCAGACCGCCTTCCTGGACGATCTGATCCATAACATCCTCACGCACTTTATATCTTGTGCATTTCATTTCAAGTGCCGTGAGTACAGCCATTACTGGTGATGGTAACTGTGTTGTTTTCAGGCCGTCGATCTGACTGATCGCCTGGGCGACGGTGTTTTGCCATTCTAAAGAACAGGCGCTGAAGTCAAATGTGGCTGTTTTATTATCCCGTTGCGACACACTACAGGCTAAGCGACGTAATTGGGTCAATTTGTCTGCTTGCTGAACAGGAACTCCGGGAAAGCGGCGATGACTTAACGTGGTGTGTACAACTTCGGGCGGAAAAACGACAGCAATATCTTTCGCCAGCCACGGTAAAACAGCATCTGTATTTTTGTCAGGCGCACGGGTTTCTGCTACGAAAGAGGGTTGTTCCTGAATAATGGTGGATAAGTCCGCTACCTTGAGAGAGCCCGTTACCGTTTGGGAAGGTTGCAAAGAATTATCCTTCGCTTGCTCCACATACCCCTTCTTCACCTTCTCCGCAATCAGCTTAAGCTCCGCTTTTGCCGCTGCCGCAGCATCTGAAAAACTTTTTATCTGGCTTTGCCCTTTGGTGCCAACTTTTCCCCAACTGATATGCAACTCGTTTCCCTGTTGCTCAACTGCCCTGAATTTATGTGATTTTTCGTCCTGATAGATAAAGTGTCTCATTCTGCATCCCTGTAATTTTATCCAGTTGAATGCAGATGCTACCAGTATTTATGCGGGTTAGAGAGAGACAAAATCGTAAGAAAACAACTTTAGGAATTTATAAAGAAAAGGCGCTGTCGATGCAGCGCCTTGAAGGGGGATTATTTCACCTGATGACCCGGTTTAGCACCAGCATCCGGGCTTAGCAGGAAAATATCTTTCCCGCCAGGACCGGCAGCCATCACCATGCCTTCGGAGATACCGAAGCGCATTTTACGTGGTGCCAGGTTAGCCACCATAATGGTGTGACGACCAATCAGTGCCTGCGGATCCGGGTAAGCAGAACGAATACCGGAGAAGACATTGCGTTTTTCACCGCCGAGATCCAGCGTCAGGCGCAGCAGTTTGTCAGAACCTTCAACAAACTCTGCGTTTTCAATCAGCGCCACGCGCAGGTCAACTTTAGCGAAGTCGTCAAAGGTGATGGTTTCCTGAATCGGATCATCTGCCAGCGGGCCAGTTACCGGCGCGGCAGCGGCTTTTACTTCTTCTTTAGAGGCTTCCACCAGTGCTTCAACCTGCCTCATATCGATGCGGTTATACAGCGCCTTGAACGGATTCACTTTGTGGCCCAGCAGCGGTTGCTGGATACCATCCCAGGTCAGTTCCGTATTAAGGAATGCTTCTGCGCGCTCGGTCAGTTTCGGCAGTACCGGCTTCAGGTAAGTCATCAGCACGCGGAACATGTTTATGCCCATTGAGCAAATTGCCTGCAGGTCGGCATCGCGGCCTTCCTGTTTCGCTACCACCCACGGAGCCTGTTCATCGACATAGCGGTTAGCCAGATCAGCCAGCGCCATGATTTCGCGCACTGCTTTACCAAATTCGCGGCTTTCCCACGCTTCACCAATCACTTCAGCGGCATCAGTGAAGGTTTTGTACAACTGCGGGTCAGCCAGTTCGCTTGCCAGCACGCCGTCAAAACGCTTGTTGATAAAGCCCGCGTTGCGGGAGGCCAGGTTAACCACTTTGTTCACGATATCGGCATTCACGCGCTGAACGAAATCTTCCAGGTTGAGATCGATATCATCAATGCGCGAAGAGAGTTTCGCAGTGTAGTAGTAACGCAGGCTGTCGGCGTCAAAATGATTCAGCCAGGTGCTGGCTTTAATAAAGGTGCCGCGAGACTTGGACATCTTCGCGCCGTTCACCGTCACATAGCCATGAACAAACAGGTTGGTCGGCTTGCGGAAGTTGCTGCCTTCCAGCATTGCTGGCCAGAACAGACTGTGGAAGTAAACAATATCTTTACCGATGAAGTGGTACAGCTCGGCGGTGGAGTCTTTCTTCCAGTATTCATCGAAGCTTACGCTGTCGCCGCGCTTGTCGCACAGATTCTTGAAAGAACCCATATAGCCAATCGGCGCATCTAGCCAGACGTAGAAATATTTACCCGGCGCGTTCGGAATTTCAAAACCGAAGTACGGCGCGTCGCGGGAGATATCCCACTGTTGCAGGCCAGATTCAAACCACTCCTGCATTTTATTTGCCACCTGCTCCTGCAACGCACCGCTGCGGGTCCATGCCTGCAACATTTCGCTGAAAGAGGGCAGATCAAAGAAGAAGTGTTCAGAATCACGCATTACCGGCGTAGCGCCAGAAACCACCGATTTCGGCTCGATCAATTCAGTCGGGCTGTAGGTCGCGCCGCAGACTTCGCAGTTATCGCCGTATTGATCCGGGGATTTACATTTCGGGCAGGTGCCTTTCACAAAACGGTCCGGCAGGAACATGCCTTTTTCCGGATCGTACAGCTGAGAGATGGTGCGGTTTTTAATAAAACCGTTCTCTTTCAGGCGAGAGTAGATAAGTTCTGACAACTGGCGGTTCTCTTCGCTGTGCGTCGAGTGATAGTTGTCATAGCTGATGTTAAAGCCTGCGAAATCAGTCTGATGCTCCTGACTCATTTCGCCAATCATCTGCTCCGGTGTGATACCAAGCTGCTGAGCTTTCAGCATGATCGGTGTACCGTGGGCATCGTCGGCGCAGATGAAGTTGACCTCGTGGCCGCGCATTCGCTGGTAACGGACCCAGACATCAGCCTGGATGTGCTCCAGCATATGGCCGAGGTGGATTGAGCCGTTAGCGTACGGCAGTGCGCACGTCACCAGAATTTTCTTCGCGACTTGAGTCATAGTAGGCATTACTTCTTAATAGTGAAAAGGGGTTAGATAGTACCAAATGGGAAAATGTTAAGTAAGTACTTCTCTATATTCTTCAGGTAAACTATCAGCTGATGGTTTATCTATACAAAAAAGGAGTCGGGATGAACGAACAATCCCAGGCCAAATCACCAGAAGCCTTGCGCGCAATGGTCGCCGGGACACTGGCCAATTTTCAGCACCCAACCCTGAAGCATAACCTCACCACGCTGAAAGCGTTGCACCATGTCGCCTGGATGGACGACACGTTGCATGTGGAACTGGTTATGCCATTCGTCTGGCATAGCGCGTTTGAAGAGTTAAAAGAGCAATGTAGCGCCGAACTGCTGCGTATCACCGGGGCGAAAGCTATCGACTGGAAACTGTCGCACAATATCGCCACCTTAAAACGCGTGAAGAATCAGCCGGGTATTAATGGCGTGAAGAACATCATTGCGGTCAGTTCCGGTAAAGGCGGCGTGGGTAAATCCTCCACGGCGGTAAACCTGGCGCTGGCACTGGCGGCGGAAGGGGCGAAAGTCGGCATTCTGGACGCCGATATCTACGGCCCATCAATTCCCACCATGCTGGGCGCAGAAAATCAGCGTCCAACTTCGCCGGACGGTACCCATATGGCACCGATTATGTCTCATGGCCTGGCAACCAATTCAATTGGTTATCTGGTCACTGACGACAATGCGATGGTGTGGCGTGGACCGATGGCGAGCAAGGCGTTAATGCAGATGCTGCAGGAAACCTTGTGGCCGGATCTCGACTATCTGGTGCTTGATATGCCGCCAGGCACCGGTGACATTCAATTGACGCTGGCGCAAAACATTCCAGTAACTGGTGCAGTCGTGGTCACCACCCCGCAGGACATCGCGTTGATCGATGCGAAAAAAGGCATTGTGATGTTCGAGAAAGTCGAGGTTCCGGTGCTCGGTATTGTCGAGAACATGAGTGTGCATATTTGCAGTAACTGTGGTCACCATGAACCGATTTTCGGTACCGGTGGTGCAGAGAAACTGGCTGAAAAATACCATACACAGCTGCTGGGGCAGATGCCGTTACACATCTCCTTACGTGAGGATCTCGATAAAGGCACGCCAACGGTTATCAGCCGTCCGGAGAGCGAATTTACCGCTATCTACCGCCAGCTGGCTGACCGCGTTGCAGCTCAGCTCTACTGGCAGGGTGAAGTCATTCCAGGCGAGATTTCCTTCCGCGCGGTCTAACGCCTATTAACCATTCTGGTTATTCTTCATACACCGCAGAGATGTTATATTGATGCGGTGTATTTGTTTTTGCCGCATTAATGAACACTTATTTAATACTGCGAATATTCTGCGGACCTTCGTCCGAAACTCTACAAAGTCGATTGATCGTACAGGCAATGCTTCATTATCATCCTTCGTGGCTGTGTAGTGGATGTACAGCTATAGTTTGTTATGCACTCATTCTATCCAGGCATAACCTTTACTACAGGGATAACGTTCAATGAATAAGTATTGGCTGTCAGGAATTATTTTTCTTGCCTATGGATTGGCTTCTCCCGCGTTCTCTTCAGAGACTGCAACATTAACCATCAATGGCAGAATTAGTTCCCCTACATGCAGTATGGATGTTGTTAATAATCATCTTCAGCAACGTTGTGGGCAGTTGTTACAACGAGTTGAAACCAACTATCGTGCTTCTTCTACTGCAAAAGGCGTTACGACAGAAGTGGTAACTGTGGGTAATAACGACAAACGCAAAATCGTGTTAAATCGCTACGATTAATTTGCCAACACCGTTTTAAGCATTAAGCATATTTAAAAAGCCAAAATCATTCCTATGAATGATTTTGGCTTTTTTATTCACCTAATGAATGTTATTTACGGTAATTTACGGTAATTAATCAGTTTCAAAAATGTTTGTTATAGCGAATTATTTGTTGTATTTATATCGCATTAGTTAATTTGTTTTAAATCAACAAAACAATATGTTTACATTGCGGCAACTTTTTTGATGTGAGAAATTTGTTTCCAAGAGATACAGACTCTTAACAAAACAAAATAAACTTATTAAGGAATGCATCATGAAACATTCAATTATTGCTGTCGCTGTCTTATCTTCTGTATTTATGAGTGCTGGTATTTTCGCTGCTGAAGTAGATACCGGAACTTTAACCATTAAAGGTAATATTGCTGAATCACCATGTACATTTGTCGCTGGCGGTGATTCAGTCAGTATTAATATGCCGACTGTACCCACCACTGTATTTGATGGTAAAGCGAAATATTCAACTTATGATGGCGCGGTTGGTGTAACCAGCAGTATGCTGAAAATTACTTGTCCGAAGACTATTGATGGCGTAAAACTTTCGTTGATCACCAACGAGAAAATTCTTGGTAATGATAAGGCAATATCCAGTAGTAATGACACAGTTGGATACTATCTCTATTTGGGAGATAGCAGTGACGTACTGGATATTTCCGCACCATTTAATATTGAAAGTTATAAAACTGCTGATGGACAATATGCAATACCGTTTAAGGCAAAATATCTGAAGTTGACTGACAGTGGTGTTGCATCTGGTACTGTTAACTCTTCATTGGTTATGCGTGTTGCCCAGGATTAAATATTTAAAATAATCATCTTGTTTTTTCAGTAAGTTAAAATGGCCGCCATATTCATGGCGGCCAGCATAAATATAAGAGGCATTAAGATGAAAGGGTTATTATCTTTACTCATCTCTTCTATGATATTCCCCGTGCATGCCGGAATGGTTATTTTCGGGACCCGTATCATTTACCCGGCAGAGCAGAAAGAGGTCATGGTACAACTGATGAATCAGGGAAACCGCTCTTCGCTGATGCAGGCGTGGATTGATGATGGCGACACGTCTCTGCCGCCAGAAAAGATTCAGGTTCCTTTCATGTTAACGCCACCAGTAGTGAAAGTAGCGGCCAATTCTGGGCAACAAATAAAAATTAAAATCATGCCTAATAAATTACCCAGTAATAAGGAAAGTATTTTTTATCTTAATGTTCTGGATATTCCACCGAATAGTCCAGAACAAGAAGGTAAGAATGCACTGAAGTTTGCGATGCAAAACAGAATTAAGTTGTTTTACCGGCCAGCGGGTATTGCTCCGGTAAATAAAGCGACATTTAAAAAATTGCTGGTAAATCGCAGTGGCAATGGTTTGGTGATAAAAAATGACTCAGCTAATTGGGTGACGATTTCGGATGTCAAAGCTAATAATGTCAAAGTCAATTATGAAACTATTATGATTGCCCCCTTAGAAAGTCAGAGTGTTAATGTCAAAAGTAATAATGCAAACAACTGGTATCTGACCATTATCGATGACCACGGCAACTATATTAGTGACAAAATTTAATTGCAGGAGCTGTCTATGTTGAGAATGACCCCACTTGCATCAGCAATCGTAGCGTTATTGCTCGGCATTGAAGCTTATGCAGCTGAAGAAACCTTTGATACCCATTTTATGATAGGTGGAATGAAAGACCAGCAGGTTGCAAATATTCGTCTTGATGATAATCAACCCTTGCCGGGGCAGTATGACATCGATATTTATGTCAATAAGCAATGGCGCGGGAAATATGAGATTATTGTTAAAGACAACCCGCAAGAAACATGTTTATCAAGAGAAGTTATCAAGCGGTTAGGCATTAATAGCGATAACTTCGCCAGTGGTAAGCAATGTTTAACATTTGAGCAACTTGTTCAGGGTGGGAGCTATAGCTGGGATATCGGGGTTTTTCGTCTCGATTTCAGTGTCCCGCAGGCTTGGGTGGAAGAACTGGAAAGTGGCTATGTTCCACCGGAAAACTGGGAGCGGGGTATTAATGCGTTTTATACCTCTTATTATGTGAGTCAGTATTACAGCGACTATAAAGCGTCGGGTAATAACAAGAGTACATATGTACGTTTTAACAGCGGGTTAAATTTACTGGGGTGGCAACTGCATTCTGATGCCAGTTTCAGTAAAACAAATAACAATCCAGGGGTGTGGAAAAGCAATACCCTGTATCTGGAACGTGGATTTGCCCAACTTCTCGGCACGCTTCGCGTGGGTGATATGTACACATCAAGCGATATTTTTGATTCTGTTCGCTTCAGCGGTGTGCGGTTGTTTCGAGATATGCAGATGTTGCCTAACTCGAAACAAAATTTTACGCCACGGGTGCAGGGGATTGCTCAGAGTAACGCGCTGGTAACTATTGAACAGAATGGTTTTGTCGTTTATCAGAAAGAGGTTCCTCCTGGCCCGTTTGCGATTACAGATTTGCAGTTGGCTGGTGGTGGAGCAGATCTTGATGTCAGCGTGAAAGAGGCGGACGGTTCGGTAACCACCTATCTGGTGCCTTATGCAGCGGTGCCAAATATGCTGCAACCCGGCGTGTCGAAATATGATTTTGCGGCGGGTCGTAGCCATATTGAAGGGGCGAGCAAACAAAGTGAATTTGTCCAGGTGGGTTATCAGTATGGTTTTAATAATTTATTGACGCTGTATGGTGGCTCGATGGTCGCGAATAATTATTACGCGTTCACTTTGGGGACTGGCTGGAATACCCGCATTGGTGCCATTTCCGTCGATGCCACGAAGTCGCATAGTAAACAAGACAACGGCGATGTGTTTGACGGGCAAAGTTATCAAATTGCCTACAACAAATTTGTGAGCCAAACGTCGACGCGTTTTGGTCTGGCGGCCTGGCGTTATTTGTCGCGTGATTACCGGACATTTAACGATCACGTTTGGGCAAACAATAAAGATAATTATCGCCGTGATAAAAACGATATCTATGACATTGCCGATTATTACCAGAACGATTTTGGCCGTAAAAATAGCTTTTCTGCCAATATGAGCCAGTCATTGCCAGAAGGCTGGGGGTCTGTGTCCTTAAGTACGTTATGGCGAGATTACTGGGGGCGTAGCGGCAGCAGTAAGGATTATCAGTTGAGTTATTCCAATAACTGGCGGCGGATAAGCTATACCCTCGCGGCAAGCCAGGCGTATGACGAGAATCATCATGAAGAGAAACGTTTTAATATTTTTATATCGATTCCCTTTGATTGGGGTGATGACGTTACGACGCCTCGTCGGCAAATATATATGTCTAACTCAACGACGTTTGATGATCAGGGGGGTGCCTCAAATAATACGGGATTATCAGGAACCGTTGGAAGCCGGGAGCAGTTTAACTATGGGGTCAACCTGAGTTATCAGCATCAGGGAAATGAAACGACAGCTGGGGCGAATTTGACCTGGAACGCGCCGGTTGCGACAGTGAATGGCAGTTATAGTCAGTCGAGTACTTATCGACAGGCTGGAGCCAGTGTTTCAGGGGGCATTGTCGCCTGGTCGGGTGGCGTTAATCTGGCGAACCGTCTTTCCGAAACGTTTGCTGTGATGAATGCGCCAGGAATTAAAGATGCTTATGTCAATGGGCAAAAATATCGCACAACAAACCGTAATGGAGTGGTGATATACGACGGAATGACACCTTATCGGGAAAATCACCTGATGCTGGATGTGTCGCAAAGCGATAGCGAAGCAGAATTACGTGGCAACCGGAAAATTGCCGCCCCTTATCGCGGCGCGGTTGTACTGGTTAATTTTGATACCGATCAGCGCAAGCCCTGGTTTATAAAAGCGTTAAGAGCGGATGGTCAACCATTAATGTTTGGTTATGAAGTCAATGATATCCATGGTCATAATATTGGCGTTGTCGGCCAGGGAAGCCAGTTATTTATTCGCACCAATGAAGTACCGCCATCGGTTAATGTGGCAATTGATAAGCAACAAGGACTTTCATGCACAATCACCTTCGGTAAAGAGATTGATGAAAGTAGAAATTATATTTGCCAGTAATAGTCAGGTGGTTCTATGGAAATTCGCATAATGCAATTTATATTAATGATGATGGTTATGCCTGTGAGCTATGCGGCATGTTATAGTGAGTTATCTGTTCAGCACAACTTGGTTGTTCAGGGGGATTTTGCACTTACTCAAACACAAATGGCGACATATGAGCATACTTTTAATGATTCGTCATGCGTGAGTACAAATACTATCACCCCTATGAGCCCGTCGGATATTATTGTTGGACTTTATAACGATACCATTAAATTAAATTTACATTTTGAATGGACCAATAAAAATAACATCACGTTGTCAAATAATCAGACCAGTTTCACCAATGGTTATTCGGTAACGGTGACACCTGCGGCCAGTAATGCAAAAGTGAATGTTTCTGCGGGGGGCGGCGGTTCTGTGATGATTAATGGTGTTGCGACATTATCCAGTGCTTCATCATCGACACGCGGGAGTGCCGCAGTACAATTTCTACTGTGTTTATTAGGTGGCAAGTCATGGGATGCATGTGTAAATAACTACAGAAATGCATTGGCACAAAATGCAGGTGTCTATTCCTTTAATCTGACATTGTCATACAACCCGATAACCACAACCTGCAAACCGGACGATTTATTAATTACTTTAGACAGCATTCCCGTTTCACAATTACCAGCCACAGGTAACAAAGCAACAATAAATAGTAAACAAGGGGATATTATTCTGCGTTGTAAAAGTTTATTAGGTCAACAAAATCAAACATCACGGAAAATGCAGGTGTATTTATCAAGTTCTGACTTGTTAACCAACAGCAACACAATACTGAAAGGTGCGGAAGATAATGGCGTAGGATTTATTCTTGAAAGTAATGGTTCGCCAGTCACACTTTTAAATATCACTAACAGCAGTAAAGGATACACAAATTTAAAAGAAATTGCGGCAAAGTCAAAACTTACAGATACAACGGTTTCAATTCCGATAACAGCCAGTTACTACGTCTACGATACAAACAAAGTTAAATCTGGCGCACTGGAGGCAACCGCATTAATCAACGTGAAATACGACTAATAACAAGCAAGACGAGCAAGTGGCTAATAATAAAAAATAACAAGGTGTCTGCATTTCCCCCTCATGATGAGGGGGATTTTTTTAGCGATGATAAAAAATCTCACCGTCGTAGGCTTTAATGATTTTACCGTCGGTGTCGCTGATCAACACGTACGCGCCACCCATATAGGTCCAGTGCGTCCCGGCATCAGGCGCGGGCAGGTTACGTAACTGCCACTGCTTAATGTTGTACTCATCGGTACGGTACATTTCTGGTACGGTGTCCCCTGGTTTGAAATGCTTAAAGTCAGCAATGAAACTACTTAACTCATACTTAGAAATTCCCGAGGTATTGGTCGAACCCGCGGTGGCTGGTGCGGCCCAGGCGGCACTGGTAACCAGCAAAAGCGCACCCAGTAACATCTTATTTTTAATGGTCATAAACTCTCCACTTTGGGGATCTGTAATATCAGTCGCATATCTTTCCTGCCATACAATATAACTGACAAGCGATATTTTGTTAGTGCTCCCATGATTTCGTAAAAAGTGTAAATGAAAGGATGCCCTAAAAGCATCCTTAGCGAGCAGAGAGTCAGCGGAAATAGCTGATTTAAGAATCATCCTGGGCTGAAGATAACATGCAAGCCTAAAGGATTGAGTTATCACATTATGCCCATGAAGCCATGTACGCCCATATACACACCGACTAAGCCAATCAACAGACTGGAAAAATAGGGGGCGCGTTTAGCGAGAGTGTTAAATCCGCTCCAGCGTTTTGCGACCTGCTGAACGCTGATTGCTGCGCCAACGCCTACGGTGACAAGCGTAAACGCCAGGCCAATGCTGAAACTGACGACCAGTGTTGCGCCCAGTGTCAGGGCTTTCAACTGAATGCATATCAATAGCACGGTAATTGCTGCCGGGCAGGGGATAAGGCCACCGGTTAAGCCAAATAACAAAATTTGCCAGTTGGTGACCTCTCTACCATCAAAGCGTCGTTTAATGTCATTGGCATGGGCTCGTGCATGGGCATCCTGATACTCGCCATGTTCGTGATGGTGATGATGTCCATGGTCGTGGTGATGTTCGTGGTCTTGATGATGTTCGTGATCGTGATGATGGTGATGATGCTCATAATCATACTCGTGCATATTCTCCAGCCAGTTGCGTTCGCCGCGCCAGGTACGCCAGAACATCCAGAACGCGGTGCCAATAATGATCACTGCGGAAATCAGCTGGAGCCACGGTTCTGCTGATTGAGCAGTAAAGCGCTTGCTGATCACCATCCCGCCAAAGGCAATTAACCAGACCACTGCGGTATGCGAAATAGTTGCTGCCAGTCCGAGCATCACCGCTTGTTTAATGGTGCCTTTGATGGCGATGATAAACGCCGCCATCATCGTTTTTGAGTGCCCTGGTTCCAGGCCATGAAGCGCACCAAGTAAGATGGCGCTGGGGATGAAGAACCAGGCGTTTCCTTGCTGAAGAAGAGTTGTAAATTCGGTCATGATAATAATTCTTAGTATTAATTCGGCAATCTGATTCTACTCCCCCCCAGTACCTGATACTACCCCCCAGTAGATTAATAGTGCTATGATTTTTCATATTCTTGTTAACCAGGTGTTGCCATGTCTCATACAATCCGTGATAAACAGAAACTGAAAGCGCGTGCCAGTAAGATTCAGGGCCAGGTCGTGGCGCTCAAGAAAATGCTCGACGAGCCGCACGAATGCGCTGCAGTTTTACAACAGATTGCTGCTATCCGTGGCGCGGTAAACGGTCTGATGCGGGAAGTGATTAAAGGTCATCTGACGGAACACATCGTTCACCAGGGGGATGAGCTAAAACGTGAAGAAGATCTGGATGTCGTTCTGAAGGTGCTGGATTCATATATCAAATAATTTATTAACGCGATTGTAAAACTGCCGTTTTTCCTCGTTTACAACGGGTGCGCTGGACATTACCATCCTCCTCTGCGATTTATCATCGCAACCAAACGACTCGGGGTGCCCTTCTGCGTGAAGGCTGAGAAATACCCGTATCACCTGATCTGGATAATGCCAGCGTAGTCTTGGCGATTATCCAAGATATAAATCAAAGACTTGCACGGTTTTTTCTCTTCATTTTGTTATGTTGTCACTCAGAGAGACAAACAAAATGGCACACACACCGATCAATCACACCATCATCCGTAACGGGATCTACTACGTCAGCTTTCGCCTGTCGGGTCATAAATATTTCCGTCGGTCGTTAGAGACAGATAGCCACAGCCACGCGCAACTCTTGATGTCATTTGCATCTCCAGCCATTCCATTAGTCAAACGTGGAACCATTCACCCGGATCAGTTTGGTCAACGTCTTTCTGATTTCAGCAACCGCTTAAAGCAACAGAATGAACACTGGCTGGTTCAACAATTTCTCAGTGATGAACGGCGCAATCTTCAGCCGATAGTTGTTCAGGAATACCGGGAGACTGTTACACCTTCAGAAGATGAGGAAGAACAAACTGAAGCACAGTCAAAGGATGTGTTAACACTGGCTGGCGCTTGGAATATGTACAAAAAGGAGAAAGCCCAAAACTGGACGAAGGCAATTTCACAGGCCAATGAGCGCTTTATGGAAGTCATGTTCATTGTCCTCGGTGCATCAACAGACGTAACGACGATAACCAAGCAGGACATCAAGCAGGTGATGGAAGTTGTTGAAAACTTACCAAAGCGTGTTGTACAGCCTTATCGGTCGATGACGGTTCAGCAACTGATCGAGTGTGATGATGTGCCACCTGAAGATTTGGTTGGCGCTGAGTCTATCCACAAGCATTTGAAGATTTACAAATCGCTCTTCAAAACCTTCCTGACTGATAATAAAGATATTCTGGAGAAGTCTCCGACAGATGGAGTAGTCGCCGCACCGTCAAAAGCGAGGTTTGGTGCATACAGTGCGGCAGAAATGAGAAAGTTTGTGGGGTGGGCGCTCAAGCAGCCTGATGGCTGGCAGAAATGGATCACCTTGTTGTTGGCGTATACGGGAGCCAGAAGAGGGGAGATCGCCAAGCTGGAGAAATCACAGATCAAATTTGATGAAGATAGCCAGCGGCACTATCTCCTGATAGCGGAAGGAGGGCAGGGGAAAACCGAGAATGCTACAAGGCAGGTGGCTATCCATCCCAAACTGATCAAGTGGGGTTTTCTTGATTTTGTAAACCGCCAATGGAAAGAGAAAATCTTCTCGCCTGTGTCAGGTAAGAACATGCCAAAAATCGGCAAAGTCTTGGCTGATGTCCGTGATCAGCTTGGTATTCCGTACCTTGATGATTATGGGCAGCGGCGATTAGTGCATAGTTTCCGGCATACCATGATTTCAACCTGTTTAGCTGGTTGGGTTGGGAACTTAGCGCACTTGCAACAGGTGGTTGGGCACGAGAAAAGCGGGTCAGGGATCACTCGGCGCTATCTTCATACGTTCCCGCTTTCCACTGTTTGTTATGTGATTGATGGCTTGGGTTGGTTGTAGAAGCAGAGTGATGGTTAAGTGTGAAGTGTATCAAAAAATCAGTAAGATTCGTCTTGAAAGTACATTTTGGATAACCATATAAAGCTTAAGTTAATTCCAACCAGATGAGGATGAGTAATGGCAAGATGTACAGATCAGCACCGCTATTGGGATTTTTTCGAACACTTACCCGACGACCAAGGTGGTATTGGCAGACATAAATGTTGCGGTTGTGCTTACGAAAAAGGTTATCAAGCAGGATTAATACGATCCGAAATTTTGAACATTGATCTTGATTCCTTACATGAAAGCCAAGCAGGCACTGTCCGTCATAAGAGTCCACATGCAGCCTATGCTCAAGGATATTTAGATGGTATTACAGCATCTTATCGGTAATAGCCGCCTAAAAGACAGGAGATACGCTATTTATGTCTGGAATGTTAGCAAGCACAGCGGCCGCTGTAGGAATAATTGATAAAGCTGTAGGAATTGCAAAGAAACTTGCTGATGATGGCGGTGAACTCGATAAGGCGACGCTTAAACTTGAGCTTGGGAAGGTGCGAATAAGCAGGTCATTTCTTCCCAAGCTGACTCGCTGATTAAAATTTCTCGGATCTGGGCCGATTTTTTTCCCGCAAACACATCGAATCAGCCTATTTAGGCTATTTTTTCCACCATTTCTGGCGTTATTTCCGGTTTTTACTGAGATCTCTCCCACTGACGTATCATTTGGTCCACCCGAAACAGGTTGGCCAGGGTGAATAACATCGCCAGTTGGTTATCGTTTTTCAGCAGCCCCTTGTATCTGGCTTTCACGAAGCCGAACTGCCGCTTGATGATGCGAAACGGGTGCTCCACCCTGGCACGGATGCTGGCTTTCATGTATTCGATGTTGATGGCCG
>OGEB01000106.1_pt1 | contig 70906 bp, 93 predicted proteins | sample 1570541 | NCBI WGS metagenome assembly OGEB01 (sample SAMEA2581975, study PRJEB24529) | metagenome | biome: Human gut stool | place: China | collected 2011 | reverse complement strand
AATATTTGGTGATTTAGGTTTAGATGATAGCGTTCTAATTAGTTACGACCATACACAAGGATGTGACAGAAAGATTACTTCAGGTTCGGCCGATACTGGCGGCAAAGGCGCGAAAAGTGTTGGATATGAACAAATCAGAGCGTCACATACGCGGTGGACTGGCTACAAAGGAAAAATATTTACACCAGCATGAGAAGAACAAGAGCTGACATAGGAATGTGTGCTATAATAAGGAAGAAAGTCAGCAGGTATGCTGAGAATAAAAAGTAAGATACAGGAGAAGCTAATTGAGACAAGGAAAAAACGGGCAAATACGAGGCACCCTGAAACGCAGATTAATGACAAATTTTCTTTTGACAGCATTGATTCCGGTTTTGATCTTTGCAATTATCTCGCAGATCAATATACAGCAGCGATTAAAAGAAAATCTATCAGACCGAATAAAGAGTAATCTGGATACGGCAGAGAAAAATCTGGAGATGGTTCTGGATAAGTACGAGACAATCTTATATGATTTCAGCACGGATGAAGATGTTCTGGAAATTGTAAGAGCATTGAACGAGAGCCGGGGGGATCGTGAGAGGAACAGCACCAGTCTCAGGAAAAAACTGAGTCATATTTGCAATCAGTTTACCGGAGTGGAAGGGATCACGATACAGTTAAAGACGGGAGAGATCATATATTATGAGAGTCTTTCGTCATTTTCTGGAAGTGAGACGTGGGCAGATAAGGTTGAGATTCCGAAAATAGAACGGGGGGCTGTTTATTTCGGAGATGGAAAGCCAGTGAAGATTGCTGACAAGAATCATTATATGTTTTATATTGCAAGAAATATTACAGACTATCGTATTATCGAGAATTTTCAGGGAACGGTCGTATTAAGTGTCAATGAGGAGAGAATTCGCAGAGCAATTGCATCGGATATTGGTTCCAGAGAATATCTGCTGAGCGACGATGTGATTGTGAGTGCGCCTGATCCAAAGAAGATCGGGAAGAAGCTCAGTGAGATACAGGATTCCGAAAATTACCAGTATACGACAGCAGATCATGAAATCAGCGGATTTGCAATCTGCAATGAGCAGCCACTTGCGTATTACTGGAAAATGTCCGTCAGTCAATGGATTTATCTGTTTATCATTATCAGCATGACGATCGTGATCATGTTCATATTGCTTCATTTTTTCAGCAGACCATACATTCAGGCGGTAGAATCAATTACCGGCGTAATGAGTTGTGTAGAACAGGGTGAGTTTGATCATCAGGTGAGAGTGAACCCGCATCTGCCTATGGAGATACAACAGATCAGTTCAGGATTTAATGAGATGGTTGCACATCTGGAGATGTTGATTGCAAAAGTAAAACAGGCGGTTCTGGATCAGAAAAATGCAGAATTGTCAGCCCTGGAGGCACAGATCGATCCTCATTTTCTCTATAATACGCTGGATACGATCAACTGGAAGGCGATTGAAAATGAGCAGTATGAGATTAGTGGAATGGTTGGTGCACTTGCGGACATTCTGCGTTATACAGTGAAAAATGCAGGAGGAACAGCGAGTATCAGCGAAGAAATTGCCTGGCTGAAGCAATATATTATGCTGCAGAGTGCAAAATTCGGAAAGCGTCTGGATGTAAAGATTTATATGCCGGAAGATGTGAAGGAATGCAGAATCCACAAATTGCTTTTACAGCCGTTTGTGGAGAATACGATCAAATATGCGTTTGCAGATCAGGAAGAGTGTGCTTTGAATATCCGCATGAAGAAAAGCGGAGAACAGCTGCATATTCTGATCCAGGACAATGGACAGGGAATGGATCCGGACATGGTAGCCAAACTTAATCAGGACGAGTGCGAGATGGAAGGACATCTTGGAATTGCAAATGTAAGAAAGCGCCTGAAATTGTATTATGGGGGACAGGCAGCATTATATTTTGAAAGTGAAGTTGGAAACTATACAAAAGTACACTTATTTATACCGATAGAGGAGGAAACTACATGCGTATTGTAGTGGTTGAGGATGAAGCGCCGATTCGTGAAGGAATGGCAAAGCTTCTAAGCAAGATCAATCCGGAATATGAGCTGGTAGGAAAAGCGGCGGATGGGGAAGCCGGCTATCAGCTGATTCGTGAACTGAATCCGGATCTGGTCATTATGGATATTCGGATGCCCAAAATGGATGGGATTGCCATGATGAAGAAATTGCGGGAGGAAAATATAAAATGTAAAGCCATTATCCTTTCGGCATATTCGGAATTTCAGTATGCCCAAAAGGCGATTGAACTCAAAGCAGACAGCTATCTGCTGAAGCCGATTAAGATTCCGGAATTGAAAAGTGCCTTAAAACAGGCAGAGAGAGAAATCTCAGAGGATCAGGGGACAGAGCAGATTTTTTCCGTGGAAAATATTATGTTGGCCTGTATGCATGGTCAGGTGCGCCAGAATTCACAATTAAATAAAACAATGCAGCAAAAATACGGTGTTTCTCTGGAAGAACCGGCAGAACTTTTTGGTGTGTGGCTAGGGGACAGTTACAGAAAACAGAAGTCGTTGACCAGGCAGATTTTGGAAACGGTGGGGGATCACGCTATACATTATAAGTCCTGCATTTTGGAATCCGACAGCTGGCAGCTGTTGACGATGGTGATTTATCAGCTGAAAGACGGAGCGTCCCAGAAAGAGCGATTTGAAAAGTCCGTTGTCCCAATGGTTTGCAGTCAGCTGGAAACTCCGGTGGTCTGCTTCTGGAAAACGGTAGAACGGCTGTTGGATATGCCGTCTGCATTGCAGGAAATCCGTGTACAGAGAGAATGGAATCTGATGTTTCCGAAAGGAACACTGATCAGCAACGAGTTGATTGAGCAGCAGCATCCGGTACCGTTAAAATATCCTGTGGAATTGGAAGAAAAGGCAAAACAGGCGGTTTTACAGGAGAACAAAAAGGAATTAAAAAAATGTTTCTGGGAACTGGCGAACTGCTATCAAGAAGAGTTTCATACACCGACAGATATCAAACAGGCGATCATTCATTTGAGCCTGGCTGTATTCGGAATCTATAAGGCAAAAGTTTCGGTTGAACTGGATCTGGAAGTGCAGAATATCCTGCAGGAAATTACAGTAGCAGTGAGCTGGAATCAGCTGGAAGCTGCATTGAAAGCCTTTTTCGGTTTGTTTGAGTTTGAGACGGAAGAGGAAGGCGAGGAGACAAGTGTTCTGGTAAAACAGGCGAAAAAGCTGATCCGCAAATATTATGATCAGGGGATTACACTGGAGGAGATTGCGAATAAGCTTTATGTATCGGAAGAATATTTAAGCGCACAGTTTAAAAAAGAAACCGGAAGTACTTTTACCGAGACAATCCGCAAATACAGGATAGAGAAGGTAAAGGAGCTGCTTTTAAATACACATTTGAAACTGAATCAGATTGCGGAGCTTGCCGGATATTCAGATCCGAAATATATGAGTAAGGTATTTAAAGAGGAAGTTGGGATGCTTCCAAATGACTTCAGAAAATCGGTTCATTAAAAAAATCTCCCTTTTTAAGATATTTCACCCTGTTTCTTTTGACAGAATGTGATAACCTCGTAAGAGTGAAACATGGAAGGCATCATAGGAAGACATCAGTATAGATAGAAGAGGAGTATTTATGATGAGCGAAATGTTAGTTAGCTTTAAAAACCCCGAGGAAATTCTAAATTTTGTAAATACAGTGGCAAAGTATCCATATGATATGGATATGAAGAGAGGAAGATTTGTGGTAGATGCAAAATCTATTTTAGGAATCATGAATCTCGGGCTGAACAACGTGATATCACTGCAGGTTTACGGTGATCATTGCGAAGAACTGAAAAAGGAAATCTCCCGTTACGCTGCCTAGCGGCAGCCCTCCTAAATATGATGTTAGATGAAAATCTGACTCCAAATTCCCCAAACTAAGCAAACCTAAGGGAGAGAATTCCAAAGGCCGATGTACGAAAGTGCATTGGCCTTTTCAGTATACAAAGAAATAGAAAATAGAAGAAATGAGGATAGAGAAATATTTTTCAACACTTTTGTCCGGTTATCCGTCTTATAAGTGAAAGGCAAAAGAAAGGATCGCAAGGTATGATAGAGGAACTGTATAAGAAATATTATGAGGAATTGATCAATTGGTGCCATAGTATGACAGGAAACCTGTATACCGCGGAGGAACTGGTGCATGAAGCTTTCTTGCGCGCAATGCTTCATGAGGATACCTTATCCACGCTGAAAGAACAGCAAAGTCGCTCATGGTTATATCGAACTGTTAAAAATTTATATGTAGATCGTCTCAGACATGGCAAGAAGGAAATCATCTTGGATGAGTTTTCGCAGCCACAAATAGATTCTGAAGAACTGGTTCGATTAGAATGGGAGAAGCTGCTGGAAACTTTACCGGATCTGGAAGGAGTAATTTTTTCGTTACGTTACTTGGAAGGGTATAATTCCAAACAAATTGGAGATATCCTTTTGCTTTCACCAGGAACGGTCCGATCCAAACTTTCTTCTGCACGTCAACATTTAAAAAGAATTTTAGGAGGGAACAAATATGTTTGATAAGAAAAACTATGTATTAAATTGTGATATCTGTGATGCCAGAAAAATGAAAGAAGAAGATTACAACAACTATAAAAACATGATAATCAATGCAGATATTGTTATCGTCAGTACTTCCAGTAAAAGTATTTTAAATCGTCTTCCTGTCACGATAAATCAAGATTATACAATAGAAATTGCAGATGATGTTGAGACAGAGTTAAAAGTAATCAATGGATCGTATGAAATAACAGATTCTATGGTTGTTCAGGAACATACATTGTTAATCGTAAATGGAGCCCTCAATATACATTCAGGTACAAAAGAAATTTTAGAGAAATATGAGAAAATTCATGTGAACGGTTCTGTTCGATGTGCGGAAAGTATTTCGGGTTATCTGACAAAATTATCCGCAAGTAATTCCGTTTCGATCTATCCGGATGACTGTATGATATTAAATGACACATTCATTGTAGATAAATATTTCCCTTTGAGAGCAAAAGAAGACAACAAATATTATGTAAAAGACAAAGTAATTATTCAGGATAAATCGGTAGATATGCAAAAGCTAGTCGAAAAAAATGTCCGGTTTGTTACAGAACAGTTGATCATTCCGGAAGAAATGGTGGAATCGTGTATCGAGCTATTTGATGAAAAAGTGAATTTTGTAGTCATCCCTGCAGGAATGGCACTTCATTATGGAGATGCAGTTTTAAATGAAGAATTACTGAAGAAAGAGGGAGACAGCATTTATGTGTACGGAAATCTAAAAGTACCGGAAGATGTCAAATTAGATACATTAGATGAGTGGATTTCAAAACTCATGGTAAAGGAAACGGTAGTTTTGATGAAAAATCAAGAAGCGTCATTTAAAAAGTTAAATGTGGACTATCAGAGACTTGAATTTGAATGGGAGGGCAGAATCATTGAAAATAAGCCTAATATTAGCATAGATAAAATATTGCTTGAAAATTCTTCAGATCAAGTTCTTGTAAGAAATATAGCCACTGTAAAGATTGCACAAGATGTAACGCCGGAATTGATATTAAATTACCTCAGGATTCAAAACTGCGCACAGGTATTGTGTAATGAAGAACAGAAAAGTGTGATTGTAGCCATTTCGCAAAATGTAGCGCAACTTGGAGAAGCTGATGGAGAAGAGCTGCCTGGTAAGAATATCGGAATTCAGGATCTGCTCTTTGCGAAAGTGATCAATGCAGACAGCTATATCCTTTGATCAGACAGATTAGAATTAGAGTATTTGAAAGTAAAACTGGTGAAACTACAAGAAAAGAAACTTGTAAATTCAGAAGTGCTACATTATAATAAAAATACTAGGATAAACATTAGGAGGAAACATTTGTGAAAAACGAATTAGTAATCGTACTCGATTTTGGCGGGCAGTACAATCAGCTGGTTGCAAGACGCGTTCGAGAATGCAATGTATATTGTGAGATTTATTCTTACAAAACAGACCTTCAGAAGATCAAGGATATGAATCCAAAAGGAATCATTCTGACAGGTGGTCCGAACAGTTGCTATGAGGCAGACTCCCCGACCTATACAAAAGAATTGTTTGAACTTGGAATCCCTGTATTGGGACTGTGTTATGGAGCCCAGCTGATGATGCATGTACTTGGTGGTGAAGTAAAACGTGCAGATGTCAGAGAATATGGAAAAACTGAGGTGTTGATCGATAAAGCCTCTTCAAAAGTATTTGAAGGCGTGTCAGCATCTACAATCTGCTGGATGAGTCATTTTGATTATATTGCGCAGATCGCACCGGGATTTGAGATTACAGCACATACGGCAGACTGTCCGGTAGCAGCCGCAGAGAATGCAGAAAAACAGCTGTATGCGATCCAGTTCCATCCGGAAGTACTTCATACAGTACAGGGAAAAGAGATGCTCAGCAATTTCGTGAGAAATGTGTGCGGATGTGCCGGCGACTGGAAGATGGATGAGTTTGTAGAAAACTCAATCAAAGAGATTCGTGCAAAAGTAGGCGACGGAAAAGTATTGTGTGCACTTTCCGGCGGTGTGGATTCTTCCGTGGCAGCAGTTATGCTTTCCAAGGCAATCGGAAACCAGCTTACCTGTGTATTCGTAGACCATGGACTTCTTCGTAAAAACGAGGGAGATGAGGTAGAAACAATCTTCGGACCGGAAGGTGACTATGACCTGAACTTTATCCGGGTGAACGCACAGCAGAGATTTTATGAGAAACTTGCAGGAGTGACAGAGCCGGAGCAGAAGAGAAAAATCATCGGAGAAGAATTCATCCGTGTATTCGAGGAAGAAGCGAAAAAGATTGGAACGGTTGATTTCCTGGTACAGGGAACCATTTATCCGGACGTAGTAGAAAGTGGTCTCGGCGGTGAATCCGCAGTGATTAAGTCTCACCATAACGTAGGAGGACTCCCGGATTACGTAGATTTCAAAGAAATTATTGAGCCGCTTCGTGATTTGTTCAAGGATGAAGTAAGAAAAGCAGGTCTGGAGCTCGGACTTCCGGAGCGTCTGGTGTTCAGACAGCCGTTCCCGGGACCGGGACTTGGAATTCGTATTATCGGAGAAGTAACAGAAGAAAAAGTAAAAATCGTTCAGGATGCAGATGCTATTTACCGTGAAGAGATGGACGCAGCAGGCATGAACAAGACAGTCGGACAGTATTTTGCTGCATTGACAAACATGAGAAGCGTTGGAGTTATGGGGGATGAAAGAACCTATGATTACGCAGTTGCACTTCGCGCAGTCAATACGATTGACTTTATGACAGCAGAGTCAGCAGAGATTCCATGGGAAGTACTGCATAAAGTGACAAGCAGAATTGTCAATGAAGTAAATCATGTGAATCGCGTAGTGTATGATCTGACGGGAAAACCACCTGGAACGATTGAGTTTGAATAATAAGCAAATCCCGAGAACCCTTGAAAATAAAGGGCTCTCGGGAATTTTTTCATCCTCGTGATGTTAATGTGATGTTAAAACTTCTATTTTCCACCTATTCCATACAGTTTGCTGTATTTCGGAATCGTTGTATCAACCATAAACTGATCAAGATTTTTTAAGCTTCCCTGCGATAATTCACAAGATGATATGGCATCAGAGTACATGGCCATAATAAGATCTTTGAGAGTTGCCGAAGGTTTAAAAGAAGAAATAGTCTGTATAATTGCATCCCCAAAAGCTATCAAATCCAGATACGTTTCCAGTTTATATCCGTAAACCATTTCTGATTCAATATCAATCCCATATTTTATAAAGATGTTTTTGTTGTTTTTTCGTATATGTTCGTTTCCTTGCTGCTCAGCCATTGCCAGGGCGTGTTGGCTGATCTGGCCAAGCGGCGAACCGGGTACCATATCTACAACAATGCCATCGTCTTCATTTTCGGCGACGGATGAAGCCTCCTGTTCCTTTTTAATAACAACTTCTATTCGTTGCGCTAACTCCCTGTCTGTTCCGGGATAAAGGTGTGAATAAGTATCCCATGTGGTTTTTATTGAATCATGCCCGAGGCGACGGGAGATCTCTTCGATTGCAAATCCCATATTAACCAGCATGGCCACATGGCTGTGTCTCAGATCATGAACTCTTATCTCTTTGTCTCCAGAACGCTTGATCATCCTTTTGAATTCGCTGTAAAGTCCGCCCTTTTTGAAATAGAATATACGTTCTTCCGGTTCAAGGCACATACTGTCTATGAATTCAAGAACTTCTGCATGTATAGAATCTGGTATTGTGATTTTCCGTATGCTCCGCTTTGTCTTTGGAGTTAAAAAATATTCAATACCATCTACTACGGCATAGTTCTTATTTACATCTACAATTGCGGTATCTCGTGGAAAATCTTCCGGTGTAAGCGCAAGCAGCTCCCCCTCCCTCATGCCGCTGTAAAAAAGCAACTTGAAAGCAACTATATAAGACGGTTTCTGTTCAAACTGCATAGTATGTTCAAATTCTTCTTTGGTCCAGAAATTCATTTCTTCAGCCCGGCTTTTCCCGATGCTTCCTGCGACATAACATGGATTTATTCCAAGTTTGTAGTATTTGACTGCATAGTTAAACACAGCCGAAAGCTGTGAGTTTATTGAGTGCAGATATGTTTCGGCATAAGGCTCACCTTTTTCATTACGATAATCAATTAAGCTATTCTGCCACCTTCTAACAAGATCTGCATCAATGTCGCATATCTGCATTTTCCCGAAATAAGGAAGCAGCTTTGTTTCGACAATGTATCTCTTACCCTTTAATGTTGTCGGCTTCAGTCTGGATTCCATATCTTCCATATAATTTCCGGCCAAAGAGGAAAAGAGGATTGTTGGGCTTTTAGAATACTTATCCAAGAACAGCCGTTCATACTCTTTTGCAGATCCTTTTGTATCAAATCCACGTTTGCATTTATGCTTTTTTTCGCCGAGCCAGTCTGTATAGTAAAAATTTGCATACCATTTTGTTTTCCCGTCCTTTGTTTGATATTTATATGCAGGCATAATATTTCTCCTTGTTGCATAGTATTTGACAAATGGAAATGTATTGGATATAATGTACTTAACAAGGGAACCGTTGGTCAGTGTACACCTGACCGCCGGTAAAATGTGTAACTATAAAAATAGCGCCTTATCTTACCAGGACAGGGGCGCTATTTTTTGTGCTTCATTATCGTTACGACAAGGGTAATTACAGCACAAAGCATGATGACAAAAGTAAACAAGTCACTGTATGTAACCATAAGCACCAGCCTCCTTTCTTTCGTCCGGCGGCTGTATAGCACCTCAACGGTTCCCCGGTTAAGTACATTATATATTCCTATCTGTCTTTCAGTTTTTCAAAATCTCCCATGATCATCCGTTTCCCGCTTTTTGACATTCCCCTGTAATAAAGAATGATATCTTGCTCTTCCTCGGATGATATGATTGTCTGAAACGGGACAGCTCCGATCAAGAAATCAATAGAAGTGTTTAGCGCTTTAGAGATCTTGGCCAACACGTCTATATTTGGAGTTATTGCTCCGCTTAAAATTTCCAAAGTAGTTTGTACGGATATTTCTACACGGTTCGCTAGATCTTCCGGAGACATATTCGCATCCTGCATCAGATCAGAGATACGTGATCCGATGCAAGGCATCCTCGTTTCCGGATCAAGTGCAATCCACTGAGATTTTGATTTTCCCAATAAATAATCTGAAGGAACATGGAAAAATTCTGCTATCTTATTTAAAACCTGTGCGGACGGATTCGTATATCCTCTTTCAATGTTTGAAATTACTTGCCCTGAGCATCCGGCATACCCACCAAGCTGCAACTGGGTGGTCCCGGATTCTGTCCGCAATTCCTTTATTTTTTCTCCAATATTACTCATACAAAGACCTCTGTTTGTCTTCTAATCTTTTTAAAGCATTGCCATCCCACAATACAATGCCAAGGCAGTCTGCCAGTTCTATTGCTGATTTTGTAAAGGTGTTATTAGTAAGCACGACAGCAACATGACATTTATAAAATTGTTTTCCTGCAAAAGCTTCTTGCACAGCTCTGTTTCCAACTGGTTTAGAATAAAATTTACATTGTATCCCATATTTCACGTCTTTAGAATAACCTATTATATCTATTCCTTGGTCACCACTTGATTTTGTCATTTTGACTTGTTCAAAACCATTTTGGGAAAGAAGAGAAGCACAATATTCTTCGAATTCTATTCCGTTCCCTGGAGAGAATTCAGAGCACGTTTTGGTATTCTGCATAAAAACATAATAAGTGGATTCGGAATATCCACACTTTTGAGAAGAATATATCCCTAAAGTCCTTTTTATTCCTTGCACTATATCTGTATATTCTTTAGCAGAAGCAATCCGATCTCTTACATCATGTGAAAACATATTTTCGTTAAGAATGCTTGAAAAAAATTTATTCCAAAAATCTTCTTGTCTTTTTAAATCGTTTATTGAATTTACTGTTTCGTCTGCCAGAAAATAGTTTTTATCAAATGATTCCACTGTATTTTCGATATCGAAAGAAATAAATTGTTGTTCTTGCTTTCTTTTAATTTCATCTTTCGACGAAACTGGAGAATTGCTATTTTCCGATATAAATTTTTGATAAAATAAGATGTTTTCACTTTCAGAATTATCAGTAATTATTTTTTCCTCTTTTTTCTTTTTGGAATATATAATGACCATATATATGATATAGCAAACGATGACAAGCAATGCGACAATTATTAATACTGAAATAATACCTCCGGCTATTTGCAAAATTGGAGATAGTATAGCAATCATAATGACTGCTGAGATTATTTCAGATAAACCAGAAGATTTCTTCTTTTTTTTCATACCTATCTTTTCCCCCTCCGGTACCACTCGAAGGGAATTATTTTGCCCTTCTCAATTTTTCTGAACCCTCATCTTCTTGATTCATTCTCTTAATATATCCTTTTAATTCTCCTTTGAACTCAAGTTGAGCATCTCTTGGTAGTTGATGTATTAAGGAAATCCACTCAGCATCTTCTAAAGAAATAGCTGAATTATGTTCCTCGCCAGATAACAGGTATTCACAAGAAACTCCTAAAAATTCACAAATTGGGATTATCATTTTTGCTGGCGGGTCTGTTCCTCGGTTTTTCCAATTAGTCATAGTACTTGTGCTTATATCTAAAGACCTGCATAAATCAGCAGCTTTTAGGGATTTTTCTTCGAGTAAGGTCAAGATCCGCTGAATAATCATAGTTCTCCTTTCAAATCCCAAAGTGTGAATAAAAAGTATTGACAAACTCACAAATGGGGATTATTATTAAAGTGTAATAACCAAATGTTTAAAACATTTTTCAAAAAAAAGAGTGACGGCAATCACTCAAGGTGTAATGCAACTGAATAATTATTGATCGGCTTCTACTAAAAGAGCCTTGTTATTTTCTTCAATCATAACAGATACAGCTCTTATTATTGCTTCTGCGGAAGCTTGCAATATTGAAGCGTCATTTAGTTTAACGCCGCTGTTTTCGATACTGGACAGAATCTTACGGTTGGCATCTGAAAATTCTGTCAATCCAATATTTTGAAGTTGCTCGGCCCATGATGATGAATTATTCATATCTGATACTCCTTTCTGTGATTGTTAACGTATAACGTTATTCTAAGACAAAATTGAACGAATGTAAACAACAAATGTAATTAACAAATGTTTAAAGACGATAAGGGGGTGGAAAATGTGAAACGAACTCTTCCGACATGGTGCAAAGAAGTTAAAAAATCCATGATTGATGATGATATAAACATGACCGAACTGGCTGAGCGTGTTGGTATGTGCCGGAATTATGTGTCTGGTGTTGTTAATGGTCGAGTTTATGCACCGGAGATTGCGAAGAAGATAAGCCAGGACAGAAATATCACAGTTCCATATACGGAAAATATCGTTTGATTATATTTTAGCTTAGCGAGGAGGAAAATTAAATGGGAAAGCATGCTACGAAAGCAGGGGAAAACATATTTACCCAGGCACGTTACAATGCGGCAAAGTTCAATGACCGCCTAAACAGCAGAGAAGGCGCATCGGAAGAACTTGGAATAGATAGAAGTCGTCTGGCACGCATAGAACTTGGAAGCAAGAATCCATTTCCGGATGAGGTGCTGATGATGTCAGATATTTATAACGCACCAGAGCTGAAATCTTATTACTGTAAAAATATGTGTCCGCTTGGAAAAGATTTTCCGGAAATTAGGGTAGAGGCGTTGGACAGGATTAGTATTAAGGCCTTGTCATCGTTCAGAAAAATTTCCGCTGCAAAAGAACTTCTTCTTGATATTACTGAGGATGGCGTAATAACGGAAGATGAAAAGGAAGATCTCAACAAGATTATCAAGACATTGGACGAGTTGAATAAAATTACACAGAGCTTAAAAATTTGGGCTGAAAAAAATTTAGAGTAAAGGAGGCGGTTGTATGGCTGCTGGCATCGTAAAAGAAATTAACAGTACAAACCGTTCATATTACATGGTAAACGACATAACTGAATTGCTTGGAATAAGCCGGTCAAAAGCGTATGAAATGATTCGCACGATGCGAAAAGAGTGCATCGCATCCGGTAAACTTACAAAGGCTTATCCGTCCGGAAGAATTCCAAAAAAATATTTCAATGAACATTGCATGATTGAGTAGGAGGTGGAAGAAAATGTATTATCGTACATGTCCGGAATGTGGAAGTAATCTGGATCCGGGAGAACAATGTGACTGTAATGAGGAAAAAGAGTTCAGGAAAGAAGAGTCAAAGCGTGTTTCTAGGATGTTACAAATTGAGGAAAGCGGTCAAATGAGTATTTTATTTGAGGAGGCAGTATGAAGGTACTTAGATTATACGATCTGATAAATGATAAAGAAACAATTATTATTTGCTATAGGTATCCAAGAACTGCCGTCCTTAGGCAGATGGATGCCGAGAAAATAGAGAACGAAAGGAGGAAAAGGAAAAGACAGATTTTCGTAAGAAAGATAAAGGAAGCGGCAATTTCTGCCATTGAGATTGCTGTATCCATAGTAGCTGGTTTGGCATTTTGGCATATCATATCCGAAAAGCTTCTTGAAATACGAGGGTATGAAGCTCTTGGTGGAGAAGTAATAGCGGCAGGATTTATCACATTTTTTACATTTTATGTTTTCGAATGGATAGGAGATCGGATATGGACAAGAAGATGATTGATGATGCAATAGGATTTGAGATACCAGAAGAGCTTTATGAAAACGCTGTGATTTCGGCAAGAAAAAAACTCCAATCACTAATACAGCGTTTTGGCGATTGCAACGGTGTTAGACGGACACCGGGCTATCTGGCTGAATTAGTGATTGAAGCCATTAAGTCAGAACTTTTAACCAAATACACTCTGACGATGGCGATTGCCGATCAGGCGCATGAGAATTAAAAGCAATTTTATTTTAGCACATGAAAGAGAGGAAAGCAATATGAAAGATGTAATGGCATCATTGCCGGAAGTAATAAAAGAGTACAAAGGTTATAATCTGTTAATCCCGACAGCGACAGATGTTCAGCTCAACCCATTCTATAAATTCCATGTGGAAGAAGTTGCGGTGGATTTGAGTGAAACAAGTGGAGATATTTTCAAAGTCGGATCTGTTGATACTGGCAGGAAAGACGACAAAGGAAACAAGATATATGCGGACGTCTTTTCGTTGTCTAAACCATTACTAAATAAAATGGCTATGGCGGCCGGAATTCAGTTTAACCCAGAGCAGACATATGGAGAACGCATCAACCGGGTGACGTACCGAGCACATGCACAGGGAGCGATGCGAAAAGCAGACGGGACCTGCCGGACGGAGACAGATCAGAAAGAAATCTGCCTTGAAGATGAAGAAGAAAAGTATAGGATTGAATTTTCTGACAAAGCCACAAGAGGTATTACTGATGAAAAGCAGGCCAAAGCTGCGGCAGAGATCTTCAAGGGAACATGGACTAAAGCAAAGAATAAGTGGGGGAAAACAGTTGATGCTTATGTGATTGATGAGGTAGACCGCGAGAAGTACATTGAAAGATCGGTCATGGTAAATATGGCGTTACTAAAAAAGACTTGGGCGGAAAAGGCAATCACAGGAGCAAAACTACGAGTAATACGAGCCTTGCTTGGTGTGAAAGGTACGTACACAAAAGAGGAACTGAAAAAAAATTTCGCAATTCCTACAGTAGTTTTTTCTCCAGATTACTCGGAGCCGTCGGTAAGACAGGCGATGCTTACCCAAGGAATAAGTTCTGTAAATAATATGTTTGGCGTGGGGGCTCTTCCGGTGAAAAGAATGGATTTTGAAAACGAAGGTACATTCGATGTAGAGACATTTGAAAACAATTTGGCATTTCAAAGTGACGCTTCGGAAGATGATGTCATGGATGTTCCGGAAAACATTCCTGATGAACCACATACAAAGGAGCCGACATCTCCGTCGGAGAATGAAGGATATTTCTGTGACGGATGCGGAATTGAAATTAATGAGAGGGTGTACGAATATTCATTGAATAAATACGGACGTCCGCTGTGCATTAAATGCCAGAGAGGGGGCAGCAGGTAATGAAGATGATCAAGATTACTACCGGCAATCAAATTTCTGTTCATGACTTTCCGGATGGGGGTATTTCAGAACAAACAATGGGTAAACGAAGGAATTTCTTTTTGCGGATTAACAGAAGAGCAGTTCTCCCTGCTCTTCCCGCAGCTTAGAAAATTAACAGAGAAAGCGAGGAAAAACGGATGAAAATATTACACACAGCAGACTGGCATATAGGACAGTTTAAAGGTCCTATTGAGGATGGAGTAAATCTCCGTTCTCTTGATACAATTAAATGCCTTGAGTATATGGTGAAAGTGGCGGAAGAAGAAAAACCGGATATGGTGTGCATTAGCGGAGATATCTTCCACCAAGAGCAGATAGGACCGGTTAGGTACTCTGATGAAATGGTTACGGCCACGAGGATTATCGAGGGATTGGCAGAGCGCTCAAAGTTTGTAGTTGTGATGCGTGGAACACCGAATCACGATGGATCCGGACAGTTTCGGGTTCTGGAAAAGATGCTGTCGAAGAATAAAAAAATTGCAGTTGTCACTACACCGCAGGTTATCTCTACTCCAATAGCGGATGTTGCCTGTATTCCCGGGTTTGACAAACAGGAATTTCGAGCGAAATTCCCTGGCTTGTCTGCAGAGGAAGAAAATCTGACATGGACCAAGTATATATCAGATATGGTTATGGGGTTAAGGGCGCAATGCTCAAATACAAATATCATACCAGATATGACTCCTGCAATTTTGATGGCACATTATACAGTGCCGGGATGCAACATGGAATCTGGACAAACCTCGTTCTTTTCAAATTTTGAACCGGTTATTCCAAGAGAAGCCATACAAGCGGCAGATTATTCGGCAGTTCTTTTAGGACACATCCACCGTCCGCAGACCATAGAGGGACTGGAAGATGTATTCTATTCCGGCGCCATAAATGCCATGAATTTCAACGATGAGGGACAGAGCAGGGGATTTTGGATACATGAATTTGACGGAAGAAGACTTAAATCCGGAAAGCGATATGAGACTCCGTACAGGAAGTTTCAGACGATCACATGGTCACAAGAGGATGTTGAGAATTATCTCTGCCGGGGAAAGGAGTTTCTCTTTACAGAGGGATATCCGTTCCTTGTATCAGATAAAATTGTCAGAATCAAATATAGCTGTACTGTTGAACAGAAAAAGGCACTTAATATACCGGTTTTGCAGTCTGATTTATATGAGATGGGTGCATTCTATGTAGCTGACATTGAAGCGGAAAGTATGGTTGATGTAGCAAACAGAGGTCTCTTGTCAGAGGAAAGCGATCCGTTGCTAAATTTGAAAAAATGGCTCTCTGAGAAATGCGTAAAAGATACGGACAAGATCGTTGAACTGGGCGAACCAATTATTTCCGTTGCTATGAAGTCGGAAACGACATCAGAGAACCATGGAGTTTTCCGACCGGTATCAATCTCGGTTAAGAACTATCGAAATTATAAAGAAGAGAGCTTTGATTTTTCTGATATTTCATTTTGCTCTATCAATGGCGTAAATGGAGCAGGGAAGAGCAGCCTTTTCATGGATGCGATTGCTGATTGCCTGTACGAAGAAACAAGAGAAGGGGATAACAAAGCATGGATCCGAGGGACGGAAGATGCAAGAAGTGGCTCGATAGAATTTGTGTTTGATATTGGGGATAAGCGTTTCCGGGTTGTGCGGACAAGAACGAAGTCAGGCAGGGCAACCTTGAACATTTCGCAAAAGGATGGAGAAGAATGGCTGAACCTGTCTGCAGAGAGAATAAAAGATACACAGGCTGAAATAGAGAAAATCCTTGGTATGGATTCAATGACATTCCGCAGCTGCGCTTTAATCATGCAGGACCAGTATGGGTTATTCTTGCAGGCTAAGAAAGAAGATCGCATGACTATCCTTGGAAATTTATTGGGGCTTTCGGTTTATGGTCTGATGGAACAGGAAGCAAAGAAGCTTCTGGCAGATACAAAGCGGAATCTTCTTTCTAAGAAGGAAGCTGTAAAAGTAAAATCCGAGTTTGTTGCAGAAAAAGGAAATCCGGCCGGAGAACTTGAGAATTTGGAAAAAGAGGTTTCTGAATTTGACCAGATACGTAAGATGACAGAACAGGACATTGAGGTATGCAAAAAGCAGATTGCAGACCGTAAAGAGGCACAGGATAAAAGTAATGAACTTTTGCAATCTACTGATACAGCGAAAAAAGAGCTTCTCTCAATACAATCCGAAAAAGAAGCTGCAGAGAAAGAAATGGAAACGTGCGATGTTTTTCTGAAAAATTCTGAAATCATCATGGCGAAAGCGGCGGAATATGAAGCTGCGGAAGAAACCGTAAAAAAACTGGCTCCCGATGTAATGGAATACGAGTCGTGCAAGCGATCTTTGGAAGAAAAACAAAACCAGATCCTGCGTTATGAAAATATTATTAACACAACTCAAATTCAGAACCGATCAATAGAGGAACAACTTTCTAAGATTGAGACTGCAGAGGAAGAACTTATTTCGCAGAAGCTTTCTGAACTTGAAGACCAACGAAAGGAACTTGCAGAAATACGGGAGAAAAAGGACCGGTGTTCAGCCGTATGTGCAGAGGTAAATAAGAAGCATGGAGAAGTAACCGAAACTGTACATGGTCTTTCTACACAATTGCGGCTCGCAGAGTCGGATCTTGATTCATACAAGAAACAGCAGGAGTTTATGAATAATTCTGGATGCCCTGATATTGAAAATGCAACATGCCAATTCCTTGAAAAAGCCAGGGAAGATGTTGAGAAAATCAAAAAGACGGAAGAAGAGATAGAGAAAATAAAAGAAAGTATCCGAATTGCCAAAGAAGATTATGCAACGTATGCAGCTGAAAAGAAAAAGGAGATTGCAGAAATCGGGTATTCAGAGGAACAGGAGAAGAATGTTCTTAGTGAAATCACCAATCTGGAGACTTACCAAAAGCGGAAAGATGAGATAGACAGACGGAAAGCTCTAAAAGCCCGTTTAGAAGGGGAGAAAGCCTCTAATGGTAAAACAATAGCTTCATGTACTGAAAATGTCTCTACGGTCAAATTAGAAAGCGATAAGATAACGGAAAACGTTTTAAAGCTAACTGAAACAGTTGAAAGATATCAAGAAGCAAAACGAATATCGGAAGAACTGCGGATATATGCAGATCAGAAAACCAATATTCCGGTTTACGCAGAGAGAAAGAAGCATATAGCCGAAAAGCTGAAAGATCTTGAAGAACGGGAACGGCTTAAAAATGAAGAGTGGTCCAAGTTGTGTGCCGAATATATCCGTTTGAACGAAGAACTTGCTGGATTGCCGGAAGGAAAAGAAGAAAATCTTTCCGAGTTGGAAAGAAAGAAGATGGAATTGGAGGAAAAAGCCGCTTCCATGCAAGTCAGAAAAGGGGTGCTGCTTCAGCGGATAGAGGATACAAAAAAAGCAAATGAAGAAATCAACCAGCTTAAAGCAGAGATTTCCCGGGATGCAGAGAAAGCGGCTCGGTATGAGGTGCTGAAACAGGCGTTCTCCCAGGACGGAGTGCCACACCAGATTGTCAGAAATATTATCCCTCATATCACTGATACGGCGAATAACATCCTTGGTCAGATGACCGGCGGAACCATGGGAGTTGAATTTGTAATGGAACGTACCGTAAAGGGAAAGGATGGAGATAAAGCTACTCTGGATGTACTTATCAACGAATACGGAAAAACGACACTGCCGTATGCTTCAAAGTCTGGAGGCGAAAAAGTAAAGTCTTCCCTTGCTGTTATTCTTGCTCTTTCGGAAATTAAGGCGACTGCAGCCGGTATCCAGCTTGGAATGCTGTTTATAGATGAACCACCGTTCTTGGATAATGATGGAGCACAGGCCTATGTGGATTCTCTTGAAACAATCCGTAGCAGGTACCCGGATGTAAAAGTTATGGCAATCACGCATGATGATGCGATGAAAGCAAGGTTTAGTCAGAGTATCACAGTTATTAAGACTGACGAAGGATCAAAAGTAATCTGCTAGGAGGAAACATAATGGGAAAACGATACTATTGGTTAAAGCTGCCGGAGGGATTCTTCCGGCAGAAGCCGATAAAGAAATTACGGAAGATTGCTGGCGGGGATACCTACACAATCATTTATCTGAAAATGTTGCTTATTGCGATGAAAAATGATGGAAAGCTCTACTTCGAAGGCGTAGAAGATGATTTTTATGAGGAATTGGCGCTGGATCTTGATGAAGATTCAGAAAATGTAAAAGTAACGGTCTTGTTCCTGATTCGACAAGGGTTAATGGAGTTAGTCGATGAAACAGAGTACCGCCTAACGGAATGCGATAAAATGGTTGGTTCAGAGGCTGCAAGCACACAACGTTCAAGGGCATGTAGAGAAAGAAAAGCGTTGCAATGCAACACAAACGCAACAATATGCAACACAGAGCAACAAAAGTGTAACGTAGAGAAAGAGATAGAGAAAGATAAAGAGATAGAGAAAGATACTATATGTCCGGAGGTAATAACCTCCAGACCGGAAGTGTTCATTTCACTTCCTCTGGTTACTGGATCAGGATCTTTTGATGTCACCTTGGACTACCTCAACTCTCTTAGAAACTTATATCCGGCCATTGATGTTGAGCAGGAGTTCCGGAAGATGTATGCGTGGCTTGACAGCAATCCTAAGAACCGAAAGACAGAAAGAGGAATAAAGCGTTTCATAACTGGATGGCTCGGAAGGGCGCAGGATAAGGCACCGGCCATGAGATCTGCGGCACCGGACAATCGCCGAATGACAACCGGACAGTACATGGAATCTACAGCCGATTGGTATGGAGGTGGAAACTAATATGACACCACAGGAGTTTGATGTGATAAGAGCTGCGATCAAAAGTGCATATCCAACGTTTAACATCATGCCTGACAGGTACAGTATTCAGTTGTGGTACCGAATGCTTGGAGACATCGACTTCAAGATCTGCGAGACAGCACTTCAAGAACTGATCGCAACACAGACGTATCCTCCGCAGATTGCAGAAATAAGAGCGAAATGTGCGGATTATACATCGCCACAAATAAAAGATTCCGGAGAAGCCTGGGGTGATGTACAACGTGCAATCCAGAAATACGGATATTACCGGTCAGACGAGGCGGTGGAAAGCCTGTCTGGTCCGACAAGGGAAGCTGTAGAACGGATGGGCTTCCGGGAGCTGTGCCTGGGAGATAATCCAGTTGCGAACCGAGCACATTTCTTCAAGATTTATGACGCTATTGTACAGCGCAAGATCAATGACAGCCTACTTCCGGAGCTTGTATTGAAAAAGAAATCAGAGTACATGCTTAGCAGCAGGGAACAGGAGAAGAAGACACCGAAAATCGAGGATAAAGACCCAGACTCTGCAAGAAATGTATCAACCCCTGAATTCATAGATAAGCTCATGAGGGAGAAGGGATTGCGATGAAGGCGAAGAAAGAAGTGCAAGAGATACAGGGGACAAAGCAGGAATTCTTAAAAGTCTTTCGGGAAATGTGCTACAGCCGGAGTGCATGGCAGGTTTGGGCAGATCTCATTAGCATGATAGCGTGCTCTCTGGCGAATTCCACAGATCCGGACAAGGCGGGTGTTCGATATTTGGAGAGGGAGCAGGAGTACAAACAATGCGCAGAGCGTCTTGGCGGTGTAGATAAGCCGTCACGGTGCATGGCTGTAATCGTTGAAGCTCTCGAAAGAAACCCGGAACAGGATTTCCTCGGAGAATTGTTCATGGAATTGAAGCTTGGAAATCATTGGAAAGGACAATTTTTCACGCCCTATTGCGTATGCAAGGCAATGTCAAATATGGTTACGGGCGATGTGGACGAGCAGATAGAGCAAAGGGGATATATAAGTGTTTGCGATCCTGCCTGCGGGGCGGGCGCAACACTGATTGCCACCGTAAGTGAGATGAAGTTGTCAAAATATAATTTTCAGAACCATGTCCTGTTCGTGGGGCAGGATGTTGACCGGGTGGCGGGAATGATGTGCTACATACAGCTTTCGCTGCTTGGATGCGCCGGATATATTTGCATCGGAGACACGCTGACAAATCCCGTAACAGGACATGTGCTTTTTCCACAAGAGAGAGAAGGGCAGGAATTTTGGTATATGCCTATGTTTCGGATGGATGTGTGGTCGCTGCGACGGATGTTCCATTGTATCGGAGCCATGAGCGCACCAACAAAGAAGAAAGAGGAGAAATCCACAAAGTATTATATGTTTTTTGATTTTAAGAAGGAGGAAACACAATGGGAGAAAATGTAAAACATTTTTCGTTGGAAGAGAAAAACGACAATACCTACGGCTGGCCATGGAATGAAGTTGTAAAAACATTTCTTCAAAGCCATTACAACGACGAAGAAAAACAGTGCTCAATAAAAATCAGAAACAAAGAGTACAAGATTTTAAAGAGAGAAAGCGTCACAGTATTCTATGACGCTGATGGCAACACATTGTTTGATGTAACCAATGACCGTCTGGAAAAGGAGTACGAATCCGGAGTATCCGATGCAGAAGAGGAATTGGAGAACAATGTACCTGTAGAACCTATGGGGAAAATAATGGAAGAAACCGAGCAGGAAGCATTCGAAGCAGTTACATCCGAAGGCGAAAAAAATATAAAAGATGAGGAGTTTATCCCAATGGGAACTGCATCGCTTGCAGATATAGTGGAAGGCTTACCAGCACCGACGGATGAAGCAATAAAGAAAGCGGAGGAGGAGAATGCGAAACCATTAAAACAGAGAGCGAAGGAAAAGCTGGAAGAAGAATTAAAGAACGCCAAAGATAAGAATTTTGCCGATCCGGTTATAACCTATTTGCTGAAGCGCTGTGAAGAAGATGACGGTCTTGCGGAAGACGTTCTTCAAAATCATAAAACATGGGAAAAGTGCTATGGCTATATTTACGAGCAGGCGAGAAAACAGAAAAGTGGAAATTGTGCTGTGGTTCGGGATGATGTGGTTTACGAATGGGCAGAAGATTATTTCCATTTGGATGATAAAGCCATTGAAGAAAAGAAAAAGAAAGAGGAAAAAGAGCGGAGAAAGAGTCAGAAGCAAGAAACTGAGAAACGCAAGCAACAGAACTCCAAACAGAAGCCTGACAAAGAAAAGACATCGGAAAAGACACCGGATGCGAAATCGGTGAAAGAAGTCAAAAAGAAGACTCCAAAGAAGAATGAGCCAGAAGGACAAATGTCATTATTTGATTTGTTATAGGGAGGGATAGATGTGGAAAAAAGAAAATTATCTGCTATTCCAAGACCAAGCGCAACTAAGGAAATGATAGAAGTTGCAGATCGGCTTGGAGGCATGAGACATATTGTGACAGCAGATCTGGTTGATGATAAAAAGATACTGCTTCTGAATTTCTTTGAGATTAAGGCCCTCAAGAATGGAAAAACAGAAGCAGCTTTCCGGACATTTCTGTCGCACGATGATTATATCACGCAGGATTTGAAAACGTCAAAGGTTAAATGGATTACAGGTTCATTTGATAGGATGGATAACTTTTCTTTAATGGATTATGCGTATAATCAGCAAGAACATAAAAGCTCATATCGGCTCAATGTATTCATGAGATCTGACGAAGAGTTAAAAATAGTAAAGTATTTCTTTAGAGAATACTCCAGGCCCGATGATAAATACAGCCCCTGGGTAGAAATACATAGATTTCAGCAAGAGGTTTTAGATAAGCGTTTGGCAGAAAAGCATAAGAAAGAGACTGACAAGATCGATGTGGTAATGAATCCAATAAAGGACGCACCGAAAGAATTTTTCGATTGGGTGTGGAATACAGGAATGAGCTTTGCACGATACCTAATCTACAAGGAAGTGGAAAAAGGCAAGGCATTGTGTGAGTGTACACATTGTAAGACAACTGAAATTGTGGATAGAAAAAACATTCGTTTGCGGAATAACGAGAAAGGAATCTGTCCGTTCTGCGGTAGCAGGGTAACTATTAAGGCAAAAGGACGAATGCCTGCTCAGACACACGATGAACGGTGGTTCGCATATGTGGATCCTACGAAAGACGGTTTTGTCTTCCGGTACTTCAAAGCACATCAATCAATGAGAAGCGACAGATATGTGGACATGTTAATAAATAAAGGCAGAATTGAAAGGTATGTTTCTGAGTACAGTAGGGCTATTTATACGTTCCCGAAAGGAAAACCAAAATGCGAATCATATGAGTGGGGAGTGTATAAGCAGAGAGGAAATTGCCGCTGGTGTCCAGATCAGGGAAAGATCTCCTGCATGGAATGCATATTATATCCCGGAAATCTGCCGCAGGCGTGGGAACACACTCCTATGAAATACTCGGCATTGGAAGTGCTTTCGACAAATATTCCTACAGTTTCCATGAGATATGAGGATGCAATCAAAAAGTATATAGAATTTCCGAAAATGGAATGGATCTGCAAAATGGGGCTCAATAAGATTGCAAAAGGCATTATCAATTCTCGATATAGTGGTTATCAGACCGGTAAGGTCAATGTTAAAGGAAAGACCATATATGAGATTTTAGGACTGACAAAGGTAAATACCAGAGTATTGCAGGTTGTTGATGGAAACCACGATGTACTTCGGCTATTGCAGGTAGCACAGCAGATTGGCTTGCAGTTTAAACCGGAGCAGATCCAAGAGTATTACGAAACGTTCGGATGTAATACGGATTTATTGAAACAGGCAAACCGGAAGACGACGCTTCATAAAATCGTGAAGTACATTACGAAAGAAAGCGAAAACTATCCAATAGGTGAACAGGGGGTGTGCTGGAGATACTCATACATGAGGTACAAAGAACGGGAAGATCCTCGAATCGAAAGAAAAAGGAATATGGCAAAGGATTGGCTTGAATATTTAGACTGGTGCAAAGATCTCAAGTACGATTTGAATAACATGTTCATTTATATGCCAAAGAATTTCAAAAAGGTACATGACAGGACTGCAGAGGAATTCCAGATTCTTCAAGATAAAAAAGCGGCAGCGGAGAAAAAGAGAAAGGAACAGGAGGCTAAAAGAAGGATGGAGAAGACGAAGAAAGCGTTAGCAGAAATTCTCGGTCAGAACGAAGGGGTGGATGCGTTTTCGATAAAGGGAAAGGGCTTGATACTTGTGGTTCCAAAAACAGGGGATGAGATAAGAGCAGAGGGAGCTGCGCTTCACCATTGTGTCGGAACATATGTAGATCGTGTTGCAAAAGGAGAAACAAGCATATTCTTTATCCGGAAAGCAAAGGAACCGGACAAGCCATATTTTACCATGGAGTGGAAAAACGGAGATATTGTCCAGTGTCGTGGATCACATAACTGCGGAATGCCACCAGAAGTAAAAGCGTTTACGGAAGCGTTCAAGGAGAAAATGACTACACAGATGAGGAGGTGTGGATAATGGATCGCAAGATTATAAGGAGCATTAGAAAAGGATCTGCACAGTGGAATGAAGAAGATAGACTGCAGCTGGTTACTCTGCTTGTGAAAGCGGGGTATTGCGTAAAGATCGGGCGGCGGCCTGTTCCAGGGCAGGAAGATAAGAAAAACGGACAGATGGAGTACACCGTTGAATACTGGGAGGAATGATTATGAAAATTGGAGAAGTTGTGGAGATCTTAATAAGAGTCAAGGATGACTATGGATATTTTGATTACCGAAGACAGGCCGTAGAAGAAGCATGCAATCTTCTCGACAAGCTGCCAAGAATGGAGGAGGCGAGAGAATATGAACCGGTCGAAAATAGAGTGGTGTGATCATACGTTGAATATCATTACCGGATGCCGCCATGGATGTGAATATTGCTATGCAAGGAAGATTAGTCAACGGTTTTGCGGAAATGTAAAACTGAATAAAACAATGAAAGACAAATACCGGGAAGATGAGGGAGGATACATTCTGGACGAGCCATTCATTGGAGAAAACGGAAAGCAGATCATATATCCGTTTGGTTTTGAACCTACGCTTCACAGGTACCGTATAAACACGCTGGATAAATTAAAGATGGGGCAAAATATTTTTGTCGGCGCTGTGGCCGATGTATTTGGAGATTGGGTGCCGGAATCTTGGATTAGGGAGGTTTTTGAGTGCTGCGAAGAGCATAAGCAGCACAACTACCTGTTCCTTACAAAGAATCCGGAACGGTATGCAGATCTGGATCTTCTGAGTGCTGACAATATGTTTTACGGAACGAGCATAACCAGGGAAGACGAAATGCACAGGTTCAATTTTCTGCCGGCTTTCAGAAACAGATTTGTGAGCATTGAGCCGATACTGGAGGATATGCAGCCAGAGAAACACAACTTGTTATTCCGACAAGTTGACTGGGTAATCCTAGGTGCAGAAACGGGGTTGCGCCGCGGGAAGGTAATACCGGATGCGAAGTGGATCTGGAAAATAGTTGAATTGGCAGATCGTGAGCATACGCCGATATTCATGAAAGACAGCCTCATAAACATTGTTGGGGAAGAAAATATGCGGAGAGATTTCCCAGAGCAACTGCTTGTCAGAAAGAAAAGCGAGAAGGTGCTGAAGAAGCTGATGGGAGAATGTGTGGAGTGCCATGATGAAATGGAGAAAAATAAAATGGTATCTTTGTCAGCCAGATCGAAGCGAGGAGGAAAAACAAGCAGCTTCGCTTATATGTGCCGGCCATGCTTTATCAAATGGTGCAAGGAACATGGGGTTGAAATACCAAAACTGGAAGGATTAGAAAATGAAAAGTAAAGGAGCAGACATGGGTAAGAGTAAGAGAAATTGTAGAAGAACTGAAGATGAGGTGCGGATTCACGAAAAGGCCGTAAAGATGAGGAAAATGACAGATGAACAGCTTGTTCACTATGTCGAGGATAGAGTGGAAAAAGCCAGAAGCGAAGGATTTAATAGCGGGAAGAAGGAATCTGGAAGCGGTAAGGGCACAAGGGAATTCCTTGAAGAACTGCAGACGTCCAAGATTGCGGGAATTGGAGCAGTTACAATCAATAAATTATTAAAGGTGGCAACAGAGCATGGATACATACAGTAGGGCATTAACGGGAAGTAGATCTCGGGCATCGGGAGAATATTTTGAAGGAATGATTAGTGCAGCTTGCCGATTTTATGAAGAAAGAGGGATTTCCGTAATAGAGAAGACGCCAGAACCGATGAAAGTCTTGAAGCCATATGACAGAAGAAGAGGGCAGTTTATCTGCTGTTTTGCAAAACAGGCACAGCCGGATTTTAAAGGTGTATTGATGGATTCAACAATGGTCTTGTTTGATGCAAAACACACCGATAAAGAAAAAATCATGAGAAGCGTAGTTACTGAGGAACAGGAGGAATGCTTTGAAAGATATATGAAACTTGGAGCAATGTGCTTTCTGGTGGTTTCGATAGGGCTTGATAAATTTTATCGTGTTCCATGGGTGGTATTCCGCGATATGAAAAAAATCTATGGACATAAATACATGGACGAAAAAGATCTTGAAGCATACAAAATTAAATACTTAAATGGAGTTCTGCGATTTTTGGACGGCATAGAACTTCGGGAAGGAGAGAAAGAATGAAACTGAAAAAATATGAGTTGGTAAGAGCGATTGACAAAGTAAAAAGTGTTGTTCAGAAAAATCCACAGAGACCGGCTTTGGGAGGGGTTCTGATCAAAGAAGGTTATGTAATAGCTGCGAACAACGAAATAACGATACAGGTCAAGGTAGAGGGTGCTGATGAGGAATCATTTATACTTCCTGCAAAGGCGTTTGATTTGATAAAGAATCTCCCGGAAGGCGAGGTTGAAGTAAAGTGCGATGAGAAGTATGTTGTAACGATACAGATGGAAAAGATTAAGAATAGTTACCAGTCATTTCCTGCGGAAGATTTTATGTATAGCAAGATAGAAACTGGAGAGGAAAACGGGATAATCCTTCCGGGAAAATTATTGATAGAATCGTTTTCTCATGTTCTATATGCAGCTGCAGATAAGTCACCGGGACACCAGGAGTTAGAGGGAATATACCTTGAAGGTGGAGAAGAATGCATGAATCTTGCGGCGACGGATGGGCATGTAATGTGTTGGGACCAGATCAAAGCCTCTGGAGTTTCTGATCTGAAACTGATAGTACCTAAAACAGCAGCTAAAAAACTTACCTCTATGGGAATGGATGATGATGTGAACCTGTCTTACGACAGCAATAGTGCGATTTTCAAGACGGACAATTATGTAATTCACACAAGAATTTATAACGGTAAGTACATACCATATCAGAAGATGTTTATTGAGATGGATAACTACACTATTGTAAATCGTGATGAGCTGATCGGAGCCATGACACGAGCGAAGATGTGTACAGATGAAAATGTTCCGGCTGAATTTGATGTGTCTGACAGAGAAATAAACCTAATACTGAAAGATAAAGTAACGAACTACCAAGAAAAAGTAGCTTTGCAGGAACCGATTAGAAATCCGATACGAATCGGCTTTGATTCTCGGCTTGTTCTGGAGACGATAAAAGCATTCACATGCGAAAACATTACATTGAACTTTTCGGGATCTAAAACTCCGATGATTGTACAGGCGGAGGATTCAGATATGAAAGCGTTGGTTCTTCCGGTAATGCTGAAAGGGGCATCAAAATGAGTAATATAGATGAGAAGGTAAAAAAACTTTTGGAATATGACTTGCAACCTACTCTGCGAGGTGGATGGAAAATAACAGAAGAAATGAGAGTGTTAATCCATGAAATTGCTGAGGAGTGTAACAGCTTAGAAGTAACGCAAAAAATAAATACGGATATACCGGAGTGGCTTGAAGAGGCTGCTCCGGAGGAAATCTATATACACATGCTCAAGAAGATCGTTTCCGCTCCAACAAGGATGCATATGATTTGCGTTCCTCGCGTCTTGATACCGATTATAGATCAAAAGCTTTGCAAAAACGAGGAAATTTTTCCGCATGTTGTCGGGCAGGAAGCGGAGATGTTTGTTAATGGAGAATGGAAAAGGGGAAGAGTTGTTGAAGGGTACAGGTTTAAAGATGGGATTGTGACGATTGAAACTCCGGAAGGGGAACGGATATGGTGTGGGGAAGATAGAAAGGATTTATACCGGCTAGCGAAAGTGGAAGATTAGTCGAGAGGATAATGAGATGGAAGACAGAGAAGATAGATTGTGGTTCCTTTTCCAGTTTCTTCATGATGTTGAGGAGAAAATGTCAAAAGAAGAACAAAAGCAGGTGATGATAGAGAAAGCAATAAACCTAAAGCTCATGTGCGATTATGTTGTAAGCTGCTCCTATCTCGACATAGTGCTGATCATATGCATGTTAAGGGATTACGTCCGGATGGTTGACGAAATAAGAAGAGACGACATTCAATGGTCTGCATATTACCGGGATAAATTCACTAGAATGGCAGATCGGCTTTCGGAACAGATTGAATATAACTATGATGCGGCGAAAGAGAGGTGTCTGGCGAAGCGTCAGAAAGAGGAAACCGCAAGAGATATAGGCGAAGATGCAATGACACTGGCCGTTAAGTACGGAAAAGGAAAGAAAAAATGATGATTTAGGAGGAAAATAGTATGCACAGATTATGTTTTTACGGATATAGCGATGATACATTTGGAGAATATGGTGTGACTGGCGATGATATTGATAACTGCGGAAACTGTGAACCCATTCAGTGTGTGATCGATTGTGGGCAGAATGGCAGACTGATGGTAATAGGACAGTATTCAAGGGCTTCCGCTGACAACGGCTGCTGGATGGTTGGGGTGAGTAAAGTTGATGAATATGATGAGTGGCCGGATTGGGCTATTTCAACTGAGTCCTGCAAAGAAGTAGAATATTCGCCAAAACTTGTTATCGATATTCCGGCTGGAAGGTTTGAATTTACCTGGTACAAAAACGGTGAGAAGGTTGGAAAAACTGACATTTAGGAAGGGGGGACTGACATGACAGTATCGGAGAAGATAAAAGTAAAAGACGTTACAACGCACAGCAAAAACGACAAAGACAGGAAGCCGAGAATTGTTGAACTGGAAGTATGTGGAATCAAGTTCAGAGTTCATAGGTACATACATATTCCGGGGACGTGGTTTCTTTCTTGCAATGAATTCAATATTGATAAAGAGGACATGAAAACGGATAATCTGAAAGAAGCAATACACAATGCAAGAGCATTTCTGGTCGGATATTTGGATGCAATGATTATTCAGTTGCAAAGCGCAAGCAAGATTCTTCAAGAAAGCGAGGAAATTGAAATATGACAACAATAGAAAAAATATTACAGGAGATTGAAGAAATGAAATATCCAATTGATGGCATTGGATGTGGATTGGAAGATGCCGGAATCACAGATAGGTATGAATCGGCTGAATATGGATGGAATGAGGCTGCTGACATGGCATACGATGTAGTTAAAAATCATTTATCTGATACGGAAAATGAAGGATGGATTCTCGTAGAAGATGGACTACCAGAAGAAAGAAACAGTATGTTCGCAAAATGGAAAGGAACAGATAAATGGTCTGAATCCATGTTTGAAAAAATCTCGAGTGATGTGAATGTGACTGTTGAATATGAAGATGGAACAAGACAAACGATAACTGCTCACACATTAGACGGAAAATGGGCGCTTCCGAACAGAGTTGTTAAGCAAAAGGTTATTGCCTGGCGACCGCTTCCAGAATCCTACAATCCAGAGAAAGGATGTGGTTAAAATGAAGAGGGGACATAGAAGGATGCCTGCATATGGAGAATGCGAACATGGAGGACGATATATTTTGGATGATTATACATGGTCAAGAAATCTGAAGAAAAAAGCCAGAGCTGCAAATGCAAGGCTGTCGAGGGAGAGTGAGGAATGAAGTGAAAGATGAATAGTGCAGAGTGTTTGATACGTGCTCAGGGAGAACAGATATTAAGAGGGGAGGAAGGAAAAAATGCCAGACAACATGGGAAAAAACGGGGAAGGATATCCGGATCCTACAGCCGGATCGGCATGGAGAAATATCCGAAAAGAAGAGAATCGGCGGGAGATGGAGAGAGCAGCGGTAATCAGTAACCTTATACCGATTATGAAACAGACTGCGGAGCTGGCGGGATTTGAGGTTGTCGGCCGGATTGTCCTAAAGGACGAGCATACTGGAAAAGAATACAGATAGGAGCGTGGTATTGTGAATGCAAGATATCCGAACTTGGAACTGCTTGAGTACAAAGCAAGAGTAGCATTATCTCAAGATGAAGAGTTTTTGAAGATCTTCGAAGAGAAGAAAAGGAACAATAAATATGCATATGCGGAAATAGATGCCGTAATGTTTCCACAAGTATGGGGGAGCACTTGTACTGGATTTGACGTTACTGAAGATGGAAGCCCTACGCTTGGTGGCTGCGCGATGACAAAAGAATACACAACGGTGCTTCATGAGCTTGCTACTGATACATACATCATATTTTTTGGCGAGAAGATATGCTACAAAGTGACAAATGCGAATGCGAAGTTCTTTGAGGATCTTCAAAAAAGACGCATGGCAAGTCTAAGTGAAGCGAAGCGGAGGTATTGATATGGGTAAAAAGAGTGATGTTTCTCTGCAGACACTTGCGGAATTTATAAGAGATCTTGTATATGATGATTTTTCCAGAAATTTAAGATGGAGCCTTAGTGTAATTCATCCAAAGACTGATGATGGAGATGTCGGTTTCTCTGGAGGTATATGGACTGATTATCAGAAAGCAAAAAATCAAATGAGCATAAGTTTCGGATTTAGTGATACAAAGGGAATATATAATTTCAAAGCATGGATAAATAGCTCTGAGATTCGTTTCTCGTTCGGGGAGAATCCGACGTTTGAAGATTTCAAAAAAACTGCAGAGCGTATCTTTATCGATGAAGAGTTTTGCATAAAGACCAAAACTCCATACGAGCGGACAAGGGATAAAGTCTATGCTACGGGAAATAGGTGGGCGAAGGAGAATTTTGATGCCACTCATAATCAAAGGGAGGGCTACACTGTGTATACAAGGTGCCAAAAGTGCGGAAAGAAACTTACAGATTCGGAAAGTATGCGAAGAGGATATGGACCGGAGTGCTGGTCACAGATTAGTGGCATCTCTTCGGCCGATTCGGTCGGATCGGTAGACGAAGCTGAACTTCCAGGGCAAATGACCATATTTGACTTCCCTGATGCTATTCCAGATGGAGGTATGAATGGGTGAAATTGTCTTATTCCCTACACACAAAGATTACTGTGGAAAGTGTGTGTATAACGATGAAAAAACTGGTGGATGCTCAAATGAAGAATACATAAAAAATTCGTACAAAGTGAATTGCGTATGGAAGTATTGTCCATACAGGAAGGAGAAAAGAGATGGAAGAAGAGAAGGATGTTAAGAAAATAGTGATACATTATGAGGATGGCACAGAAAAGGTTATTGATAAAGGCTTTTTCTGTAACATGAAAGAGGAAGATGGAAGCGCGGTATTAGAATTTACAATGTGTCATGTGTCGGGCAGAGAGATTGAACTGATCGTTGAGGGGTGTCTGCAGCTTGGGTTTAAACTCGGAATGTTTGATAGCAAGAAAGAGGAGGATTGATTCTATGGAAGACCATTGCGTAGCGTGTGGGGAAGTGATACCAGAGGGGATACAGGTATGCCCGATATGTAATAGAAAATATGAGGGAATACCGGCATTATCGAGACTGGACAATAAAACTTTAATTTGCCCGGAGTGCGGGACAGAGCAGGCGCTGGATGCTGCTCTTGGCGATAGCGGTATGTCGGAAAAGGAGAAGGCGGAATTTAAGGAAGGCGTCATACAGGCAATACATAGGCAAGAGGAGGAAATGAACCATGGACACAAAAAGCGGAGTTGAATTTGTTGCTCTTACAAAAGAGGAAATTGAGGATATGATCGCAAAGGCGGCGTTGGCCGGAGCCTCGGTGGCGGCTGAAACAATGGAAAAAGAGCATAGGAAAGCGCAGAAGGAATTGAAAGACAGACGTTTACATAATACTAGATTGCTTCTTAGAAATTACAGGGCTCTGAAAGAAAACTGTACCAAGGCTGTCTATGAAAGAGAGCATGCTGAAAAGGCTACTGCTGAGGTGATAGAAGATCTTATGTCTATGAAGGCAAGCGATGGAGTGATTGTAAATTCAATTAAAGAATCCTCTGAAAGAACAAGCATTATAATATCTCATATTGATAGAATGCTTGATGTGTACCGGATGTATTGTGTGAAGTTTGGAGAAAAAGAAAAACGCCAGTACAAAGTGATCAAGTCTATGTACATAACGAAAGAGCAGGCATCGGTAGCAGAATTGGCAAGAAAACATGGTGTGAGCAAAGTGACCATTTACGATGATATTAAGACAGCAGAGGAAAGGCTTTCAGCTTTATTTTTCGGAATAAACGGATTGCGTTTTTATTGATTCTATAAGGCTTTTCTAAAAATAACGGATATGGTTAAGTTAAACTTGACTTAATAACGGATAACGAGTATGATAAGGGAGTAAAATCTTATCAAAAGCCATGAGCCACTAGGGACAACCTGGTGGCTTTTTTCATTCGTTCCGGGAAAGGAGATGCAAGAAAGGAAGAAAATGCTTCTTACATCAAAACAAAGGAGAGGAAAAAATGAATGGAATCATGGTGTTGGTGGTATATGCAGTCATTATGATTGGAGCCACCGTAATTTTCACAAAGAGAGATAAGGATTCGGACAGCTTTTATGTTGGAAACCGTAATATGGGAACGGTAAGTTCTGCGATGAGCATTGCTGCCACCTGGATCTGGGCGCCAGCACTTTTCACGTCTGCTGAAAAGGCATATTTGAATGGTGTTTCAGGACTGTTTTGGTTTTTGGTTCCCAATGTTATCTGCCTGTTGATTTTCATACCGTTCGCAAAGCGGATCCGGAAAGAAATGCCGAATGGAATTACACTTTCCGGATATATGCATGAAAAATACAGGTCTGATAAAGTGAAACAGGTATATCTGTTGCAACTTACTACGCTTACGATCCTTTCTACTGCAGTACAGCTTCTTGCAGGAGGCAAAATACTCAGCGCTGCAACTGGATTACCGCTCTGGGTAATGACAATCGCACTTGCAGTCATAGCTTTTTCATATTCGCAAATATCTGGAATCAAGGCATCTGTACTTACGGATGCTATTCAGATGATATTCTTATTGGTGGCATGCATTATCTTTGTTCCATGGGCGCTGGATTTGAATGGAGGAATATCATCAATTCAGCTATCCGGAATTTCCGGAGAGTTTGGAAAATTATTTTCAGAAAGTGGACTGGAAGTATTTCTTGGTTTCGGATTACCTACGGCAATAGGACTATTTGCAGGTCCGTTTGGAGATCAGTGTTTTTGGCAGAGGGCTTTTTCGATTGGAGAAAAGAAGATTGGAAAAGCTTTTTTGCTTGGAGCAATACTATTTGCCGTAGTTCCGTTTTCTATGGGGCTTCTTGGGTTCATAGCAGCGGGAATAGGATTCATTCCAAATGATGCCGGGATGGTTAATTTTGAACTGATACAGGCGCTTTTCCCAAGCTGGGTAATTGTTCCGTTTATGTTTATGCTTATATCCGGACTATTATCTACAGTGGACAGTAATTTATGTGCAGTTTCATCACTGACTACCGATCTGAAAGCAGTATCTGATTTGGAAAGCAAATCAAAAATAAAGATTTCAAAAGCGTCCATGGTTTTGTTACTGATTGCTGGAGTTCTTATTGCGAATATCCCGGGATTGACGGTAACACATATGTTTCTTTTTTATGGAACATTAAGGGCAACCACGATGCTCCCAACAATGCTTACCTTGATGAAGATAAAGATGACAAGCATGGGAGTAGTAGCCGGAGTCATTACTTCTTTTGCTGTAGGGCTCCCTATTTTCGCCTACGGAACGGTTTTGAACAGTGGACCATATAAAACCCTTGGAAGCCTTGCAACAGTGCTGTTGGGCGGAATTGTAGGGATGATAGTTACAAAGGTGGAGGTGCGGCATGGAAAGAGTGCTTGGTAAAAAGCAATCAATACAGAATGAGGAATGGTTGAAAGCTGAAAAGCGCATTGAAGAACTGGTTTCAAGAGAGGTACTGGATGAAAAGGTGCGCTCAACCGTTGAGGAAATCCGGCAGATGACTGACGGGAAGAAAGTTGCATACGCATGGTCCGCCGGAAAGGACAGCCTCGTCCTTGGAGAAATATGCCGGGACAGCGGAGTTACTGATTGCATGATGGCAATCTGCAACCTAGAGTACCCGGCTTTTTTGAAATGGGTAGATCGGTACAAACCGAAAGAACTTGAGATTATCAACACAGGGCAGGACCTTGAATGGCTGTCAAAACATTTGAAGATGCTGTTCCCGCAGGACAGCGCCACGGCGGCGAAGTGGTTTTCAATCGTTCAACATAGAGCGCAGGCAAAATACTATAAGGCGCATGAGCTGGACTTACTCCTGCTCGGCCGGCGCCGCGCAGATGGAAACTATTGCGGAAGAGGATCGAACATCTATACCGATGGAAAGGGCATCACCAGATATAGTCCTTTAGCTGCATGGAGCCATGAAGAGATACTTGCTTATATCCATTACCATAAACTGGCAATTCCTCCGATTTACGGGTGGAAAAATGGCTTTCTCTGCGGAACGCATCCATGGCCAGCGAGACAATGGACTGGATCCATAGAGAATGGATGGGAGGAAGTGTATGAAATAGACCAAGATATCGTAAAGAAAGCGGCAGAGTTTATAGAAAGTGCCGCAGAATTTTTAAAATCGCTTTAAAAAGGCTATTTGCAGGTAGCCTCATTGCTCCTTCAAATTTTGAGATTTGGAGGAAAATACAATGAAACAATTAACCATGAAGCTGAAAGATCTTATCCGGCCGGAACGCAATATTAGAATCCATACAGAAAAGCAGTTGCAGGAGTTTGAAAGAAGCGTCAAAATGTTTGGTCAAATCAGACCTATTGTTATTGATGAAAATAACACGATCTTGGCCGGAAATGGATTGTATGAAACTTTGCTAAGAATGAACCGGGAAGAAGCATTGGTCTACAAGTATGAAGATTTGACGGAAGCACAGAAGAAAAAGCTGATGATTGCTGACAATAAAATCTTCTCTCTTGGAATAGAAAACCTGGATACATTGAACGAATTCTTGGAAGAACTGAGCGGAGATTTGGACATTCCCGGATTCGATGAAGAAATTTTAAAGCAGATGGTCGCTGATGCGGACGAGATCACAGAAAAAATATCTGAGTATGGAACTCTGGATGAAGAAGATGTAAGAAAAATAAAAGAGGCAAATGAGAAAAGGGAACAAAGAGAAGCATTTGAAAACAAATCCCATCCGGAAGAACCGGTTGAGCATATTGCGGAATCAGAAGAGTGTAATGTGGAATCCAATCAAGCGCCGGCTGAAGCAGGAAGGTTTGTGATATGTCCAAAGTGTGGTGAGAAGATATGGCTGTAAAACGCTGCGAATCCAATATAGATGTGGTAAAAGCTGCTGAGATACGGATAAAGAATGTGTTTAGGAACGGTCTTCCGGTATTCTTTTCATTTAGCGGAGGAAAGGACAGCCTATGTGTCGCTAAGTTAATTATGAATCTTGCAAACCGCGGGGAAATAGACATAAGGCAGTTGACCGTCCAGTTCATAGACGAAGAGGCGATCTTTCCGTGCATGGAAGAAATGACGAAGAAGTGGAGACGTAAGTTTATGATGATGGGGGCAAAATTTGAATGGTTTTGCATAGAGGTAAAACATTTCAACTGTTTCAATGCCCTGTCGAATGATGAGACATTTATATGTTGGGATTCCACGAAGAAAGATGTTTGGGTAAGGCAACCACCGAAGTTTGCTATTAGAAATCATAAATTATTACGGCCAAGAATAGATGCGTATCAAGATTTTCTTCCGAGAACATGTGTTTCCGGAATCACAATGGTAGGCATCCGCACCGCCGAATCATTGCAGCGTTTGCAGAACATCGCAGCAATGACACGGGCCGGGAAGACCATGACGAACAAAAGACAGGTCTTCCCTATATATGACTGGACCAACAATGATGTATGGCTGTACTTAAAACAGGAAAAGGTTGATGTTCCGGAAATATACCTGTTCTTGTGGCAGTCGGGGAGTTCAAAGCAACAGCTTAGAGTGTCACAGTTCTTTTCCGTAGATACGGCCAGATCACTGGTAAAGATGAATGAGTATTATCCGGATCTCATGGAACGGATCATACGCAGAGAGCCAAATGCATATCTGGCGGCACTTTACTGGGATAGCGAAATGTTTGGCCGGAGTAGCAGGAAACGGAGGACGATGGAAGACGGATCCCAGGAAAAAGATTACAAGAAAGAACTCATATACATGTTCTCGAATATGGGTGTGTTCTTTGATACACCGCATAAAAGACATATTGCGGAGAGGTACCGGAACTTTTTCCTTCAGGTATCATCCATTGCAAAACCAGAGGACTTCAAGCACATATACGAAGGTCTCATTTCTGGCGATCCCAAAATGAGGACATTCCGTGCGTTATATCATCGGATTTATGGGAAATACATATCTGAGGCAAAGAAAACGGAGGAAAGCAGACATGGAAAATAAATTATTCGCCCCGCTTGGTACACTGCAATGGATACCGCGGAGCAGATTAAAACCAAATGATTACAACCCGAACAAAGTTTCAAAAGAAAATTTAAAGTTGCTCACGCAGTCCATTCTTACCAATGGATGGACACTCCCGATTGTTGTAAGACCGGATTATACGATTATAGACGGATTCCATCGATGGACTGTTTCTGGCGAAGAGCCGCTGCTGTCTATGCTTGGCGGGAAGGTGCCTATTGTTATCGTTGAACATTCGGAGAGATCGGAGGACATCTATGGTACCGTAACGCATAACAGAGCGAGAGGTACCCACTTGTTAGAGCCTATGAAGGCGATTGTAAAAGAACTCATGAATGAGGGAAAAACCGTAGATGAAATAGGGAAACAGCTCGGAATGAAGCCGGAAGAGATCTTCCGATTATCTGATTTCACAAAGGAGGATTTCTTAAACATGATGACAAAAGGAGTTGCTGGATTCTCGAAAGCAGAATTTGTGACAAAAGTTTGATTTTTTGTTATAGAATATATAGAACAAAATTGGCGGGAGGTGAATGAGTGCCTCCCGGTTTTGTGCTATCCGAAAAAAATACGAAAAGGGAGGTGGTGGCTGTGCCGAGAGCAAGAAGCCCTGACAGTATCGAAGCGGAAAAGCTGTTTCATGATGGCATGGCTCTTGTTGATATTGCAAAGAAACTCGGCAAGCCAGAGGGAACAGTCCGTCGGTGGAAATCAACTCAGAAATGGGAAGAGAGTAGTAAAAAAAAAGAAGGCGAACGTTCGCAAAAGAAAGAGAAGGAGAAAACGAACGCTCGCAAACGAGGTGGACAGCCTGGAAATAAAAATTGCAAAGGCAAACAGAATGCAAAAGGACATGGAGCTCCACCTGGAACACAGAATGCTCTGAAGCATGGAGGATATTCCGCAGTCTACTGGGATACGCTCGATGATGAGGAAAAAGAGCTGATTGAAACTATGCCGCAAGATGAAGAGGAAATGCTTCTGAATCAGATTATGCTATTCACAGTTAGAGAGCGCAGAATTATGAAGGCGATCAATAAGTACAAGGACGCAAAAGGCGGTGTATATGTGTCTGGCGTAACGAAGTTTGAGGAGAAGAGGACGTTTAAAGATGATGCCGAGAAAGAGCTTTATGAAAGCAGAGTGCTTGATAAAGTGAATAAAGGAGATAGACTTCCAGGCGAACATTACAGTATGCAAACAATGACTGCCTCTACTGCCGATCTGGTTGCAAGGCTTGAAAAGGAATTAACATCTGTACAGGCCCAGAAGACAAAGGCGGTGGACGCTCTTGCCAAACTAAGAATGGAGAAGAGGAAAGAGGCCGGGGAGAGCAAGGGGAACGAACTTGTTCGAACCTGGGCGGAAAGCGTCATAAAAGCAAGGAGGGAGAACGATGGATAGTATGAATTGGCTGTCGGACTTCCTTGATGAAAGCATGCCGATATGGAGAGATAATCCTGTCATCTATTTCCGGGAGGTATTGCAGTTTGAGCCTGATGAATGGCAGGCAGAGGCGGCAATGGACTTGGCACACAATCCGAAGGTCAGTATCAAATCTGGACAGGGTGTTGGTAAGACAGGTTTAGAAGCTGCTGTGTTCCTGTGGTTTATCACTTGCTTTCCGTATCCACGTATCGTAGCGACAGCTCCTACAAAACAGCAGTTGCACGATGTCCTCTGGTCTGAGATTTCGAAGTGGATGAGCAAGTCTCCTTTGCTCTCTCAGCTTCTAAAATGGACAAAGACCTATGTTTACATGGTCGGTAATGAAAAGCGTTGGTTTGGAGTTGCTAGGACTGCTACAAAGCCAGAAAACATGCAAGGATTCCACGAGGACAACATGCTGTTCATCGTTGATGAGGCATCCGGTGTGGCCGATCCGATCATGGAAGCTATTCTCGGTACACTCTCTGGAGAAAACAACAAGCTGCTCATGTGCGGAAACCCTACAAAGACTACCGGAACATTCTATGACAGTCATACGCGGGATAGGGCATTGTATAAATGCCATACAGTAAGCTCGGCAGAGAGCAAACGAACAAACAAGGAGAACATTGAATCTCTGATCCGGAAGTATGGGTGGGATTCTAATGTGGTCAGGGTTCGTGTTCGTGGAGAATTCCCCAATCAAGAGGATGATGTGTTTATCGCATTATCTACTATTGAGCAATGCGGCAGTAGGTTGTTTGAATTGGATGATGGGAAACTGCTTCCGTATATTATTTTCGGCGTCGATGTGGCACGATTTGGAGATGACGAAACGATTATCTACCGCAATGCCAGAGGAAAGTTGAGAATCGTAGCGAATAGAAGAGGGCAGGATCTGATGAGAACTGTTGGCGATATTGTACGGCAGTATAAAAAAGCTATCAAAGAGTTCCCAGATTATCATGGAAGAATTTATGTAAATATAGATGATACGGGACTTGGAGGCGGGGTTACGGACCGGTTGCGGGAAGTCAAAAGAGAACAGAAGCTTAACAGGCTGTATGTTATACCCATCAATGCCGCAGAAAAGATCGAGACCGACACAAAAGCTGGAAAAGATGCGGCCGAGCATTACAACAACCTTACAACTCATATGTGGGCTGTGCTAAAAGACCTCATGGAGAACAAAGAAATTGAAATGGAAGAGGATTCAGAAACATTTGCACAGCTTTCTTCGAGAAAGTATTTCCTTGCCAGCAATGGAAAGCTGGAGCTTGAGAGCAAAAAGGAAATGAAGGAAAGAGGGCTAGATTCTCCGGATAGAGCTGACTCAGCAGCGTTATCAGTATATCTTGGAAAAATCAAAAAATACACAGGCAGTGCTCCAAGTGCAGATAGTGGACTTGGAAAGAGCAGCTATTGGAAAAATAAGTAGGAGGAATATCATGGGATTGCTTAGCAAAAAAGAGGCATATGTCACAAAAGGTATGCGCTTAATAGAAGAAAAGAGAACTCCAGAAGCAACGATAGTTGTGGTGGATGGGTTGAATGATTACCAGAACAGAATTATTAAAGCATTAAACAGACACCCGGTGGCAGATACGGCACTTGTTGTTGTAGCATTGAGAAATTTGGCTGATTCACTTGAAGAGCAGGAGCCGAGTTGTAAAGGATTGGTTGACTGGCTTAATAAGACGGCTACGAAGCCAGAGTTTCAAAACAGCAAGAGGATTGAAAAAACGAGAAAACGATAGAAAGGGGTGAGAACGATGGCGGAAATAGGACGCATAGGACAAAAGCGATATAACGGTGTGTTCTATGAAGAGTTTCTGAGGGAACTGCAGGGGATTCGTGGCGTGGAAGTGTATCGTGAAATGGCAAACAATGACGATACCGTTGGGGCGATCCTATTCGCCATAAAAATGCTGATACGCCATACCCAGTGGAATATCGAACCAGGAGGAGATACGGCGAAAGATAGGGAAGCGGCAGAGTTCGTGGAGAGCTGCATGGATGATATGCAGAGTACATGGACTGACACGATATCAGAAATACTGTCTTTTCTTGTTTATGGATGGAGTTACCATGAGATCGTGTATAAGCGTCGCATGGGAAAGACGAAAAATCAGAAGACTAAGAGTAAGTATTCTGATAGTCTTATTGGATGGCAGAAGCTACCGATCAGAAGCCAGGACACTTTGTATAAGTGGGAGTATGATCAACATGACAATCTGGTCGGGATGACGCAAATGCCGCCACCGGATTATGGATTTATCACCATACCAATGAAAAAAGCAATGCTGTTTCGTACGGAAAGCGCAAAGGATAATCCGGAAGGGCGGAGCATTCTGAGAAATGCTTACCGTCCATGGTATTTCAAACGCCGGATACAGGAAATAGAGGCAATCGGAATTGAACGTGATCTCGCAGGACTTCCGGTATTCCATGCCCCTGAAGGGACAGATATCTGGGATGAAAACGACGATGATATGATGAAGATAAATGCAGCTCTTACAAAGATGGTGAAGTCTATCCGGCGCGATGAATATGAAGGACTGGTGCTACCGCATGGATTTGAGTTTGAGCTGGTAAGTACCGGGGGTGCTAGGCAATTCGATACAAACTCAATCATAAACAGGTATGATACCAAGATTGCAATGACGGTTCTTGCTGACTTTCTGATGCTTGGACACAATAAGGTGGGAAGTTTTGCACTTAGTTCTGATAAAACAGAGCTTTTTTCTGTTGCCATATCTTCGTTCTTGGATGTTATATGCGAAACATTCAATAATCAAGGTATTCCTGCACTTATTGACATCAACGGAGATTATTTCAATGGTATAACAGACTATCCCAAAATGACGCATGGAGAGATTGAAGATGTAGATGTGAAAGCGGCAGGGCAATTCATTAAGGATATGACGGGAATTGGCGTAATTGTACCGGATGATGGACTTGAGGATTATGTACGAGAAATTGGTCATTTGCCGGAAAGAACAACCGACAGCAGGGGAGAAAATCCGGCCAGAACAAAACAACAAAACCAAAATCAACCGCCGGAAGAAGAGCCTGACTCATCAGAAGAAATTGATGACGAAGAAGATGAAAAGAATGCCATGGCGGCGAAACGAAGGCTTGGAAGGGAAGGGTAACAGGTGTATATCTTTAAAAAACCAAAGCCTCTCGGGAAGGCGAAGAAGCGGAGCAAAGAAAATCTCCGATTGTTGAATATGCTTAATAGGTATATTACGGACACGTCCGCTGTTCCGGTTTCTATACTAACGAGATTTTGGGCGGATCAGGCAGCGGCTATTACATACAAAGAGATACGGAAACTCATAGAGGATGAAGAAGTATCGGAAGAAGATCTTCTGAATTGGTCAAAAGACTATTCTTCGTTTGTTACGGACACACTTGAACCTATGTGGCTTGAAGCGATTATCGTAGGGCAGCTTAGTTCTGCGATATTAAATGAGGCAAAGGAACAGGGATTTGAATTTGATGCAACCGATGTTGGTATAAGGAATTGGATAAAGGACCGAGGAAGTGAATTTGTAACAAATGCTGTGCAAGAACAGAAAAAAGCAATACAGAGGCTTGCCATGAAAGCAGTAAGGGAAGAAATGTCACCGGGAGAGCTGGCAAGGGTTATACGGCCATGCATCGGGCTTACTGAACGTCAAGCGCAGGCAAACCTACGGTATTACAACAGCATTAAGGAACAAATGCGCAAGGAGCATCCAAGGATGAAAGAGGAAACGATTGTTAGGAGAGCTCGGGATAAGGCGTTGAAATATGCTGAAAAACAACATAGATACAGAGCTGAAACTATAGCGCAAACTGAATTGGCTGAGGCATACAGTGCCGGCGCTCATAACGGGATAATACAGGCTCAGGAAAAGGGCTATATAGGTCATGTGAGGAAAGTGTGGGTAACGGCAAGGCAAGAGAATGTGTGTAGGTTTTGTGAGGCTGTAGAGGGCGTTAGCAAGGAAATGGAGGAGTATTTCGATGTAGGAAAATGCGGAACAGTTTTATTCCCTCCAGCGCATCCGAGATGTAGATGCGTTGTAAAATATGTGGAAGTGAAGGAGTAATGGAAATGCAAACCATGTATGAGTTGCTTGGAATCCACAAAAAAGTGGACAAGGAAAAGCAGAATGTGGAAAACTCTAAAAACAACAACCAGTCAGTGTTGAAAGGTCGTTTTAAAATCCAAAAATCAGAAGATGACAAACATCTTGCTTTTGGTTGGGCGAGTATATCAATAGATGAGGCCGGAGAACAGCTTGTAGACTGGCAGGAAGATATGATTGATCCGGAAGAATTAGAAAACGCAGCTTATAATTTCGTGCGATTATACCGAGAAGGAGGAGAGATGCACGAAAGAGGAGGCTGTGCAATTTTGGTTGAAAGTGTAGTTTTCACAGAAGAAAAAATGGAAGCCATGGGCATTCCTGTTGGGACTATTCCTGTGGGATGGTGGATTGGTTTTCTTGTCACAGATGAAGATGTGTGGGAGAAGGTCAAGGATGGAACTTACTCTATGTTCTCCATTGAAGGAGAGGCAGAAAGAGTGGAGGTAAAAGAAGATGGGGATTCTGATTGATGTTGGGATTTTCTTTCTTGGAGCGTTTATAGGATTTGTTTTAGCTTGTGTGGTAATCGCTGCAAGAAACGATTGAAAAATGGTAATTCAAGAGGCGGTATTACCGCTTTTTGTTTTATAAAAATAAGCGAAAGGAGGAAAGGAAACTTGGCGACAAAGTTAAAAAATTTACATGTAAAAAAGGTGGATTTCGTTGATGAAGGCGCTAACCAACAAGCCGATATCAAGATTTTCAAGAGGAAGGAACAGAGCGCACCTGTTGTGACGGATCTGTTACAAGATCCTATGAAAGAGCAAAAGAGCCTTTTCAAAAGACTTATGCACTCAATCGGGAAAAGCCTTGGATTTAAAGATGAAGAAATTGACGGCTTTTCGGAATTGTCATCTGAAGGGATTATTCAGAAAGGGAATTCGCAAACTTTTGGAGAAAAGATGACGGAAGTTAAGCGGCAGAAGGTGGCTGATGAAATGTGGAGCATTTGTTATGCCCTTCAGTCCTCGCTGCAGTCGATTCTTTACGATGAAGATCTTGACGGAGCAACAGCACAATCCATGATGGAAGAAAGTGTTTCTGAATTCGATGAGATTATTGCTGATGCAATTAGTAGTTGGTCGGCAGGAAAGGTCAGTGGAATCAAAAAGGATATCGGGAAAACGGATGTTGAATCATTGAAAAAGTTTAGAGACCATCTGAACGAAAATATTGAAAAAGCAGCAAACATTGAGAAAGGAGAAGTTGAGGAGATGCTAAAAATTGACAAGAGTAAAATGTCACCGGAGGAAAGAGTCGCTTACGATGAAATCGTAAAGAAATATGGATTTGAAGAGGAGACTGTTGAGAAATCCTCTACAGTAAAACCGGGAGAGAATGACGACGGAGAAGAAGATCTGGACGATGGAAAGAATGGTAAAAAGACAACAACGAAGAAATCGGCAGCATCAGAAGTGGGAGACGATATTTACAAGGGTCTGCATCCAGCAGTTAAGGCAGAGATTGAAGCTCTTAGAAAATATCGCGAAGATGCGGAAAACAAAGAATTCATGGAAGTTGCAAAGAAATATGAGATTATCGGTAAAAAACCAGAGGAACTGGCGCCTGTTCTGAAAAGTCTTAGAAATGCTGGTGGTACAGCTTATGACGATATGATTTCAACGCTGGATTCCATGGTTGCCATGGCAGATAGTTCCGGTGTATTTTCTGAGATTGGAAAATCTTGCCGCGGATCTGCCGGAATTGTTGCGAAAGGGAAAACGGAGTCACGTGTAGAGTCTATTGCAAAGGGCTACATTGAAAAAGACCCGTCTCTGAGCTACACAGATGCAGTTGCAAAGGCATGGGAAAACAATCCTGATTTGCTTGCGTCTTATGATGATGAAGCGGGATTTTAAGAAGGAGGAATAAAAATGGGAAAGAATTTTAATGGAACGCTGATTAACGGCTCGCAGACAATTACCGAGAAAGCGGGAGCAGAAATCGCAGATTGTCGTAATAGAATTGTCAAATATGATTCAAACGGAGATGTGGTCCTTGCTACTGCTGGAACAGATATACTCGTTGGTATTGCAATTATTGAGGCTGGATACAACGATATCACTGGAACAGAATCTGGAAAAGTGGCAAAAGGTGATGATGTAGATATCCAGGTCAAAGACATCGGATATGTCATTGCTGGTGCGGCAATTAAGAAAGGACAGGAAATTACATCCGGAGCAGACGGGCTTGCGGCCGTGGCAGCAGCGGGAAATTATATTTTAGGTATTGCTTTAAGTGATGCATCAGCAAATGGATATGTAAGAATTCAGATTTCAAAATATCAGAAAGCAGATGGTGTAGGAGCCGGAGTTGGCGCATAACAAAGAAGGAGGAATAAATACATGAGAAATTCAACAAAAGGTATTGCGGCAGAAATTGCAAAAGGGGCATTTAGACCTCATACAGCACTTACAAATATGGCGCTTTCATATTTTCAGAACCCGGGAAATTATTTTGCAAAATCAATTTTCCCGATTTGTCCTGTAGATTTGTCAAGTGATAACTACTATGTTTTTGACAAAGCAGATCTTTTGAGAGACGGATGGAAGAGAAAACCTGCGTATGGAAAGGCAGATCCGACGGTTGTTTCTGAATACACGGAAACATATAACTGCAAAGTTGATCAGATGATTATGGGAGTTGATAATATTCGCCAGACAGATCTTCAGCGTCGCATGGGACCGGCAATTAGAGATCCGCGAATTCAGAGAACAAGAACTATTGCAGAGCAGGCAAACATTCATCAGGATTATTTGTTCGCAGAACATTTCTTTAAAGCTGGTGTGTGGTCTCAGGAGTACACAGGAGTTGATAATACAAGTCCGTCTAGTGGCCAGTTTATTAAGTTCTCAAATGATAACTCCGATCCTGTAAAATTCTTTGATGAGAAAGCAACAGAAATGCAGGAAAAGACCGGAAGAAGACCGAATCGTATTGGTCTGGGGGCAAATGTTTACACTGCTCTTAAAAATCACCCAGGTATTCTTGAGAGAGTAAAATACGGTGGCACTACTGCGAACCCGGCAAATGTAACTTTGAATGTGTTGTCACAGTTATTTGAGATGGAGAGAGTTGTGGCCATGCAGTCTATCGTGAATAAAGCATCGATGGGTGCGGATGCCGATATGGGATTTATTGGAGATCCGAACGCAATCTTACTTGCATATGCAACGAATAATCCAGCTATCGATGAACCGTCTGCAGGGTATATTTTTACATGGGATATGCTTGGGGATGGACAGCTTTTGCCGATTCTTAGCTATCCGGGAGAGCCGGGAACTCATTCTGATTATGTAGAGGGGCTTATGGCAAGTGATATGAAGAAAACAGCGGACGATCTTGGAATGTTCTTCAAAGATGCAGTTTAAAAGTTAAGGAGGTTACGTATGAGGTTAATTGCTAAAAAGCCTTGTTCGTTTGGTGGACGCACATTCTATATCGGAGAAGAAATTCCAACCGAATTTGTCTTAAATCCTAAAGCGCAAGAGAAGCTTGGTGTCATTGCCATTGTTGCTTGCGGAGGAGAAGTAGGAATGAAACAGGAAGATATGGTGGCACAAGTAGGAGAAGTCGAATTCGGCGTACCGATAAGACAAAAAAACGGAAACATGACATTGTATTTGAGTGAAGAGCAGATATGCTCTGCTGTAGAAATAATGCAAATGAGCCCGGCAGAAGCGAAAGAAGCGATTAAAGGCATTGCGTCCGAGAATATCCTGATTCTTTTGAACGCATGCGATTCAAGAAAAGCAATAAAAGAAGCAACGGAGGCTGCAGCCTCCGGGCTTACCGCCGAGGAAGGAGCGGATGAAAGCGAAGGTGATGAGTGATGGCTGGCACCTATACCTACGATCCGTCAAAACTGTCTGATCGAGGAAAAGACCTTATGCGTTTTGAACTCGGAGATACCATGGTGGAGGGGCGTGAGAAAACTTCTGCACTATCAGATGAGGAATATGAGGCATTATTGGAGATGAACAAGAACTGGAAGAGAGCAAAGCTTGCCTGCATAGAGTCTATTTTTAGACGGTTTTCGTACGAACCAGATACCCAAACAGGACCTTTGTCGCTTCAATTTGGAGCAAGGGCAAAACTGTGGCAAGAGGAGTATGAAAAATTAAAAGCATCCATATCAAAGAGCTGCCTGTCTGAATCAGCAATTAAAATGCAAGGGGATTCCTATGGAAGCCCTTATTTTTATACCGGAATGATGTCAATGGAGAAAGAGGGCAGATGAAATGATGTATCTTCGACCAGGAAATTTGTACAAGGATTTTCTTGTAAAAAGAATGAAGAATGATGTTTCTGAGATTGGACTGCCCATTAAAGGCTATACGGATACAGGAGATTTGATAAGCGGTGTGTTGGCGGAAGCTGATACAGATGACAGTGAAAGGAAAAAGCACTTATGGGATCAAAATCAGCATTCGCTTACGCATACGATTGTAAGCGAAGGAAGTCCGCTGGCAAGAAAAGGAGATCTTCTTGTTATGGGCGAGAGAATGTTTCTTGTACTTGTTGTAGATGATGCCGGAGGACTTGGTGTAGCGACAATTTATTATGCAGAAGAAAGGAATGATTTAAGATGACAGCAGGAAATGCATCTGAATCTATTCGTCAGGCGGTGAAAGAGGCCGTAAGAGAGGTAAATCAGAAAACAATGGGAAAGGCATTCCGTGTATCGAATGCAATGAGAAATAGCGCGATTGAAGTTCTCACCAATCCAAGTCCTTCAGCTCCGGGGAATCCACCTGGAGTAAGAAGTGGATTTCTTCGGAGGGCATGGAAGACTGGAGTGAGAATGAATGGAGGGAATTTATATTCCGGCATATCGGTAACAGCATATGCGGATTCTATGGCTTCATATGCCGGATATTTGCAGGATGGTACAAAGAAAATGGCGGCAAGACCATTTGTTGATCCGATACTTGACGATGTAGAGCCAGAGGTCGATTCTATTTTTTCTGAGTTTTAAAAGGAGGTATGTATGCTGATTATAAGGAATCCAACAAATGTTTTTGATGTAAATGAGGTGCATAGAGGCACCTTGATATGTGCAAAGCACAAAACTTGGAGCGATCCGGAAATGGGATTTGTAGTTTCCGTAACTGGAAATAAGCTTATTGTACAATATCCACCACGAATCGGAAATGTAACAAATCACTTTTTTGTGTATGCTGACGAGGTGGCAAACGGGGATTGGGAAATCCGCTACAGTAATGATCTGCAGGTGATATCAAAACATCCGGACGGAGGAGAATAGGATGAATCTAATAAATCTGATTTATAAAAGATTGCTGGAATCCGAGAAAATAAAAGCGCTGTGTGCTACTTATGCAGGGAAGCCAGCCATATTTAACACAGAAGCCCCAGACGATAAGCAGGAGGGGTGGGGTGGAAAAGTCCAGTACCCAAGGGTTACCTTCTCGTGCGATATGCAGGCGAATGAGGAACGATCAAGCGTAGGCACTCTTAATATCGTAGCTTACACAGAAAGCACCTCTCTGGTCATTTTAGAGATTGAAGCGGCTATTAAGGAGTGCTTTAGGGATATCCTAATTTATCCGGAAGATGGTGGTCCGTATAGCTTTGCGTGGGCGAGGACAGATCCGTTTTTATTGGAGGGGAATATCATAGGTCAAGAGGTTTCCATTGATCTAATGGAATACTCTCCGCAGGAGACTACCGATCCGGATCCGGTTGTTGCATTAAATCAATACATAAAGGAACTTTATCCGGAATCCATTATTATTGGGATGGACAGGTTGAAAGAATTTACAGATACGACAGAAACCCCAGTGTTTTACAGTAGACTTTGCACCTTAAATAAAGTGGCCGGACATAACATGAATACGGTTGCGTGGATGGACTGCAGAATAGCGGTCCATCTTTTGTGTCCGGATAAGTCAACGAATATAAAGATGATCGCAGCTGTTGCGCAACGGATTTCCGCAGATGAAAGAATTATCTTACTTGACGGTTCTCCAATGAATGTATCGGAGGTTCAGTTGGATAGACAGGCAGACTATCTGAAAACTGGACAATTATACATAACAGGAAGATACGGAATACTGAAATATAAGGCAAAACAGCATGCGATTATGAAAAATATCATTATGAGTAAGGAGGAATAAACAGTATGGCAGAAACAAAAACGGCAAATGCACAGGCATCAACAAAAGAAAAGGCACCCAGAAAGAGGGAAGCGGTAGAAACGGTATATACCGCAGAAGAGCTTTCGAATGCGTCAGAACGTTTCGGGACAAGAAAAGAATGTGTCGCAGCAGCCCTTAAATATTACGGGAAAGACAAGGCGACACTTAAAGAGGCAAAAGAACTCGTGAATAAATTTTTGAGTAAGGAGGTCAAATAATGGCTGGTACATTTATTGCTGGTGAAACAAAGATTCGGCCAGGAACATATTTCAATATTCAGAAGGTCGGTGACAATCAGATCGCAGGGGCATCAGATGGAGTTGTCGCTATCTTTTTTAAGGCAGATTTTGGTCCGCTTGCACAGGCTATTGAAATCACACCGTCAGAAGGATATGAAAAATTGTTTGGAACTGCGGGAACAACTAACGCAATCCGTGAGGCAATCAAAGCTGGTGTAACAAAATGTGTTTGTGTTCGTGTTGGAAAGGGCGGCACGCAGGCAACGATTACAATCAAAACAGCCGCTGAAGAACAAGTGGAAGCACTTAAAATTACAGCGAAATATCCGGGAGAAAAGGATTTTGCGATTACAGTAAGAGAAAAACTTTCTGATTCAACAACGAAAGAGTGCATCATCTATTCCGGTGCAAAAGAATTTGAAAAACTGGAATTCCCTGCTGGTGACGATGAGGTTAAGTCGCTTAATCAGGCTTTTATAAACTCAAGATACTTTACATCTGAAGTTATGGCAAGTGCAACGGGGCTTCTGGCAGATGTAAGTGAAGAGGTATTTACTCCAGGAACTGCACCAACCGCAACAAATACTGAATACAGTGATGCTTTTGTTGCAGCAGAAGCGTATCGGTTTAACTGTGTTTGTGTGGATACGGAAGATACGGCAGTACATCAGCTTCTCGCATCCTTTGTTGATCGTATATTTAATGCTGGTCAGCTTGCAATGGCTGTTGTTGCTGAGAAGAAGAATGTCGCACTCACAGAAAGAATGGCGCACGCTGCGGCATTCAACAGCGAGAAAATGCACTATGTATTGAATGCATCTGCGGAAATTTCCGGTGAGCTTGTTGAAGGATACCTTGTTGCTGCAAGAATAGCAGGAATGATTGCGGCGACTGCTTCAAATAAGTCCTTGACACATACGGTGATGGAAGGATACACAAAACTGAATGATGCGCTAACACCAACGGAAATTTCAACGGCGGAACAGAAAGGCTGCCTTGTTTTGAGTACGAATACAAACGGCCAGATCTGGATTGACAGTGCAATCAATACGCTGGTAAGTCCGGCAGATAATCAGGATGATGGTTGGAAGAAAATCAGAAGGACGAAAACAAGATATGAGTTGATTACGAGATGCAATGATCAGGCAGATGCCCTGATTGGAAAGGTTGACAATGATGTAAACGGAAGAGCTACTGTTGTAAGCCAGCTTCAAAGTGTAATCAATGCAATGATCAATGAAGGGAAACTGGTGTCCGGAACAGCCTCTGAGAACACAACATATCCGTCTGATGGGGATTATGCATATTGTGACATCGAAGTGATCGATAAGGATTCTATCGAGCACCTGTATCTGACATATAAATTCCAGTTTTCAAGCAGAGTAACAGAATAAGAAGGAGGGAAAATAAATGGCTATTAACGAAAGAGCATCATCAGATGCACGTCATGCTCGTACCGGTAAAGATGCCGGTTTGTATAACGGTACCGGAGATCTTCTCGCCTCCATGGAATCATTTCAGGCGAAGGCTACGTACAACAATGTGAAGTATAAACCGATGGGAGATCCGCAAGAGCATGAGACAAGCGACTCGTACGGTATTACAATAACCGTTACAGAAATTGTAATTGAGGATATTGATATGTTTAGAGAGCTCATGGATTCAATGAAATCCGGAAAGACGCCACAGTTTGTATTCCAGGGCGTACTCCAAGGGCTTAATGGATCTGAAGAACGGGTGGTTTACAGAGAAGCTATTCCTTCTGGCGATATTGATTTGCAGAACATTGCAAATGGGGATGTTATCAAACGTACATGGAATTTCTTTGTAAACGGGAAACCGGAGCTTCAGAAGGAACTTACAATTTAATTGAAAATGCAATGAAGGGGGCGAAACGTCCCCTTTTTATTTTAGGAGGATGAACAATGGCAAGATTATCAAGTGTAGAAAACAAGGGACAAGAAGTTAGAGAAGAGAATTTTTCCGAGAAAGAAACCCAGGGACAACTCCTTACTGTTGAAAATGATTTTATCTCTGGAATGCTTGCGGCAGCTGCTTATAAGAACGATGAATTGAGGCAGATTGACATCACCCGTGACGGAAAACTGTATTTTTCGTTTAAAGTGCATGCACTTGGCGAGGAGGAGGCAAACAAATGCCGCAAAAAGTACACCAAGTATGTGCGTAACAAACAGATTGGTATCAAGTTTGCTGAGGAAACGGATACGGCGAAGTTCCGTAGCTCGCTTATTTATCACGCTACTGTCGAAGAAGACAGAATAAAGCTTTGGGACAATCAGCAGGTTTGGGAAGGACTGAGAAAGCAGGGAGTCCTTGTTGTTACTGCCCTCGATGTTATTGAGGCTGTACTTCTTGGTGGAGAGAAAGACCGTGTAATTGATGAGATTAATAAGCTTAGTGGATTTGACTCCGAAAATCTTGAGGAAGTTGAAAACAAGATGGAGGAAGCCGCAAAAAACTAATTTTGGCAGGAGGAAAAACAACCCTCTTGCATCAAATTTTTCAGCGGCTTGGTATAACCCCGGATGAAGTATATGCAAAGCCTGCTGGTGTGCGTGCGTTTATGTTCGCGTCAATGAGAGTACGTCTGGAAGATGACGAGAAAGGAGGAAGATCGGGTGGCGACTAAGGTTATAAAGATAGAGATTCCTATCGAAACAAAGGATAATACTGGACCGGTTGTAGATAGCATATCTGAAAAAATGGAAAACCTTGATTCGGCTGCGAAAAAGGCACAAAAGAGTATGGAAAATACTGTAAATAGTGCAAATAAAGCGGCGAAAGGTTTTGAAAATGCATCAAGACGTGTTTCTGGTTTTGAAAAATCCGTTGGAAGTGGCTTTGATAGTGCATCAAAGAAAGCGTCCGGCTTTGAAAAATCTGTAAATAAGACACAAAAATCGCTTCTTGCTATGATGAAAGAAAAGTATCAACTTCTGCTCGAGGCGAAAGACCGGATCACACCAACTGTAAAACAGGCCATAACTTATGTAAAAAGCCTGACAGGAAAGACGTGGAAGGTTACATTAAAAGCTGTTGATCTAGTAACATCCCCTGTGAGACGTGTATTTGGCCTATTGAAAAGCCCACTCGTGGCGGCTGGCGTTACAATCTCGGCAGGCGCCGGTATTGCTGATACGGTGCAGACGTATGCGGATTTTGAAGCTGCTATGTCTGAGGTAAAGGCAATATCAGGCGCAACAAGCCAAGAGTTTGAGCAGTTAACAGAAAAAGCAAACCAGATGGGGGCTGTTACGAAATTTACGGCATCTGAATCTGCAGAGGCATTTAAATACATGGCTCAGGCGGGATGGGATGTAAGAGAAATGATGGATGGTATCGACGGACTTATGGCTCTCGCAGCGGCATCCGGAGAAGACCTTGGTATAACGGCTGATATCGTAACAGATGCTCTGACAGCATTCGGATTATCTGCGAAAGAAAGCGGAAGGTTTGCGGATGTTATGGCGCAAGCAGCGAGCGCAACTAATACAGATGTGGCAAAAATGGGAGATACATTTAAGTATGTTGCTCCTGTTGCCGGTGCACTTGGATACAGCATTGAAGATACAGCAGTAGCTATTGGTCTAATGGCAAATAGCGGAATCAAAGCTTCACAAGCCGGAACAAGTCTTCGCAGCCTGCTGACCAATCTTACCAGACCAGTTGGACAGGCAGAAGATGCGATAAATGCACTTGGAATAAGCATAACGAATACTGACGGATCCGTAAAACCTCTGTCTCAAACATTACAGGATTTACGAGCGAAATTTGGTGCTCTGACCGATTCGGAAAAGGCTCAATATGCGGCCATGCTTGCCGGACAGGAGGGAATGAGTGGACTTCTTGCTATTGTAAATGCATCTGATCAAGAGTTTGAAAGTCTGACAGAACAAATAAATAATAGTTCTGGTGCGGCACAGAAAATGGCGGACGTTATGATGGATAACCTTTCTGGTAAATTTGAACTTTTTACGGGCGCATTAGATTCAATGAAAATGTCACTTGGCGAAAAATTTAAACCATATTTGATTGAAGCTCTTGAATGGATGACTGACAAAGTTCCGGATGTGGAGAATGCGTTGCTTACGGCAATGAATTCGTTTGATCATTTTGTTGATAATGCTAAGGCGAAAATAGATGAATTTACTGCTACAGACGAATGGAAAAACGCAGATCTGTTTGAAAAAATCGAAATAGCATGGGATGAACTTGTGGCGGAGCCGTTTTCAGATTGGTGGAATGGATCTGGAAAACTGAAAGTAGCTGGCGTTGCAAGAGATATAGGCACCGGAATCGGAAGCGCAATTTCTGCTGGTATCTTGGCATTGATGGGAGTAGATGTTTCTTCTGTAATTGACGAAGGAAGTAGCATTGGCCGTCAGTTTGCAGAAGGTTTTTCTGAAGGCATGAGTGGCGTGGATGTATCAGCAGCTCTTGGTACAATGGTAAGCGGAGCGTTTTCGAGTGCCGGAAAACTTCTTCCTGGAGGGACAGCTCCGGATATTGGTTCTCTCTTGTCTGCGGCGGCAATAGCAAAGATCGCGGGACCGTTGATGAGCTTTGGATCTGGAGCATTCAAAGTAGGAAAGGGAATATATAAAAGTGCTACTGGAGGAGTGTTAAAGAATATTATAGGCTCGGCATCCGTTGCAGATGAATTAGCGGGCGTCGGAACAATGACCGGAACCGGACTAGCAGGTGGTCTTGCTAAGATAGGAGCAAATCTTGGAGGTGCTAGCATTGCCTCTACTGGAACCGGTTTGGCCTTAGCTGGCGCTGGTGCGGTTGCCGGTGGAGTTGTCGGAGGCTCAGCTATCATAAGCGGTGGAATGGATGCCTTCGATGCTTACAATTCCTACAAAGAAGGAAATAAAGAGGCTGCGAAGGCACAAGGAGCATCTGCCGGATTAAAAGTCGGCGGAGTTGCGGCTGGTGCGGCTATAGGTACAGCGATCTTACCGGGTATCGGTACGCTAATCGGAGCAGGAATCGGCGGTCTCGCTGGCTGGTTTGCCGGAGATAAGGTAAAAGAGGATTACGAAGAAGCAGCGGTAGCGGCAGAAAACCTTGAACAAAAAAGCAAGTACGCTCTCGAAGGTGCAAAATTCGACAGCAAAGAGCTTAAAGAAGCTTTTGATGACACAAATGTATCTGCTGAACAATTTGGCGCTATGATGCAGGAAGCAACCTCAAACAAGATAAGAGATGCCTTTGGTGATATAAAGCTGACCATGCAGGAAATTGAAGAGGCAGCCAAGCAAATTGTTTTTGCAGATCAAGCGGAGGCTCTGAACAAATTCTCGGCAGCTGCGGAGACAGCAGACAGTTCTCTTGCTACGCTACAGAGCTCGTTCCAGACGATGGACAAGCTGAACTGGAAGGCGTCGCTCGGCATGGAACTTGATGAAGGAGATATGTCGGAATATATTTCGGCTGTTGACGCCATGATCGAAAGCTCGAAACAGTATCTCGAAGATAAACACTACGAGGCAACTGCGGCCATAGATCTTTTGATAGAGCCGGGAAACGAAACCGATATGACGTCTGGATTAAACCAGATGTATTCGGACTTACAGACTAAGATCGAGAGCCTTGGGGGAGATCTGAAAGCGAAGGTTAATGTGGCGCTGGAAGATGGAGTAATCACTCTTGACGAACAGGCGGAGATCGCGAATCTGCAAAACCAGATTGCGGATATTACGAACCAGATTAGCCAAGCTGAAACAGAGGCAAGTTTCCAAAGCTTGAAAATCAAGTATTCCGGCGCGTCATTAGATGCGGACTCGTTTGCATCTTTGGTGTCTGAAATCCAGGCAAATGTGCAAAATGCAGCGTCTCAATATGATGAAGCTTTGCAGGTTTCTTTGACGAATTTAAACTTACAGCTTCAAAACGGAGCTATCTCTCAGGAGCAGTTCGACGAGCAGCTTCAGGCGCTTACGGAAGGTTATCAGGCAAAGATTACAGATCTGTCCGTCAGAGTAGAAAGTTTTGAGCTACAGTCGATAGCGGATTCTTTTGGTAGTGAATTGGATGGGATACTTCCGGAGTTAGAAGGAACGGTAGCTGAACGGCTTGGAACTGCCATGCACAATGCAATGGCTAATGGAGTGGATGTGGAAAATTGGGATGTATCTACTGCATCAGAGTGGCTCGATTTGGATGGATTGTCTGCTGAAACGCAATCGGCTATTACTGAAATGATGAGTCAGGTTGCGGCTTCTATGCCGGATCAGATGACATCTGCCCTGGAAGGTAGTGGAGCGAATTTGAGCGAAAGCGTAAATAATATGGTGAAGAGTGGAATAGAAAATGCAGATTTTACAGAAGCAGGGGCAGCCATGAACCAGAAGCTTGGCGAGTCATTAACTCCAACGGATATGTCAGAATCATCTGCCGGATTACAAGATGGATTGCAATCATCTCTCATGGCTTCAGTAGAAAACATTGATCTTACGGAAGCCGGAAGTCTTATGAACCAAAAACTTGGGGAAGCAATGTCTTCTGTGGATATGTCTGAATCTGATGCGGGACTTCAGGAAGGGTTACAGAATTCCTTGACCGCTGCGCTTGAAGGAATAGATTTATCGAAAAGCGCACAGATGATCAATACCTCTATTGTAACGGCGCTATCATCAACCGAAGGGATTGACATGAGTGGCTTCACAGCTTCCATGCAGAGCAGTATTACCTCTTCGATAGAGGGATTGGATTATTCCGGTGTCACGACTGCTGTTGGTTCTGGTATATCGAATGCGATTACTGCAACTATGGGAACCATTCAAGGGGCAATAGACACCCTTTACAGCAACGTTGGATCTGCAATCAACACGGCATTTTCGGCAGGATTTTCTACCACAACAACCGTCACAATTACGGCGAATTATAAGCTCGCAAATCCATCAGCCACTATCAGCTTTAGTGGTGGCGGAACTGGAACAGCTACGGTCAGCGGAAGCATTTCAAGCCATGCGAATGGTGGTTTCGCTTATGGTCCGGAGCTTACGTGGTGGGGCGAGGACGGACCGGAAGTGATCATCCCGCTTGGAAGTAAGAGGCGGCAAAGAGGTTTGGAACTGTGGGCGCAAGCCGGAGAAATGCTCGGAGTTGGAAAGCATGCTGACGGCGGCATTATCGGCTCCGGAGGGGGTGCAAGTAAAAATATATGGGATAACACAGAAAGGCTCATAGAGCCAATATCCGAGGGAGACAGCGGCACATCTGATGTATCAACGGTTATTGAAAGCGAAAGGAACTCGGATACGAAAGAAGTAAACCTTATCGTGACTGTAAATCCGCAGTTTGTGATATCGTCAACAAGTCAGAGAGAAGACGATATCCTGCAAATTATCAAAACGCACATGAAAGAACTGGCAGACGACCTTGGCGGAGAGCTTGCTGATCGCCTGGGTGAAGTTTTCTCAAACATGCCGATAAGTAGTTAAGGGAGGCGCTTTATGGATGTTATTTTAACCGAAGTTGAAAACGGTAAAAGCAAATTTATCTTTCCTAGCCTCCCAGAGGAGGTAAAGGGGACGAATCGGACCAATTATCAGTCTTACGATATTCTGTCCTATGGTGAGGTAAAAATCCCAAAGGGGATGAAGCTTACAGAGATTTCATTCGATGGAATATTTTTCGGAGCAGCGAAAAGGAATGAGTCCATTGTAAAACAATGGGTTAAGCCGGCAGAGTGCGAAAAAATTCTGAAAAACTGGCAGGAAAAAGGAACTGTTCTGCGGCTGATGGTCACTGAAACTAATGTCAATATCGATGTTACGATTAGTAGCTTTGAATGTACTGATTACGGCGGATACGGAAACAAGAAGTATTCGCTGGAGTTCGTACAGTATCGATCGCTGAAAGTTTATACGACAGACGAGTTGAAAATCGTAAAGTTCGTAAAGAAGACAATAACGAGACCAGCGGCAGCCGCTCCGTCGAATAAAGGAAGCTACACTATACGGTCGGGCGATACGCTGTGGGCCATTGCCCGCAAATTTTACGGTGGTTCTGGATCGAACTGGACAAAGATATACAGTGCAAACGAATCGACCATTGAGTCCACCGCCAGAAGATACGGGAGAGCGAGCAGTGACAATGGACACTGGATTTACCCTGGAACTGTCTTGGTTATCCCGAACTAGAAAGGAGGCGGACACTTGATTGATTTGTCGAAAATCCAATACCGATTTGTCATTATGGACGAAAAGGGAAATCAGTACAATATAAAAGATTATGTGGAAAATCTCGGGTGGGAGCAAGGTGAAGACGAACTCTCCACCCGAATTTCATTTACAACTAAAAATGAAAAGTCGTCAAAAGAGGTGTTCTCGGATATAGCGAAACTTGGATGTTTAGTGGGGATATTCGCCTCTGATGGGGTTGCAGATGAAGAGGTGGCCAGAGGAAACATTATAGACTGGAAACCAGCATATTCTTCAGACGCATATAAGTTTGATGGTAAATGCTACGATAATTTGTATAATCTGCAAGAAAGTCAGGACAACATTTACTATCCCGCGGGTACCGGTACAAAGTCTGCTGTAACGAAGATTTTTGATGACTGGGAAATTCCACTCGGTTCGTATGAAGGACCGAATGAAACACACGCAAAGTTGACTTTTAAGTCACAGAATCTTGCGAATGTAATTGCAGAAATACTGGACGATGCCTACAAAAAAGGCGGCGTGAAATGCGTCGTGCAGGACAGAAAAGGAAAAGCGTATGTGGTTCCGTATGCGAATAATAAGACGGTATATCACTTCGCAGCCGAGAATGTGATCAATGCCACACACAAAAGAAGCACTGCAGGCATGATTACCCGGGTGAAAGTGATAGGTCAGGAAGATGATGACGGTAAAAGCTCGGTGGAAGCTGTGCTGAACGGCAGCACAAAATATGGCGTACGGCAGAAAATTGTTCGCAGAGGAACAGATGAAAGTTTAGAGGATGCAAAGACATCGGCACAGACAATTCTCGATGAAGAAGGAGAAGTGCAGGAGGAGATGACCGTAAAGGCGCCCGATATACCATGGGTACGGAAAGGAGATCTGGTTCACGTAACGGTTGGAACTATGAATGCATACTACTATGTTATCGGCATAAGACATGATGTGGATAGCCACAGCATGACATTGGATCTTCATGTGCCATTCAAAGAATACGAGAAGAAAGCACAACAGACGGTACAGAAAAAGTCTTACAACGTGGGCGATATTGTGAATTTCCACGGTGGAACGCATTACGTCAGTTCTTATGCGGGATCCCGCGGATATAACGCAAGAGCCGGACGGGCAAAAATAACCATTAAGAATGGATCGGGAAAGATCCATCCGTGGCACCTGATACATGTGGATAGCTCAAGCAATGTATATGGATGGGTAGACGATGGTACATTTGATTAAGGAGGGATGACAATGGCGTTTGATGGGCATGCTGGAGCAAACAAACTGGCAAGGACGCTTCATAAAAGGATGAAAAGCATGTCGGACTTTCCTCTTGTCCTTGATTTTGGGAAGATAGAGTCTGACTATGGGCTGATTACGAATACCTTTCCGGTAAAAATCCCAAGGGGAGATTATACAGTGTGCCGGCATGTGACGGGCATATCACTAGGAACTTCGGGAGGAAACCATGGCGGGCATGAATATGGCGATGGTTCGCATTCGCATTCTATATCGGTTCCAGGATTATCTCCTGGAAATCATGTACTTGTGGCATGGGTACAGAATGAGGCAGTAGTCATCGATGTGATCAATTAGTGGAGGTGGAAGCATGGACGAAGAGAATACACTATTTCCGGTAGAAGAATCCCCCGAATTTATCGATGACGGAGAACGATTAGATCGGGATTACCATTATACGGTTGCGTGGGATGTTGAGAAACAGGATTTTGTCCTCAACGGTAAAGGACAGATGGATCAGTGCGATGGTGTGGAAGGGTATAAAGTGTGGTGTTGCAAAATGGCTCTTACACAGCGCTATGCCTGCGCAGCTTATCCGGACGAAATCGGCACTGAGTTGGATGAGGCTCTTGCAGAGGACAGTGAAAAGGCAGTTGAGTCCGCGATAGAGAGAACGATATCAGAGGCACTGTTGGTGAATCCGAGGACGGAATATGTTAGGCAATTTGAATTTGTTTGGAATGGTGATGCTGTAAGTGTTTCGTTCGTTGTTAAAGGCGTGGATATTGACGAGTTTAAAGTTTCTATATAGCGAGGAGGTGAAATGAGTGAATGCATGGAATAAAGAATTTACGCCACCGGAATTCGTGGGTTATAGCGAGCCGGAGGAAATACAGCAGAGGATGATGAGTGAACTTCCAGAAGGTATTGATGATATGCCGGGAGGATTCCCTTATGATTTTACAATGCCAACGGCGATTGAAAAGTCAGAACTGATTCAGTTTCATATGGTTCGGACGCTCATGCTCATGTTTCCGATGTGGGCGTGGGATGATTGGCTTGATCTACACGCAGCAGTGGCAGGCATAGAACGCCGTCCGGCTGGTTATGCAAGCGGTAAAATCGATGTTACCGGAGATCCGGGAACCATAATTCCGAAAGGAACAATTTTTTGTACGGAGGCAACAGATGTATCTCCGGCGTTGGAATATTCATCCGATGAATCCATGGCAATACCAGATGATGGGATAGTTGAAATCTCAGTGATTGCTGTTGATCCTGGAAAAGGGTCTAATACAAATGCGAACACAATAAAATTTTTGCTGAATAACATAAAGGGTGTTTCGTCAGTAAAAAATTCTGAAGCGATTACTGGTGGTACGAACATAGAAAGTGACGAGTCTCTGCGGCAGAGAATAGAAGAAAAATGTACGCAGGAAGGAGTAAGCTATATTGGAAATGATGCTGATTATATCCGATGGGCCAAGGAAGTGGTTGGGGTGGGGGATTGCATTGTAGATGCAACATGGAATGGTCCAGGAACGGTTAAACTTATAATTGTAGACTCAAATGGATCTCCGGCCAATGAGAAATTGATACAAGATGTATATGACCATATTGTTTCTCCAAATGATCGTTCGCAACGATTGCTCCCTACAGGAAGCGCAGAGCTAACCATAGTTCCGGCTACTATTAAAAATGTGTCATATACATGTACCGGCTTAGTTTATGATGAAACGACAGACATACCTACTATTATAAGTGCTTTCAAAAATCTTGTCCTGCAGGAATACTCAGAATCAAAATTTGATGGAGTCCTGATTTATAACCAGATTCGCCCTTTTATTACGGATATTCCTGGAGTGTCTGACTTCGATACGTTTTTGATAAACGGGAGCGATGAAAACATTGTCTTAGATAAGGGAGAGTACCCAGCGACAGAAAATGTGGATTTCAGTTAGGAGGGATCTTATGAATATAGAAAATTTCCCGACATCTCAATCTGCCAAAAGGATGATGGGATACATAACAGGAAATGAATTCTATGGAAAATCCTATGTGGGAAAATGGATCTTTCAGGCAATGGGTAAAGAGATGGACGATGCGCATCTTCGCATTGAAGAGGAACTCCCATATCAGGCATTTCCTGAGACGGCAACATGGGGGCTTCGGTATCATGAGGAGAAATACGGCCTTCCGGTAAGAGAGAATTTGAGTTACGAAGAACGTAGAAAGCTCATACTGGAAAAAAGGAATACCAGAGCTCCCATGAATCCATATATGATGGAAAAAATACTGGAAAATATAATAGGAAGAAAGGTTTATGTAAATGACGAAGATACACCTATCAATACTTTTACAGTCGAGATTGAACCTGGAGATAATGCGGTTGATGTTATAGCTGCGATAAAGAAATTAAAAGAAATCAAACAGTCTCATGTGGCGTTTACGTTTTCGTTTACATCGCTTGCCAGAATAGAGATATGTGGCCACACACAAAAATGGAAGACATCGTATGCTCAGTGCGGTACAACACCGATGGTAAGCAACGGCCTTGGACTTGCAGAAACAGGAATAGATGTAGTTCCGTCAACTGATTATTACAAAACAGAAGTACCTCTAACCGGTGAAATACATAAATCCGGTCAATATCCTATCACAAGCGTTGGAATGGAATTGGTGGATAATAATATTTATGTATCAGGACAAGGAAAAGGACTTTCAGTTGTATATCCAAACACGGGTGAACATGTCAAAACGGGAATGTATCCAAATACGCAGGCTAGTGCTAGGTATTCTGCCGTGGAAATTGATGCAGAAGCAGAAGCAGAAGGACACATTTATTGCAGTAAATTAACAGGCACAGATCCAAAAGTAAGTGTCCGGTCGGCAGAATCCGATAACGGAGTGGTTCCAGAGGTTTCCACAGAAGCATATCAAATCAGATACAAGCTTTGTGGAGATGCCTTTGAGATATAAAAAGGAGGTATGCAGATGAAACTATTGACAAGCAAGGCAATCCAGGGATATCGCGATTACACGAAACGTACGATTGCCTATGCGAAGTACAAAGTCGGTTCGACTTATCACAAGACGAAGATTGAATCGGTGGATGTAACGGAAGAGGGGATTGTAGAAGTTCGATTTAAGATCGAAGCAGCTACCACAGGTGCCGCTACTGTTACGGAAATCCAATTGTATGACACGAATAATGACTTATGGCTCTCTAAACAGGAATTCTTAGAAATGAATTCTGTTGCAGAGGGCTTTTATTATGTCTGCCAGTTGGAAATCAGTGAAAGGGAGGTTGAAGAATAATGCGAGAACTTGTGAACTGGAAAGATCATGTGGTTCAGTATCCCGGAAGGTTCGAAGAACAGGTTTTGGGCGGAGGGCTTGTGCAACATACACCATCTCCGGGAAAAGTAGAACAACAGGGAACTCCACAGAATGCTACGAATTTGAACACGATGGATCTGGCAGCGTTGGAGGCTATGCTGATGGCATCGGAAAACAGTAGAAATATTCTTCTTATGGGAAGAATCATGGAAGGACTGTCTGGTGACAAAATTCAGGTTACGCTCACAAATTCCCAGGTATATCCGCATAATAACTCAAAGAAGACAGTTCAGCTTCCGGTGACGAAAAATAATATGAAATACACAGTCAGTTGTGAAGTTGTGGAAGTAGAAGGTGGAGCAGTTGGAGAATTTGAGTTTAGCGATAAGCTGCTCAATGGATTCAAGATTGCATATACCGGATCAGCAACCAAAGTTATTGTGAATTGCTATGTGAGAGGAGGTGTATAGGTATGGCGAATGTGATTATCAAAAATGAGAACCGAAAAGCTGATGCAGAACACATCATGAAAGCCTATGGCGTGGACAGAAGAGATTCAGCTATGAGGGAGGCGGCTGAAATTGCAGCGGCAAGAACAAATGAAGCAGTTAGAATGTCACAGAACAGAAGGAGGTATTTCTGATGAAAGTAGTATATCTGCCGGAAGACGGCACAAATTTCATTCCCTACGAAGTAATGGGAAAGAACATTGATTTCAATGATGGAGATTTGATGTTCAATGTTTCAAAGAAGGAAAGGGACTACGAAGTTGTGATTGATATTTGCCAGGATTACACAGGAGCATTAGTTATGGGTACTGATTCCGGCGAAAGATATGTGGCACAACTTATTGTACCGGCAAGAGAGTACATTGAGACAACCACAGTAAATCCGGACTATGATCCGGAAAATGAGGAGAGCATGGAATCTCCGACTATTACAAACAAAGAACCGGTTCCTTTTGATATTAACAAATGCGAACTGAGATTATGGGATATGGAGGTATAAGAGATGCCAAATTTTGATGATTTTAAGTTAGCGATTGAAGCGATGACGGGCGGTAAAAATACCGTCCTTTTTGATGACATGGAAATGCCGTCTGTTATGGTTCCGTTTCCAAAAATGAAAATTGCAGAAATTATGAGCGGCGGCAGTCAGAATATTCATCCGGCTTTTTCTGTGGGTGGCGTAGAGAAGGACGTTCTGTATATATCTAAATTCCAGAATATCGTACTGAATGACAGAGCTTACTCCCTTCCTATGCGTGATCCGAAGGTTTATGTTACGTTCGATCAGGCATTATCGTTTTGTCGCAATAAAGGAAAAGGCTGGAGTTTGAATCCGTATTCGCTGTGGAGTGCGATTGCTCTCTGGTGCAGAAAAAATGGAACTATGCCAAGAGGAAACAATTTCTGGGGTAAAGATTACACATACCAGCATGAAAAAGGTGTTCCCTGTGCATGGGAAAGCAAGGAAGCGGAATCACATCCAGGCGAACCAGTACGTTGCCTTACCGGATCCGGACCAGCCACATGGTATCACAACTGGATGCCAGATGGCATTGCTGATTTGAATGGAAATGTGTGGGAATGGTGTGCTGGTATGCGTGTAAAGAATGGAGAAATCCAGATTATTCCGTATGCGAACAGTATGCTGGCAGAGACAAACATGGGAGATAAGTCAACGGAGTGGAAAGCTATCAAGAAGGACGGAACTCTTGTAGAACCTGGAACAGCAGATACATTGAAGTGGGATTGGGTATCAGGAAAGATTCAGCTTACTTCCGGTGCAGTATCCTACAAGACGGATCAGGGCAATGGTTGTCAGTATAAGGATATGACTCTCAACTCTTCTGTATCGGCAGCACCAGAGATTGCGAAGGCATTGTTGCTCTATCCGGATGAGCCAGGCGGCGATTATGGTAGCGACTATCATTGGGTAAATACTGTCGGCGAGCGGCTGCCGTTATGCGGGGGCAGGTGGAGCAATGGTGCCAACGCCGGCGTTTTCACCGTCAATCTGTACCATCCCCGTTCCTACTCCTACTCCGGCGTTGGCTTCCGCTCCGCTTTTGTAGATCTGTAATCTGCTTTACTGTGTTCTGCCCTCTCCCACGATAGTGGGAGAGATATTTTGATATTTGAAGTAATAACAGAATACGATATAAGATAACTTATACAGATTAAAAAGGCTGAAATATGATAATATCGATAAGAAAATGGCATACCGGAGGTTTCCAAGTGGAAGATCTTATTATTTTGCAGAAGGCGTTTGAAATGATGGAATATGGATACACAGCGCTTGCACAGTACCCGAAATCAGAAAAATTTGCTCTTGTAGTAGATATAAAACGCTGTATGCACAAAATATTGGAAAAAATAATTGAGGCTAACAAGAAGTATTACAAAAAGACCACGCTCCAGGAGTTAGATGTGGAAATAATGAAATTAAAAGCTTATTTGCGATTATCGTATAATTTAAAGTTTCTTCCTTCTAAAAAGTATGAAATCTGGAGCAGCAAGTCTGTTGAGTTAGGACGCATGGTCGGCGGATGGATTAAAAGTACCAAAAAAGATTAGTGTGTTTTGGGAATAGGATACAGCGGCTGCCGTTATGCGGGGGCAGGTGGAACAATGGTGCCAACGCCGGCGTTTTCAACGTCAATCTGAACAATCCCCGTTCCAACTCCAACTCCAACGTTGGCTTCCGCTCCGCTCTACCTTCGTTGGTCAGATGTTGCAAACTCAAGGGTTTGCATCCAGAACAGAAGGGTAAAGGATTCTATTTCCATGCTGAATAAGCAAAAAAGGAAGGGACCTGATCCGGCCCCGTTGGATGCGGAATGCCGAGAGTAAGACAATCTGAAATTCGCAATGCCTAAAATTTAAATAATGGAGGGATAGTGTGTCCATAAAAAATATTTATTCAGAAATCTGTTCGTTTGATACATTGCTGCGGGCTGAAAGAAATGTAAGGAATGGAAAACGGTATGGTAGGAAAGAGCTAAGCTTCTGGGCGAATCTCGAAGAGAATATATACCGCATTTCCGAATCAATCAAAAGCCTCGATTTTCCTCCGGACTGTTACACATCTTTTTATGTATATGAACCCAAATTGAGAAAGATTGTGTCAGCAGATTACACGACCAAGATCATACAAAGGGCAGCTTACGATGTCATAAACCCTTTGGTGTGCAAGGGGTTTATATCAGATACATATGCGTGTATAAAAGGCAGAGGGCAGTTAAATGCCATGAAGCGCCTTGCGTCATGGGTGGACTATGTTCATGAAAGTGGAGATACTTGGTATTATCTGAAGATGGATATCGAAAAATTTTTTTACAGAATAGACCACGAAATCTTAATGAAGATCATACGAAAGAAAATAAGTGATAAAAAAGCACTAAGGTTGATGGAACATTATATTTGCGAGGCATCAAGCCCTTTTGGACTTCCGCTTGGAGTCACAAATCCTATGGATATCCCGGAAGAAGATATGCTATGGGACGTTGGCATCACAATAGGAGGCGGATTGTCGCATATGTATGGGAATATGTATCTGGATCCTGCGGATCAGTTAGCAAAAAGAGAGCTTGGAATACAGAAGTATATCAGGCTGATGGACGACTCTGTCATTTTGCATCGGGATAAAGAAAAATTACATCAGTATAAAAAAGAATTTTCCGATTTTTTTGGAGATGTATTGCATTTAAGACTTAATGGAAAAACAGCGATACGCCCAATTAATCAAGGAATGGAATTTGTTGGATATCGTATTTGGCCACATAAAGTGAGACTTAGAAAATCAACGAGTCTGCGAATGAAACGTCGTCTTAAACGAGTGCAGGATGATTATCGAGATTACAGGCTGTCGTTTGAAAAGGCGAATGACACAGTGATGAGTTACGCCGCATTAATGAAACATTGTGATTGCGAAGCCCTTAAAAAGAAAATTTTTGATAATTTTGTCCTTACTCATAATCCGAAGGAGGTAATAACAAAAAATGGGCGATAGCAATTTACTTGAGCTGCTGGACATGTATATTGATATGGTCGAAAAGCAGGACGAGGCCATACATCAATTGTCTGAATTGGTAAAGAAACAGGCTTTTGAAATCGCACATATGAAAAATATTTGCGGATTTGCAGATGAAAAAGCACTAGAACAAATGGAAGGAACTAAACTTGTTCAAGAAGTTTTAGTAAAATATGGAAAACTTTAAATATGGAATGAGGAGAAAAAAGACTCATCAGATGTTAGAGAAAAGATCGGGAAACCGATCTTTTTCTTTTGCGGAAAGGAGGGGGAATATGAATCTAATAAGGGCAAGACCTGTTTTTCTTGTTTACCGGAATACACAGCAAAACCTGACAGGAGAAAAGTGATGATAGAATATTTTTTAGAAGCATTCGGAGACATGAGAGTTGGGTGGGCGGCTGTTGTCATTACGGCAATCATTTTTCTGGCGAAAATATACAAAAAGATCGAGGAATATTTTTCAAATAAAGCTATTGCGGAAAAAGAAAAAAATGACCGAATACAAGAGGTTATTGATCAGGCGAAGCAGTATCCGGTGTGGCATAAGCAGAGCATTGAGATACGCGAAAATCTTAATGGTCTAATTGGTGATTTGGACAAAAAGATTGATAAATTGCAGTGCACGTCGGACGAGGGAACGGCCTATATGTGGAGATATAGAATTTTACGATTCGATGATGAGATTCGCCATGATGAGAAACATACGAAGGAACATTTTGACCAGATACTTGAGGATATTACTCAATATGAAAAATATTGCGCCGCTCATCCAGAGTTTCCAAATAATAAAGCTGTATTTGCAATTAAGAACATAAAAAATGTGTACCAGAGATGTACCGAAGAAGGTACTTTTTTGTAAGGAGGAATTTATATGGAATTATTAGAATTTTTGAAACAGATACCACTGCCTATTTTGATTTTGGTTGTCGCAATCTTGCTTATTGTTACGATTGTGATTGCCGTTCAGTATATGAAGGCTAAGGGATTGGATGGAATCAGGGAAGATGTATATCAGCTTATTTTAAAGGCTGAGCATATGTATAATGAGTCTGGAACTGGAAAACAAAAATTACAATGGGTAATTCAGCAGGCAAGAGGGCTGCTTCCGAAGTGGCTACAGGTTCTTGTACCGGAAAAAGCCCTGGAGAAACTTATACAGAAATGGTTTGAGGGAGTGAAAGATCTGCTGGACGATGGGAAAGTAAATAATTCACAAAAATAATGAAGAAGCAGTCGGAGAAATCCGACTGCTCTTTTTGGAGGAAACTATGACAGAGAGAGAATTTATTGACAAGATTGGTTCACTTGCGGCTCAAGACATGAAACAGAGCGGTATTTTGGCATCCATTACGGTGGCGCAGGCATGTCTGGAATCGGGATATGGTAGCACAGAACTTGCGGTTAATGCAAATAACCTATTTGGAATGAAATGTTCCCTATCTGGGAATACATGGGACTCTGTGTGGGATGGTGTGAGTAAATATACAAAACAGACACATGAGCAGAAACTGGATGGAACAATATATACCGTTATGGCAGATTTTCGGAAGTATCCAGATATTCTTGCAAGCATCAAAGATCATTCGTGCTATTTGAACGGAGCCATGAACGGGAATCAAAAAAGGTATGAAGGGCTTTCTGGAGAAAAGAACTATCGGAAAGCAGCAGAACTAATTAAAGCTGGAGGATACGCAACAGACATTTCTTATGTTGATAAACTCTGCAGTTTAATTGAAAGATGGAATCTTACACAGTATGACAAGGAGGATAAAGGTATGAGTAATAGTAGTTTAGTAAATTGTGTAGTAAAAAGTCCTAATCACAGTGGAGCGAGGACGCATTCGATTGACCGCATTACACCGCATTGTGTGGTTGGACAATTATCGGCGGAAGGAATTGGATCTTGTTTTCCGGACGGCCGAGAGGCAAGTTGTAACTATGGCATTGGATCCGATGGTCGTGTATGTTTGGTGGTAGATGAGGCTAATCGGAGTTGGTGTTCTTCCAGCAATGCAAACGACCAGAGGGCGGTAACAATTGAGTGCGCAAGCGATATGTCACACCCATATGCTATGACAAATGCAGTGTATGAGAAGTTGATTGCCCTTTGCGTTGACATTTGCCGAAGAAATGGAAAGACAAAGCTACTCTGGTTTGGAGATGAGAATACGTCTCTGAATTACGATCCGGAGCCAAATGAGATGGTTCTGACTGTGCATCGTTGGTTTGCAAATAAATCTTGTCCGGGAGACTGGCTGTATTCTAGACTTGGAGATGTGGCAAATAGGGTAACTGCTCAGCTGAGTGGGAGTACCGGTGGTGGAGGATCAACTGGTGGAGGAAGTGGCTCCAGCAGCTATAAAACAGGAATGTACAAAGTCAATGTCGGAGACCTTAACATCAGAAAAGGACCAGGCACAAATTATGGAACAAATGGGGTTATTACCGACAAGGGAACTTACACAATTACTGAAATCCAGAATGGCTCTTGGGGAAAGCTTAAATCCGGCGCCGGTTGGATTAACGTCAGCACAGCATACTGCTCATACGTTGACGCCTCATCAGGTGGAGGAAGTTCTTCTAGCGGCGGTTCTTCTTCTAGCTCTTCTTACAAGACCGGAACGTACAAGGTTAATGTGGAGGAACTCAATATTCGGAAAGGTCCAGGAACAAATTATGGAATTAATGGATCAATCAAGGACAAAGGTGTCTACACAATTACAGAGGTTAAAAACGGCTCTTGGGGGAAATTAAAGTCCGGCTCTGGATGGATCAATGTCGATAAAGCATATTGCACCTATAAAGGTGCATCTTCTGGAGGAGGATCTTCATCTGGAACAGGAAACTTTATGGTACAGGTAAATATTTCAGATCTTTATATCAGAAAAGGACCTGGCACTAATTATGGAACAAACGGCTTTTGCCCAAAAGGCACATATACTATTGTGGAAACAAAGAATTCCGGTGGACATACATGGGGAAAACTTAAATCCGGTGCTGGTTGGATTGCCCTTGAATATGCAAAACGGGCATAATAAATTATACAGTAAAAAACGCCATAACCTAATTTGATATAATCTATCAAAATCCACTATGAATTACCATATTATGGTATTTTATAGCGGAAGGAGCAATGGCGAATGATAAAGATTTTACTGTCGAAAAAGCTTGGCGAGTTGCGGCTTACACAGGCGGATTTGGCACGAGCTACCGGCATACGTCCGAATACAATCAATGAGTTGTACCACGAACTCGCGGATCGTGTGAATCTGGAACATCTGGATCTTATATGTGAGGCATTGGACTGCGAGTTAGATGAATTGATTGTACGTATTCCGAACAGAGAATCTAACATTACTCACACAAGGCGTGGAAATCAAAAAACGCAGGGAAAGTGTCGCTGCAACGGCATCACCAAGAAATGAAAAGAGAGAGGCTTAACCCCTCTCTTTTTTCGTTTCTTGAATATTTGTTAATAAGGACGTTCTCAGAAAGTCATAATCAAGTCCAAAGTCCTTGTATCCTTGATATATGGTATCTATATATCTCTCGCTTGGTTGTCCTGGCTTCGCGCCCTTAAACATAATATAAACCATGGCCTTTATGTGCGAATCGTCCGAAATAGTCACGTAGACGTTTTGCTTAGAATAAAACCGAGGATAGCCTTCATATATATCAAGGTTTCTTTCGTCTGAGTGCTGAATGCCCCATACTACAACGGGAACCCGATACCCCTTTTTTCGACGTATTGTTGCGTATGATCCTGTCTTACTTCCCCTGTAAATCAACTCCCAGTTATTCAGATAACCGGTATATACCGGTTTGGCACTTGGACAACGGTGTCTCATTTGTTGTTTGTTCAGATTACTCCCATAAGCTACATATAATTTCATAATTGATCCTCCTCTCTTATGCTGCTGTGGTTGCGGTGTTTTCTTTAAGATTCTTCATCATGTGAAATCTGCAAGTTTTAAAATCATCTCCGTACAACCCAAGCCTGTTTGTTAAAATATGATACATCAAAGTTACTTTCTTATCAGCAGAGTACCCAGAAACGCTTCTGAAGACAACTTTGCCGGTTGACTCTATTGACCATGCGGACAAAGCGAGACAAAACTGGATGTATGCTTTGATTCGACCAGCATGCAATGTGCTATTGAAAAGCCTAAATTCTACAGTCCCTTTTGAAAAAAAGCTGTGAAGATTAAGTGCATGATATCTTGTTTCATTGTAATGGTCGTGGTTTACGCCGCCCCAATAATGATCGTTCGCCTCGCTATACCAAATTTGCTCTGCTTTATCTTTTGTGAGATTAGATTCCTTTTTCATTGTATCGTAAAGGCTCTTGCAGATTGGTTTGCACCAGCGATTCTTTCTTTCTCCAACTCCCAATGCCTCATATATGATTTCTTGTCTGGAGAGCATGAAGTTTACCATTCTACGAAGTGATGTGGCTGTGTGGTTTGCACCGTCAATATGGATATGAATACCGCAGCTGCTATGAGGAACGCCGCCGATTTCTTTGAATTTTCGAATGATGTTTTGTAAAGTCTCAATGTCCTCATATTTAAGAGGCGGTGTAACGAATTCGACTCTGTATTCATCTATATTTGCGGTTCCGACATTTGTCTTTGGCGAAATTGAACTATCTCGCATCACTTTCCATGTTCTTCGTTGTGAATCCTTTATGGTTCTTGTGTAGTAAGCATCTCTTTTTGGACCGGAAATTGTTCCGCCAACGATTTCTTGAACAGCCTTTGCGGCCATTTCTCTTGTTATACCGGTGAATTCTACTTCAACTCCAAATTTTTGCTTTTTTAAAAGTTCTGACATAATGCTTCCTCCTTATTCATTCGCCGTCTACGAATGTATGTTCTTGTTTCTGTGGTTGTATATTAACATATGGACAACGAGTGTCAATAGAAAAAATAAAAAAAGTTAGAAAAAATGTTTAATAAGTTAGAAGAAATATTGACAATTATAGAAAATATTTGTATTCTATAAAAAAGAGAAGGAGGAGATAAAATGTATATACCAAAAATTCGTTATATCAAAGGAACACCAAAATCTTATCCTTTATGGGATGCAATAACTCCGGATGTAGAGAGAAGGATTAAGGGATATCATTCGTACCTGGAGGAAAACGGGTATAAGGTAAAGGCGGTTAATATAGCTCAAAAAGGAAAGGAATTATATTGGATACTTTTTGACAGTGAAAAATGCTACTTAGAAAAATACGGGGAGATGATTGAAAATGATAACGTATAAGCCTCTCTGGAAAACACTAATCGAAAAGGGCATAAAAAAGACGGAACTGCGAGAGATGGCAGGGTTCAGCAGTGGTACCTTAGCGAGAATGGGGAAGGATCAGTACGTTGAGCTGAAGCATATTGACAAGATCTGCCAGGTCCTGGATTGCGAGATCTCGGATGTAATAGAGGTTGACAATAGCACAACTAAAGAATAAACTACTTTTATAGTAGAGGTGGGAAATGTACAAAATAACTGGGCGCCTGATAGGCGGAGAACCAACTGTAGACGGAACTGGAATAAAAGAAATAGAAAAGGTATATAAAGCAAGGTGGAAACTTACGTTAATCTTTAAAGTTATATATGCTAAATTTTTCTATGATTGGGTAAAAGTTGAAGAATACAAAGAATAAGAAAACAGTATTTGTTCGTGATGTTATTATGATGTTAATAATGAAACGAAATGACAGGAATAAAAAAAATAGAAGAAAAATAATGCAGAAATGCGGACTGCAAAAATAAGAAATTACAAGAAATACTCTGATGAATCTTGAGTTTGAATAAATCGAGTTGCTTAAAAAAGCCAGTGTTTATGCGGGTTTCAG
>OGEB01000105.1_pt1 | contig 71339 bp, 56 predicted proteins | sample 1570541 | NCBI WGS metagenome assembly OGEB01 (sample SAMEA2581975, study PRJEB24529) | metagenome | biome: Human gut stool | place: China | collected 2011 | reverse complement strand
TGTGTTTAAAGGTTAATTAGGGAACCGCCGTATGCCGAACGGCACGTACGGTGGTGTGAGAGGTCGGAACGGGAATTAATCCCGTTCCTCCTACTCGATTGCCTTTTTTCTAAAATCTGTTCTTAAACATAGATAATACTTTTGCGGTCTTGTATAAAATCTTTTCCTTTGCATCAGGATAGTTCAGCACAGATAAAGTCTTGATATGGAAAAGAATATAAAATTCGGGCAACAGTCTACCAAAGTGAAGCAGCTGTCGGATCTCATCGAGCAGGATATTTTGGTAGGAAAGTATCGTACCGATACGAGTCTGCCTTCCATCAATGCATTGAGTAAGACTTATCATGTGTCGCGGGATACCGTATTTAAAGCCTTTGCGGATTTGCGTGAGCGAAAACTGATAGATTCTACTCCCGGTAAGGGGTACTATGTAACCAACCGGAAAGAAAAGATTTTTTTGTTGCTGGACGAATATTCTCCTTTCAAGAATACCTTATATAATAGTTTTGTCAAGAAACTTTCTGTATCGTACAAGGTAGATCTCTGGTTTCATCAATATAATGAACATATTTTTAATACTATTCTATGCGAAGCCATAGGACGGTATAATTATTATGTGGTGATGAACTTTGACAATGAGAAGTTTTCTCCTTTGTTTGATAAGATTCCTTCTTCCCGTCTTCTGCTGCTTGATTTCGGTAAGTTTGAGAAAGGAAATCACTCCTATATTTGCCAGAATTTTGACGATGCTTTTTATAAAGCCCTGACTCAGCTGACTGCTCGTCTGGAGCGTTACCGTAAAATCGTATTCCAGTTGCCTCAGGAATCCAAGCATCCACAAACCTCCGTACAAAGTTTTGAGACTTATTGCGAGGATCACCATTTTGTAGGTGAAGTGGTGAATGAGGAAGATATACAAGAGGTAGAAAAAGGTGTTGTGTACATCGTTATTCGTCAGACGGACGTGGTGAATGTGATTAAGCGAAGCCGACAGAACGGTTTGAAATGTGGAGTTGATTTCGGACTGATAGCTTATAACGATACGCCGGCATACGAGGTGATAGACGAAGGAATTACCGCTCTCAGTATTAATTGGGAGGAAATGGGACGGAAGGCTGCAAGTTTCATCCTTACAGGTGAAAGCGTACAAGAGTTCTTGCCGACAGAAGTGCATCTTCGAAATTCGGTATAAGAATGGAAGAATGAATATTATTATGCCGTAGCTTCAGCACAGTTCAGCATGGATGAACTTGCCTGGTTTGAAAAGAAAATAGATAACATTAACTTTATAAATAATCGAAACATGAAAAATTACCCGAAAATTGGGATTCGTCCCACTATAGACGGACGTCAGGGTGGCGTGCGTGAAAGCCTTGAAGAAAAGACGATGAATTTGGCCAAAGCCGTAGCAGAACTTATTTCTTCTAATTTGAGAAACGGTGATGGTAGTCCGGTGGAATGTGCTATTGCAGATTCTACCATCGGTCGTGTGGCTGAAAGCGCAGCTTGTGCCGAAAAATTTGAGCGTGAAGGCGTAGGAGCTACCATTACAGTCACTTCTTGTTGGTGTTATGGAGCAGAAACAATGGATATGAATCCGTATTACCCGAAAGCAGTATGGGGATTTAACGGTACGGAAAGACCGGGTGCCGTATACCTGGCTGCAGTTCTGGCTGGGCATGCACAAAAAGGTTTGCCGGCATTTGGTATTTACGGACGTGATGTACAGGATATTGAAGATAATACTATTCCGGCCGATGTGGCAGAAAAAATTTTGCGTTTTGCCCGTGCGGCTCAGGCAGTGGCTACGATGAGAGGCAAATCTTACCTTTCTATAGGTAGCGTGTCTATGGGTATTGCCGGTTCAATTGTAAATCCGGATTTCTTCCAGGAATATTTGGGTATGCGCTGTGAGTCTGTAGATTTGACGGAAATCATTCGCCGTATGACGGAAGGAATTTACGATAAGGAAGAATACGCCAAAGCGATGGCTTGGACTGAAAAATACTGCAAGAAAAATGAAGGAAAGGATTTCAATGTAGAAGCCAAGACTAAGACACGTGCGGAAAAAGATGCTGATTGGGATTTCATTGTGAAGATGACCATTATCATGCGCGACTTGATGAAAGGTAACCCGAAGTTGAAGGAAATGGGATTCAAAGAAGAAGCACTTGGTCACAATGCCATTGCGGCTGGTTTTCAGGGACAGCGTCAGTGGACGGACTTCTACCCGAACGGTGACTTCTCTGAAGCCTTGCTGAATACTTCTTTCGACTGGAACGGTATTCGTGAAGCTTATGTGCTGGCTACTGAAAATGACGCCTGCAACGGAGTAGCTATGCTCTTCGGTCATTTGCTGACTAACCGTGCACAGATTTTCTCTGACGTACGTACTTATTGGAGCCCGGAAGCTGTGAAACGTGTGACTGGTAAGGAGTTGACCGGACTGGCAAAGAATGGTATTATCCATTTGATTAACTCTGGAGCTACTACTCTGGATGGTACCGGCCAGCAGACTGATGCAGAAGGTAATCCGACCATGAAACCGTCATGGGAGATTACAGAAGCTGAGGTTGAAAAATGCTTGGAAGCTACTACATGGTATCCTGCTAACCGGGATTATTTCCGTGGCGGTGGTTTCTCTTCTAACTTCCTGTCAAAAGGCGGTATGCCTGTGACCATGAGCCGCTTGAATCTGATTAAGGGACTGGGTCCGGTGCTTCAGATTGCTGAAGGATGGACGGTAGAAATTGATCCGGAAATCCATAAGCTGCTTGATGAACGTACTGACCGTACATGGCCTACTACTTGGTTTGTACCTCGTTTGTGCGATAAACCTGCCTTCAAGGATGTATATTCTGTAATGAACAACTGGGGAGCCAATCACGGTGCCATCAGTTACGGACATATAGGTCAGGATTTGATTACGCTCGCTTCTATCCTTCGCATACCGGTATGTATGCACAATGTGGAAGATGATAAGATTTTCCGCCCTGCTGCATGGAATGCCTTTGGTATGGATAAGGAAGGTGCTGATTACAGAGCATGTCAAAATTACGGACCTATCTATAAATAATCAATTTTACGCTGCCGGAACTGGCGGATCTTCCGTCTGTTCCGGCTTTTATTTGCTATTAAATTAAGAAGTTATGATTCAGAACGAACATATTGAAGAATTTTTGAGACAAGCCCATCGGGTAGGTGATGCCGGATTAACCGTGTGCAGTAGTGGTAACCTTTCATGGCGTGTAGGCGATGAGGTACTGGTTTCCGGTACAGGTTCATGGGTGCCTTCTTTGACAAAAGATAAAGTGGCTGTTTGCCGTCTGGAAACGGGTGAAATACTCAATGGGGTAAAACCTTCTATGGAAAGTTTATTCCATTTAGGTGTTTTGAGAGAACGTCCCGATGTTAATGTGGTACTTCATTTCCAGTCTCCATACGCTACCGCAGTGGCATGTATGGAAGATACACCGAAAGATTTTAATGTAACAGCCGAAGTTCCCTGTCATGTAGGAGCAGAGATTCCGGTTATTCCTTATTTCCGTCCGGGTTCTAAAGAGTTGGCTGAAGCCGTGATTGCGGCCATGAAAGACCATAACTCCGTATTGCTTCAGAAGCACGGACAGGTGGTTTGCGGAAAAGACTTCAATCAGGCTTTTGAGCGGGCCATGTTCTTTGAGATGGCTTGTCGCATAATTGTGCTTTCCGGCGGAAAATACAAGACCTTGACAAAGGAAGAGATTGACGACCTTGAAACGTACATTTTAGGCAAGAAGACAAAATGAAAGAAGCATATGTGGCGATTGACTTCGGAGGAGGCAGCGGCAGGGTGATTGCCGGATGCCTTTTCGAGGGTGAACTCGTGCTGGATACGATATACCGTTTCCCTAACCGTCAGGTACGGATGGGAGGACATGTGTACTGGGATTTCCTTTCTCTGTTTGAGGATATGAAGACCGGTATCCGTATGGCTGTAGAAAAAGGCTATACGTTGAAGAGTATCGGAATTGATACGTGGGGTGTGGATTTCGGACTGATAGACAAACAGGGAAATTTGTTGGGCAATCCGGTGTGTTATCGTGATAGCCGTACGGAAGGGATGCCCGAAGAGTTTTTCTCGAAAGTGGACGTAAAGGCGCACTATGCAGAATCGGGTACGCAGGTCATGGCTATCAATACCTTGTTTCAGTTGTATGCCATGAAGAAGGAAGACAATGCGCAGTTGAAGGTAGCCGACAAGTTACTTTTCATGCCCGATCTGTTCAGTTATTACCTTACGGGAGTGGCTAATAATGAGTATAGCATAGCTTCTACGTCGGAACTGCTGGATGCCAAGGCACGCACCTGGAATTTCAAGTTGATTCGGGAGCTGGGACTTCCGGAGCACCTTTTCGGCGAAGTGGTTATGCCGGGAACTTCCCGCGGCTTTTTGAAACCGGAAATCAAGGAACAGATAGGAATAGACTACGAGGTAGAAGTGATTGCTGTGGTTTCGCACGATACGGCCAGTGCGGCTAGTGTAGTGCCTCTTTCTTCTGAAGAAAAAGTTGCTTTCCTGAGTTCGGGCACCTGGTCGCTATTGGGAGTGATGAGTGACGAACCGATTCTGACGGAAGAAGCCCGTCTGGCAGGGTTTACCAATGAAGGCGGTACGGATGGAAAAATCTGTTTTCTGCAGAATATTACCGGACTTTGGATACTTCAGAAACTGATGCAGGAATGGAAGGAAGAAGGAAAGGATGTAGCTTATTCCACCTTGCTGCCGGCTGCGGAAGTGGCGGAAACCGATGCCTTGATTGATGTGGACGATACAACTTTCCAGTGTCCGGTAAGTATGGCTGAGGCGATTACGAATTATTGTATCACACATCAGCAAACACCGCCTTCCACGCAGGGAGAATTTGTGAAATGTGTCCTCCGTTCATTGGCGTTGCGCTATAAAACAGGTATGGAAGCATTGAACCGGCTCTTGCCTGAACCTGTAACGAAACTTTATGTGATTGGCGGAGGAAGTCAGAACAAATACTTGAACCGGCTGACAGAAGAAGCTATTGGCATTCCTGTGGTAGAAGGGCCGGTTGAAGCGACTGCTATCGGCAACATCAGGCAGCAAATGAAGTAAAAACACCAAGAGGGCTGTAGCCGTCACTTAAAATCTAACACCATGAGTAATACATCAGAAAACAAATCTATATTAAAGAAGGATGGAGTGAGCTATCTGGTTCCGTTCATCCTGATTACCTTCTGTTTTGCCCTGTGGGGCTTTGCAAACGACATTACAAACCCTATGGTCAAGGCTTTTTCCAAGATATTCAGGATGAGCGTAACCGATGGGACCTTGGTTCAAGTGGCTTTTTATGGCGGATATTTTGCCATGGCCTTTCCGGCAGCCATGTTTATCCGTAAATATACTTATAAAGCTGGAGTCATGATGGGACTGGGTTTGTATGCCGTGGGAGCTTTGGCTTTCTTTCCTGCCAAGCTGACCGGAAGCTATTATCCGTTCTTGTTAGCTTATTTTGTCATGACTTGCGGATTGTCTTTTCTGGAGACCAGCTGTAACCCTTATATCTTGTCAATGGGAACGGAAGAAACGGCTACCCGTCGTTTGAACTTAGCCCAGGCATTCAATCCCATCGGTTCGTTGATGGGGATGTTTGTCGCTATGAATTTCATTCAGAACCAGCTTCATCCGATGGATACGGCCGAGCGTGCCCAGCTTAGTCAGGCTGAATTTGAGGCGGTCCGTGATTCAGACTTGACCATCCTTATCACTCCTTATCTGACCATCGGCATCGTCATTCTGGTCATGCTTCTCGTTATTCGTATGTCCAAGATGCCAAAGAATGCGGATAAGTTTCATTCCATTGACTTTATTCCTACGTTAAAACGTCTGTATGCCGTGAAGCGTTATCGTTATGGAGTAGTGGCGCAGTTCTTCTATGTCGGTGCCCAGATTATGTGCTGGACTTTCGTTATCCAGTATGGTACCCGTCTGTTCATGGCACAGGGAATGGAAGAACAGGCTGCCGAAGTTTTGTCGCAGAAATATAACATCGTGGCCATGGTCATTTTCTGTATCAGCCGTTTTGTCTGTACCCTGATGCTGAAGTATGTCAATCCCGGACAATTGTTGAAAGTGCTGGCCATTGCCGCTTCCTTGTGTGTGCTGGGAGTAATTTTCTTGCAGAACATATACGGTATGTATTGTCTGGTAGGTGTGTCAGCCTGCATGTCGCTGATGTTCCCTACTATTTACGGTATTGCTCTGAAAGGAATGGGCGATGACGCCAAGTTTGGTGCCGCAGGATTGATTATGGCCATTCTTGGCGGGTCGGTACTTCCTCCTTTGCAAGCCGCTATCATTGATTGCAAGACCTTGTGGGGGATGCCTGCAGTAAATCTGTCGTTTGTACTTCCGCTCGTTTGTTTTGTGGTTATCACTGTATATGGCCACAGAATGCGTCGGGAGCATTAAAAAAGGGAGGATAACAAATCTTTTTTCCGGATTTTGCTGGGAAAAAGATTTGTTATCTTTACAATTTTGTTGCAGTATTAAATAAAGTCCCTATCTTTGCACATATTTCACCAACGACTGATGAATGAACTTAAAGACTAACTTGCTATTCATTTTATTATTGCTGCTGTCAGTGGCAGCCCAATGTGTTTTTGGCAACTTTCCGTTTGCCTTTTTTGCTTTTCCATTAGATGCTATTTTAGCTTTACTGTGGATTGCATTGATAGGATATGGCTATAAGGAGAAGCGTCATTCGGAAGCTGTCCGTCTGTGGCTTTCCCCGCAATGTACTTGCTGGACATTAGGCTGGTTTTTGGCCGGTTGTCTGGTGATAGGCTTGTTTCCCCAACTTTCTGCGCAAGAGGCTGCAGAGAAGTCGGGTCTATTTTCTCGTTTGGGTTGCTATAATTTTATGTCTTCCTGGATTTTTGTTACCGGATTGTTCGGGTTGCTGACTCATTTGGGAATGATTACTGTAAGACGTTTTTTCACGCCGGGACGTAATCGGTGGCGTTTTATGCTGAATCATGCCGGATTGTGGCTGGCACTCTTTGCCGGATTTATGGGAAGTGCAGAGGAACGGACCTTACGCATTCCGGTATTTCGGGCTAATCCGAACAATGAAGCTTTTACCTCCGAGGGAAATGTGGTATACCTGGAGAAACCGTTGCAGCTGACAAACTTTACTGTAGAGCATTATCCCAATGGTACACCACGCCGCTTTTTTGCCGAAGTGTCAATGGACGGAAAACCCATACATCTGGAAGTAAACCAGCCCTATTCGGCAAGCTGGGTAGAAGATTATTACCTGACTTCCTATGATGTGCATTCAGCCGAACCGGAATACTGCGTAGTGCAGATTGTGCGTGAGCCGCTGAAATACGTCATGCTGTTGGGCATTGTGATGATGCTGTGCGGAGGGTTACTGCTCTTTTTAGCAGGACCAGACAAGCAGATGAGTAAATCTGTAAGTGAACTTGTTGACTGACTTTATATATAACTAACACTATTCTTGAATGATTACGTGGGATAATTTTTATTTGTTTGCCCTGCCTGCCATCGTCTTATGGGGAGCCGGAGCGGTATTTGCCTTGTTCTCTAAAGGGCGGAGCCGATGGGCTATTGGGCTGACCTTGTCAGGTATACTGGTGTTTGCTGCCTTTATTACCGGATTTTGGCTGAGCCTTCAGCGTCCTCCTTTGCGTACCATGGGCGAGACCAGATTGTGGTATTCGTTCTTTATGGGTATATCCGGCTTGCTGACCTATCTTCGTTGGAAGTATCCCTGGATATTGTCTTTTTCCACTGTAGTAGGTGCGGTATTTGCGATAATCAATATTCTGAAACCGGAAATTCATGACCAGTCCCTCATGCCCGCCTTGCAAAGTCCGTGGTTTGTTCCTCATGTCACGGTGTATATGTTTTCCTATTCGGTGTTAGGCTGTGCGTTCATCTTGGCCTGTATGGGACTTTACAAGCATCGGGAGAATTACCTTGAGGCTGCCGACAAGTTGGTTTATGCAGGATTGGCTTTTCTGACAGTCGGTATGCTGACCGGAGCAATCTGGGCAAAAGCGGCCTGGGGACATTATTGGAGCTGGGACCCGAAAGAAACCTGGGCAGCAGTTACGTGGACAGGTTATTTGCTGTACGTACATCTGCGCTTGTTCCGCAGGAATACTCCGCGTGCGCTATATTGGATACTGATTGTGTCTTTCCTTTCGCTACAGATGTGCTGGTATGGAGTGAATTACCTTCCTGCCGCACAGCAAAGCGTACATTTATACAACCGTTCTTAGCATTTTAACGTGTGAGATATTTATTGAGTTATTAAAATCTAATCAGTTTCTTATGAAGAAAAGAACAAAAATCATTTTTTCAGTGCTGGTGGTAGCTGCGGTATTGGCCGCAACTTATCGGGTGGTGAACCGTCCTCCTTCAGCCAGTTTGGAAAGCAGTGCTCAGATGGAAGAAATCATTGCGAGCAGCGGATGTATGGCCTGTCATACTGCAAATCCGGAATTGCCGTTTTATGCCAGTTTGCCGGTTGCCGGAAAACTGGTCAAGGAAGATGCTCGTCTGGCCTACCGCTCTTTCGACATGACTCCGATGTTAGAAGCCTTGAAAAAAGGAGAGAAAGTCAGCGAGGTAGATTTGGCAAAAGTAGAGAAGGTGATATTGGACGGCACCATGCCTATGGCCAAATATTATCTGGTGCATTGGGGGGCTTCGTTGAACGATACGGAAAAGCAGATGGCACTTTCGTGGGTGAAGTCACAGCGTGCAGCTTTCTATCCGAATCAGCTGGCTCATGCACAGTGGAGCAATGAGACCATTCGTCCGGTTCAGGACTCTGTACCGGTAGATATGCGGAAAGTGATTTTAGGAAATCTGCTGTTCCACGACGTACGTCTGTCGGCCGATAATACCGTATCTTGTTCCTCTTGTCACGGATTGAATACCGGTGGAGTAGACAACAAACAGTTCTCAGAAGGAGTAGGAGGTCAGTTTGGTGGAGTAAATGCTCCTTCTGTCTATAACGCACATTATAACTTTGTGCAGTTCTGGGACGGACGTGCCGCTACACTGGCCGATCAGGCAGCCGGTCCTCCTTTGAATCCGGTAGAAATGGCTTGCAAGTCGTTTGATGAGATTTGCGAGAAATTGAATGCGGATGCAGCTTTCAGCAAGGCATTTAAGGAAGTGTATCCCGACGGTTTCAATCAGGCAAACATTACAGATGCCATTCAGGAATTTGAAAGAACCTTGCTTACACCGAACTCACGTTTCGACAAGTACTTGAAAGGGGATAATGCAGCCCTGACGGCTGAAGAGCTGGCTGGATATGATTTGTTCAAGAAATACAACTGTGCTACTTGCCATGTAGGTGAGAACATGGGTGGACAGTCGTACGAATTGCTCGGCATCAAGCATGATTACTTTGCCGACCGTGGTACGGAACTGACCATAGAAGACAATGGCCGTTTCAAGGAAACAAAAGACGAAAGAGACCGTCATCGCTTTAAAGTGCCCGGATTGCGTAATGTGGCATTGACTGCGCCTTATTTCCATGATGGAACACAGGCTACGCTGGAAGATGCCGTGATAGCTATGGCCAAGTACGAGGTAGGCGTCGATTTGTCAAAACAGGAAGTCGCACAGATGGTATCCTTCCTGCGCACATTGACCGGAGAATATCAGGGTAAGTTACTGGTGAACGAGAATGACTTGCAGAAATAAGTAAGTACATATACCTTAATATTATATAAGCCGTTTCAGTCGTAAAGATTGGAACGGCTTTTTTCTGTTATTTTCCTGCCGTTTTATTTGGTTTATAAAATAAACTTATTTTTATTTGCATTAAAGCAAGAGAGAAGCGCGCCTCCTTGCCTTTATTTTTCGCTTTATGGTTTATAAAATAAACCATATTGAGTTTAAAACCTAAAACTGATTGCCTTATGGAAGAAAAGAAATTATCAGAACAAGAAAGTCTGGAACTGATTTCACAAATGATCCGTTCTACCCGGAAGAATATGGAAGTGGGCAGTGGAAACCAGTTTCTTTACTGGGGATATTTTACTGCGGCGCTTTCAGTACTGTTGTTTTTATTGGTTTACTATACGGGCGATGCCCGCTGGAGCATCGGCTGGTTCAGTATGTTTCTGTTCTGGGGCTTTATGCTTCGTATGCAGCGCAAGGAAACTCCTTCGGTAATTACGTATACCGACCGCGCCATTCTGCAGGTCTGGAAAGTGATAGGCAGCCTGTTTGTGCTGACCGTAGTCATCATGTCTTTGCTGGCATTCCATTATGGAGGAGTCAATTTTTCCTTGATGCTGCCCCTTTCTCTGCTTTATAGCGGCATCGGAGTTTCCATTACGGGAATCATCATCCGTAGCCGGGTCGTGATGTGGTCACCGCTGGTAGGCTTTTGTTTTGCCATTTACATGCTGATGGCCTATACACTTCATCAGGCCGTTACCATTGACTGGTATCTGTACTTTGGATTGTCGTTTGTGGTCATGATGGTGTTGCCCGGCCATTATTTAAACCGAAAGGCCCGTAACGTATGTTGAAAGAACTGAATCCACTGCTTCATTCACAGCTTCGTCTGGCTGTGATGTCGATACTCTTGTCTGTGGACGAGGCTGATTTTGTGTACCTGAAAGAGCAGACCAATGCCACGGCAGGTAATCTTAGTGTGCAGCTTGACAAGTTGAGCGAAGCTGGTTATATCGAGGTGGAAAAAAGTTTTGTGGGCAAGAAACCTCGTACTGTTTGCCGGATGACCTCAAAAGGGCGGGAAGCTATGGCCGAATATGTGGAAGCATTGAAAGGATATTTGACTGGAATTTAATGGCTTTATGCTGTTTTAAAGGAGGATTTATATCAATGTAAAAAACGCAAGGACGTTTGTTTTGAAACCTCCTTGCGTTTTGTCTTAAATGTACTTGCGTTTTACTTGAAACGGACTTGCGTCTTGTTTCAAACGTCGAAGCGTTCTGTTTTAATATTCTTACGCTTTTTAGAAGCGGCAACGGATGTCAATTCCCACTTGTACGGGACGTCCTTTTTGTGCGAATCCACGGCTCATTGTTTCAAAGTAGAACGCCTGATAATCTTTGTTTAAGGCATTGTTTACCCAGAAACCGATTTGTCCGTTACCCTTGTTCAAGCTGAGTCGGCCGTTCAGTGTGCCGTAAAGTGCCTGACTGGCATTGTTCTGTTCTGTCCAGTAGATACGGCCTGCAGCGCGATAGTTGGCATCCAGGGTGATGTTGTCCAGAATAGCGTTCTTGCGCAGCGGGAAAATGTATTGTCCGCCTACGGCAAATGTATGTTTAGGGACGAAGGGGACATAGTTGCCGTTATAGTTTTCTGTTTCACTTATCACATAATCAGTGAAGGTGGCGTATGTATATCCGTAGTTTCCGTTCAGGCTGAACTGGTCGGTAAGCTGCGCGCGCAAGCTGGCTTCCGCACCTAAACTGCGGCTTTTTCCGGCATTGACCGTGATACGTCCCAATCCGCTTTCAGCAAAGCGTGATAACTGCTGGTCGCGAGTGTCCATGTAGAACGCAGAGAGGTCGGCTTGTAACTTTCCGTTGAACAATGTGAGGTGAGAACCGATTTCGTAGTTCCATGAATATTCCGGCTTGTAGAGCGTGGCTGCTTTTACGTCTGTTTGCGGGCTCTGAGCCATACCGTTCAGCATTCCGGCAATCATTTGTTTCTGTTCCTCGTTCAGCATCGGTACATTGTTGACCACCGGAATGGTTACATCGGCCACGTGTTTCATCATACTTGCCTGCATGTCATTTTGTAGCAGGTCAGAGAACATCTGAATGTTGTATCCTCCCGAACGGTATCCTTTAGATACACTCGCGTAGATGTTGTTGCGTGAATCAAAGTCGTATTGCAAGGCGAATTTAGGTAACAGCTGGATGTAGTCGTGCGACAGCTTTCCATTATAACTGTTGTTTACGTTGAATTCTTTTGCCGGAATCATCTCAATGACTTTGTTAATTGGAGTCAACGTTCCGCCTAATGAGTAGGTATGTGTAAATTGGCAACCACTATAGTAATCCAGCTTCAGGCTTTCATAGTCCATGCGAAGACCGGCAGTGAAAGAGAGTCCTTCCAGTCCGAAGAGGTCATTGAAAGTGGATTGATGGAAAATGGCTCCATTTAAAATCGGTGTACTGAATTTTCCCGGAATGGCAAGTTGTTCACCATTAATTATATCATTGAAGTTTAGCTTCATACTCATGGGGCCCATTGATATCGTGGGCATGTATTTATTGGCGTTCGTGTTGATGGTAGAATTCAGCCAGTTTACTCCGTCCTTCTGGAAGGTGACAGGAGCCTCTGTATCCAGCCACTGATAGAATCCGCTCACTCCGGTAGTCCACTGCCAGCGGCGTCCGGGTTTGGACTTCAACACGATTTCTTCGCTGAGTGTCTTGGAATTCTGCTTCTGCATCATGGTGTAGATGTTCTGCTCCGTAAAGTCCTGATCCAGGTCCATGTGGTCGCGCAGGTACTGGAAACCGGTTACGCTGCTGAGAATAAAGTTGTCAGCCTGATATTCCAGGTTTACTCCCGTGTTCAGCAAGTTACGTTTGTATCCGCAGGCATTGTCGTAAGAGATGCGGCCGATGTACTCTGCGCGGTCTTCTTCTCCTTTGACTTTACCCGTATATTCATACGGATAGCCGCCCTGGTTGGTATATTCGTAATTTACGGTAAAGTCAAGTTTCAAGTTTTCAGTCGGCAGATAAATGGCACGTATGCGTCCGCCGAACTCATTGTCCGTATCAATCCGTTTTCCGTTAAAGTCGTTTTTGAAGAAACCTCCCTTATGGTCATAAAACAGTCCGACTGAGAAGGCAAACTGATTGGAAATACGATGGTAGTGAGTAAGTGAGGCATTGTAATTGTTGTAGGTGGCAGCACCTAAACGAAGGTCTGTTCCCTGATACGTAAACGGCGATTTGGTAAACACACGGATAAGTCCTCCCATGGTGTTGCGTCCGTAGAGTGTTCCTTGTGGTCCTCGCATTACGTCGATACGCTCAATATCGGAGTAGTTGAAATCGAATGCAGATTTGTCAATGAAAGGGATATTATCTACATAAAGTCCGACAGCCGGTGTGTTGATACGCGAACCGATACCTCGGATATAAACAGAAGTGGTCAGCTTAGAACCATAGTCTGGAATGAATAAGTTCGGAACCAGTGCAGACAATGATTTTACAGAGGTCACCGAATTATTGCGCATCGCACTTTGTGAAAAGGAAGTCGATGAAGTAGCCTGCTGACGCAGACGGTTGTTCTCCTTCGGAGTAGCAATAACCACAACCTCTTCTATGTCAATAACCTTTGTTGTATCTTTAGGTAATGAGTTCTCAGGTGATACCGGACCTGCCAAGGCGCTCTTTATAGAAACAGCCAGTAACGAAACGATAGCAATATTTTTTTTCATTCTGTTGAAAGATATAGTTTAGTTAACGGCTGCAAAGTAACGCCAATTTGCCTGGATGGGCAATCCTAATAAATGAGGATTTTGGATTAGATACGGTCTGCGTCAATGTATCCGTGCATGACTGCATAGATGGCCAGGCCGGATACAGATTTAATGCCCAGCTTTTCTGTAATGTTTTTCCGGTGAGAAATAACCGTAGTCAGACTGATGTGAAGTTTGTCTGCTATTTCTTTGTTAATCAATCCCTTGGTGACAAGTCTGAGTACCTCAATTTCTCGGGCACTCAGTTCATGTTCTGCATCAGTGGCAGGAGGTGTTACGGGATGATGCGTCAGCTCGTGTCCTCGTTTTCGGGTCTGCATGATGGTTTTTACCAGTTGTTCTTGTGGAAGAAGAATGTTCAGGCTTGGGATTCCTGTCAGCAAGGGAGGGTCTCCTGCGGAGAGCACAATGCACTTGGGTTTTCTTTCCAGAAAAAAGGATGTATGCTCAAAATACACGTTGGCCGACACAAAGTAATGTGCATACATGTCGGGCGTGTCGTCTATCAGTTTTTCAAAAGAAGAAAACGTACGTATGACTGCCTCGGGAATAAGTTCTTCCAGAATCGTGCGTAGTCCGAGGGCCGTCAGCGTGTTGGGCTCAATGATGGCAATTTCCGGCAGGTGGTGCATATAGTAGGTAATTAGTGGTTTAAATAATGGGCTACGGCTTCAGCACATCGCTCTCCGTCAATTCCTGCTGAGACAATACCTCCAGCATATCCAGCACCTTCTCCACAAGGGAAGAGACCCTCTACGGTAAGATGTTGCAAGGTATCTTTATCACGTACGATGCGTACGGGAGAGGAAGTACGTGTTTCTACGGCAATCATGACTGCTTCGTTAGTGAGAAAGCCACGTGAACTCTTTCCGAAAAGCTGGAAACCTTTGCTCAGGCGTTCGCTCAGGAAAGAGGGCATCCAGAAATGAAGGGGGGAAGATACTAATCCCGGGCTATAAGAGGTAGCCGGAAGGTCATAGCTGAGTTTCTTTCGTGTGAAATCGATCATACGTTGCGAGGGGGCAGTCTGTCGCATATTTCCCTGCTGCCAGCAGATTTGTTCCAGCTTTTCCTGGAAACGCATCATGGCTAATGTGTGGACAGTTCCTTCAGGCTGCTTTCCGTCGCGCAGAATCAGTTCTTCCGTCAGGCTTTCATTGGATCCGGAGAAAGGTTCCGCCTGGAGTTGCATTTCCGGGAGCAGAAGGTCTTCCGGTCGTGTTTCTACCACCATACCCGAGTTGCTCCATTTGGTGCCACGGTTGCTCGGACTCATACCGTTGACTACCAGCTGGTGAGGACCGCTGGCTGCCGGTACGACAAATCCACCGGGGCACATGCAGAAGCTGTACACTCCTCGTCCGTCTACTTGCTGTACGAAACTGTATTCGGCAGCAGGAAGGTATTTTCCTCGTCCGTTTTTATTGTGATATTGTATCTGGTCAATCAGCATGGAAGGGTGTTCCAGTCGCACGCCGATGGCAATTCCTTTGGTTTTCAGTTGCACCCCATGGGCATACAACCAGCGATATACATCTCGGGCAGAATGTCCGGTAGCTAAAATGACGGGGCCTAAAAAGGTCTTTCCGGTATTCGTTTCAATACCCTTTACCTTTTGACCTTCTATAAGTATGGATTCCATTCGAGTCTGGAAGTGTACTTCTCCTCCACAGGCCAGAATGGTGTTGCGCATGTTTTCGATGACTCTGGGAAGCTTGTCCGTCCCGATGTGCGGATGAGCGTCCGACAAAATGGTAGGACTGGCTCCGTGCTGGCAGAATACATTTAATATTTTTTCTACGCTGCCCCGCTTTTTGCTGCGGGTGTAGAGCTTTCCGTCGGAGTAAGCTCCGGCTCCACCTTCCCCAAAGCTGTAGTTTGATTCAGCGTCTACCTTGTGCTCCCGACTGATACGGGCCAGGTCTTCTTTTCGCTCACGTACATTTTTTCCTCGTTCCACTACAATAGGGCGAAGTCCTAATTCAATGAGCTTGAGGGCTGCAAACAATCCTCCAGGCCCCGCGCCTACCACAATAACGGCTGGACGACCTTCTACGTTAGGATAATCTGTACGTTCGAATTCGTCTTCGGAAAGTGTTTCGTTGACAAATACGCGAATGGTCAGGTTGATGTAAATAGTACGTTGCCGGGCGTCAATGCTTCGTTTCAAGATACGTATGGCATTGATGGTGCGTACGTCCAGACCTTTTTCCCGGCTAATGTATTGTTTGAGTGATTGTTCACTGGCTGCCTGTTCGGGCAGAATTCGGAGTTGGTATTCGTGAATCATATTATTTGTAACTTTTTTGCAAAGATAGGGTTTCTGTTTTGTTCTTGCAATGGGAATTAGATAGGACTTTTTATACTGATTTAAGACTTTCCTTTATGAGTGTAGTACAATTTTCTATATTTGCGGTCGATTTCTCTCAATAATTGTAAGTAAGAAAGTGTTATTGATAGTGATAGTTGAATATTAGTTAAAATAAAATTATGATGTGTAAGGTAAAAAAAATGTCTCCGTTATGGGGATTTTTGTTGTCGTTCCCATTGTGGACGGTGTCATGTGTGGATAACAAGTATGATCTTGACAAAGACATAGACATGACAATAAATGTAGGAGGGGAATATCTCACAATTCCTGCCGGTAGTACAGATACGACTTTCTTAAGCAAGATTATTGAAGTAGAAGAAGGGGATATTCTTCAACCAGATGCAACTACTCGGGTGTATCATCTGACGAAAAAGGATGATATTAATGTGGAGCCTACTACGGTGAAGGAGGTAACAGTCGGAGCAACTACCACTGATTTAGAGTCTATAGAGATTGTTAATAATACAGGTGTCTCTTTTTCTGAACCAGAAGTTTCTGCAGATATAACTACATCTGGAGATTTTGAAGCTACTGCCAATGATATTGATGAAGCATTGAAAGAACTGGGTTCTCTTCGGGCTAAAACTCCGGTAGATTTAAACTTGACGATTGATTTTAATATAAGTGGAGGAAATTTGACCTTTAATCAGGTAAAAGCAAATAAACTGAAACTTGTATTTCCTGATTACATCGTTTTTAAGGAAGATGAGGGTATCCAAGATAATGAGCTGATTTTGGATGAAGAAGTTTTGTCTGTAAATGGTTCGTCTTATACTCGTACGCTGAAAGTGGAAGGCTATAAGTTTAGTGATGCTGCCGGTTCGGGTATGAAACCAAATGCAGAAGGCTCATTGACTATTGAAGGAAATATTTCTATGGAGGGTGATGTAGTAACCTCTGGAATCTCCGGTACAGGAACTCTGGCCTTAGTTCCGAAGGCTGTTTTAGAGGAGATGACTGTAAATTCTGTAACTGGTGTTATTCAGCCAAAGATTGAAGCGGAAACAACAAAAATAGAATTGAATGACCTTCCCGATTTCTTGAAAGACGAGGATACTCGTTTGGATATTACTAATCCGGTAATCTTACTGAAAGCTGATAACCCTTTGGAGACGGATGTAGAAATTGATGCTGTACTTACTCCGAAGAAGAATAATGTCAATATTGAAGGGCATGAAGTAAAAATAGGAACTGGATATGGTCAGAATAAGGTAGCATTGATACCAGGTACAAATATTATTGCTCTTTCTCGTACAGGAAAGTGTTCTATTGAAGGAGTTACAGAGAATATAAAAGTGGAAGATATAAATAATTTGCTTGAAACTATTCCTGATGATATTGATGTGAATCTGCAGCCGATTGTTCGAAATGAAAATTATTATAATGCGGAATTAGGAAAAGAGTATGATTTGCCGGCAAGTTATGAGGTAGATGTACCGTTAAGTTTCGAACAAGGTTTGAATATCGTATACAATGATTCTGTACAAGATTTGAACAAAGACTTGAACGATTTGGATAAAGTAAGTCTGAAAAATGCCAAGATTATGTTGTCGGTAGACAATGCCATTCCTTTGAAATTGCAACTGAAAGCTGAAAATGTGCAGATTAAGGATGTGTATGGCAATGAACTGACAGCTGTGAAGAAGACAATGGAAGAAGATAAGCAATATGTGACAGAAAGTACAGATGGAGAAAAACCTGCAACAAGTGAACTGGTTTTAAGCCTGACTTCGGATGATACTGCATTCTTGTCGAAAATAGATCGGATTTGTTTTAAAATAACAGCTGTACCGGGAAGTGCTACTGGTGTGCCTTTGAAGGATACGCAATGGCTGAAGGTGACAAGTGTCAAACTGTCTGTGCCAGGTGGAGTGAATGTGGATTTGAATTAATAATGAACGAGAAAAAATGAAACAAATGAAGAAAAATATATTGTGTACGGTACTGTCCGGATTGGCTGTTTTGGGGTTTGTGGGTGAAGCTGTAGCGCAACCTCAGATTAATCGTTCTGCTTATTTTTTGGGAGGTGCTACTTATCGTCATGAATTGAACCCTGCATTTATGGGAGAAAGAGGATATGTTAGTATGCCCGGACTAGGAAACTTGTCGGTAGGAGCTCAAGGAACTGCAGGTGTAGGTGATTTCTTGTTTGTGAAGTCTAATGGCGATTTAATGACTTTCATGCACGAGGAAGTGAGCAGAAAAGACTTCTTAAATGGTTTGCCTAACCGACTGAAAATGGGATTTAATGTGAATGAAAATATCCTGTCTACCGGGTTTTATGCTTGGGGAGGTTTTAATACGATAGGACTTTCTATTAAAAGCAATACCAACTTGTCGGCTCCCGACCAGCTGTTTAAGTTTATGAAAAACGGAGTCGATGCTCCGGAGGGAACTCGTTACACAGTAAACGATTTGAGCATCCTTTCTACTAATTATGCTGAATTGGCATTGGGGCATGCTCGTCAGATAAACGACCAGTGGACGGTTGGTGCAAAAATGAAATTTTTGGTAGGTCTTGCCAAGGCTACCGTGAAGATTGACCGACTGGACATTGAGGCTACGCCGGATGCTTGGAAAATTACCCCGTCGGGTGCACAGGCTTATCTTTCAGGTAAAGGGTTGATTGTTCCTACTCGTGGAGAAACTGGTAATTACGATGATAGTGATTATGAACTGGATGCCAATGGTAACCGTACTGATAAACTGAAACCAGGGTCTGAACAGTTGATTTCGTATGATGACGTGGATTTTGATGACAAGAATATCGGTCCCACAGGATTTGGTATGGCATTTGATTTTGGTGCAACTTATCGCCTGAACGATGAGTGGACATTCTCTGCTGCTGTGCTTGATTTAGGATTTATCCGCTGGAAGAATACAGTGAAAGCTTCTATGAATAATAGTTTTGAATTTAATGGTTTTAATGAAATTCCCATAAAATCAGATTTGGGAGATAACGATCCGAATTCAATAGATAATCAGGCAGACCGTATTGTGGATGATTTGGAACAGATGGCTAAATTTACAAAGGATGGAGAGGGACTGAAGCGTACTACAGCTTTGGCGGCTACCTTGAATCTTGGTGCGGAATATACATTGCCTGCTTATGACCGCTTGAAGTTTGGTTTCTTGTCTTCTTCTCGTTTCCAGGGACGTCATTCCTGGACAGAAGCACGTGTTTCAGCGAATGTATCTCCTTTAACTTGGTTCGAAACTTCAGTGAACTATGCTCTTTCTAACTTTGGTTCTACAGGAGGTTTGATGTTGAATTTTCACCCAAGAGGTTTCAACTTTTTTGTGGCTGCTGATGTGCCATTGTGTAAATACACTCCAAAATATTATGCACCACTTAACCGATTCTCTGCCAACATTAATTTGGGAATCAATTTTACTTTCGGTCCGAAGTATAAGACAAAACACCGTTGCGTAGAAGTTCAGTCATTGTAATTTAAATAAAGAATAGATATGAGAAAATTAGCATATATATTGTCGTTTGTCATGTTGCCGCTGGCTGCCATGGCGGGTGATATAAAGTATACACGTCCTGTATTAACGTTGAAAAATGATACGTTGACCGTTGAATTTTCTATGAGTGTGGAAGAAGTACGTGTAAATAGTGAGCAGACATATGCCTTTACTCCTGTATTGCGTGAAGGTAAAAACTATTATGCCATGCCTCCGGTAGTGGTAACTGGAAAGAATGGTGATTACAAGATGCGCCGTCAAGAGCGTAAGATGGCTCGTCGTTTCGGGTTTGACAATCCTTATACAGTGATTCACGGACGTCAGGAAAACCGGGAAGACGTAGTACGTTATCAGGCTTCTATTCCTTATCAGGCATGGATGGATCATGCTTCCATGATTCTGTTGCAAGAAGGAAAAGAATGTTGTGAGGTCGATTTGCTGGATATTACGGTGATTGAGCCGGATGTAGCAGTAGAAACTCCGGCATTGCCCACCGAGTTTGAGGTGTGTGATCCATGTAAAGAAATGGTTTCTTTCCTGACACCGAAAGAAGAACCGCTGAAAGTACGTTCAGAGCAAAGTACTCTGTTTATTGAGTTTCCGGTAGGTAAGACAGTTTTTGACGCGGATTACAAGAATAACCGTAGTGAATTGCAGAAACTGAAAGAGATTCTTGATCCGTTGGAAGATGGAGACTTGGTTACATTTAAGTCGATTAATGTATGTGGATACTCTTCACCCGATGGCTCGGTTCGTACCAATGACCGTGTAGCTAAACAACGTGCGGAATCGTTTGCGCTGAACCTGAAAGGTGGATATAATTTCCCGCAGGAAGTGCTGCATGTGACTTCTGCAGGGGAAGATTGGGAGACTTTGGTGAAAATGCTGGAAGAAGATCAGCCGGCTTATGCGGAAAAGGCTTTGGCTGTAATCCAGAAGTATGAAAATCTGGATGTACGTGAAGCTAGACTGAAATCTACACTGGGGATGACTACTTATCGTACGATGATGAACCAGTATTATCCTCGTCTGCGTCGTTTGAGCGTGTCGGTAGATTACGAAGTGAGAGAAGTCTTGAACTCTGAAGCAGCCCGCCTGATTTATACCAATCCGAAATTGTTGAGTTTGCAGGAAATGTATCGTGTGGCAGCTATGTATCAGCCTGGAACAAAGGAATATAAAGAAGTGTATGAAATTGCGGCTAACACCTATCCGGAAGATGTAACGGCTAATTTAAATGCAGCTTCAGCCAACATTATCAGTGGTGACTTTAAGAAGGCAGCTTCTTATATGGATAAGGTGAAAGATGATTCGCGTGCTTTCAATAACTTGGGTGTATTGGCTTGGTTGTCTGGCGATACGGAAGCAGCTAAAGAATGGTTCCAGAAAGCTGCAAGCGTAGAACCTGAAAAGGCAAATGCAAACTTGGAAAAAATGGTTCCTTATGAAAATGCCGTTCAGAAATAACGGGTATTGAGATAGGATACTGAATAAAAAAACGCCTGTGCGCATGGAGAATACTTCAAAGCGCACAGGCGTTTTTTATGGTGTGAAAAGGGTTATCCAAATAATTCCCGGAAAGCTTCTTCCACTTTTCTTACGGGGATGAGCTCGATTTTTATTTTCTTTCGGTCAATGCCAGACAGGTTGTGCTTGGGAATCAGCATCCGTTGGAATCCGAGCTTTTCGGCCTCACTGATACGTTGTTCGATGCGGTTGACCGGACGAATCTCTCCACTCAGGCCTACTTCTCCTGCCATGCATACGCCTGCTTCAATTTCTGCATCCATGTTGCTGGAAAGAATGGCACTGATAACTGCCAAATCTATGGCAGGGTCATTGACTTTCAACCCTCCGGCAATGTTCAGGAACACGTCTTTTTGAGCCAGCTTGAATCCGACACGTTTTTCAAGTACAGCCAGCAGCATGTTCATACGGCGCAGGTCGAATCCGGTGGCGGAACGCTGTGGCATTCCGTATGCGGCTGTGCTGACCAATGCCTGTACTTCTATCAGGAAGGGGCGTACACCTTCCACGGCTCCGGCGATGGCGACGCCGCTCATGCCTTCGTGGTCTTGGGTAAGCAACAGTTCGGAAGGGTTGCTGACCTGCCGTAGTCCGTCTTGTCTCATTTCGTAGATTCCCAGTTCAGCAGTACTGCCGAATCGGTTCTTGATGCTGCGCAAGATGCGGTACATGTAGTGCTGGTCTCCTTCGAATTGCAATACGGTATCGACGATGTGTTCCAATACTTTCGGTCCGGCGATGCTTCCTTCCTTGTTGATATGTCCGATGAGGATAACCGGTGTGCTGGTTTCTTTGGCAAACTTTAAAAGAGAGGCGGTACATTCTCTTACCTGCACGATGCTGCCGGGAGAAGAATCAATATTTTCGGTAGAAATCGTCTGAATGGAGTCGATGATAACCAAATCGGGAGCTGCATTTTTTATATGGGTAAAAATCTGTTCCAACGAGGTTTCACAGGCTATCAGCAGATTGTCATTTTCTGGGTGCGGAATACGGACGGCCCGAAGCTTGAGCTGGCGGGCACTTTCTTCACCGGATACGTAGAGAATTCTTTTGTGGGTAAGCCGCAACACCGTCTGGAGTATCAGAGTAGATTTTCCGATTCCCGGTTCTCCTCCAATCAGGGTGAGTGAACCTTGCACCAGTCCCCCTCCCAATACACGGTTCAGCTCTTCGTCGAGCATGTCTATGCGTTGCTCTTCATTCGATTCTATTTCGGTCAGACGTTGAGGTTTGGACCGCACGGACTCGATGCCGTGAGCCACGTGCTTGGCTACAGGAGCTTCCTTGCGTACCACTTCTTCCACAAATGTATTCCATTGTCCGCAGGAGGGGCATTTCCCAGCCCATTTAGGAGATTCTTGTCCGCAGTTTGTGCAGACATAGACCGTTTTTTCTTTTGCCATATTTGTTACACTAATTCTTTACAAAGGTACGAAATCTTATGCTTATTCTCTATACTGGCAAAAAAATATCATTTATTTATTTGTTTGTAGAAAAATGTTGCTATATTTGCCAACGGAAAAACAATAATCTATGACTGTACACTGTCTTCATATCATCTTGTTGAACGGGCATGGGTATATGCCTTTCATTACATCTACCACAGGGATGACCCCTAGGGGGTGAGGATAGTATGTTTGGTGTTTCTACGTGATACACGTCTGCGGATGCAGACATTTCAATTATTTTATTCAATCAAGATTTATTTTATTCATTGTTTCTGTTTGTGCCGTAGTGTAGGGCCTTACGGAGATATACCGGGACCATTGGGTTTCGGACTAAAAATTAATGGTAACCTATGAAAGTATTGAAATTCGGCGGAACATCCGTAGGTTCTGTCAATAGCATGTTAAGTGTCAAGCGTATAGTAGAGGGTATAGATGACAAAGTAATTGTAGTCGTTTCTGCATTAGGGGGAATTACTGATAAACTGATTTGTACTTCGAAAATGGCCGCTTCGGGCGATGACGCTTATGAGAAGGAAATGAAGGAAATTGTGAACCGTCACATTGAAATGGTGTACACTGTGATTCCGGCAGGGCGGGGAAGAGAGTTGCTTCTGGATCTGGTGAACGAACTGCTGAGCGAATTGAAGGATATTTTTCAGGGTATTTATTTGATTCGTGACCTTTCTCCGAAAACTTCTGCTACGATTGTGAGCTATGGTGAACGTCTTTCTTCTATCATTGTAGCTACTCTTATTGAGGGAGCAGTGTGGTTTGATTCCCGTACTTTCATTAAAACCGAAAAGAAACATAATAAACATATTCTTGATTCAGAGCTGACAAACCGACTGGTGCGTGAGACTTTCAGTGAAATACCGAAGGTTTCTCTGGTGCCGGGATTTATTTCTACTGATAAGAATACAGGAGAAGTAACCAACTTGGGCAGAGGTGGATCTGATTATACAGCGTCTATTATTGCGGCAGCTTTGGATGCGGATATTCTGGAAATCTGGACGGACGTGGATGGCTTCATGACAGCTGACCCGCGTGTCATCAGCACGGCTTATCCTATTACGGAGTTGAGTTATGTGGAGGCTATGGAGCTGTGTAACTTTGGTGCGAAAGTGGTGTATCCGCCTACGATTTATCCGGTGTGTCATAAGAATATTCCGATTCTGATAAAGAATACGTTCAATCCGGAAGCTCCGGGTACCATTGTGAAGCAGGAAGCCGACCATTCTTCGAAACCTATCAAGGGTATTTCGTCTATTAATGATACTTGTTTGATTACCATGACCGGTTTGGGCATGGTGGGTGTCATTGGCGTGAACCATCGTATCTTCAAGACGTTGGCCGAAAATGGCATCAGTGTCTTTTTGGTATCGCAGGCTTCTTCTGAGAACTCAACCTCTATCGGTGTGAGAAATGAGGATGCGGAACTGGCATGTGAGGTGCTGAATGAGGAGTTTGCCAAAGAAATTGAAATGGGCGAAATTTCACCGATGAAAGCGGAAGGCGGTCTGGCTACCGTGGCGATTGTGGGTGAGAACATGAAGCATACTCCCGGTATTGCCGGAAAATTGTTTGGTACGCTCGGACGTAACGGTATCAATGTCATTGCTTGTGCGCAGGGTGCTTCTGAGACAAATATCTCTTTCGTCGTGGAAGGTGCTTCTTTGCGTAAGACACTGAATGTGATTCATGATTCATTCTTCTTGTCGGAATATCAGGTATTGAACCTGTTTATCTGTGGTACGGGAACAGTGGGTGCCAGCTTGATTGAACAGATTCATGGCCAGCAGGAAAAACTGAAACAGGAACGTGGGTTGAAATTGCATGTGGTGGGTATTGCCAACGGCCATAAAGCCTTGTTTACGCGTGCTGGAATTGACCTGGAACATTTCAGAGAAGAATTGGATGAAAAAGGCATTCCTTCTTGTCCTCAGACTCTTCGTGATGAGATTGTGGGAATGAATATCTTCAATTCGGTGTTTGTGGATTGTACGGCTAGTCCCGATATTGCGGCACTGTATAAAGATTTGCTGAGTCACAATGTCTCGGTGGTAGCCGCAAACAAGATTGCCGCTTCTTCTGAATACGACATCTATGCGGAACTGAAAAGAATCGCTCGCCAGCGTGGAGTGAAGTATTTGTTTGAGACGAACGTAGGAGCCGGTCTTCCGGTAATCAATACCATCAATGACCTGATAAACAGTGGTGACAAGATTCTGAAGATTGAAGCAGTGGTGAGCGGTACGTTGAATTATATTTTCAACCGTATCAGTGCGACAACTCCTCTGAGTGAAACTATCCGTCAGGCGAAGGAGGAAGGTTACTCTGAACCTGACCCAAGAATTGACCTGAGCGGAAAGGATGTGATCCGGAAGCTGGTGATTCTGGCTCGTGAGGCAGGTTATCGTTTGAATCAGGAAGATGTGGAAGCAGACTTGTTTATTCCTGACAGCTATTTTGAAGGTACATTGGATGATTTCTGGAGAAAGATTCCACAATTAGATAAAGAATTTGAAGAACGTCGCAAGAGGCTGGAAAGCGAGGACAAACGCTGGCGTTTTGTGGCAAGCTTGGAAGATGGACACGGCAAGGTGTCTTTGCAGGAAGTAGACCGCAATCATCCGTTCTATAACCTGGCTGGCAGCAACAATATTATCTTGCTGACCACAGAGCGCTACAATGAATATCCGATGCTGATTCAGGGATACGGTGCCGGTGCAAGTGTGACTGCTGCCGGTGTATTTGCGGATATAATGAGTATTGCCAATATTTAAACCAAACAAAAATGAAACATGTAATTATATTAGGTGACGGTATGGCCGACTGGGCTGTACCTTCCTTAGGCGACAAAACTTTACTGCAGTATGCACATACGCCATATATGGATAAACTGGCAAGTATGGGGCGTACGGGCGTATTGAAGACGGTGGCCGACGGCTTCCATCCTGGAAGTGAAGTGGCCAATATGTCTGTGATGGGCTATGATTTACCTAAGGTGTATGAAGGGCGTGGAGTGCTGGAAGCTGCCAGTATTGGTGTAGACCTTCAGGATGGGGACATGGCCATGCGTTGTAACATTGTCTGTGTGGAAGGAGAAACGCTGAAAAATCATTCTGCCGGACATATTTCTACGGAGGAGGCCGATGAACTGATTCGCTTTCTGGATGAAAAGTTGGGCTCCGACCGCATTCATTTTTACACAGGAGTGCAATATCGTCATTTATTGGTGATTAAGGGAGGGGATAAGCGGTTGGCTTGTGTGCCTCCACATGACATCCCTTTGCAGCCTTTCCGTCCTAATCTGGTGAAGGCACTCTGTCCTGAGGCACAAGAAACAGCCGATTTGTTGAATGCACTGATTCTGAAATCACAAGAGTTGCTGGCTACGCATCCTGTCAACTTGAAACGAGTGGCTGAGGGAAAGGACCCGGCCAATAGTATCTGGCCCTGGAGTCCGGGATACCGTCCGCAGATGGAACCTTTGTCAGAGAAATATCCGTCCATCCGAAAAGGAGCCGTGATTACGGCTGTCGATTTGATTCGGGGTATTGGCCGTTATGCAGGTTTGCGCTGTATTGACGTGGAAGGGGCTACCGGATTGTATAACACTAACTATGAAGGGAAGGCCCAGGCTGCCATTGAAGCGTTGAAAACAGATGATTTTGTGTATCTGCATGTAGAAGCCAGCGATGAGGCAGGTCACGAAGGAGATGTTCCGTTGAAACTGAAAACCATTGAGGACTTGGACAGCCGTATTGTCGGTCCGGTCTATGAAGCAGTAAAACAATGGGATGAGCCTGTGGCCATTGCGGTATTGCCCGATCATCCTACTCCTTGTGAGTTGAGAACGCATACCAATGAACCGATTCCCTTCCTGATATATTATCCGGGTATTGAGCCGGATGCCGTGCAGACTTATGATGAAATCAGTTGCAAGGAAGGAGGATATGGCCTGATGGAGAAAGATGAGTTTATGAACCTATTTATGAATATTCAGTAACAGATAGCAATATGAAGTATTACAGTACAAACGGAAAAGCATTAGACGCGACATTGGAAGAAGCTGTGGTAAGAGGACTGGCTTCAGATAAAGGTTTATATATGCCCCGTCAGATTAAACCCTTGCCACAATCGTTCTATGACGAGATTGAGACACTTTCTTTTCCAGAAATAGCTTATAAAGTAGCAGATGCGTTTTTTGGAGAAGATGTACCGGCCGAAACTTTGAAACAGATTGTGTATGACACATTGAACTTTGATGTACCGGCAGTAAAAGTAAAAGACAATATTTATTCTTTGGAGCTGTTCCACGGACCTACATTGGCTTTTAAAGATGTAGGTGGTCGTTTTATGGCCCGCCTGTTGGGATACTTTATCCGTAAGGAAGGAAAGAAGCAGGTCAATGTGCTGGTAGCTACATCCGGAGATACGGGAAGTGCGGTGGCAAATGGTTTCCTTGGAGTAGAAGGCATTCATGTGTATGTGCTTTACCCGAAAGGAAAGGTCAGTGAAATTCAGGAAAAACAGTTTACGACCCTGGGACGTAACATCACAGCGGTCGAAGTGGACGGTACGTTCGATGACTGCCAGGCGTTGGTGAAGAATGCGTTCATGGATAAAGAATTGAACGAGCACATGCAGCTGACATCTGCCAACTCTATCAATGTGGCCCGTTTCCTGCCGCAGGCCTTTTATTATTTCTATGCCTATGCGCAGATGAAAAAAATCGGTAAGGCCGATAACCTGGTGGTTTGCGTACCGAGCGGTAACTTCGGAAATATTACAGCCGGATTGTTTGGCAAGCGTATGGGGCTTCCGGTGAAACGCTTTATTGCAGCTAATAATCGTAACGATATATTCTATCAATACCTGAAAACAGGAGAGTATTGTCCGCGTCCGTCGGTGGCTACTATTGCCAATGCCATGGATGTAGGCGACCCCAGTAACTTTGCCCGGGTACTGGATTTGTACGAGGGTAGTCACGATGCCATTGCTTCTGAAATCAGCGGTGAAACCTATACCGATGAACAGATACGTGAAACGGTGCAGAAGGTTTATGAAGAAACAGGTTATCTGCTCGATCCTCACGGTGCATGCGGATACCGTGCGTTGGCAGAAGAACTGAAAGAAGGAGAAGTCGGTTTGTTCCTTGAAACAGCTCATCCGGCAAAATTCCTGCAAACGGTGGAAAGTATCATTGGAGTGGAAGTAAAAATACCGGCAAAACTTCAGGCATTCATGAAAGGTACCAAACAGAGTGTACCGATGTCGAAAGACTTTGCGGCATTTAAAGCTTACTTGATGAAACAATAGTCCTTCTCAAATACACGAGTACAAGGGATTGATTTTAAGTAAGTTCTCAGTACTTCTTAGGCAGTACTACAATACTTCTTAGAAAGTACTGTAGTACTTTCAGGGGAGTACTCCAGTACTGCTTAAGAAGTACTGGATTTTTATAAAAATCAGATTCCGAATGGCTTGTTTTGTATAAAAAAATAGAGAGGCTGCTCAATCTTAGTTGAACAGCCTCTCTATTTTTTATGTCTTTATCTTTTCTTATAGATGAAGTTTCAGCTTGACAAAATTCTTGATGAATTCCACGGTACCATCAATACCTAATACAGAAGAATCGATGCATAGATGATAGGTAGCAGCGGCTCCCCATGTCTTGTAACTATAGTAGTTGTAGTAAGACGAACGTTTCTTATCTGCTTTTTCCATTAAGTCTTCTGCATCTTCCGCACTGATGTGGTGCAGTTTCATCAGTCGTTCAATACGGGCTTCCGGTGAAGCTGACACGAAAATGTTGGCACATCTGGGATGGTCGCGCAAAATGTAGTCGGCACATCTTCCCACGAAAAGACACGATTGTTTTTCTGCCAGATGGCGGATGACATCACTCTGAATTTTGAACAGAGAATCGTTGCTGAGATAAGAGTTGTACGGATAAGCTCCTTCTGTAATAAACGGGAAGCGGGTTCCGAATAATCCTCCTAAAATAGTTTGAGAAGCTTTTTCATCGGCTTTTTCGAAAAATTCCTTGCAAAGTCCGCTCTCTTCAGAAGCTAAGTTGATAAGCTCTTTATCGTAAAAGGCAATGCCTAAGTCATTCGCTAATTTTTCACCTATTTCTTTTCCGCCGCTGCCCAGCTGGCGTCCGAGATTGATAACATAGTGTCCGTCCATAGTGTAACTCTTTAGTTGATACACAACAAATATAATTCTTTCTGCGGAAAAATGTCACTTTTTTGTCTTTTATTTTATGTCGATTCCGGTTTCGGCAGCGTGTCGTTTGAATTTCTGGAACTGACTGTAGAGCATGCTTCCGGCAATGATGCTGGCGGTTATATCAGAAATAGGCATACTGTACCACACTCCGTCTACTCCCCAGAAAAGCGGAAGGATAAGCAGACAGGGAATCAGAATCAGTACCTGACGACTTAAGGAAAGTATGATGGCTTTCTTGGCCATTCCGATACTTTGGAAGAAGTTGGAAGTAACCATCTGGAAGCCGATGATAGGGAAGAACATGACCACTACCCTTAGGCCTTTGGCACTTAGCTGGATGAGCTGTGAATCGGTGGTGAAGGCGGCTACGGCCAGCTCCGGCATCAGTTCGCCCACTAAGAAGCCACTGGTGGTAACGATGGTAGCAGCGATGACGGTATATTTCATTACCTGGTTTACACGGTGATAATTCTGTGCACCAAAGTTGTATCCGGCAATGGGTTGCATTCCTTGGTTGAGTCCCATCACAATCATGACGAATAAGAATACGATGCGGTTGACGATTCCAAACGCACCGATGGCCAAATCTCCGTTGTATAGTTTTAACCCTTTGTTTATCAGAATGACGATAAAACAGGAGGCCAGGTTCATGAAAAACGGAGCCAGCCCGATACCGATGATATTTTCTACCAGTATTCTTTTTAGGCGATAAATCCCTCTCCGGAAGTGAAGCAGTTCATTCTTGTTGCAGAAAATTCGGATGAGCCAGCAGAGTGAAATTACCTGAGCCAGGACAGTTGCCACAGCGGCTCCTTTTATTCCCATGTGGAAGGTGTAGATGAACAAGGGGTCCAGCAAAGTGTTGACGATAACGGTCAGTATGGTGGCGGCCATGGCCTTTTGAGGATGTCCGGCAGAACGCAACACAGAGTTGAGTCCTAAATACATGTGGGTGATTACATTTCCTAATAAAATGGTTACCATGTAATCCTTGGCATAGGGCAGCGTAGCTTCACTGGCGCCGAAGAAATACAGTATGGGGCCCAGAAACAAGAGGCAGACAATGGTAAACAGCACCCCGATAATCAGGTTTAATGATACGACGTTTCCTAAAATCTGTTGAGCGGTAGTATAATCTTTCTGTCCTAGTTTAACGGAGATGAGGGTAGAGGCACCGACTCCCACCAGTGAGCCGAAGGCTGCGGCCAAGTTCATCAGCGGAAAGGTAATGGCCAGTCCCGATATGGCCAAGGGACCTACTCCGTGTCCGATAAAAATACTGTCTACCATGTTGTAAAGCGAAGAAGCAGTCATGGCAATAATGGCCGGAATGGCATATTGCATCAATAGTTTTCCAATTCGTTCAGTGCCAAGTTCTGTGGCTGTTCCTTTTTGCGACATACTTATTTACCTTATTAATTGTTATCCAGAAATCTTTAGATTTTCTAAAAAATCGTGCAAAGGTAAACTTTTTTCCGCAATCAGGGAAAACTTTGTGTATCTTTGCGCTCCAAAATAAAAGCTATGTGGATGAAAGTGAATAGAATAGGATTAGCTCTTCTCTTTTTGCTCTGCGGAAGTAGTGTCTCGGCAGAGAGTTTATATAAATACAGAGTGCAATTGACTGATAAGTCAAAGTCTGTACATTCTTTGGAACATCCTGAAACTTTTTTGTCAGAAAGGGCGCTTGCCCGTCGTGCCAGTCAGGGGGTAGCCGTCGATTCTACCGACTTGCCTGTTTGCCGTGCCTATATTGAACGCCTGGAGTCGCAGGGAGGAAAATACATCTCATCCAGCAAATGGAACAATACCGTGCTGATGCAAGTACCCGATGAGGCCGTTGCCTTGCGCTTTCTGGATAATTCATTTGTCCGCTCCATCAAAAAAGTATGGGTATCTCCAGATTCCATTATGCCCCGTAACAAAGACAGAAAGGAGCAGGTGAAGAATCAGTGGAAAAAGCAAGATGATTACTATGGAATGGGGGCTGAACAAATCAAGATTCACCATGGAGATAGCCTGCATTTGGCTGGTTTTAAAGGCAAAGGGATGCAGATTGCGGTCATTGATGCCGGCTTTTATAATGTGGATGCCATGAAAATCTTCAAGAATACGACGATTTTAGGCACACATGATTTTGTCAATCCTTCTTCAGATATTTATGGGGAGCATAATCATGGTATGAAAGTCTTGTCGTGCATGGCTGTAAATACGCCTTACGTCATGGTGGGAACAGCTCCCGAAGCAAGCTACTGGCTGTTAAGAAGTGAAGATAATGATACGGAACAGCCGGTGGAAGAGGATAACTGGGCTGCAGCGGTGGAATTTGCCGACAGTGTAGGAGTGGATATTATTAATACCTCCTTAGGATATTATTCATTTGACGACCCGATTGATAATTATACGTATCGTCAGTTGGACGGGCATACTTCTTTGATGGCCGCTTCTGCTTCGTATGCAGCAAAGAAAGGGCTTTTGGTGGTTTGCAGTGCCGGAAATTCCGGTATGGATGAATGGAAAAAAATCACTCCTCCGGCCGATGCGGAAGATATATTGACCATAGGTGCCATCGATAATATGGGAGTGAATGCCGCTTTTTCTTCCATCGGTAATACGGCGGACGGGCGTATCAAACCCGATGTCATGGCAATGGGAGTACACTCGGCAGTGATAGGAGTGGATGGAGGTACCGCTTTTGCCAACGGTACTTCTTTTGCGTCGCCTATCTTCTGCGGATTGGTGGCTTGTTTGTGGCAGGCATGTCCTTGGCTTACGGTACGGCAGCTCATTCAGGTAGTGCATGAAGCCAGCGACCGTAATGCTTATCCAGATAATATCTACGGATATGGAGTGACGGATATGTGGAAAGCCTATCAACTGGCCATGAAACTGAAAGCGGATACTGATGGAAAATAAGCCTCTTTCTTTACTCGAACTGAACTCCTTGGTCAGACGGAGCATCACCTCCTGCCTGCCGGATGAATATTGGGTGCAGGCTGAATTAAGCGATGTACGCGTAAATTATTCCGGACATTGCTATCTGGAGTTTGTGCAGAAAGATGCTACCGGCAATGCGCTCCTGGCCAAGGCACGAGGAATTATATGGGCAAATGTCTTTACCCGCTTACGGAGTTATTTTGAGCGGGAAACAGGGCAGGCCTTCGTTTCAGGCTTGAAGGTGCTGGTAAAAGTCACGGTCGATTTCCACGAATTGTATGGCTACTCGCTGACGGTAGTCAATATTGACCCCACCTATACTTTGGGCGATATGGTACGCCGTCGCAAGGAAATTCTCCGGCAGTTGGATGAGGAGGGAATCTTGACATTGAATAAGGAACTGAAGCTTCCCGTACTGACGCAGCGTATTGCGGTCATTTCATCGGCTACGGCTGCCGGGTATGGCGATTTCTGCAATCAGTTGCTGCATAATTCTTTCGGCTTTGTATTTTATCCTCGGCTTTTTCAGGCCATTATGCAGGGAGAGCAGGTAGAACAGTCCATCATTCAGGCACTCGACCGTATTAATTCGACACGCGATAACTGGGATGTGGTGGTGATTATCCGGGGAGGAGGAGCCACTTCCGACCTTTCAGGTTTTGATACCTACGATTTAGCGGCAAACTGCGCACAGTTCCCGCTTCCTATTATTACCGGAATCGGACATGAACGAGACGATACGGTGCTGGATATGATTTCACATACCCGTGTCAAGACTCCGACAGCTGCGGCTGAGTTTCTGATTAATCATGTAAGACAGACGGCACAGGAGCTGGAAACATACGAGGAGGTTATCTATCAGGAGGTGCCTCGTTTACTGCAACAGGAAAAACAACGGCTGGATTCGTTTATAACCCGGATTCCGGGACAGGTACAGATGCGGTTGCAGCGGGAAAACTTCCGTCAGGAGAAATTTCAAAACCGGATGAAAACAGCCTGGCAGTCGCGCTTGTTGCAAGAAAACTACCGTTTGCAATTGATGCCTCGCTTGCTTTCTGCTTTGCAGAACCGTGTACAGCGTGAGACATACCGGCTGGAACTTCTGGCACAGCGGGTAGATTCGGCTTCTCCGGAGAAGTTATTGAAAAAAGGATACAGCCTTACTCTGCTGGATGGAAAGGTGGTGACGGATGCTTCTCAACTGAAGCCGGGAGATGAAGTGGAGACCCGTCTGGCAAAAGGTAAATTTAGGAGTAAAGTAATAAATAAGTGATATGGCAGCAAAGAAGGAAACCTATTCAGAGGCGATGAAACGCCTGGAGGAAATAGTGTCTCGCATTGAAAGCAATGAACTGGATATCGACCAGTTTGGCGAATACTTGCAGGAAGCCCAGAAGCTGATAAAGTTCTGCAAGAACAAACTGTATAAGGCCGATGCGGAGATAAAGAAAATCTTGGAAGAAGATAATGAGGCACAAGCCTGAAACAAAAAAGCCAGACTTTCCGGTCTGGCTTTTTCTGTTTATCGGATGATGGTCATTTCTTTGAGCAAATGAGAAGCACCGGCAAACTTGTCAATGATGAACAAGGTATAGCGGATGTCTACACAAGCCGCACGTTGCAGTTGCGGGTTGTAGGCTATGTCACCGGTCAGTCCCTCGTAGTTACGGTCGAATCCGGTACCGATTAGTTCCCCTTTCGCGTTGAATACCGGAGAACCGGAGTTACCTCCTGTGTTGTCTGTCGCAGTGGCGAAGCAGACCGGCATTCGTCCGTCGGGCATAGCGTAGGGACCGAAATCTTTCTTTTCATACAACTCTTTCAGCTTGGCTGGTACCACAAATTCCGGATTGTTCGGGTCCTCCTTTTCCATCACCCCTTTCAAGGTAGTGTAATAAAGGTATTCCTTTCCGTCAGCCGGTTCGTAAGAGCCAATCTTTCCGTAGGTTAGTCGGAGGGTAGAGTTGGCATCCGGATAGATAGGCTGTCCGTTGGCTTTCTTCATTTGCAATACACCTTCTACCCAAGTCCTGTGAGCTGCGTTGTATGCATTGGTTTCCTCCTGCATGGCATCGCTGGTAGCCTGGTATCCGTTGCGTACGGAAGCAGCATATCTCACCATCAGGTCGTTTTCCAACTGCTGTGCATCGGGCTGCTTCAGGAACTCATCTAGTGCTTCCGGACTTCTGAAGATAGACTGGTTGAAGCAGGCATCCACAAACGCATCGGTATTTCCCTGGAAATCCTTTTCGATGGTCTGGAATATGTCAATCCGCTGGTCTGCCGGAATCAGTCGGGCATACAAGGCAATCAGCTGTTTGGATACCTTGCGGTCGACTTCCGGATTGTAGTCCTTGTTGAAGAACTTCTGGCCGGCTTCCTTCAGGGCAGCTACAGCTTCGTCAATGTCTTTCTGTTTCTGGCCTTCCAGTGCCACTCTCAACGCATCCGTATCGGGTACTTTAAAGAATTCGGTTCCCAGCATCAAGGCTTCGTAAATCGCCTGCTGGTGGTACACTGCATCGTGACGCTGTGCTATAATCTGCTTGATGCTTTCGTAGGCTTTCCGGTAATTATCATTTCCGATGGAATCTCCGAAAGCTAACAATTGTTCCTGCTCCCGTTTCTTGCGGTCTAGTACTTTCAGACGTACCAGTCCTTCGTTCATACCGATGGCATTTTTCCAGTAGTTGGCCGATGAAGCATACTTGGCTGCATACTGGATACGGGTACGTGCATCCTTAGCCATTTCTTCTCCCAGCACCCGCAGGCGTACGCCGCGAATGGTGTCGCGCATGAAGTTGGTAGTCTGCATGCGTTCTTCCACCTCATCGCTGATCATGTAACGCCAGTTGCGTCCGGGGAATCCCATCACGAAGGTGAAGTCACCTTCCTTCACTCCTTTCAGGTTGATGGCAATGTGTTTCTTTACTTTCAAAGGTACGTTTTCTGCACTGTAGTTGGCCGGCTTTCCGTCCTTATTAGCGTAGATACGGAAGATAGAGAAGTCACCGCAGTGGCGGGGCCACATCCAGTTGTCGGTATCTGCTCCGAACTTACCGATGGAAGAGGGAGGAGCACCTACCATACGCACATCCTTGTAAGATGTCTTGACAAACAGGTAGTATTTGTTGGCTCCATAGAACGGTTTCAGCTCCAAGGTCGTAAATTCGTTGGTGCGGATACGTTCCTTTTTGGCAAACTTTTCAGCCACTTTGGCTAAGAAAGAAGGAGAGAGGTAGTTGGTTCCGTCCGGGTCTTTGGACTTCTTCAACTGTTTCTGCACGTATTCCGTTACGTCAAGTATCCGGTCGATAAAGGTCACGTTCAGTCCTTCACACGGAAGTTCCTGTTCGCGAGTCATGGCCCAGAAACCGTCGGTCAGGTAATCATGTTCCACTGAACTGTGCTGCTGGATGTAACCGTATCCACAGTGGTGGTTGGTCAGCACCAGTCCTTCCGAGGAGATGACTTCCCCCGTACATCCGCCTCCGAAATGCACCACGGCATCTTTCAGGCTGATGTTGTCCGGACAGTACACCTGGTCAATGCTGATGTCCAGTCCCAAATCCTGCATCACGGCAGCATTCTGCTGTTTCAGGTCGGTCAGCATCCACATCCCCTCATCCGCATGAGCGGTGAGGGAAAGTGTGGCAAATAAGGATAATAATAACTTATGCTTCATTATTCTACAATTGTCATTTCATCAATCAGGTTCTTGCAGCCTCCCAATTTTTCTACGATGAACAGCACGTAGCGAATATCTACGGCAATACAACGCTGGAGGTTGTTGTCGAAGTTGATGTCACCGGACAGAGATTCCCAGTTACCGTCGAATGCGGCTCCAATCAGTTCACCGTTTCCATTCATGACCGGAGAACCTGAGTTACCGCCGGTGATGTCGTTGGTAGTCAGGAAGCAAGTCGGCATTTCTCCGTTAGGCAGGGCGTAGCGTCCGTAGTTCTTTGTAGCATACAACTCTTTCAGTTTGGCCGGTACCACGAATTCCGGATTGTTCGGGTCTTCTTTTTCCATTACCCCTTTCAGTGTAGTGTAATATTTGTAGTGTACACCGTCTTTCGGATCGTAAGCCTTTACGTTTCCGTAAGTCAGACGAATCGTGAAGTTGGCATCCGGAGCTTTCGGAGTCGGTGCATACATTTCGCAAAGACCGCGTACGTAAGTCTTGTGCAGCAGGTTGATGTCACCGTTGGCTTGATCCAGTTTGTCTGCCAGTTCCTTGTATTTCTTGCTCACTGCAGCAGCATATTCAGCCGACAAGTCTTTGTTGATTGCTTCTACAGTAGGATTCTCGATGAAAGCGTTGAAGTTCTTTTCATTAGCGAAGATACTGTTGTTGTAGAGGGCATCTACGTAGGCATTGTAATCACCCTTAAATGCATTCTTAACAGTCTGATAGAAATCAGGCAATGCTTCAGACGGTACTTTTTCGGCATAAAGTGGCAGTAGTACTTTAGCCACCTTGCGGTCTACTTCATGGTCATAGTCCTTGTTGTGGATGTCAGCGTAGGCTTCTTTCAGGGTAGCGATGGCTTTTTCTACATCTTTTTTCTTATTCTTCTGCAGGGCAGTAGCCAAGTCCTGAAGTGCTTCCATCTTCGAAGTTAGGGTGAATTCGATACCGCTTCTGAAAGTTTCAGTGAAATAAGTCAGCTGTGTGCGCAGCGGAGTGACACGCTTCACGTATTCGTCAATTTTTCCTACTACGGCTGCATAGTCAGCATTCTGTTTTTCTTTGGCAAAAGCAGCAAATTTAGCTTCCTGTTCTGCCTTCGTTTCCAGAACCTTGTTGTCCACAATGGCCTTGTTCATACCGATGGAGTTTTTCCAGTAGTTGCTAGAACCGGCAAACTTGCTGGCATACTGGATACGTACCTTGTCGCTGGCAGCCATTTCCTTGCGGAGAATATTCTGGCGTTCTTCGCGTACGGTGATACGCGGCACGTTGATGCCTTCCATGCGCAGGCGTACTTCACTTTCTGTCAGGTAGCGGCTGGTGCTTCCGGGGAATCCCATAATCATGGCATAGTCGCCTTCCTGTAATCCCTTCAATGAAATAGTCAGGTGTTTCTTTACTTTCAAAGGCACATTCTCTGCGCTGTATTCAGCCGGATTGCCATCCTTGTCGGCATAGATACGGAACATAGAGAAGTCGCCTGTGTGACGCGGCCACATCCAGTTGTCGGTTTCACCTCCAAACTTACCGATTGATGAAGGAGGAGCGGCTACCATACGCACGTCGCTGTAAGTCTTGATAAAGAACAAGTAGAATTTGTTACCTTCATAGAACGGAAGAGCCTGTGTAGAGATGCCCGGTTTGCCTTTCAGGTCACTTTTCTTCAGTTCGTCGGCAGCCAGTTTCTTCAGGTATTTGCTTCCGAAAGATTCTGCTTCAGAAACTTTTCCTTTACGGATGTCTTCGTTTACTTTTTCCGTTACATCCACAATACGGTCTACGAATTTGAAGGTCAATCCCGGTGTAGGAAGTTCTTCCTGATAACTTTTTGCCCAGAATCCGTCGGTCAGGTAGTCATGTTCCACCGAGCTATGCTGTTGGATGGCATTGTATCCACAATGGTGATTGGTCAGAATCAATCCGTTGGGTGAGATAATTTCACCTGTACATCCGCGTCCGAAAATTCCGACAGCATCCTTTAATGTAATTTGGTCAGGGTTGTAGATATCCATGATATCCATTTTCAGTCCTTGCGCTTTCATTCGGTCCGCAAGGTTCTGCTCCTGCATGAGCTGGAGCAACCACATTCCTTCATCGGCCTTGGCCGGAGAGAATACAGCACAAACAAGTGCGAGTGCGAGTACTTTCAGTTTTTTCATTGTTATGTATAGTGTTAAAATATAGATTGCACAAAAATAGTAAAAAAACGCACACCATTTTCACACGGGTTACTTAAAAGGTAATAAACCACTATCTTAGTATAAATTTTGATAATATATTTCGGTGCTTCCTTGAAAGATTATACCTTTGCCCACAAATTTAAAAGGTTTCAGCATGTATAAACTTTATTTTTTCCTGTTGTGTGCCATGCTTTGCACCTCTTGCAGTAAGAAATATAAGATAGAAGGTACTTCGTCTGTTTCTATGTTGGACGGTAAAATGCTTTTTATAAAAATCCCGGTGGGTGATAAATTGGTCAACATTGATTCGGCAGAAGTAATTCATGGCTTATTCGAAATGCAGGGAAAGGTTGATTCCACGGTTTTAGCTTCGTTGTATATGGATGATGAGTGCATCATGCCTTTAGTGATAGAACCGGGCCACATTGATATTCAGATAGACAATGCGGGAATTACCATCAAGGGGACTCCATTGAACGACTGTTTCAATGATTTTGTGGTACAGAAAAACTCGCTCGATGACCGTGCTTACGAAGTAGAGCGCGAGGAAAGTCGCATGATTATGGATGGAAAGGATTTGCAGACGGTGCATCAGGAAATCCAGAAAAAACGTGACGAGATAGCTACGGAGATGAACCAGCTGGCCAAGACTTTTATTCAGGACAATTACGAGAATGTATTGGGACCGGGATTGTTCATTATGTTGGGTAACAGCATGCCCTATCCCTTCATGACTCCGTTGATGCAGGAAATCGTTGACGCGGCTCCTGAAGCGTTCAAGAACAATTACATGGTGAAGGAATATGTGTCTGTGGCACGTGAAAATATGTCGCATGCTCCCCTTCATTAAAAAGAATATCGGGTAAGAAATTCTTCCTACCCGATATTTATTTTTTATTCTCCACTTTTCTTTTCTCCTTTGTATTTTTCCGGCAAACCTTTTTCAATGGCCTGATAGGATTCTTCCATCAGCATGGTTTGGTTTTCTTGTCCTTTTCCTTGCGGATAGATGGGCTGATGGATGGTCAGCTTCAACGGATGCCAGGAGAGCAGTTTACCCGTGCGCGGTAAAATATCAAAAGAACCGCTAATACTCATCGGTACGACCGGAAGCTGCAACTGGTCAGCTAGCAGGAAAGCCCCTTTCTTAAACTCGTTCATGCGACCAGTAAAGGTTCTTCTGCCTTCCGGAAATACCACGAGTGAAGTACCTCCTTGTAAGATTTTTTCTGCACGCTTGATGGTTTCATACACTTTGCGTGGACTGGATTTATCTACAAAAATGAAACCGGCCGATTCGCAGGCTTTTCCGACGAAAGGAATGCTGCGCAGGCTTTTCTTCATCATCCATTTAAAGTTTCTTCCCAAGAATCCGTAGATAAGGAATATGTCGAACGCTCCCTGATGGTTGGCTACGAATACATACGATGTTTTGTGGTCAATGTTTTTGTGTCCTTCCACTTTCACCGGAAGCAAAAACAGAAAACAAGTGAGTTGTGACCATATTTTCCCCGGGTAATATCCCCAGAAGTGTCCGTTGCCCAGCCAGCATCCCAGCATGGTGGTCAGTGCGGTCAGAATGGTCAGCACAAGAAAAATGGGAAGCCCGATACAGATTTGATAAATGATGTATAAGAATCTCATAAGTGTGATAGATTTTATTGGATTGATTTGTTATTTCCTTTTTTTAGTGTGAGGACGGTAATTTCCGGCCAGGCACCCAGCCGCATGGGGAAAAGCACATAGCCTAACCCAATGTTGACGTATAGTCCCCGGTTGCCTTCCAGATACATACCTTTGTGTTCCGGATAGATAAACTTGGACACTGAAAAGCCGAACAGGCTGATTTGCATGTCGTGGGTATGACCTGACAAGGTAAGCTGTACCGAGGTCTCCGGAAGCACTTTCCGACGCCAATGTGTCGGGTCATGACTTAGCAGCACCTTGAACATGCCGTCTGTGCCTTGCAGAGCCTTGGGCAAGTCGCCTCTGTCAGGGAAAGGTGGTTTCCCGCTGTTTTCCACACCAACTATAGCAATGGAATCAGTACCTTTATATATAATACGGTGGTCATTTTGCAGCATGAACCATCCCATACGGTTTTCGCGTGCAATCAGGCTGTCTACGTTAGCCAGACGGGCCTGCTCGTTTTCCCATTTTACGTAGGAGCCATAGTCGTGATTACCCAATACGGAATACACTCCGTCGTGCGCTTTCAGTTGTGAGAACACAGGCATAAATTCCAGCAATTCGTCAGCGCGACTGTTCACGAGGTCGCCAGTGAATACAGCCAGGTCTGCATCTTGCCGGTTGCAAATATCGATGGCTTCCTGAAGTGCCTTTCCATTTCCTTTCCAGCTTCCAGAGTGGATGTCCGACAATTGCAGAATGCGATAGCCATCGAATGCATCCGGAAGGTTGGGCGAGTAGAATGTAACTTCTTTTACTTGAAAATTTTCCTTTCCCTTAATGGCTCCAAACAATACATATCCGAAAGCAAACAATGCGGGTGCCAGTGAAATCCATCCATGAGGAATAGGGCGCTTTATCAATCTTCTGATCAGTTTCAGCAGAATACTGGTCAGCATGAATATCATTTTAGGAATAGTGAAGCATAGAGCAACAATCAGGTAAGTCCCGAAATATTCATGTAAACTGTCATGTCCAACAAGGAAAACTACTAATGCGAGCAATAGTAATAAGGTGGGCAGCCAGTAGGCACGTTTCCACTTCTTATCGTGCAGGCTGGTCAAATAGGTCTTGTATATATACCAGTCTGGTAGCAGAAACAAGGCCAAAAATATCAGTGACACTCTTAGTAGAATCATATTTGCTATTCATTTTAGGGTTGCAGATTGGCTGCGAGGTATTTTCGCAGTACGTCGGCATCTATATTCCGGCGGGAAGCGTAGTCCATGAGTTGTTCCTCGTCTATTTTTCCAACCGAAAAATAGCGTGAAGCCGGATGGGCAAACATCAGTCCGCATACCGAGGCATGAGGTTGCATCATTCCGTTCTCTGTCAGATGTATGCCGATGCGTTTCATGTCAATAAGCTTGTCGAGCAGAAAACTGACTGATATGTCGGGCAGGGAAGGATAGCCTACAGCAGGACGTATGCCCTGATAGTCTTCGTTGAGCAACTGTTTCATGGTCAGCTTTTCGTCCTTGGCGTATCCCCATACCTCTTTGCGCAGGGTTTCGTGTATCTTTTCAGCAGCGGCTTCTGCCAGTCTTTCCCCAAGTGTTTTGATGAGCAAGGACTGGTAGTCGTCATGGCTGAATTCTTCTTCCATGGCCGGATCGATGGTCGTGGCGAATCCTCCTACCGTATCCTTGATACCGGAAGAAAGGGGACGGACAAAGTCACTCAGGCAGAGAAACGGGTCGTCGGGGCGGACGCGGGTCTGCTGGCGGAGCAGAGGAAATAAAGTGCCCTCTAACCATAGGTTGTCGCCCTCGGCATTGGCTTCCATCAGGCGATAAATGGCATAGACCTTGTATTTCCCGTCGATTTTGTTCAGCATGCGTACTGCTTCTTTGTGCAGTTGCATGGCTTCGGCAGCTTTGGCGCGTTCAGCTTCGGGAAATGAAGCCAGCCACCCGGCGCGGCAGGCATCACAGCCATGAATGTCGGCAATGGCTGCATAGCGTGGCTGAAACCCCCATGCGTGGAAAAAATAAATCCAGTTGATGTATTCAGCCAGGTCGTGTATGTCGTAACGGACGGTCGTGATGTCTGTTTTCATTCGCTTTCTTTTAACGTTCAAACCGAAGGGCTTGTCCACGGTGTGCTTTGTTTACTTTTCCATTCTCGTAAACTGCCGTACCGTTGACAAATGTCTTTTCTACCTGTGCATGGAAGGTGCGGCCTTCCATCGGACTCCATCCACACTTGCTTTCAATGCAGTCGGTTGTTACAGTCCATTCCTTGTGCGGATTCAACAGTACCAGGTCGGCCTGATACCCCGGTCGGATAAATCCTCTTTTACTAATCTGGAAAAGTTGGGCCGGTGCGTGACACATTTTTTGAACTAACTGTTCGATAGACAGGACACCTTTGTGTACCAGTTCGTAGATGCTGACCAATGAGAACTGCAGGGTCGGCATGCCTGATACGGCTTTCAGTGCTCCTCCTTCTTTTTCACTCAACAGGTGAGGTGCATGGTCGGTAGCGATGACGTCGATCAGGTTAGTGCTCAGAGCCTTTCTCAGCGCATCACGGTCGGCTTTTGTCTTGATGCTGGGATTGCACTTGATGCGTGCCCCTAGTTGCGCATAGTCTTCATCGCAGAACATAAGGTGCGATACGCAGGCTTCTGCCGTAATTTTCTTTTCTTGGAGCGGGCGGTCTTCTAACAGGCCCAATTCACGTGCCGTGCTGATGTGAAGTATGTGCAGGCGGGCACCTGTTTCTTTCGCCAACTGTACGGCGAGTGCCGAAGAATGGTAACAGGCTTCCTCGCTGCGTATCAGCGGATGGAAAGAAATGTCCAGATCTTCGCCATATTGCTGTTTGAGACGTTCGGTATTTTCGCGGATAATCTGCTGGTCTTCACAGTGAGTCGCAATCAGCATACCTGCCTCGGAGAATATTTTTTTCAAGGCTTCCATGCGGTCGACCAGCATATTCCCGGTGCTGGCTCCCATAAACAGTTTCACACCGCATACGTGTGTTTTGTCCAATGCTTTCAGTTGGTCGGCATTGTTGTTCGTAGCCCCAAAATAGAAAGAATAGTTGACAATGCATTTAGTGGCTGCATCCTGGAATTTATTGTCCAGTGCTTCGAGTGTGGTAGTCTGAGGGTTGCAGTTCGGCATATCCATGAACGAAGTTACTCCTCCAGCCGCAGCCGCAGCTGTTTCGGTAGCCATGTCTGCTTTGTGAGTAAGTCCCGGATCGCGGAAATGCACATGGTCATCTATCACTCCTGGCAGCAGAAAGCATCCTTGTGCATCAATTTCTTCTTCACAGTCGGCAGCGGGTTTGCCGTCTCCTTCAATGACCTCTTGTATCTTTTCTCCTTCAATCACCACAGAACCGGCAAAACGGCGTCCTTCATTTACGATGATTGCATGATGTATCCACGTACGTTTCATAAGTACTTTTTAATTAGCATGTTTGGGATATTTCTTGAGCCAGCTGTCCCATTTCAGTTGGATGACACCGAATACGGCCTCCCCAAAGATGCTGCTGTTCATTTTGGAAGTACCTAATTCGCGGTTGATAAAGATAACAGGTACTTCTGTAATATGGAAACCGCATTTGTAAGCGGTAAATTTCATTTCAATTTGGAAAGCATACCCTTTGAAGCGGATATGGTCCAGGTGGATGGTCTCAAGTACTTTACGGCGGTAACATACAAAGCCGGCAGTGGTGTCATGAATGGGCAGTCCGGTAATGAACCGCACATATTTAGAAGCAAAGTAGGACATCAGTACTCTTCCCATGGGCCAGTTGACCACATTTACTCCACTTACGTAGCGTGAACCGATGGATACATCAGCTCCCTCTTCATGGCAAGCCTTGTAAAGTCTTGGCAGGTCATTGGGGTTATGGCTGAAGTCGGCATCCATTTCAAAGATGTAGTCGTATCCCTTTTCGATAGACCATTTGAAGCCGGTAATATAAGCAGTTCCCAGCCCGAGTTTGCCTTTTCGTTCAATCATAAACAAACGTTCGGGGAAATCTTTTTGGAGACGGCGTACGATGTCGGCTGTTCCGTCGGGAGAGTTGTCTTCGATGACTAGAATGTGGAATGTTTTCTCAAGTCCGAATACCGCCCGGATTATATTTTCGATGTTTTCCTTCTCATTGTAAGTAGGAATAATCACAATACTGTCACTTGTCTGCATGGTGTTTCATTTATATCTTTGCAAAGATAGAAATAAAAATGTGATTCCTTTTCGTGCTCCGAATTTTTCTTTCCAAAAACGCAAGTGCGTTTAAGAGCAAACGCCTAAGTGTTTTAGTTGAAACATAAGTACATTTTGAATCAAGCGTAAGTGCGTTTGATTCAAAACGCTTGGACGTTTGGGAACATGCGTTTAAGTGCTCTTGAAAAGTCTTGAAAATAAGCGTTTTTCTTTTCGGAACTTTGCAAAAAAAGCAAAGTGTCTTTTCATTCGAAAGTGGGCTACATAGGGAAAGGCTTTCAAATTTTTATAAAAAAGTAACAGAAGTGTCTGCTTTCCCGAAAAAAGTTTGTAGACTTGCGCCCATATTGTAAAAATAGCAAAATCTTTTAAGTTATGATAATAGGAATAGATGTGGGAGGAAGTACCACCAAGATTGTCGGGGTGAAAGACGGTGAAATAAAGCATCCGATGTTTGTGACTGCCAAGGACCCTGTCACTTCGTTGTTTGGTGCATTCGGAAAATATATATACGACCATTCCATCCAGCTTTCGGAGGTGGAGCAGGTAATGCTGACCGGAGTGGGAAGTTCATACATTCAGCAGCCCTTGTACGGTCTGCCTACGGCTCGTACGGATGAATTTATCGCCAACGGCCTGAGTGCCCAGTATGCCACGGGGCTGGACCGGCTCATGGTGGTGAGTATGGGAACGGGTACTTCCTTTGTGAAAGTGGAACACGATGTGATTCGTCATGTGGGCGGAATCGGTATCGGGGGAGGTACACTGATGGGATTGTCGCGTCTGTTGTTGCATACGCAGGACATTCTGTGGGTGTCAGAACTGGCTGGAAAGGGTAATTTGCAGAACGTGGACTTACAGATTCAAGATATTTGTCAGACTTCCTTGCCCGGATTGCCGCTTGATGCCACGGCTTCCTTGTTGGGAAAATTAGATAACAATGTATCTCCCGAAGATTTGGCTTTGGGCTTGATGCACATGGTATTGCAGTCCATCGGGCAGGCAGCCGTACTTTCAGCATTGGAAATGGGAATCCGTGATTTTGTGCTGATTGGCAATCTGACACAATTGCCTCAATGCCGTCCGGTTTTCGATACCATTGCGCAGATGTATGATGTGCGTTTTATCATTCCAGCAAATGCGGAATATCAGACGGCCATAGGAGCTGCATTGGCTTATATCAAAAAAATAGAAACAAGTCCGGTAGGGTGATAAGCTTTATCGGACTTGTTTCTATTGGTATATCTTATGTGCTGTTATTTCTGGCGCAGGATATCGGCCATCAGGTAAACCTGACTTTCTGACAGACCCTGTGCTGTCAGCGCATCTTTGTCGGCCAGAAACTGTGAGATGAACTCCTCGTCCGATTTGCAGGCTGTTTCCGCTTTCCGGTAGTGAATTAGTGCCTGAGGTATATTCCCCATAGCCAGATACACGTGGCCTGAGTTTAGCCAGTCATTGGCTTGTGGGTTTTCCAGAGCGAGCAACTTTTCATACATCCGGACAGCTTCTTCGTACTTCCCGGACATGAAGTAGCACCATCCGATGGCACGCCGTGCCTTTTCCGGATGTGTTTCCAGAAATTCCACCTTATAGAAAACCTTAATGGCCTCCGGATAATTCTTCAGTGCCGCAAGGCATTGTCCGGTTTGCATCAGGATGTGCAGGTTGTCTGGATCGAACTCAAGCACTTTCTGAAAGCAGAAAGCAGCTTGAGAGTAATTACCCGACAGTTTGTGACACTGTGCCAGATGCTTGAGTGTCCATAAATGGTTGGCCTTTAGTGCGTCTGCCTGCACGTATGCTTTTACCGCTTTATCATAAAGCTTGTTTTTCTGGTAGGCGAATCCTAGTTTTTGCCAGGTTTCTGCATTCGCCGGATCTTGTTGAGCCAGACTTTCATAAAGTTCGGCAGCTTCTTGCATGTATCCTTTTGAAAAAAGATATCCGGCAATCTGGTTATGATACGTTCCTTTCAGTATCAAGGGGCGGAGCAAGGTGTTGTTCCAGAAGTCCAGTTTTTCACGGAAAATGTCTTGCATTTCCTGTTTGAATCTCCATAATTTATAAAACCGGTATAAATTGTGGATATATTGCCGTTGTATGGCATTGATTTTCTGTTCTTCCGGATTTTCACTTGTTTCCAGTTCCTTGGGAATCAATTCTTCTCCTTTCATGTGCGAACGCATGAATGTCTGCTGGTCATGAGGCAACGACTGCATGGCCAGACAGAAAGAGAATTTATCGGAATCGCAGAACATCTGTGAGTTAATCATGAGTCCGAACAACGATTTTTCATTGAATTCCTTGTCTTTGAAAATCTGGTATAAATCGGGCACTTTCATGCTGAACAGGTAAAACCAGTGGGCTGCTTCCTGAAAGAACGGGAAGGTCTTGAGTTGTGAAAAGGCAGTCATGTAGGTATCAGCTCCTTCCATTTGCAGCTCTCCCAATTCACGAATGTGGCTGTTTATTTGTTCCATGTCTTTCTGCCATTCCGGATTGAGGTCTTCGATGTCTTCTATCTCAATGACTTTTGACTCTGAATTTCTGAGATTGGGATTGCGCATCATTTGGGGAATAATCTCCTCCCTCATTTTTTTATCTATTTTCTCCGTTTCGCGTGAAAGAAGGAAAATAATCTGTATATCGTGCAATTGTTTCAATGCTGTAGGGTCATCTTCCATCAGCTTCAAGGCAGAAACCAGTTCCGGATAGAGTTTAATCCGGTCAGTCTGGAAATAGGTGGCAAGAGCAATTCCTGTCAATGCCCGCTGGGTAACAGCCGGTTCTTGGGTTTGCTGATAGGCTGTGAGTAACAGCAGGAATTTTCGGCTGTCAAAGAGCTGAAGCAGATTGAGCGTGACGGCACTCATCATTACTGCTTTGTCGTTGGTGGCCATAGACGGAGAAAGTAGAAGTTCACGGGCTTCCTGATAGTCTTCTTCACTCCATTGTGTAGATACCCATATCTTATTGAATAATTCATCGACTGTATTTTTGTGAAGCGTGTAGCATTGTAATTTTTGAGCTTCTTCTTCCTCTGTGTTTTGGGGAGTGGCAGACGTGTGCTTAGCTGCTTCCAGCATGAAGCCGATTTCCTTGAATGAGTGTGGAGGAGTTTGAGAAAATTTACGGAATTTATCGGCAAAATAGCCATACGCTTTTTCCCAGTCTTTCAGGAAATAAGTCTTGTCAGCCAGTTCATATCCCTTGCAAAGCAACTGGTTATAAATTGTTTCACGTTGTGGGTCTTGTGTGCCCATTGCCATGTATTGAAGCATATATTCATAAGTCGTCTGTTGGGTTTCAACCTGTGACTTTAGTTCCCAGTTATTAAGCGTGTTTGCCGATTCCTTAATTTGGGTAAACGCTTCTTTTAATCTTTTCTCGTTTAACAGTTGAATGATTTCCTTATGCATGATGTCGTTTCAGAAGTCTTATAAAATACAATCAGAAAAATACCTTAGTAAAAAACTTTTTCCTGTAGACAAAAGTAATAATTATTTCTCACTTTTTGTCGGTAGAATATTGATAAATGAAAAAAATCAGTTACAGATGTTTTTTTTATTTAAGCTTCATTATCAGGTATTTAATGGGATGTGGAGATTTTTTTTCAAAAAAAATGATTTTTCGGATAGGGGTTTTACCTAAGAACTGCGTTATGAAGACAAAACCACCAGGCCGGGTGAAACAACAGAGAATTAAACGTAAGACTTTTTAAAACTAAAAAAACTAGACATTATGAAAATTCAATTGATTGCTTTATTCTTTGTGTATGTTGGCAAGTACAAATCTGGTAAAAGGACAGGGTTTTACTCCTTCTGAAAATAAACACGAAATACGTTTGTCTGTCAGTGACGGGTTGACTCAGGGTACGGTAGATATACTGGGAATGGGATTAGTTGATGCAGTGACAGGAAGCAAGCGGACCGATGAAAATTACAGTCTGGTATATGGCTTTGGCTATCGCTATTCTTTAGGGCTTTTCAAGGTAGGAACTGATTTGGGCTTTTCTACTTCCAGCAGTAAGTTGACATTGGCGGGTGAGCAGACTCCTTCATTGAAAGAAAGCAATGTAAACTTCCTGGTTCTTCCTGCTGCTGAATTTGTATATTATAAAAGAGGCTTGTTTGAATTATATGGAACAGCGGCAGCCGGTGTAAACCTGAGTCGTCACAAAGAAACAGTTTTGACGGAAACAGGAAAAAAAGCCGCAAAGAAAGCCGATTTGAGCACTTCTTTTGCCTACCAGGTAAATCCGATAGCCTTGCGAGTAGGAAATGACCGGATTGGTGGTTTTGTAGAAGCAGGATTAGGAAATAAAGGCTTCTTGACAGCAGGTGTAAGTTTGAAATTCTGATTATTTGTATTGACAGAATCATGATAATGAGTGCCGATAGAAAGGACATATTCAAATCTCGGTTTCAGGAACATTATTCAAGGCTGTGCTGTATAGCCTATGGATATGTTTCTGACCAGGATGATGCGGAAGATATTGTGCAGGAACTGTTTATCAGCGTATGGAACAAGCGTTTGGATGGTATGCCTGAAAAGGAGTTTGCTGCTTATATGACGACTTCCGTGAGAAACAGTTGTGTATCCTTTCTGCGGAAGCGTAGGGATGATACGGTGTCGATAGACGCATATCCGGCTTCTGCCAGTTGCATGCCGGACGAAGCTCCTGAAGAAGGTAAAACCCTTCAGGATATAATGGAATCGGCGCCAGATACTCTACCTGCCAGATGCCGGGAAGTTTTTTTGCTGGCTAAACTCCATGGACTGAAATATCGTGAAATTGCTGAAAAACTGGAAGTGTCAGAGCATGGAGCACTGCTGGTGACAGTGGCTGTCATTATATTGTCCATTATTATAAATTGTGAATAAGACTATGAGTAACAAGGAAGATATCAACCAACTACTGGCCCGCTATTTTACGGGTGAAACGCTGAGTCTTGTTCAGCAACAGGAACTGGATGCATGGATTGCGTCGCATCAACAGGAATTTGAGCAGATGCGCAGATTGATGAATACTCCGATGGAGACTTCTGCAGAAATTCATTTTGATGCGGGTAAGGCCTGGCAAAAAAATGAGCCGCGCCTGGAAAACCGGACATAGCCGGAGAACTGGCTTTTCTTTGTGGATGTAAATGCGAGACATTGGTGAAGGGAAAACATTACAGATTATATGAAAAGTAAATGGCTGTTCCTCTTGCTGTGGATGTGCGTGATAGTACGGCCGGAAGCATGGGGACAGGAAGTCAAATCAGCGAATACGGTAGCGGAAGAGTGGATACAGGTGAGCTCCTCTTCCGCTACCGTATTGCAGTGGTTTGAATGGATTGAAAAAAGTACGGGAATCGTATTGTCATATAATCCGGCACAGATGGAACTGGGGGATGTATGCCGGATAGAGCATGGGGGAAAAATGACTGTGGAGACACTTGTGCGTCGCATTCTCTCCGGTTATCAGATGAAAATTGCTGTAGTACCTCCTCGGAAGCTGGTGATTCATGCACGGAAGATTGAAAGTTATGATGTCAGCGGTACGGTGTCCGAAGAGGACAGCGAAGAACGTTTGTATGGGGCGGTCGTTACATTGGAGGATAAAGATGGAAAACAATGGAATACTATTTCGAACGGGAAAGGTATTTTCCGTTTGCATGTACCCGAAGGAATATGCTCCTCAGTCACAGTCGGTTAGGGTAACGAGAGATTGCTTTGTGCGTACTTGTCTGAAACCGTTGTTGTTTGAGATAGAAGAAGTTACCGTGGAGTCGGGTAAACGAGAAAATGAATTGGGAGAACTGACTCCATCCAACTTGCTGGCTTTTAGTGGAGGTGATTTGTTTTCACAGATATGGATTCTGCCGGGGGGACTTCCTCCTTGGCTGGCCAGAATTTTATGGTTGATGGAGGAGGATATGATGAAAATCAGCTACTGCTGGATGGCGTGCCGGTTTTTCATCCCGGACATTTCAGTTCGCTTTTACCTGTGTTCAATGGAGATGCCGTGAAGAATATGGTCTTTCATAAAGGTTTTTTCCCGACTCCTCTGGAGGGGCGTATTTCGTCGGTCACGGAAGTCAATTTGAAAGAAGGAAATAAAAAGGAGCATGTACGTACATTGACGTTGGACATGCCGGCTGCCTCCGTCATGCTTGAGGGACCGATTATCAAGAATAAACTATCGTACATGGTTGGTGCACGTAGAAGCTGGCTGGATTTCTTTGACAGTCTTTTGTCGGAGGAAAATCGTTTGAATCACTCTACTTATGATTATAATGCCAAGTTATCGTATAACTTGTCTCCTGTTACCATGATGAATTTTCTGGCCTACGGTGCCCGGGATGATTTTCATTTACCCATCGAGGAAAACGGAGAAAATGTGTCAGTGTTGCGTTGGGACAATCAGGCCTATCAGCTCTCGTTTGCCACGCAGAAGGGAAGACTGGGAAATAACGTGACGACGGATTTTAGCTATTCGCTGGAGAATCTTTATCATGCGCGCTGGGGAGTGAAATATGCGTATGAAGTCTACGATTTGGTGTCGCAAGGTGAAGAGATGCGGGTACGGCATGAGCCGGTGAATCAGGTGTCGGTTTATTATGACAACCTGTTGCGCATTTCTCCAGAATTCTCAGTGCAGGTGGGTGTGCATGGAGTGGCCTATTGCCCACAGCACCACCGGTCGTACTATAGTATTCAGCCACGTCTGTCGGTGAAATACTTCCCGTCGGAAAGAAATCTGCTTTATCTGAACTTTTCGAAGATGGAGCAGTTTTATCATTTCCTTCGTTTCGACAGCTTCTCTTTACCCACAGATTTCAGAATGCCCAGCATTGACGGTTTCAAGCCTCGCTCTTCCGAGTATTATGAGATGGGTTGGAAACATTTTATGGATTCGGGATAGTGTGAAGTCTCTGTGTACTATAAGACAAGACGGAATGTGCTGGCCTTGCGCCCGGACACGTGGGTTGAAGATGAGAGCTGGCAGAAATACTTGATGGTAGGAAATGGAGACAGTTATGGGGTAAAGGGATATTTGTATCAGCACTGGAAGCGTTGGAGCCTGTAACTGTCGTATGCTTACTCTCGAAGCCGGGAGTGGTTTGGTGAATTGCCGGAAAAAGGGAAGGTGCCCTCTTTGTACGATGTACCTCATCAGTTGGGAGGAGCTTTGTCGTATCAGCTGACGACTCGTTCTTCTTTCTCTGTTGGAGGGATGTTGCGTTCCGGAAAAGTCCGGTTCCTGAATGAAGATTATGAGCCTTTGTCGGTGGACGATTTTCGTGAAAAGCGTGAGCCGCTGAACTACCGGGTAGATGTGGGTTATTCTTACCGGAAATCATTCGGTGAGAAATTGCTGTTGCTTCGTCTGGGCGTGTATAATGTCGTGGGAAACCCTTCCGAAGGGGATATTTTGAGTTTTTATTCCGTGCACTGGAGAGGAAATTGTTTGCCGTACGGAAGCATCAGCTTCAAATTTTAAGGAAGAGTTGCTGCGGTATTCTTCGTTTTTTGTGCGCATATTCAAACGAGATTGTTTATTTTTGCAGCATCTATTGATGAGACAATGAGTATAAAAGAGCTTCAAGAGGTATATGCCAAGCATCCTAATGTGGCAGGCTTGGCTTCTTTACGTAAAAATAAGGATATAAAGACTGTTTATTTGGAAGGTATGCACGGCTCGTGTGCTTCCTTGTTTGCTTCGGTATCGGTCAAGACGATGCCGGGAATTCATGTGTTTATACTGAATGATTTGGAGGAAGCCGGGTATTTTTATCATGACCTGGTGCAGGTGGACGGAGAGGCTGATATTCTATTTTTCCCGTCTTCTTACCGTCGTGCCATCAAATACGGACAGAAAGATGCAGCCAATGAAATTCTTCGCACGGAAGTGCTGAGCAGACTGGAGCAGAAGAAGCCGGTCACGGTAGTCACTTATCCGGAAGCTTTGGCAGAGAAAGTGGTTTCACGGAAACGACTCTCGGATGCGATGCTGACTTTGAAAGTGGGACAGCAGGAAGATACGGTCAAACTGATGGAGACGCTTTCCAAGTATGGGTTTGAGCATGTGGACTATGTCTATGAGCCGGGGCAGTTCGCCTTACGCGGCAGCATTCTTGATGTGTATTCTTTTGCATCGGAATATCCGTACCGAATTGACTTTTTCGGAGATGAAATTGATAGTTTGCGTACGTTTGAAGTAGAGACTCAGTTGTCAAAAGAAAAGAAAGATTCTATCTGTATTGTACCTGAACTTTCAGGAACGGAAGGAGCGGATATTTGTTTTCTGGATTTCGTGGATAAAGACGCTACGCTGTGGGTAAAAGATTTGCTTTGGGTGCGTGAACGCATTCAGGTCGTACACGATGAGGCGGTTTCTCCTCAGGCACTGAAAGCATATGAAGGCGAGCAGACGGAACTGATGAATTTGTCCAAAAAACTGATTGACGGAGCCGAGTTCACGGTGCGTGCCCTTGATTTCTTCCGGGTAGATTTCGGACATAAAGCCTTAGGAACTCCGCAGGCACGCTTGTCGTTCGAGACCTCCGTACAACCAATTTTCCACAAGAATTTTGATTTGGTAGCAAGTTCTTTCACCGATTTCCTGCAACGGAAATATCGTCTGTATATTTGTTCAGACAGCATGAAGCAAACGGAACGTCTGAAAGATATATTCAAGGAAAGAGGCGATGACATTACCTTTGAACCAGTAGACCGTACGTTGCATGAAGGGTTTGTGGACCATGCGTTGCGGGTTTGTGTGTTCACGGACCATCAGATATTCGACCGTTTCCATAAATACAACCTTCGCAGTGACAAGGCACGTAGTGGAAAAGTGGCATTGTCGCTCAAGGAACTGAATATGTTTGAACCGGGCGATTATGTGGTACATATCGACCACGGTATCGGACGGTTTGCAGGACTGGTGCGTATTCCGAACGGAAACACTACGCAAGAAGTCATCAAACTGGTATACCAGAATGAGGATGTGGTGTTTGTGTCCATTCATTCATTACATAAAATCTCCAAGTACAAAGGAAAAGAAGGAGAACAGCCCCGTATCAGTAAGCTGGGCACAGGAGCCTGGGAAAAAATCAAGGAACGGACGAAGACTAAAATCAAGGATATTGCCCGTGATTTGATTAAACTTTATTCTCAGCGTAAACAGGAGAAAGGGTTTAAATATAGTCCGGACAGCTTTTTGCAGCACGAACTGGAGGCCAGTTTCTTGTATGAAGATACTCCGGATCAGTTAAAGGCTACTCAGGAAGTAAAGGCGGACATGGAAAGTGATAAGCCGATGGACCGTCTTGTCTGTGGTGACGTGGGTTTTGGTAAGACAGAGGTCGCTATCCGTGCCGCATTTAAGGCAGTGACTGACAACAAGCAAGTAGCGGTGCTGGTGCCGACTACGGTACTGGCTTATCAGCACTTCCAGACTTTCAAGAAACGTCTGGAGGATATGCCTTGTAAGGTGGAATACCTGAGCCGGGCACGTACGGCAAAGGATACAAGCCGTATTCTGAAAGAGTTGGCCGACGGTAAAATCAATATCCTTATCGGTACGCATAAGATTATTGGCAAAAGTGTCAAATTCAAGGATTTGGGTCTGCTTATCATTGACGAGGAGCAGAAGTTTGGCGTAAGTGTGAAGGAAAAGCTTCGCCAGTTGAAGGTCAATGTAGATACGCTGACACTGACGGCGACTCCTATTCCGCGTACGCTTCAGTTCTCTTTGATGGGGGCCAGAGACTTGTCTGTCATCCAGACGCCTCCTCCCAACCGTTACCCTATTCAGACAGAAGTGCATACATTCAATGAAGAAATTATATCCGAAGCTATCAATTTTGAGATGAGCCGCAACGGGCAGGTTTTCTTTGTGAACAACCGCATTCAGAATCTGGTGGAGCTGAAGGCGATGATTCTGCGAAATATACCGGATTGCCGAGTATGTATCGGGCACGGACAGATGCAGCCGGAAGAACTGGAGAAGATTATTTTCGACTTTGTCAATTATGATTATGATGTCTTGTTGGCCACGACGATTATTGAGAGTGGAATTGACATACCTAATGCCAACACCATCATTATCAATCAGGCGCAGAATTTTGGATTGAGCGACTTGCATCAGATGCGCGGACGAGTGGGACGAGGCAACAAGAAAGCATTCTGTTATTTGCTGGCACCACCTTTGTCGTCGCTTACACCGGAAGCCAGACGCCGCTTGCAGGCCATTGAGAATTTCAGCGATTTGGGTAGTGGCATTCACATTGCCATGCAGGATTTGGACATCCGTGGAGCTGGAAATATGTTGGGTGCAGAACAGAGTGGTTTTATTGCAGACTTGGGATATGAAACTTATCAGAAGATTCTGAATGAAGCGGTTACTGAACTGAAGAATGAGGAATTTGCCGATTTGTATGCTGAGGAAATCAAAGCGGGTGAAGAAAAAATCAGCGGAGAGGAGTTTGTGGATGAATGTACGGTGGAAAGTGACCTGGAGTTGCTCTTCCAGAATGAGTACATTCCAAGCAGTAGTGAGCGAATGTTGCTGTATCGTGAACTGGATAAACTTGAACTGGATAAGGATGTGGAAACCTTTAAGGCCAAGCTGGTTGACCGATTCGGGAAAATACCGCCAGAAGGGGAAGAGTTGTTGCGTATTGTTCCGTTGAGACGTTTGGCCAAGCGTTTGGGGGTGGAAAAAGTGGTATTAAAGGCAGAGCGGATGACGCTCTACTTCGTCAGCAACTTGGATAGTCCGTATTATCAGAGTATGGCTTTCGGCAAGTTTATTGATTACATGGCCAAGAATCCTCGTTATTGCAATCTGAGAGAGCAGAACGGACGGCGCAGCATGGTGGTATCGAAAGTGACAGATGTGAAGAGTGCGGTAAGCATCTTGCAGGAAATTGTCAGTATAGAAGCAAAGTAGCCGTTTTCTCAAAGTAGTGACAAGAGGATTTCATTTCTGTTTCATGGGAAGTGTTTTCATGATTTTCCAAGTTGCATAAGAGAGGATTAAGTGGAGTAATGGTGTAACTTCACGCCTAAAATTTGGAAAATATATGAAGAAAAGAGGATGGATTGTGCTGTTCCTGGCTTTTCCTTTGTGGGGGCAGGGACAAAGTGCACGTGAGGAGATTGGAAAGAATCCGGCATTGGCTGCAGGAAAATATTATGCTTATCAGACTCCGGAGGAGAAGTTGACTCCGGCTCCTGCTGGATATGAACCTTTTTATATATCCATGTTTGCCCGGCATGGCTCCCGGTATCTTACAAAAGAGAAGAAATATGCCGCGCCGTTGTCACTCCTTCTTGAGGCAGACGAGGAGGGAGTGTTGACCCCAGATGGAAAGCGTGTGCTGAAGGTGGTGGCTTCTCTGGCCCAGGAGGCAGAGGGACGCTATGGAGAGTTGACTCCGAAGGGAGCACAGCAGCATCGGGAATTGATAGACCGGATGTTCCACCGTTACCCTGAGGTGTTCAGTGACGGTACGCATGTGGATGCACGCTCCACATACAAGACCCGTGCTTTTCTTTCCATGGCTGCCGGATGCGTGGAATTGAAAGGTTTGAACCCTAAACTAAATGTTACGACACAGACCAGTGAAGCGGATGCTTATTATATAAAGTATAAGAATCCTTTGTATGAAGCACAGCATTTGGAGAATGTGGATTCTGTGTATCGTGCTGCAGATAGTGTTTATGTACATCCGGAACGATTGATGAAACAGATTTTCCGTGACTCTGTTTACGTGGAAAAGCATGTGGATGCCGCAAAACTGATGATGGACTTGTTCGAACTTCATGGCATCAGTCAAAGTAGTTACAAGCAACCGGATCTTTCTTTTTTATTTACTCCCGAAGAACAATATGATTTGTGGCAACGGAATAATTTTGAATGGTATTACGAAAAAGGGCCTTCTCCGTTGAGCGATGCGTGTATGTATAAGCTGGAAAGAAATCTGCTGAATAATTTCATAGAAACAGCCGATACGGTAATTGCTTCCCGGAAAAATGCAGTGACGTTACGTTACGGGCATGATACGAATCTGGCTCCATTGGCCACGCTGATGGGAATGAACGCACTGCAAAAGGAAACTGCCGATTGGAATAAAATAGCGGATACATATCGCACTTATCGCCTGATTCCGATGTGTGGTAATGTTCAGCTTATTTTCTATCGAAAACGAGGTAGTCAGGATATTTTGGTGAAATTGCTGCTGAATGAGCGTGAAGTCGCACTCCCTTTGCAGACAGATGTCTCACCTTATTATCATTGGAACGATGTAAGGGAATACTGGAAGCGGGTTGTAAAAGGAATTTCCCTTCCAGAAAGTAAGGATAAATAATCGTATTTGTAATATGTTTGTAAAAAGAGGTATTTGCGGGCTGGACCTGAAAGTACCTCTTTTTATTGTAAAGGATATTGGGCGTAAATGTAACACAATAGAAATCTCTATGCAATACCTATGAAAATCATACGGGATACTTTTGCGGCAAATAAGGAAAGCAAATGAAATTTAAGATTGTATTGGTATTGTTATCACTGATGTCGGCTGGAGTTCAAGCTGGTGTGATAAAAGGTAAAATTAAGGATGCACAGACTGGAGAGGAGATTATAGGTGCATCGGTGATTGTAAAGGAAGACCCAGGAAAAGGAACGGTAACCGGATTGGACGGAAGTTTTAATCTGTCGGTGAACAGAGACAAATATACGCTGGTCTGTTCTTATGTGGGCTATAAAAAATATGAAGTCAGCATAGCAGCAGATAAGAAAGAAATTGTAATTCCTTTGAAAAGTGACGATGTCGCTTTGGATGAAGTGGTGGTGGTAGCTTCTAATCCGGGAAGAACGGAAGCTGGTGCAAGAGGTATTGAACGTCAGGCTATGAACGTGGTGAATGTGATGAGTGCGAAGGCGATAGAGCTTTCTCCGGATATTACGGTAGCCAACGTGATTCAGCGAATGTCTGGTGTGACAATTGAACGTAACAGTAGCGGTGAGGGACAGTATGCGATTCTTCGTGGTATGGATAAGCGCTACAACTATACCTTGGTAAACGGAGTAAAAATTCCGAGTCCGGACAACAAGAACCGTTTTGTGCCACTGGATATTTTCCCGTCAGAAATGTTGGACCGTCTGGAAGTGACCAAATCTTTGACTGCCAACATGGAGGGTGACGGAATCGGTGGAGCTGTTAATCTGATTATGAAGGATGCGCCTTCTGAACGTCAGTTTACAGCGAATCTGTCAACCGGTTACAATGCAATGTATTTTGACCGCGATTTCCAGTCGTTCAATCATGGAGCGATTGTGAAGAAATCTCCTTACGAGCAGATGGGCATGCCGGAAGACAGCCGTGTGACAATGGATAACTTTACGACAGATAATCTGCGGATGAAATGGAACAAACCATTGCCCGATTTGACTGCCGGATTATCTTACGGTGACCGCTTCTTTAACAATAAATTGGGTGTAATGCTGGCAGGTAGTTACCTGAATACGTATAGAGGAAAAGAAAGCCAGCTGTATTATCAGCCGGGAACAGCCCATAATGGTATCGAATACCGAAATTATTCTTCGCAACAGACTCGTATCGGGGCACATGCCAAGCTGGATTATCATATCAATGCCAATCATAAACTGACCTGGTATAATGGATATATGGATATGAGAGAAACAGAAGTACGTGACGGGCATGACGATAAGGAAGGAGCTGTACGTATGAAGTGGAATCATCAGTATATTATCAATTCCACGCTGAAAGGTGAGCATGCCTTTCTGGAAGGCGGTGTGCTTCGTTTGAATTGGTCGGCTGTACTTTCAAAGGCATACAGTGAAACACCGGATAATGCGGAAATCTTTTTTCTGGGTAATCATGTACAGACTTCTGGAGCAGCAATCCGCCGTTGGGAACATAACTCCGATAAGGACAAGGCAGGATACCTTGATTTGATGTATAAGTTGAAACTGGATGGAGGTTCTGTATTCGACTTCTCAGTAGGAGGTATGTACCGTGATAAGAAACGTGACAGCTTTTTCAATGAATATACTTTTAACTCTGCTACGGGAGTGAAAGATCCGCAGTATCAGGGAGAGGACTGGAATAACTACGATGAAATCTTGTTTACCCCGCTTAAATACGGTAACATCAGTGACCCGTTAAACTATGATGCCACTGAAAAGATTGGTGCAGGGTATGGAATGGTGAAATACACATACCAGAAATGGGAATTTATTGCCGGAGTTCGTGTGGAACATACCAATCAAGGTTACACTTTGAAGTTCCCTACAGAAAATACAGATCCTGAAGGATACCAGAAATATACGGATGTATTGCCGAGCTTCCATGTAAAATATGGAGTACATAAAAATGCGAATCTGCGTTTCTCGTATGCCCGTTCCATCAATCGTCCCAGCTTCTTTGAGATTGTTCCTTACAGCATTATCAATGAAGATTATAAAGAAAAAGGAAATCCGGATTTGAAGCATACGGTAGCCGATAACCTCGATTTGCGTTATGAATTCTTCCCGAAATCATCCGAGCAGTTCATGGTGGGTATGTTTTACAAGAAACTGAAGAATCCGATTGAATACGGATTGCTGAACGAAGGACAGGATACCTATTATAAGCCGATGAATTTTGGTAATGCTACCAACTTGGGAGTAGAAGTGGATGTAATGAAATATTTTAACTGGTTTGGAATAAAAGCCAATTATACTTACACGCATTCTTCCATTACGACCGAAAAGCGAATTATGGATGGAAATGATGTGAAGGCATGCACTCAGACACGTCCGTTGTTTGGTCAGGCTGCCCATGTAGCTAACCTGTCATTGCTGTTCAAAAGCACCAAATATGGCTGGGAAGGACAGATTGCCGGAAGTTATACCGGAAAGCGCTTGAGCGATATTTCTAACTGGTATGATGACGATATATGGGAAGATGGCTATATGCAGTTGGATGCTTCTGTAGAGAAAAGTTTTAAGAACGGTATCAGCCTTTTTGCCAAGGCATCTAACTTGCTGGATACTCCTTTGATTCGCTTTATTCAAAGTGGCCCTCGTACGGAGAATGTCAATTCCGAACGTAATAATGGCAATGTGATAGAACGAAAGGAATGGCACGGACAGTCATTTATGCTGGGAATCAGATACAAACTATAATAAAGAGATAAAGAACTATATTGACTAACATTTCTAAATTATTACAAAATGAAACTGAAGAATTATTTGTTGGCCGGAACGGCTCTGATAGCATTGTCTTTTATGGCTGCTTGTACAGAAGAAGACCCGATTGCAAATGGGGATGGAACTGAGACTCCCGGAAACGATGATGATGGAAATAACGATGAAAATACCGATGGTGGAAATGGAGAGACAACTGGCGACATCATTGTCTGGCCTGCAGATACTACAGTAAATCTGACTAACCATTACACAGTACCCAAAGGTAAAAGCCTTGTAATCAAAGAAGGTGTGAAAATTATTGTAAGTACAGCGGGAGTAGGAGCTAATCATGTTCCGGTAGAATTTACCGTAAACGGAAACTTGTATTGTGAAGGTACTGCTGAAAAGCCTATCTTGTTCTCTGTTCCGGAAGATGAACGTACAGAAGAAAATATTTTTGCAGGTCTTTGGGGAGGTATTGTGGCTTCATCCACTTGTGAGGAAATGTTGATTGACCATACAATCATTGAGTATACAGGTGGTCAGGTTGTAGAAGGTTCTCCTGCTGCTGCAACTGAAGTATATACCGCTGGAGATGATGCATATCCGCAGATTACAACCAATAACATCAATGGACATTATGTCATTACCAACTCTGTATTGCGCAACGGATGGTCAGATGGTATTTATCTGATGGGTGGAAATGCCATTATTGCTAACAATGTGTTTGCTGCAAATGGATATGATGGTGCAGAAGCTGTAAACGTAAAAGCTGGATGTGTGGTCGATGTAGCTGGAAACGTAATGTTTAGCCCGAACACCAACGGCTTGAAACTTTCCAGCTCAGGTCAGAGTGAAACACGTGATATGGCAAAAATCCAGGCATACAACAATACCATTATTAATGCAGGATGGCGTCGTGACGGTGAAAAAGGTGGTGGCGTGTATGTAGAAAAGAATGCATTGGCTAATGTGTTCAATAACCTGATGGTGAACTGTAAGTTCAGAGCCATGACTCCTAGCTTCAATATTCCGAATGATCCGGAAGAAGGATACAATGATAAGTCGGTTATTGACTATAACTACTATGCTTCAGGTACACAGAAGAGTGACGTCGTGTTTGCTGATGAGTCAGGTGTGGCTTACTCTTGGGAAGGATATGCTTATGCGCATGAAGATTATAATGAAGGAGTGGTAGATGCACACAGTATAATTACGAAGACACAAGAGGCATGCGCTACTAATGATCCGAAATTCGTAAACTATCCGATTAATGAAGTTGGTTTAACTGATTATGTATATCAGGATGCGTGGGACTTCCATGTACAGGCTGGTTCACCGGTACTGACTGGTGCTTACAATGGTAATGATGAAGCTATGCAGCCTTATTTCGCAGCAGGTCTGGAAGTAAATGGAGTGACTTATACCTCTCCGAAAGTGGAAGCTCGCTTCGGAGCATACGGTACAAAATAATAACATCCTTTTCTAGGTTTTGTTAAGGCAGTTGTGAAACTGCATTTTTCCTTAGACGAATAAGTCCGGACAGTTGTGTTTCGGACTTATTTTTTGAAAATTTTCTGCAGAGGAGTTTTCCTGATTTTATTCAGAATTGGGATTTACCTTTGCAACAACAAATAAATAATTGATAAAACTAAAATGATTATGATCTCATTAAAAAGAATTTTCTGTACATGTTGTCTGCTTTTATCGGTATGGGCAGTTTTTGCACAAGGTCCTTCTGAGTGGAAAGTATTAGAGAAGCCCTTGAATTTTTATCTGGCAAATGATTTGGGCCGTAATGGATATTACGACCAGAAACCTATTGCCGAATTGATGGGGCAGATGGCAGAGAATGTAGATATTGAAGCTGTAGTAGCTGCTGGCGATGTGCATCACTTTGAAGGCGTACGCAGTGTAAACGACCCGTTGTGGATGACCAACTATGAATTGGTGTACAGCCATCCGGAACTGATGATTCCATGGTATCCTATATTGGGTAATCATGAATATCGTGGTAATACGCAGGCTGTATTGGATTATAGTCAGGTGAGTGCCCGTTGGGAGATGCCGGCACGTTATTACACAAAGGTGCTGGAGAACGATGATATTACGGTGCGCCTGGTAATGATTGACACAGCTCCTCTGTTGGATAAATACCGTGAGGATACGGAGAAATATCCGGATGCATGCAAGCAAGATATGGACAAGCAGTTGGCATGGCTGGATTCTGTACTGACATCTGCCAAAGAAGACTGGGTGCTGGTCGTAGGTCATCATCCTATTTATGCGGATACAGACAAGAATGATTCGGAACGCTTGGATATGGAAAAACGAGTAGACAGCATTTTGCGCAAGCATAACAATGTAAACATGTACTTATGCGGACATATCCATAACTTCCAGCATATTCGCAAAGCAGGAAGCAAGATCGATTATGTAGTGAACACTTCCGCATCTTTAAGCCGCAAGGTGAAAGCTGTAGAAGGCACTGTGTTCTGTAGCGGAGAGACAGGTTTCTCTTTGATTTCTGCCGATAAGAAAGAATTGTGCCTGTATATGATTAATAAGGAAGGCAAAGTGTTGCATACAGTAAGACAGGCCCGTTAATGCGGCTTTCTGTTTGTTTTCATTGTTTTGTAAACTCGACTTTGCGTTATTGTTTTTAAATAGATAATCTTCTCCTCATTTTTAGGTATTTTAGAGGGAAAGAGTAGCAATTTGGCAAAAAAAGAGACATTCGTTGGAACGGTGTCTCTTTTTTTGCTATTTTTGCACAGTTTTTGGGGCATTTGTGCCGAATCGACTATGAGGGGCATGCAGATACCCAGCTTATTGGACTATATGAGAATAGTCCTGCATCAAAAGAAATCATTATTAAAACATAAAGCATGATACACAAAGTATTAATCGCTAATCGTGGTGAAATTGCTGTGCGCGTGATGCGTTCTTGCCGTGAAATGGGTATCCGTACCGTAGCAGTTTTTTCCGAAGCCGACAGAACGGCTCGCCACGTACTTTATGCAGATGAGGCTTGCCTGATAGGTCCGGCAGCATCTCGCGAAAGTTATCTGAACATAGATAAAATTATCATGGCTGCAAAACGTCATGGAGTGGATGCTATTCATCCGGGATATGGCTTCTTGTCTGAAAATTCAGAATTTGCACGCCGTTGCCGTCAGGAAGGTATTATCTTCATTGGTCCGGATCCTGAAACGATGGATGCGATGGGTGACAAGATTTCTGCCCGTAAACACATGATTGCAGCTGGAGTGCCGGTAGTTCCGGGTACAGAACAGCCGCTGCAGAGTGTAGAAGAGGCAAAGGAAATCTGTAATAAAATCGGTTATCCGGTCATGCTGAAAGCTTCTATGGGAGGCGGTGGTAAGGGTATGCGTCTGATTCATAGCGAAGATGAAGTAGAAGAAGCATATAATACTGCCCGTTCAGAATCTATGTCTTCATTTGGTGACGACACCGTTTATCTGGAAAAATTTGTGGAAGAACCGCATCATATCGAATTCCAGATTTTGGGAGATAATTTCGGAAATGCCGTACACCTGTTCGAGCGCGAATGTTCTATCCAGCGTCGTAACCAGAAAATCGTAGAAGAAACTCCTTCTCCTTTTGTAACTCCTGAATTGCGTCAGAAAATGGGTGAGGCAGCTGTAGCAGCAGCCAAGGCTGTACACTATAAAGGAGCTGGTACAATTGAATTCCTGGTCGATAAGCACCGCAATTTCTACTTCCTGGAAATGAATACCCGTTTACAGGTAGAACATCCTATTACAGAAGAAGTAGTAGGTGTAGACCTGGTAAAAGAACAGCTTCGTGTTGCCAATAACGAGCCGTTGCACTTCAAGCAGGAAGATTTGAAACAGCGCGGACATGCCATCGAATGCCGTATTTGTGCAGAAGATTCAGAAAACAACTTCATGCCTTCACCGGGTGTCATCCGTCAGCTGATGGAACCGAACGGTATCGGTGTGCGTATCGATAGCTATGTGTATGAAAGCTACGAAATTCCTATCTACTATGACCCGATGATTGGTAAGCTGATTGTATGGGCTACTACTCGTGAATTCGCCATCGAACGTATGCGTCGCGTGTTGTACGAATACAAGATTACCGGTTTGAAGACCAATATCGGTTACCTGCGTCACATCATGAACGTGCCCGATTTTGTAGAAGGACATTACAACACATTGTTCATCCCGAAACATCAGGACATGCTGCGTGAGTGGGCCGGACAGAAAGAAGAGGAAACTGAAAACATCGCCATGATTGCGGCTTACATTGACTACCTGATGAACCTGGAAGAAAACAAGTCGGCATCAAGCGACAACCGTCCTATCAGCCGCTGGCGTGAGTTTGGTCTGAAAAAAGGTGTGCTGAGAATCTAAGTATTTTGAATTAAAGTAGAAGATTATGGAAATACATATAGGAGACAGAGTTGCGGATGTGACATTGGTCAGCAAAGAAGGCAACAAGGTACAGTTGACCATTGACGGAGTTCCATACGATGTAGACATTGTGATGGCCGAAAATGGTAGCTGCTCCATTCTGCACGAAGGAAAGTCGTACAATGCCGAACTGATTCGTAAGGAAGGTGGAAAAAGCTATACTGTAAATGCACATTATCAGTCATATAACATTGACATCATCGATTCACAGGCTAAATACCTGCGCATGCGCAAGGGTGGTGACGAGAAACAGCAGGATAAGATTGTTTCTCCGATGCCGGGTAAGGTAGTCAAGATTCCGGTGAAAGCAGGCGACCGTCTGCAGGCTGGCGACATCGTAGTAGTGATTGAAGCCATGAAGATGCAGAGCAACTACAAGGTAAACAGCGAATGCGTAGTGAAGGAAATCCTGGTGAACGAAGGAGATTCTGTCAACAGCAATCAGGTGATAATGACTTTGGATGTAATTAAAGAAGACGAACAATGACAACAGCAGAACAATATAAGAAATTTGAGGAGCTGGATAAGCTTGCTTCTCAGGGGGGGGGCGTAGAACGCGTGGAAAGACAGCACGCCAACGGTCACATGACAGCCCGCGAACGTATCGACATGTTGCTCGATAAGGGTACGTTCAATGAAATGGACAAGTTCGTAATCCATCACTGTACAGACTTCGGAATGGATAAGAATCACATTCCGGGTGACGGTATCGTTTGTGGTTACGGTAAGATTGACGGACGTCTGGTGTACGTATATGCATACGATTTCACCGTATACGGCGGTACACTGAGTGCAACGGGTGCACAGAAGATTGTGAAAGTGCAGGAACTGGCACTGAAGAACGGTGCTCCGGTGATTGCCTTGAACGACTCAGGTGGTGCACGTATTCAGGAAGGTGTAGGCAGTATCTCAGGTTACGCTTCTATCTTCTATCAGAATACCATCGCTTCAGGTGTGATTCCACAGATTTCGGCCATCTTAGGTCCTTGTGCAGGTGGTGCCTGCTACTCTCCGGCACTGACCGACTTCATCTTCATGGTGAAAGAAAAGAGCCACATGTTCATCACAGGTCCGGACGTAGTGAAGGCCGTGACACACGAAGAAGTGGACAAGGAAGAACTGGGCGGTGCTTATACCCACAGCAGCAAGAGCGGTGTAACTCACTTCCTTTGCGATACAGAAGAAGAAACTTTGATGAGTATCCGTGAACTGTTGAGCTTCCTTCCGTCTAACAACATGGAAGATGCGCCGATGATTCCTTGCACTGACGACATCCGCCGTGCAGAAGAATCACTGATGACAGTCATTCCGGATGACCCGAACATGCCGTACGACATCAAGAACATCATCGAACCGGTAGTCGACAACCACTACTTCTTTGAAGTGATGCCTCACTTTGCCAAGAACATCGTGGTAGGATTTGCTCGCCTGGGCGGACGTTCTGTAGGTATCGTAGCCAACCAGCCTGCTTACCTGGCCGGTGTGCTCGACATCGATGCTTCTGACAAGGCTTCTCGCTTTATCCGTTTCTGCGACTGCTTCAATATTCCTATCGTTACTTTCGAAGACGTACCGGGCTTCTTGCCGGGATGCACACAGGAACACAACGGTATCATCCGTCACGGAGCGAAGATTGTGTATGCGTACGCAGAAGCTACAGTGCCTAAGATTACCGTAATTACCCGTAAGGCTTACGGTGGTGCTTACATCGTAATGAACAGTAAGCCTATAGGTGCCGATGTAAACTTCTCTTACCCGACTGCAGAAATCGCCGTAATGGGTGCCGACGGTGCCGTAAATATCCTGTACCGCAAGGCTACTCCGGAAGAAAAGGCGAAGGCAGTAGAAGAATACAAGGAAAAATTCTCTAATCCTTACCGTGCAGCCGAACAGGGTTATATTGATGAAATCATCCTTCCGAAGGATACTCGCTATAAACTGATTCAGGCATTGGAAATGACTCAGAACAAGAGCCAGAGCAATCCGCCGAAGAAACACGGTAACATGCCGCTGTAATCAGGTAGCAATTGTATAGATAATAAATAAGAAGAAGCGAAGAATTCCGCCGGTCATACGTGAGGAGTTCTTCGCTTTCTTGTATCGTGTTCACATTAGATTCTTTTTATATGAAGGAAGCATTTATAAAACTGCATCTTTCCATTCTCATTGCCGGAGGAACGGGGATTTTCGGGAAACTGATTTCCCTGAATGAAGGCCTGCTTGTGTGGTACCGTATGATGTTCGCCTCCGTGATGTTTTTCCTGTTGCTTTCGTTTCTGAAAAAGCTGCGGAAAGTGACCTTGGGCGATGTAACCAAGATTGGCTCAGTGGGATTGCTGTTGGCCGTGCTGGGCATTGTGCTGATATTCCATTTTGACACTCGCTACCGGGTGGGTATCTGTATGGGAGTCATTTCGTCGGCTTTAGCTTCTCTGTTTACCATTGTCAACAAGAAGGTAGCCGTGAACTACACCTCCAGCACCATGCTGCTTTACGAGATGCTGGGTGGTTTCTTAGGGCTCTCCTGCATCCTGCCGGCTTATTTGCATTACTTCCCGGTGCCCTCTATTCTTCCCGGCGCCCAGGATTTGATTTACCTGCTTTGCCTGGCTTCGGTATGCACCGTGGGACTTTATATTCTTCAGATTCAGGTACTGAAAGTCATATCCGCCTTTACGGTCAACTTGAGCTATAACCTGGAGCCTATATACAGCATCATCGGCGCCATGCTGATATTTCAGGAAGCCAAAGACCTGAACTTCAGTTTCTACTTAGGACTAGGACTGATTGTCCTGTCGGTCGTACTCCAGACCCTCAATGTGTTGTCGCAGCATCATAAGTTTATTCCTTCATTGTATGTAAAATGGAAACGTTAAAGAACCGTATCGTGAAACTGCTGGACACCCTGAACGAGCGGGTGTACGGCAAAGAAGAAGTCATGGCTCTGGCGCTGCTTTCGGCTGTGGCAGGAGAGAGCATCTTCCTGTTAGGCCCTCCGGGAGTGGCCAAGAGTATGGTAGCCCGCCGGTTGAAACTGATGTTCCGTGGAGGAACGGCTTTCGAATACCTCATGTCGCGGTTCAGTACCCCCGATGAAATATTCGGTCCCGTATCCATTGCCCGGTTGAAAAACGAAGACACCTACGAACGCATGACCGAAGGCTATCTGCCCACCGCTACCGTCGTCTTCCTGGATGAAATCTGGAAAGCCGGTCCCGCCATACAGAATGCCCTTCTGACCGTCATCAATGAGAAAATTTTCCGCAACGGACAGTTTTCGGTACGAGTCCCCATGAAAGGACTGATTGCCGCATCGAACGAACTTCCGGCTTCAGGACAAGGCCTGGAAGCACTGTACGACCGCTTCCTGGTGCGTAAGCTGGTGGGCGGTATTGAAGACCTGTCCGATTTTGACCGGATGATTTCCATGGCCGACGAAAGCGAGCCGGAAATGGACGAAAGTCTGGCAGTGAGCGACGAAGAATACCGCCAGTGGCAGGAACAGATGAAATCCGTCGGCCTGCACTATTCCGTGCTGGAAGTCATCCATTCCCTTAAAGACAAGCTGGAAGATTATAACCGCCAACTGGAGAATGCCGATTCACCTTCCGATGTAGCACTTTATGTGTCCGACCGTCGCTGGAAGAAAATCGTTCGTCTGCTGCGGGCCGCTTCCTTTTTGCAAGAAAACACTGAGGTACGCCTGTCCGACTGCCTGCTGATGGTACACTGTCTGTGGAATGAGACCAGCCAGACAGAGTGGGTACGCGATGCCGTGCTGACGGCAGTAGGCGAGAGCGTGCGTGGCTACGTGCTGAACCTGTCGGGCATTGAAACCGATTTGCAGGCCTTGAAGAAAGAACTCGACTCGGCAGGAGCCTTGCGCGAACGGGCCGATGCCGGACTGCAACTGGTCGATGCATACTACTATCAGGTGGAGCGCGTACGCCTGGCCGGACGATTACTCCTCTTTGCGTCCGACTACCAGCAGCTGGACGACACCGGCAAACAGTTCTATCTGCATAAAGACAAGTACAAGACCGATTGCTATGTACTGAAGAAGTACGACCCCTCCATGCGCAACAAGGTATCCCCATCCAAAGTCTATACCCTGCGCCGTGGCCGTCGTTCAGTATTTATCAACGACTATGAATACCCTTTGCTGTGCACTCCCAACTGTACGGCCCTGCCCGCCATGGAAGTACAGGCACAGGAAGACATCCCCGCACGCTTCAGCCAGCTGGAACAACGACTCAGCCATGCAGAAGCCCATTGCGGCGACTGGGTGAAAGAAGAAGCCGACTACTGCGCAAACCACCTGTTTGTCGGGAAAAGAGAGAAAGAAGCCATGAGCCGGATACTGGGCGAACCGTCGAAAGCCCTGTTCCGCTATCGGAACGAGTTGGAGGAAATGAAACATGCATACCGGAAAGAGAACGAGGAATATCCGTCTGAAAGACCTGAAAACAGCCTATTTGGAGCAACTTCGTGAGCGAAGCCGGGCGCGGATGGAAGAATACCTTCAGCACCACACCGTGCTGGAAAGCGAACTGGAAAAGTGCATCTGGGAATATTATCGCCAGACAGCCCCTTCCTTGCAGGAATTCTATTCCCGCTACACCCCCGAATGGGAAGTCTTCTACGAGCACGAAACCCTGCCGCCGACCGATTTCCTGGTATTCCTGCAACGGATGGAAACCGCCTTCCGCAAACGCTATACCCTGGCCGAACTCGACGTATCCTATTACATCGGTCGCCTGTCCCGGCTTCCCGAACGGAGCGAAGAACGGGCAACCTTGCAGGAACTCTTCCTCGACAAGTGGCACCATCTGCTCACGGTCAAGGAATATGACTACCAGTACCAGCACCTCTTCCGCCTGTGCGAAGGATTTCAGATTCTGGATAAATCGTTCGGCCTGAAAACGGAAGGCAATCTTCGGGGCTCGCGCGTGAAATGGCTGTTGCGGAACCATCCGGAACTCTACCAGAAAGTAGTCCCCTACGAAAAAGCCATGGAGCAGAACCGCCAGATACGCGAGCTGGTGCGCTGCCTGGGAAAGAACGCTGGCGGACGGAAAGAAAGCTTCGACTCCCTGTCGGGCTTACGGGCCGACAGCCTCATTCGTCATGCCTCACAGAGTGATGTGGAAGGCGTGACCCTGGGCGACGACCTCAACAGCCTGCTGCCTGTGGAATACTGCTACCTCACCGACGAAGTACTGCATCCCTTCTTCATGCAGCGTTATGTAGAAAAACGCCTGCAGCAGTTTGATTCCTATTCGCATGAAGATACCTCCGCTCCTTCACCGGAGAAAAAGAAAGTCAGTTCGCAGGGACCTTACATTATATGTATAGATACCTCCGGCTCCATGCGCGAAGGCCGCGAACGCCTGGCCAAATCGGCCGTGCTGGCCATTGCCCGCCTGACGGAGGCCACCTCACGAAAGTGTTACGTTATCAACTTTTCAGAAGATATACAAACCTTGCTGATTCGTGACCTCAAAGCTGATTTTCCGATGCTGGTGGACTTCCTGCAACGTCGTTTCGACGGAGGAACCGATGTGCGTCCGGCTTTTTCCGAAGCCCTGATGATGCTGCGCACCCACGGCTGGCATCGTTCTGACGTGGTGCTGATTTCCGATTTCGAGATGCCGCCCCCTGCGGACGACCTGTTGGCCGAGATTCATCGTGCCCGTTTGCGGGGTACTTCCTTCTATGCGCTGGTGTTCGGTTCTCATCCGGAAACGGACTACCTTCATGAGTGCGAAAAGTACTGGGATATGTATTAGTTTGAAAAATTATTTTGCTTTTATTTAACGGTTATTTCCGGATAAAAGATTTAAAATGCGAGATTCTGCTTTCACTCTGAATGTCAGAATTTCGCATTTTTTTTGCCGTAGATTTTGTCACCCCTCTCAGGAGCCTTCTGGAAAGGGTGACTTTTGTGTAAAAATGAAGGTTTGGACGGATTTAGCTAATCAAATACGGGAAAATCTGTGTGAAAAGCGAGATTTCGGACAAAAATTCCGAAACATTTGGAAGAAAACACCGAAACGTTTTTGAGAAAACTCTTTTACGTTTGGAGGAAAACGCAGGTGCGTTTGAATTCAAATGTACTTGTGTTTTGGGAAAGGTGCTTCTGGGCCTTTTGAGAGGGGATGGAGAGTGAAGACTTTTGAGGACTTTTTTTGCTGAAGTGAGTCTTGTTGGGAATAAAGTGAGGGATTCTTTTTGCTTGTGTAAATCTTGTGTCGTATACTATTTTGTGTAGTGTTTGTCGTTATTGGTGATATTTTGATTGAGGTTTGGGCCGATTTTGATTCGGTTAGAAATATGCAAATAGGTTTCTCTTTGAAAAAATGGGTTAAGTATAAGGAGTTTTGCATTTTTAGAGGCTTTTTATATAGTTGAAATTGATTTGACATTTTGTTATATCGAATTCTTTAATCAAGCTTTAGGATAATTATATCTCTCACAGACAAGAGGAGTTGAATAGGTATAGTTTGGTATTAGAATTGAACTTAATAAAAGTTAAAAAGAAATACTTGAAACAAGTTCTAATTGATGAATCTTTATTTTTGAATTAATTATCATAAATAGGATATAAGAAATGAAAGGGAATTGGCTTGAAATATACGATATATTGAGTTACTGCATCAGTAACGAGGTAATGGAATCAATTTACCAGAGAGAAATTGAGAACTGCTTCAAGATACTTGGATGGAGAAAGACCAACAATACATTGCAATCACAGATTACTATACCTATTGGAAGTAACAATTTCATCAGACCGGATATAGTCTTGCAGAAAGAGAATGATAGCGGGACCTGTGTTCCATTGATTGCCGTTGAGATTAAAAGGCCGGACAACATAAAACGTGAAAGGCAGGAACTACAACTGTTTTCATATATGAGACAACTCAGACTCAACTTCGGTCTGTATATAGGTGAGAAGATCCAGCTGTTTTACGATACTCAGGACAATAAGGAAAATCCAATAGCAAACCCAGTGCCAGTACTGACTGTAAATATAAAAGATACAGACAATAATGGAGAAATCTTCTGTGAACTTTTCACTTATAGTAGCTGTAGTGCGGATAGGATAGAAAGTTTTTGTAAGGACTCATTAAAGAGGAAGCAGGAATACTCTAGACTTAAAGAAAGAATAAGCGACTTTGTTCTGGATGCAGAAGAGAACATAAAGAAGTTAATAAAGGATATGCTGCTAACAGAGGGTTTTGAGGAAGAAAGAATATATAAGGAACTGTCGAAGATAGATATTCATGTAAACAGTAGGACAGTTGAAAGTAAGATACAACATACTGTCCGACAGCTGGAAGCTACAGCAACTAATCATATCGCTGACAGCAATAGTTCACAAACAAGAGATACCACTCGTTTTTCCTTTGATGGAGGAATACATTACTACAACAAAAGGAAGTTTGTACTGGAGATAATTAAGCACTACGTCAATACGCATTCAGGAATAACATTTGAGGAACTAGAGAAAGTATTCTATCCGGAAATTTTTAACAGGAACAGGGGTGTTGTAAAAAGACTGACTGATGTGCAGAAGATGATAAGCCAGTCAGAGGATGTAAAGAATAGGTATTTCCTTGATAGTGATATTATAACCTTATTTGATGGAACGCAAATAGCAGTAAACAATCAGTGGGGTACGAGATTTCCAAAGTTCCTTGCAGCTATAAATGGGATTTACACGGTGGTAAGCAATAATGACTATAAAGCATTTAAATTATTAGAAAGAAATGACAAAAACGGAAAATAGAATGCTTACATGTCTATACGTATCGTGTCACTCTTGAACATTTTAGAATATGCGAAGTAATGGACGGCTTGACTTCCCAACCATTATATGAAGTTGAAAATTCCGCATATCTGAGTGAAATGTTAATGACAGGAATGAGAGAATTGTACGGCTCTTTACTTAATGTAAGGCACTATACGATAAGCACGACTGAGCATATCATTGATGTATTAACAGCCGAAACTTATGTTATAGAATGAAACTGACCGATAAACGATTTTGGATATTTGAGGCAATAGTACTGATATGCACAATCATCTGCATTTTCATATTATGGATGAAACATTGGTTGGTGCTGTTTGGTTTAGCATCCTTTGGATTTTGTTGCCTTATGCTTTTTGGCGGAGCAGCGTCATGGAAACTATATAAAGGCAACCAATGGTGGAAATTGGCTGGATACTTGTTCCTAATTACAACGGCAATTTTTTCCTTTGGACTGTTCTGCTTTGTGTGGGATTGGAATGATAATGGTGGACGCCCAGCGAATATTCCTCCTGACGAAGGATCTTATATTACTGGACACTGTCCAAAATTTTGTGTAAATGGAAACGGGATTCAGTTATAAGTTTGTTC